>Ga0247763_1000209_pt1 | contig 31945 bp, 24 predicted proteins | sample UWRJL141409B4_FD_179926 | JGI IMG/M metagenome (GOLD analysis project Ga0247763, IMG submission 179926) | Plant litter microbial communities from Arlington Agricultural Research Station in Wisconsin, United States - UWRJ-L141-409B-4 | ecosystem: Environmental > Terrestrial > Plant litter >... | reverse complement strand
TTTTTTTGGAACTTACCCTCGTCAAGAGTACCCGTCCCAAAGTTCAAGCAGATATAAGGCTCCGTCCCAATCAGCTCGCACCAGTGGAGGAACTCGTCAGTTCCAAACTGGTTGGGTTCAACACCAATCCATGCAGGGTCGCGTCTATTCGTCCAGTCAGAAGCAGCCTGTAACCCGCAGGATGTGCCCTAGGTAGGTAGGTAGGTAAACAAAGAGAGAGGCAAGCAGAGAAAGAGAAAGAGAAAAACCTTTTCGGCCTCTTTTCTTTCGGTCCCACACCGTCCATCCAATGGTAGGTAGCTACAAAGTTCCCCCCAGGATATCTCACAACCGGCACATTCAACTGCTTCATCGCGCCCATGACATCTTTCCGAAATCCATTTTCATCAGATAGAGGGTTTCCAGGGTCGTAAATCCCCCCGTAGATGCACCGGCCCATGTGTTCTGTGAAACCCCCGTATATGCGCTCGTCAATGTCCGAGATGGCGTGGGAGCGGCGCAGCGTGATGGAGGGCTGTTCATGGTCGGGGATGCGGGTGAGTGTTACCATTGTCTTAGGTAGTCAGTGCCGTGTCGGCGATCAAAGGTCACTTGTCAAGGGTAATTGTGAAAGGAGAGAGATTTTGACCTTGACGACATCAAGACATCAAGGTGGGGGATATAGAACAGTGGTCCCGCTCCGTCGGGCCATGCTCCTCATATACCCCGAATTTGATTGGTGCGGTTGCATGATTTGCATCTCGGCATACCCAGAACCCCTCTTTGGATCCGCAGTAAGTGGATTGATTCTGGATTCTGTGAGTTGTCCATACAAGTATGTCTACCTAGGTGTCTAACATGCCACCTCCCTGTCGCAACTGGCTTCTTTCTACAAGTTCCAGTGCAAAGGTCACCACAACTCCAATTCTATTCTATCGCTACCCACTGTCCCCTCTATGCCATCAACTCAGATCAAGTTACTCCTCACTCCTCACCCCCTTCTCAGCAACCTCATTCCCAGAAAACTCATTATCAGTCTGCGCCTTTGGCAGTTCTTCCTTGACAGCAGCTGCGCGCGAGTGCGACATTTGGGGAAAAAACACCCCCGGAGCAAAAATCGCCAACAGCGCCGACCCAATCATGATGAAAAATGTCTCAAGCACAACAAACGACGGCTCGTCCTGCATAATGTGGTTACCCCATCCTCCTGCCATTTCCGCAATGCGGTATACGCAGCGCCCAAAGAACATGACATAAGTCACAAAAATGGCGTACAGAAATAGCTTGAACTTTTTGTCCCGCCAGACTGCCAGACCTGAACTGCCTTCGGGGGCTTGTCCGCTGAGGGCCCATCTTCGGACGCGCCATAGATATTCACCTCCGAGAAGACCAAAGAAGCCGAGAACGACAACCTGGAGAACAATCCCGGCAATAATAGTGCGGTTGGCGTGGTTCAGCTTGGCTATGTCGCTAGTAGCTGTAGCCGCGATACTGCCGCCGATTGCTTGAATGACCAGACAGGACACATCAGCAGGGATGAAGAACCAGGGATAGAACCGGGGTTTCAACCGGCTGAACTCGGGGTTGAGTGCCAGAACAATGTGTTTGAGGGTGAGGTAAAGCCCAGCACAGAGACAAGTCGGCGCTAGGATGATGGTGACGATTTGTGTCTTGAACGGACCGTCCTGCCAGACATTGTCATGGAGCATAGCCCGACTGGCGTAGCCTGGACTGAGCATCAGTACATCGGCCCAGACACTGAGAGGTGTTCAAAATACAAACCGGCAGCCTCAAGAATACATCCTATCGCCACAGCCAACGAAAACCCCCAAGTGCGCTTCCATATGCCAATCACCAATGTCGACAGGGCAGCCAGCGCAAACACAGCGGCAGCAAAAGCGTTGACACCGAGGTTGGGAGCGTAGCCGATGGTGGTGGCTTTTATCGGACAGAAATCAGACACTTCAAAACAAGTGCTGTAGCTCGGACGGAATCTCGGCGGCGGGGAAGCCATGTTCGGGATGGCCGGAGTATCCGGTTCTCCGTTCACTTGGCTGTTATCGTATGTCAAGTTGACGACGAGGAGCAAGGTCGGTGGAACAGAGGAGGTTCAGGAATAAAATACCAGGTCAAAAAATAAAAATTAATAAAAAAGAGCGACAAGTGAGTTCCGAAAAACAGCATTGTGGGGGCGGGTTCGGTCGAGTGGGTTTATAATCTCTTCGCCATCCGGGTGCTGGGTGCTGGGCTGGACTGGTGGACTGCTTGTCGGACAGTTACAATCCCGATGGATCCACCTAAAACTCTCGGCTGGGACCTGATGCTCGGGGCCCTCCCTTTGCGTCAGGCCTGCCATGATTAATCGACCGCTAACTAGTGCTACGTTCCAGGGCGCTGGTGAGGTCTTTTTGGGGGGTATCCGCCGGATATACGCGTATTTGTTAAGTCCACGTCAGGGGTGTGCCAACCGCAGACATGTTGGTGATGGTGCACGTGACGTGAAATCTCAGTTTGGCGGCTCTGCAACCCGAATCCGAATGGACACACACCTGGGGTACAATACTACCCCAAGCATCGCCGCTACTGCACAACGTCCGGGACCGACAACCCAGACTCCCGTTGCCGTCAACGACGAAAGCAACGTCTTGTCTTGGGGCTAGAACTTTTGGAACTTTTGCCCTGCACAGTCGGGCCATCCTCCGCGAAGACATTGCGCGAAGCACCTATTTTTTTTTTTGGTCAAAATTTCTCCCTGAATCCCGCGTTTTGGCTGATGAGGTCATCCCACTCAACTCACTCCTTGGCTCTCTCGCAACACAATTCCTCAAACGCCCACCTCCCACAGACAAGTTTCTTTCCCGGCATGACACACAATGCCTGTCAATGCACCCAGGAGACCACATAAAAAGAGCCGCACCGGCTGTGCCACGTGCAAGGCGCGCAAAATAAAGGTACGTCGGCTGGCCGTGGGTGTTCATATCGGCTTTCGGCTGGCTTGCGACTGCGTCCACGCCCCCTGAATTGGCCAGAGACGCCAATCCCATCCATCCATTCGTCCATTCGTGAATGGAAGGTGTTTCACGCCAATAGTAAGCGACCTACGTCTTTGCATCTTCTCATTTACCTCGTGAACGACTGGAGGACTTGTGGGGCTAACTGTTTCTAGGAGTCTGAACGACGTTTTCACCCACCAAGTGTTCTTGGCGTGTCCGCTAACACCCCTTGCCCACCAGTGCGACGAACGCCATCCCGCCTGTTTAAACTGCCTCTCTCATGGCGTTCAGTGTCCCTTTCTTTCCGGCCCAGGCACTAGGCCGCTCCCTTCAGCTGCCGCCACATCCCGTCCTCGAAGCAGCCGCCAACTTGAGCCCGATCACCTAAACCCACCACATCTCGAGCCTTTAGCGAATGGACTACCCACGCCAGCTCTAACAACAACACCAATATCCCCCGTCCCACATTTACTCGCAACTCCCTCCACGCCCCCTGTCCTCGGCGACCTGGATCACCTCCCCATGCTTGAACTCGAGCTCCTCCACAACTTCACCACCCTCACCTACACCACTCTGGCTGCCTCTCCTGCCATTGCCGAGTTCTGGCGTGTTACCGTCGTCCAAGTCGGTCTCCGCTGTAGTTATATCATGCGGTCCATACTGGCTCTCTCTGCTTTACATCTTGCCTACCACCGACCGGCCCAGCGGGACCGATACACGGCAGCGGGCATCGAGTTGCACAGGAGAGCAGCGCGGACAGCGATGGGATACATGGGATTTCTCGCGGGGACGCCCCCAGCCGCTGGGGGTCTCAGGGCACCAGGGGATGGTTCCGCTCCAGTCTCTTGCCCTATGAATGGTGACCAAAGCTGCGCCGACAACAACCCTGGTCTTGGCGACGGCAACCATGCTGAAGCCAGCCGAACCACCACTGTCCAAGCTCATCTAGATGACGCTGTCAACCTGTTTCTGTTTAGCATGCTCACCATTTACTTTGCGCTGGCTAGTCCTCGCCGGTCTCTGGAAGACGGGTCTTTCTTCATTGCCACTTCCCCTTCTGCTTCTCCTTCTCGTCCGTCTTCCTCCCCTTCTGACCCTACCCACGTCCACGTCACCAACTCTACCCACGCCCACCCCGTCAATGCCAATGCGAATGCACAAGACTCCGGCTCCGGCTCAGGAGGAGGGGAAGGCGAAGGAGATGGTGAAGAGAAACAGGTTAACCTCGGCTTCCCTGACTGGACATTCCTCATGAGCGGCGCCAAATCTCTGGGCGGTATTCTCGGCGCCGAGGGTCATCGTACTATTCTCGCGCCATTTTTAGCCTATGGCCATGCGCGATGGGTTGCCGTGCGTGATCTCGATACTCTAGCATTAAACTCGAACTCAGATTCGAATATGGATTTGGATATGGATAGGCAGAGGGAAGGGGAGCGGGATGCGAATTCGGTGGCGCTCATGTTGGCGGAGCTGAGGAGGCGGATTTCCACACCTAGACCTAAACCTAAACCTGAACCCGAAACCGATCCAGAGTTGGCAGCGACATACACCCACGCGCTAGATGAGCTGGAAGTAGCTCTGTCGGCGCGACGAGACGAGGCCGCGCCGCGAGATGTGTTGGATGCGATGCTTTGTGAGTTTTTTTCTTCCTGTTCTTTCTTATTCTTCTCTCCCCTACCCAATTTTCCTTGTTCTCCTCTGTCAAGTTGTTTTCCCTCTCCCTCCTCCTCTATCAAGTTGTTTTCGCCCCTCTTCTTCCAATTGCGCTCCTCTGTCTATATCAACCTGTTGTTCTTCTCTATCCAGTGAACGTGCTCCCACCTCGTTTGCTCGGTCGAGTTGAGTCGGGTCAAGTCGAGTTAGATTGCTAACGAAAAAGAAAAACAGGGCTCTGGGAGGTCTCAGACACGCTGGTCCCCCTCCTCAAACCCAACCGCGGCTCATCAGTCCCTCAAGAAGCAGTAGCCATCTTCGCCCACTTTGGCATCCTCCTCAAGCATCACGAAAAGGAATGGTGGCTACAGGGGTGGGCCGAACACCTTGTCTCGCGTGCTTACGAGATTCTCGATGATGAACACCGCGCCTGGATCGAGTGGCCGATGCGCGAGGTGGGATGGACACCAATATCCCAATGACGTGGCACACAATTAATCTACTGCCGATGTAAAGGAATAATTGTTTCTTGTTGTACTGGGAAGGTATCGTACTGAGAAGGTATATGGCATGGCACCAATTATAATACGTGATCGCATGTATCGCTTTCTGCAAACCCGTTTCAGTCCGCTATAAACACCTTGCCCAAAAAAGTATTCGCCGCGAAGCATCCGTTACTACAAAGCCTCTACCCGGAATCGCCAATAACGCGCATAATTACTCAACACTGAAGCGAAGGTATGAAGGAGAAACAATGCCAAAGCAAAGAAAAACATGTACAAAGGAAACAAAACGGCGGGATTTTGGCTGAACACGACATCCTTTCGAACAAATCCTCGTTTTTTATCCTGCCAATAAAACCACGTAACGTAACGCCAACGTCCATCCATCCTTCTTCGGGTAACTTTCTCTTTGATGGTTTTGATTGCAGAGTACCCGCCCAAAAGAAACAAACCTCATATCAGGGACACATGCCGGAAGTAGGCATGGAAAAATCTGGTAACTTTTTGTTATCCCAATTCCCCCAAGCTTTGTTACCTCTTTTCTTTCATCTCCGCCAAAGATCCTTTCAGCTTCAGTTTCTTCTGCTTGGCCTTTCGCTTCGCCTTAGCTTTCTGGTCGTGGACATACTCGCGGAAGCCTCGCCTGATATTGGACCGTGCTCGCTCGCCACGGAGCGATGTTAGCATCCTCAATGGCGGCTCGAACGACTCATCATCGGAGTGTGCCGCTTTGCCGGGCATAACTGGGGACCCTGCTTCCGTGTCTTCGCCTTCTGGTTTGACTGGCGGTTTCTTGCTCCATGGCCAGCGGATATGCACCTTGGGAATGATCGCCTCAAACCAGTGGTCGGGAATACAGCGGATAACGGCACCCCACGGGATCGAGATAGCACCGAGACCAATCGACAGTCCCCACTCCTTGCCATTAAGAGGCTTAATCTTAAAGGCTTGGCCTCCGACGAAGATGATGAGCACTTGGCCACCAACCATGATCACGTTGATAGCCAAGAAGAACCAGTTCTTGGTGATACCCTCAAAGATGTTCAACTTGTTGTCGAGACGACGGTTGTTGAGTTCGTTGAAAATCTGCAGCCAGACAAAGGTATTGAAAACGAGCGTCTTGAGTGACTTTGCCTGCTCTTCTGCGTCATGTGGATTGGTCGCAGTGTTATAGCCAAGAAGACTGGAGCCGGCAAAATGCAGAACCAGAGTGATGGCAAGTTGGCAGACAGCTTGGCCGAAGATCATCTTGTACATGCGTGTCGTGATCAGAGGCGCCGATTTACGGTCGGGCTTACGATCGAGAATCGAATGGTATGGTGGATCAGTAGCGAGCGCGAGGGCGGCAAAAGTGTCCATGATCAGGTTGACCCAGAGAAGTTGCACAGCGTTGAGTACAGATTCCTCTTCCGCGCTAGCAACCGCCGAGATGAAGGTCAGAGCAACAGCCGTGATGTTGACAGTAAGTTGGAACTGTTTTCGTTAGCACTCATTCTCATCTGGATTGTTGCGCGTGCACTTACCTGCAAAAACTTCTTCACAGCATCATTGACGGCTCGGCCCCAACTAATACCCTTGACAATCGAGGCGAAGTTGTCATCCATCAAGATAATAGCAGCGGCCTCCTTGGCAACCTCAGTACCGGCAATACCCATGGCAAAACCAATATCAGCCATCTTGAGCGCGGGGGCATCGTTGGTACCGTCTCCAGTAACAGCAACAGTCTCGCCAAGTTCCTTTAGGGTCCTGACCAGAATTCTCTTGTCCTCGGGGCTTGAGCGAGCGAGTACTTGCAGGTGAGGTACCAGTTCCTTGAGTTCAGCGTCGGATTTGCGTCGGAATTCTGGACCTTCCATGGCAATGCCACCAGTTTCCGGAGTGTAAATACCACATTCCTTCGCGATAGCCTTGCCAGTCAGGAGGTTGTCGCCCGTCACCATTCGTACAAACACGCCAGCACGTTGGCAGTCCTTGATGGCGTCCTTGACAGTGGGCCGAAGTGGGTCCTTGATACCGAAGATGGCAACGAGGGTCATGTCCTTGTGGACGAGGTTGAACTCTTTAGCTGTATGCTCCTTCTGTCCCTCGAGTTCCTTCGGGGGCCACACGTCAAAATCCTTGTACGACGAGCCAATGGTTCGAAGGGTCTGTCCAGCATACGAAGTAATCGTCTCAGAGAGCATCAACTTGTCTTCTTCGGTGAGGTCGGCGGTGGTCAAGTCTTCGCCCTCGGGGTTGGCGACGACCTTGTTGCATTGAGCCAGCAAGATTTCGGAGGCACCCTTGACATATGCGCGGAACTTGCCGTTCGGTAACTTGACAACCGTCGCCATGTACTTGACTGCGGAATCAAAAGGCACAACCTGAACAACGTTTGCGTTGGAGCGTTCCTCGTGTACTGGCGCAGCGCCGAGATGATCGCGGCAGAAAGTGAGAAGGGCGACCTCAGTTTTGGAGCCAACATAGCTCTTCTCGCCGTCCACCTCGCCCTCAAAGGCGGTAGAGTTGACAGCATTGGACTGAATAAGTAATTGCTTGAGCTCAGAACCAATACCCTTGGAGAACTCGGCAACGGCCACGTTGGGAATGGTGTTGGGCACATTGGGCTTCTCCTCAGGTTCTTCCAGCGGCGAATCCGTGCCACCAAAGCTCGTGCTCTTGCCCAAAGTAGTAGCAACAACAGTCATCTTGTTTTGCGTCAAGGTTCCGGTCTTGTCAGAGCATACCGTGGTGGCATTACCCATGGTCTCACAAGCCTTGAGGACGCGGACCAGGTTGTTATCACGCATCATCCTTGTTGTTGCGAATGCGAGCGCCAATGTCACGGCAAGAGGCAAGCCTTCAGGGACGGCGACGACAACAACGGTAACGGAGGTGATGAATAGACGGAGGAAGTCCTGGCCCTTCTGCGCAGGTGTGTCCCGGTTGTTGGGGAGTTGGGCGCAAAACTTGATGAGTAGGACGACGAAAAGCAGCAGTGCAGCGCTACCTCCCAGCTTGGCGATCCAGTCGGCTAGCCTGTTAAGCTTCTTCTGCAGCGGGGTGTCTTCTTGCTCCGTGTGCATCGCCATGGTGATGCGACCGTAACTCGAGTTTACACCAACGGCGGTGACGAGGAAAGTTCCGGTACCCTCATTGATCTTGCTTCCGGAAATGATGAAAGGGTCAAGCTTGTGGATGTCGTCGGGAGGGTTTCCATTGGCGGCTTCCTGGAGAGCGGCATAGACGTCGTCGGCGGGAACCTTTTTGAGCAAATCAGACTCGCCGGTGGCCGATGATTCGTCGCACTTGACACCATGACCAGAGATGAAGATGCCATCGACAGGAACCAGGTCGCCGGTGGACAAATGCATGACGTCGCCCACGAGAACATCAAAGACCGAGATCTCAGCCGACTTTCCGGAACGAATAACTTTGACGGTGCGATCGTTGTGCTTTTCGTTGAGTTTGTTGAACTGCCTTTCCATCTGCCAGTCATTGACGGTTCCGACGACGACCACGATGACAATAGCAACCATAATAGCCACACCTTCAACCCATTCGACCTTGGCACCTTCACCTTCCTCATGGACACCAAACGTTTGGTAGAGGCCGAGGGCAAGGGAAACAACGGCAGCGATGGTAAGAAGAATCAGGACCTTGTCGTTGTATGTTATCCAAGCGAGCTCCAGAAGCGTCTTGCTCTTCTTCTCGGGCAGCACATTGTCCCGGAAGACGCGTTTCCTGTCGGCAAAGTGAGTGCCGGCGGGATAGTCTGGAGGCGGGGGGAGAGCGGCGGGGTTGTTGGCCTTGGGTTCGGGGACGGTGTCGCCATGAGCGCCGTACTTGGGGGCGCCTTTGGCGGCGACATCTTCAAACGCGACGGTACCCTCGACATTGATCTCGTCGACACTTAGACCCGAGTCACGGTTGGTACGCAGACCTTTTTCGAGGCCGACAAGTCCACCGAGGGCGAAGAAGGCATCAAGACTTTTGGGGTTGAGAAGCTTGGAAAGTTGACCTGGCGAGAAGGCGAAGCGGTTGTCGGTGACGACATACATGTCCTCGGTACCCGGGTCCGGGGTTAGGGCATCGCTCAGGTCAAGCCGGAACCCGGCACGGGTGTCAGGCTCGGCCGTTGTTCGCGGCGCATCATCTGCAGATTGGCTTGTGGAGCTGGAGGGCTGGAAGTATTAAGTTAATTGGGTGCCACCCGGTCAGCTTCAGCTCCAATTCAGCTCAAGGCGGCGCAAGGCGACCGTGGGGTAGGGGAAATTGTCAACACGGGCACTGTTTTGGGTTTTGGGCGACAATTGGAGGGCATTGGAGAGGACGCGCGACAAGGAGAGAAATGGGTGACAAACCTCTTTGCCCGGTGGGTCGGAATCTGCCATGCGGGGAAAAGTAACTGGTGAGTAAAAGCTGCTCAAAAACTGCCAGAAAGAAGGAGGGAATGGAAGATAATGAGAAAGAGCCAGCAAAGTCCAGAGGTGGCCTCTGGGATCAGCAATTGATGTGGGAACGGTTGGACAAAAACATTTGGAAATTCCACTGGGACCCGGCAGAGTTCCCAGTTCTTTGCGCGCCCTGAAGCTACGTCAGTGCAGAACTCCTTGTTGACCAGGTCAAGGCGGCCCACACAGTGCTTCTGCCTGACGTGGCCGCTACTTCTGTACCTTAGACCACTGCCAGCTGCGCGTCACCCCGCGCCGTTGCATGCGCCGGCCATGCTGGTCACCGCCACTGTGAACAGCCCCATGTCCCCCGCAGCCAGGTACACAGTGTGCAACATTCCGTGAAGAGCACGGTACGGGAGACCCAGCGCCTTGGCGAAATCTAGATGTCTTGGCGTATGCGCTGCCAGCATCATCATTGACCAGTGCCGACATGGCATTCTATCGCTAAACAGGGCTGGCTGGCCAACTGGAGGCGGGCAGCAGCAACAGATGCTTTGCTGCTAGATCATATGACTTTCATTTTTGTCTCTGTTCAGCTGTCTCTTGACCAAATTTCACCGCCAGTGAGGGATTTCGGATCTTCAGAGGATCCTCGTATGTAATGTAAATTCAGGAACGCGGTTAGGGAAACTAGTGTGCGCCTCAAAGACCGTCTTTGAGCCACATTTCGACCACACCAATTTCGGCCGACCAGGGTGGGCTCGGGTAGGTTCGCAATGAGTGGCGGTCCGATAGTTATCTTACGCAGCAGTTTTGTGACGCCTGCGAAATCAAGGTGGTGACGCGGGGCGGAAACATGAAACCACAAAAAAAAAGTAGTTTGATTGGGTCATTTCTGCAGAGGCCTCCCACTGCAGCCAAAAAAAACAAAAACCGGCAAAATTGGCCAATCGTCTTTGGCTCGCGCTGCGAAGGCGGATCGGGTCACAGCCCAGGCGATTTGTGGAATCTGTTCCTGACGCTGGGCCCATGGTTTCGTTAACCTTCTTTTTAGCGTCGCTTCCAAGCTCAAACAAGCCGGTTTGATCCACCACAACTGGAGAGCTCACAGTGGATCTGCAGCTCCGCCATCTGGTGATCGCAACACAGAGGCAACCTGCCACAACGGCCGTGATGGACCACACAGTGCGACGATTTTCTCGCGCCGTCTCTTGCGCGCGGCTCGAACGGGGAAAGGAATGCGTTGCCATCGCAATCGTAATCACACAACGGATGCAACGAAGCATGCCGCCGATCGGGAAAATGCTGACGCCCGCCGCCCCTGTCAGCAAACAACAACGATGCTGGACCAACACACGGAATTGGCAAACAGGCACAGTGGGAATTTTTCTTGGTATTATCTCCAAATTGCCTGACTGCGGCAACACGCTACGCAGGCATATATGTACGGTTCAAACACCCCCTTCTTGGCTCTCTGCACATGCCACGGCGCAATTTCGCTCATCACCGTCAGCTGAACCGCGCAGCTGCCAAGAGAAACTCCATCATGCCAGCGCCAACATCAAACATATTGAGACGGTGGCCCTGGATCGTGGGGTAAAAGTCACACAGAGCCTGCCGGTTTGGAGAGCCAAACTCAACCGTGATACCTAAGGCGTCTTTCTTGGACTTGTCGAAGAGGCTGCGGTACGACAGCTGGTCTGAGACAGCCCCGGTCGTGGGATACAGGCCAACAGACGTCTGCGCTGTATACGACCGGCCGGATGCGGCGAGCATGCCATCGGCCACGCGCCCGGACACGAGCATGTTCTTGTCGAGCTCCATCTGCTCCATGTACTCGCCGTAGACATAGCCCTTATCCGGGTCATCGGGCACCGCCCCGCGCTTGCCGTCGTAGGTGTGGTTCAGCATGTTCATGTTGCGGTCGCGGACCTGGTTGGTGTCGTGGCCCCAACCGTATAGCACCTGCGTAGCGTGCGAGTGCAGATCGACGAACCACCTCACGTCCGGCGTCTGATCAAACACCCAGTCGATATTCTTCGCCTCCGGTTCCGACAAGGGCGCCGCCCCGTGATAGACCTGGCTGGCCGGCTCGTCGGACACACTGAAACTGTCGGTGATGTTGGCCATTAACTTGTGGTAATCCCAGACGGCCTCGAAATTGCGGTTCAGGTCCACGCCCACGCTCATCTCCGGCTCCTCCTTCTGCACAGCCGCCGGGTTCCGGTTCTTGCGCCAGCACTCATGGGTCGTGTGGTCAAAGGCCACACCGTCCGGGTTCACCAACGGCACCACCACGATGCCGAACTCGGTCACCGTCGCCACATCTGCCGCCGTGTAGGTCACACCACCGTACGCCAGTCCCTTACCCTCGCGCTTCGCCCAGAGCAGGTCGGCGACAAAGTTAAGCATGTGGTCGGGCCCGCCTCGTTCGCGCGCGTGGATGCCTGATTCCAGGAATACCTGGTATCCTCGCTTTCCTGGGACGCGAAAGCCGTACATGGTTCGGTTCTCATACGTCTTGTGGGGCAACTCGAAGTAGGTGAGGTTGAACTCATTGACCAGGCCGAGTGTTGCCGACTTGATTTCCACGCTGTTGTAGACGGTGGTGAAATTGACGTGGGTCTGGCTCCCGATACCGCGTGGTGCTACCGTGCCATTCTTGAACCGGTCCCCCGTGCCGATGGGGATGGTGTTGGCATTGGTGCGGTTGGTCCTACGATCTTGACGCCTCTCGAGCGTGGGAAGTCCCCCATGGATATTCCGCAACTCTTGTTCCGTGAGACACGCTGCAGCGCAGAGCGCTTGTGAGAGCAGAGAGATGGTAGTGAGTGCTTTCATCGCGACGGGGACAGTCTATCACGTTTGAACAAGCAATTTCTTTTAGGTTTTCTCTTGGGTTTTCTACTGCGCGCTTTGGGACTCTTATACCTTTATCTCCGTCCGAACTTCTTTTCCCTTCTTCCACGCGGCGACCAGCCCCAAAACGTCACCAGACGTAAAGTAGCCCCCGGTATTCCCAGTTGCCGTCAATCTCACCTTCCTCCTCGGTAGTGGCGCCGCCGTTGTGCATAGATGGAAAATCTAACGGCAATCTGGCTTGGCCCCGGGTCCGGTAGCATTACGTCCCCACTCTGATGCCGGCTTTGGGCCTGCCAATGTAAATCGGGTCAATTAGCCGGGACAAGATAAATGTGTTATGCGGCGCAGAATGGGCCAGAAGGATGCGGTGGTTGGATTTTTCATAGTGAATGGATTTGATGCCTTCCTTTTTCTCTTACCGTCTCTGCTTGTTTATTCACACGCGAGCGGTAGGCCTCCCATGGATATCGGTGGCTGGCGGTGTTCTGTGTGAAAAGGGACAGAAATGGAAGGTGGATAAAAGTGTCGACAGGTTTCAAGTCCAAGCCTCGGGAAAATTGTGTACCTGGGATAGATAGGAGATAGGTAGGGAATTATTAACCTGTCGGTATATTGCAAGAGATCCACGCATGCATGGTCATAGTCACTGGACCAGCCACTCTAGGCAGGTAGTCTGGTCTGGTCTACTATTCTATGGTATGACTCTTTGTTACACATTGTTTGAAGCAACCGAGTTTAGAATAGAGAATAAATCACAATGTGACGAATCCTGAGCATGCTTATTAAACCTTGTGTAACCCAACGGTCTGGTCTGGTCTGGTCTGGTGGGCATCAAATTGAGTAGAGGTATGCGTTGCAAGTTACACATGCAGTTGAGGCCTCAGTCATGCCATGTCATGTCTCTGGCGGTGACAGCTTTGCAGTCTGTCATGGTCTGGCAACCAGCGAGTCGGTCTGGTTGGTACCCAAGGCAACCCTCGGCAATTAATGGGACTAGCGGTGTGTGTGTGTATGTGCTCTGAGTCAAGGGGTTACGGAATTCGTGTGTGGATCGTTCGGTTTTCGCCGTGAGACATTTTTGAAGATCTGGGATCTTGTGCTACGCGTGCTACATGTTTGGTAGGTAGCTTTGTGTCGACATTGGGCATTGGGTCTTGGTCTAATCGGCTACTTAACAGATCTCCAACAATACCCTATTCCTACCATCATCTTTCTGTCTGCCGTGTTTAACAAGGCCCAAAAAAAAGCCCTTACAGATCACCAAGTGCAACAAGTGCAACAAGCGTAATAAGCGTAACAAGCGTAATAAGCGCAACAAGTGCAGAGCAAAGCGTACGTGGTTTCCGCGGATGTCTGCATTGTCATGTTACACTAAAACCTCCTGATTGATTACCTCGGTAATTAACTCATTCCACACCGCTCTGGCAACTTTTAAGAATTGAGAAATGCGCGCTGCCAAATCTCAACCCAATTACAAGAGCTCAAACTCCCCAATTTGGACACATGCAGGACAGACAGGGCACAGCCCCCCTTTCCCCCTCCCCAGTCCCTGCAATGTACCTACATACATAAGTGCCCAAACTCTTGGCTCAGCCATGTGCCTGGTTGGGCAATGGCAATGGCATGGCGTGGCATGGCATGCTGGTAGCTGCCCGATAGATAGACCGAACAGCCATCTGCACAGAACTGCACAGAACTGCACGGAACTGCACAGAACTAACTGCATGCACACAGAGTTGGGCGTTCTCATCACATCTCATCACATTGCCCGACAGACATGACATGTCAAGACATATGCGGTATTTGTGATTTTGATACTTTTTTGGACGCCCAACTATACTAAAACAACCCGAGATTGATCAATGTCCACCAGCATGCTTCACCATAGCATAGACTGCACGAATGTGAGCAGAGGCCCACCTCAAATCGAGTCAAATTGGGATCATGCCGTGCACAGGTCTTCGAGGCATCTGCCCTCCTTCATGTTTTGGATCACCAATTGAGGCATACGCGGACATGGCTTTTCTAGACTCTAGACGTGAAATAAAAAGTTGACATAGAAGCGCCATTGCAATTCCTCGACTCCTAGCGATTGACGACCGCCTTCGGGAACAGGAGTTGCCGCAGGCAGGGCTCAGTTCATTCTACCATCCAAACCGTGAATTATGTATGGCTTGGTGAGTATCTAGCAGGGAGGGTTTGTGTAATAGATAAACAGCTGGGAAGCTGCATACATGTCCCCATGGTTCCATCCGATGCTGGTGTAGTCCTGTCCGTCGGAGGTGAAGGCCACCGGATTGTTATTCTAGAGAACATGTAGATTAAAAAAAAAAACATCGTTGTTGCAGGATGAGACACGCGAGGCAATCTCGCAGAGGAAAACCCTGCTGTACCGGTATCGGTATATATGTATCTGTCGATGGAGCAGAATACATGTAAGGACTGGACATAGTGATAATTGCCCACTGTCCACTGTCTCATTCACGGCTGGCTTCAATTGGAATCACACACGTGGTTTCTTTTCCTTAAGGCTGCCTTCCGTTTGCGGGATGGCCATTGTCTGGATTTACTGGATTCTTTGTTTACCAGGCAACTGGGTCTAATCGCACCCTTACAAAGCGGATACCAGATAATGGATTCATTCAAAGTCAACTGCACCCAACCATCTCTCAACGATATCTCTACCTGTTCTGTATTCTAGGTCCTTCCCCTCCCAACTCAACTCTTTGTCATACACCATGCCCGGCCTTAACGCACCAGGCCCTCCCAAACGGCTGGGAAGGCGACCGAACCGAATCACAGAAGATATCCTCGGCCTCAAATCCGCGCCCGTGCTTGGAAACCTCAAGCGCGCGTGGAATATTCTCGGGTACGGGAGCACGCCCAACCCTCCAAACTACCATGAATTCATCAGCCAGATCAACAACCTGTGGGAATACCACTACCGAGACACGCACCAGACTCGACGCTGGGCTGAGGCGCGCGCGCATATCCTCGACGCGCTGAAAGTTTTGGGCTTCCGCAACGCGACTTGGAATGTATACCTGCCGCGTCTGAGGATGACTGGTCGCGAAGGGGTAGGGTACATGGCATATGGCTGGTTTGATGCGCCGAATCGGGGGTCTGTGGGATTCTCGGATGCGCGAAAGTATTTCGGGAGTGAAGTCTCTCATCGGTCTTTTTCCATGGGTGATTGGGTGAGTACCCGCGCATGTGGGTGGGCAATGTCGAGCTGACAGAATGCGAATACAGGGCGAAGCTCAAGATAAATTGACGTGGATCAAATATCACCGCTATTTTATACGTATCAATCTCAATGCCTCAAGTTTCGTCTCTCCCTACCTATGTATGCTAACCTATAAATGGTAGGGCTTCTACGTAACGTATCCCACCAACCAAACCGAGCCACCCAACACCGAAGACTACCGCTGTTTCCGTGCCATTCACGTCCCCCAAGGTCCCAACTCGCTCTGGCATTCCCTTTCCTTCTGGGTTGGCCAACTCCGCCAACCCAACCCGGGACAACCGCGCGAAGAGCGCAGCATCTGGTTCCACTGGCAAGTCAAGGCGCGAATCTGGACATACTTCATGCAAGTCCTCAAAGACAAATACCACCCGCGATGGGCCGCGTATCATCGACTCCAATGGGGGTCTAGAATCCGCGATCCCAATTACGGACAACTCAGTCTTGCCCGGTCCCTCTACGCATCCCCTCAACAAGGCCTACCTGCTTTTCCTACAGGGCCGGAAATCCTCTGCGTCGTGGCGGATTATTTCTGGGTAGAGATCATCTGCTTCTACCCGCCTGGCACGAAATCCCCGAGTTGGGATGACCTAGATCATCGCGCGAATGATTTCCCCGCAGACCACTGGCTCGATACGGACACGCACGAGTATGGAGACTTGGTCGGAGCGAAACCCTGGGTTCCGGGGCTGGATTTGGAAGCGGTCCAGACAAGGTATCATTATCGGTGGAGGAACTTTGGACCTTCGGCGAGGGGGGATGATCGTGTGAGGCAGATATTTTTAGTAAGTCAACCTCACTTCCAGTTCTCAGCTTACCTATCTATATAGGTTAGATTACTGACTGTTCCTGGGGAAAAAAATAGGTCACGGACGACTGGAAGAATTTCGACCCCGTATACTGGGAAAAGTTGGGTCTCTACGAAACCGCCGAGTTCGACGGCTTGATAAACGCCGCCGCCGCCGAAGACACTTTTGACCCTCCGCTCTTCGCCACCGATCCTTCTCCCGCAATCCCGCTTAGCTATGCCAACATTATGCTGCCTAATCCCATCGACCTTCTCGATACGGGGTACGGTGGACCGTTTCGGAATATCCGCTATAACCTACCGCCCGTCGACTACGACCCTACTGCTGCTCCCTGGCAACCTGATTTTCAGACCGAAACCATCTCTGGAAACACGGCACAGAACCAAGCGCCTCGGTACCACGATGTCAAGCTCACATCCGATATCCTCCGTCGATTTCGCGGCGGGGAAGATATTCCCGGAAAAGGATTCAAGGGAATCAACGCACAAGGCACGGAATTCATCAACGGCTCGGGAAACGGCGGAGTGAATCCCTGCATGGAACCTTCCTGGCAATGGCGCTTCGGTCCGCACCCGCTAGCGACGGCGGAAGAAGTCGCGCAGGGACTGGCCGATGGCGTTCCGGATATGCGGTTCACGTTGGAATGTGGACAGGAAGAACTCCTGGATCCGTTGGTCGTGTATTCGGGAAAGAGGTTTCCTTGTTGATTTATCTCATACCTCCTACCTCACATATTTACTTGGGTCGTAGGTATACATGTAGGTTGATCATTCTTTGCTTTTTCCATGGTTTCTTGCTTGCTTGTAGTGTATTTATGTATGTATGTATGTATCAGTTCTAACTCTACCCAAGACGCAAAAGGATTCCCCAGATCTGCTTTCACTTGTTCATTCTCCCCAACCAGTGCAGTTTCATGTTGGTAATAATACTGAAACCAGCTCAGCTGAGCTCAAGTCTCGCCACTTTAATCTCAGCCTAGACAACTGCCTCCCCATCAATGCAAGTGACCTCAGAGGACCAAATTTTCCCTTCACTTTTCAAGTCACATAATGTGTGGCCTAGTCACAAACTCCAAAAGGCACCCTCAAGAAGAAAACTTGAGGCATTGGTGAGAAAACTTAACACCTCGAGTTTTAGAAAAGCGTTAGGGTATTTCAATTTGACCCATCGCAAACAGCTTCCCAGCTAAGGTATTTAATGGTTGCAGCAAGCCCAAGGCTAACACAGGGGCTGGGTTGTAAAGCCGCACTCTCGAACGGCAGCCAGTGGCTCATCCATGTGCGATATGTGGATGGACAGGACACTAAGGACAAATCTACGCATCACCATCTTGGTTTCACCGTTTCCGGTCGGTCTGCAGCGTGATGAGCAGTTGGTTTTGCATCTGGACCGAAAGTTGTTGTCTGCGTTCACGAGGAAAATTTTGCTCAACGTGTATTCCAATAGACAGTAACCCCATATTTTGTACAATGACTACGGTGCAGCGCCTCACAGACGCGCAGCTGATCTCGCAACATTTTTCCCAACCAACTCCACCGTAGAGGGTTCACTCCCGCCTTTCAGAACTTTCGCTGTCAGGTTCAGTGTCTCCTGGGGCCACAACGTGACGTAGTTGTCAGTCCATATCAGAGGCAAGACGTCCTGGCCTTTGGCATCCACCAGACTCAAACTGACGAAGAAGGCGGGCACATTCGACAAATTCTCCAGTGTCAGTCTTGTAACTCCTTCCGCTGCCTTTGTTGTCGTTATCGACATATTTGCTGGGCCAAGTTTATTCAGTGCCGAAAAGTTGCTGTACTTCGAGGTAGGAGTGTAATACCAATCGCTCTTGCCCCAATCCAATGTATCGATCTCTTTGGCGATCCAGTAAACATTCCTGCTGAGGACAGACCCAGTGTCGTCCTTAAGAACTAGACGGAGGAATACAACATCCTTGATGGCTCCAAGCTCAGAAACCAACGAAGAGACGGTTTTGCTGGTGTTGGGGGTAGTGGGCGTTGTGATGAGTTTGCTAGACAACGATTTACCTGCAGTGTCAATGATGTCGATTTCTACTGTCCTGTTTCCAGACTTGTCCAAGGAGCGGTTGATCAAGCTGACCGACTTTCGAACGTAATCGTAGGCGACATGCTCGATTCGGCTTCCGATCTTCGCACCGAAAAATCCGCCCGAGGGACGCAGATAGTAATCCCAAAGATTCCAGTGGAGACTCGGAAAGGCGCCAGTCAACATCCAATAGATGAGGCCGGTGGCCGGGCGTTGGGCATTCCATAGCGACGTCCACGCTTCGTACTGAGCGCGAGTGGCTTCATAGTCGGTGATCTGGGACTTTTGGACATAGTCCTCGAGTGAGCTCGGCGCACCAAGTCGACCCCACACTGCTCTGTTGTAGATGGCGCGATTATGGAAGGTAGAGGTCGCGGTAGACATGTGGAACAGGTCCTTGTTCGGGGTTTTCCAGAGGTCATCCAGATCGGACTGCGAAAGGAACTTCTTGAGGCTGGACAAATCCGGCGTCCCGACTCCAGCGCTGAGCTCAGAGCCGAAGCCGAACGCCGAGCCGTACTGGTAGCCTTGGGTGTCAAACCAATATGATGGAGGAACCCAGTCGTAAGGTCCGCGCATCTTCAGGCCAGCTGGTCCCGTTTGAGGAGAGAAACCAGCCTCGGAGGCCGACGCAAGGACCGGGACTTGCCAGTCGACAGACTTGAAAGCGTTGAGATACATTGTCGTGGCTCTCTCGTCTGGCCAAAAGTCACTGCCAATCAAATAGACAAGCATGCTTGGGTGGGCTTGCATCATTGCAGCTTCGTGCCGCATGCTTGCATTGGCCGCGGAATGGTCCGCATCGCTCCAGAGAGACAGAATGTCCAAATGATCATTGTAAGACCACGCCTCCCACTTATCACAGCATTCCCAACCAGCCATGATCATGACGCCGAGTTGGTCCGCCATCTCGTAGAGCTCCGGGTGCTCGTTTTTTCCCTCAAGACGGATTGTGTTGAATCCGAGGTCGAGAGTGAGCTCCAATTCTCTCTGTGTCCTTGCCGGATCCCAACGCAAGAACATATCAGGAGCATAACCGCCGCCGAGGACCTCAAAAGGCTGGCCATTGATGTAGAAGGTGGTGTCGTTGTAGGAGTTGAGCTTAGAGGTGACCGACCGGAAGCCAAACTTTGCAGTTGAGACATCCGAAACTGTACCGTCGGCCGTCGTGACCGTTAGATTGGCGTTGTAAAGTGGTTGATCTCCCCATTGCTTCGGCCACCATATCGCCGGCTTCTGCACTACACCATCGAGAACGATGTCAGTGGCAACGCCTGGTTGGAGCGTGATGTTCTTGCTCCAGGCAACAGCATCACCACTGCCAGAGAGAGGTGTAACAACTCCCGATGCCGTAACTGTAATTGCGGACTTTTCCAGGTTTTGCGCCCGTACTTTGAGTGTCACCTTGGCCGGTTCCTTTCCCAGCTGCGCGCCAAGCTGCGTAACGACACGCAACGATTCCAAGATGACAGGGCCTGTCTGTTTGACCTCAACCGCACGCCACACGCCCGTGCCATTGTCAGCAGGATAGGGATTCCAGTCGACCCAGCCGATAGCGAGGTCATAGTTATAATCTGTCGGGTAGACGCGGATGGCGAGAGCATTCGACTTGGCGACAATGTCTGTGATGTCGAATCTGTGGCCAGCATACGAGCCAACCTGCACTGACTTGTCGGCAACCTGTTTTCCATTGAGAAAGATGTCGGCGCGCGAGGATATGCCGTGCGTTTGGAGGAAGAAGTGCTTCCCCGCTGTGGGGTCGAGATCGAATTCTTGGCGGTAGAGCCACGGCACCGAGAATTGCTTTGCATCCACCTTGCTGAGATTGTCCGAGAAAAATAGGTCGGTGTCGTTGTAAACGCCACTGTTGAGCAAGCATCCCATCAAGGTGCAGAATGCTGGGACTTGGTGCCACGACGAGGTGTCGAGACCGAGTTTGGAGAGGGCGACGAGATCTGAGCCCGTTTTCGCTGATGATTGGAGGCGCCATGACGGGATGACTGAGGCCTGGCCAAGCGCTGAGACCAATGCCGCAGCGGACACCCCTCTCCCGCAAAGGGAAAGCGCCAGGGGCAGGCACACCTTCATGGGGACCTGCATTGTGATTGTGGGGAAGCTGACGACCTGTCACTCGGGACTTGGCCGATTCACCAGCTGGCGATCGGAGAGAAGAAAAGCTTGAACTTCGCTTTCTACGGCGATTGAAGCTTTTTGGATTTCTCGACAATTTTTATCTCTTTGTCCATCCCTAACTTTCTCGCAGCGGGTGTTCTTCCCCGCACCGTTAAACAACCGGAACGTTACCTGCCCAGGCCTTGGGTGGAGCTCATGGAGCCAGTGACAGCCACGCGCTGGAATGAATGAGCGCATCTTCGCCCCCCGACCTTCCGAATTGCCCTTGAAGGCGGGTAAAATCCCGGAGACTCGCAGCCACAGGATTCCGGGAATAGAGCTCCGTAGACAGGATCAGGGCAGCAATATTGCCAATGACCACTTTCCTTGGATGGGGTTGGGGCGCACAGAGTTTCGGCATCGGGACGGTAAATCGTCATCCAAATTTCGTGGTGGGACAACCGCGGGGCATCTCCTTCATGTCCATTGCGGCACTCAGTTCACGATCTGGGAGTTGATTCGCTAGACTCAATGTTCGGCATGCCGCCCTCGGGCACGGTTTCTGTCTTAACACCAACTCTGCCTGGTAAGGCAATCGCTTATTCAGGCACCACGACCTTGTAGGTTCGTCAGTAGATAAGACATTTAAATCTCACATCACATGCAATTGCGAGTTCAGGATCTTGACTCATCATCGTAACCACCGGTACAATCTATCGAAATTCGAAGCCAAGCCATCAGTCATGAAACGTCACGCAATCAACTGCACTCCCATCCCGCCCATTCCAATCAAGCGCTCGACGGCTCTCATTCTTGTCCACAACCAGCTGGGATATCGTCATCCTACAGCCTGGGGAATTGGTGGTGCCTCCAACCCCGCATTTGAGGATAACATCGCCGCTCTCTTGTCCGCATTTCGAGAGACATCAAAGTCCAAACCCCTGCAAGACCGCCCCACGATCCTCCACATTCAACATCGCTCGGTATGGACCGATTCCCCGTTGAACACCTCGCATGTGGGGCCCTATGGTATCGACGGCGAGTCTAAGCGCGGCGTTGACTTCCTTGAGTGCGCTACCCCTTTGATCGGCGGCAAACCTGTCCGGACTTTTGATGAGCCCACGCAGGCACAAGCACAAGCACAGGCACAGGCTTCCGATTTGGCTTGCGTCAAGGACGCTGAACAAAATGAGTACCATGCCGAGACGCTCATGACTAGCCACGAGCATAGCATCTTCATCAACACGCCGCTGCTAAAGATACTTGAGGAACGCGGCATTACTACCGTTGTCTTCGCGGGTCTGACCCTCGAGCGTAGCATCAGCACAGCTGTGCGGACAGCGCAGAACCTCGCCGTAGTAGGCAAGTGGGGTGGTCACGGAAACCGGGTCGACACGCCCACTTCAGCGCTATATACGGACGGTGAGCATGTTTACGCAGACTACGAAGAAGGGCAAGAACGTGACCCGGACGACATGGAAACGCCGTTTGCGGTAAAGATGCCTCGTATCATCTTGGTGACGGATGGGACGAGGGCATTTGGAATCGAGGGGGTTGATGCTGAGACGGTGCACAAGGTTCATATCGCGAGCCTGGGAGAGTTTGCGGAGATGAGAGTCACTGAGGAAGTCGTGACCGCGTTGGGCGGTGGTGGTGCTGAGTGAGGGTAGAAGTCCCGTGATGTGTTGTAACAACTCTTCGCAGCTGCAATGTCCCTTGGCCTTAGCGCTATTCGTTACCAATAGTATGGGGACTTTGTTTCATTGTCAGCCTCATCTCCCGCAAAACCAATATTATATGTCTTGGTATTTGAGCCATACCCAGAAGGCGTATTTGCCGTGTAGGTACGCAGTAGGGAGTCAGCCTACTATCGGGTGGTCAATATTATCAGATGACACAAAGTTGTGCTTGGGGGTTGCATCTGAGTAAGCCTATTAATCCTTTCGATGGCAAAAGGCCTGGTCTATACTAGGTAGTTTACGATGACTCCTGTGTGGCCTATCAATCAGATAGGACACGGAACAGAAAAAAGGGGGATTTACGAGTTAACCGGACAAGTAGGGAAATTTAATCTTCAATGTTACCTAACAGCAACATGAATCCCGGAGGAGCAGAGGGTTGCAGCAGCACGCACATTCAGTCCTCGTGCAGCTCAACGCTTGGGATCCCGCTTCGGACGAGTTGTATGAATGCACTTGTGTTCAGGCGGAGTTTCTTTAAACCCAAAGTCAGCATTCTGATGGGGCACGCCGGACATTCCGGACTATAACGCGTTTCCTAGACTGCAAGTCACATTTGTCAACCAGACAGGACTCAATGAACAAGGCCAGGCCGGTTCAGGCCGTGATTATGTGAGACTGTGCAAAATCCGATCTTGGCAGAGCCCGAGCTGGAAATCAAGTGTGGGCTCGAATGTAACACGGGGGCGGACAGCTCTGCCAAGAAGACCTGGCATGGCTCATTTGAGTCACGGGTCAAGGTGTCCGTCATCATGACTGGACTTGCGCTGGGCGCGATCGACCCGAAAATTGGGTGACGCAACCATGCAGGGTGCGTATATTGTGATCGTACCTACCAACCTACCTACGAAGTACCCGATCGGAATACGGCTCGAAACCCACTTTGAATCCCGCTCAACCCGGAGGGTCTGGTGTCAAAGATTCTCTGGGAACGCACTTCGTCCGCTCGATTTTTCAGAATCGAATCACCGTTCGCTGGAATATAGAGAGGTAGGGTACTTTTGAGGACGATATCAAAACGAAATGTGTAAAGTGCTTACCGCCGGTGGTGCTTGCCCGATTCTACAACGCTAAAAGGTTGGCTGCTTGAAAGCGAGCGAACCGATCGCATTTGATCGCAGCCTGCAAAAAAATCCTGCGGGAGCTGACCCGACTAGAAAACTAATAACCTATTTCCGAAATGCAGGTCACAGAGCAACATGGCACACATACCTCCGGTCAACCCGGATGGCGGGTCATGATTATTATAGATGAGAGAAAATATATAATGGGAACCAATGGCCCGTGACGATCTGCATATGTTGAGGGATGTGCTTTCCCTCACTAGCGACTTCCCACCATGCATCCAAAGTTTTATCTCGCTGCAGCCCTTGCCGGATCGTGGCAGGCTGCCGCCTCGTCCATTCTCTTCACCGGAGGCACCATTGTTGCCTTTGACCGAAAGAGTGGTGGACTTAATGTGATCCGCAACGGCAGCGTCTTGGTCGAAAATGATGTGATCAAGACCGTGTCGGTAGGCGGAATTCCCGTCCCAAAAGGAAATGGAGTGGAAACCGTGGACATCACAGGCAAGATTATCACGCCCGGATTCGTCAACACGCACATGCATCTCTGGCAGACGGCTTTCAAGACTCTTGCCAGCAACACATCGCTCGTCGAGTATTTCTCACGCTACGGCGAGTTCGCGGCCGCCAGTCTCCTCTCGGTGGATGATGTGTACATTGGCCAACTCGCTGGCATTCTTGAGTCGCTGAATGGTGGAGTTACCACGATTCTCGACCACTCACACCATACATGGAGCAACGCCACCTCGCTCGCCGGGCTGCAAGCCTCAATTGACTCGGGCGGCCGCATTTTTTGGTCGTATGCCTTCCACAACATTACGCGGAATGGCACAAACTACCAGATCCCCGAGCAGCTCGCCAACTTCCGCGACCTCGCCACCAAGGCGCCTTTCAAGGGCAGTCCTACCACCCTGGGTGTGGCATACGACTCCTTCAGCGGCAATCCCAACACAGCCGAGATACGCAACGTCATCGACACGGCGAAGAAGTACAACGCGTCAGTAATCACAACCCACGCACTGGGAGGTCCTTGGGGCATCAGCAACATGCCCGAGGATCTTGCCGGGCTGGGCATCCTCAACATCAGCATTCCTATTGTTTTCTCCCACGCCTCATTCCTAAACGACACTGGCGCTGCCCTGCTCCGTGAATCCAACCACTATGTCTCAACCACGCCCGAAAGCGAGTACCACTACGGCCATACCCATCCACGCATCCATCTCTACCAGGACCAAATCTCGCTCGGTGTAGACACCCACTTTACCTTTTCCGCTGACATTCTCACCCAAGCCCGCCTCTGGCTACAGCCTGTGCGCCGCCTTCTTTATGCCGAGGTGCTCAGCCGCAACGAAGTTCCCTCACACAACCCTATGTCCGCCAACCAAGCCTTCCTCCTCGCCACTCGACACGGCGGTCTTGCCCTCCGCCGCGAGGATATTGGCGTCATCGAGGAGGGTGCCAAGGCCGACCTTGTCGTTTGGGACGGAACCTCGCCGTCCCTGCTGGGATGGAACGATCCCGTTGCCGCGGTGATTCTGCACGCCAGCATCGCCGATGTAGAGCACGTCCTTGTCGACGGAAAATGGATGAAAAAAGGGTTCAAGTTAACGCAAAAGACATATCCGGAGATTAAGAAGCGGTTCTTGGCCAGCGCCAGCCGTATCCAGAGGGACCTGATTAATCTCAAATCCGAGTTTCCCCAGCCGGGCGATACGTGGCAGTTTAGTGGGTTGAAGGTGGCGGATCCGACGCAGGTCGATACCCTGAGAGGGCCGGGGACAGGGTACGGGGTGCCGTTTCTTAAGGCGTAATTTCAATTTTATTTAAATTTTTTTTATTCCAGTTGGTCTTAATAAGCTGCCTTCCGTCAAGTTAATTCGGGTACCGAGCTGTCGTATTGGTGTTTGATATGAATCTGCACCGTATCTACCTACCTACCTATCTACCGACCTAGCAGCAGCAGCAGCTCAATTCAAACTTTAAGCAGCGCAACTGAGACGGCACTGGGGGGTTGTGAGTTTTCACCACTGCACGTTGGTCGATCAATGAGCTTGAGTTTGAGATATTTACATCTTCCACCGCTTTACAACACCGAACATCAATACCTTGGGACCTACATGTACCTACCTACCTACCTTAGGGACGGAGTAGTTGGCAAGCAAATAAGACTGGAGAGCAACATCACACCAAGCTAGCAGGTATCTCACATAAAGGCATCAACCCTGATAAAACTGTAAAAATCTGTCAATGCTTTTTTGGGGGCGAGTCTCATGTCTTGAAATTCGACTCGCTCGCTTTGCTATATCGCTCTCTGTTACCTATTACTACTGTGCTGTACTGTATTTCTTGAAGATCTCTCTCTCTCTCTCCTTTTTGTTTCTTCCCTAGATCGCAGTCCTGTTGCCACCCACTCTCCCTCCATCGTCGTCATCAACCCGTGCCGTCATTACTCTTATTTTTTGAGGTTTCCAAACCCATAAACAGAAAAGAAATCCTTTTTCGACCATCCTACCCAAGAAACATCATAAGATAAAACAAAAAGACACCGGAAATCCTTCAGGAAACGCGCTCTGGATCAAAAACCCATTTCGCCGCACGCTTATGCACCACCACTTCCCAACCCAGTTTCACTGCGTTGACCGCCCACCATTTCCCCACGGCATCAAAGTGATAATACATGTTTATCACCACCTTTTTCACCTGCGGGACTTTGCGGAATTCGTCATCCACCAACGTCATCGCCGCGGCTTCCAGCCCGCGCGTTCGTACCATGTAGTTAAGATGTACTGTCCCCACCATGGTCTCGAGGGTTTCCAAGCTGGTGCATCGTTCCCGGATGAGGTCCAACATGATGGGGTTTGTCAACCGGAGCATATCCTTCCCTCTTCTTGTGCCCTTTGATTTGTCGTTGTCGACCGTGTTCGTGACGGTAGCGGCCTTCCAACTTTCGGAAAATGCTTCCTTTGGTAACGCACCGAACGAGTGGCCCCCGCGCCGAACCAGCGCTGCTTTTTCCTCATCGGAAACAACCTCAAATTGACGACGGATTTTGGCGGAAGGAAAGGGGATGTGCAGCTGGCGGATACACGCGGCGTTATGGTTACCGATGCGGTCAAGAAAGGTGGATAAGGCGGCCTTCTTCTTGGCGTGGATCATGAACGTGTTGTCGGCGTAGAGGATCGGGCAGGCTTCGTTGTAGATGGCGCGACAGGTGGCGAGGATGGCGGTGCTGGGACCGGTGCCCTGGCCGGGCGGTTGGTGCTGACAGTCTTCCTCGTCGTCTTCCGAGTCGGCGTAGTAGTCTTTGGATCCGGCATAGTGGCGGTTCCCCGGGTGGATCGGGCGGGTTCGACGCAAATCGCCCTTACATACGCAAATCTCAATGGGCATGGAGGAGATGAGGAGGAGGTCGTAGATTTGGTTGCGGATCTCGCCGGGGAAATCGAACCAGGACATTTTGGTCGATGCCATTCTGTTATTCTGTTTGTGGAAGTAGAGATATGTTGGGGCTCTAGCACCTGAAAACACTCATTAACAAAAACAAAAACAAAAAAAAGGGAGAGAAGAAGAATAAAAAAGACTTTGCAGTTTCCACGACTTTAGGAATTTAATAATTCTCAAACAACTTTTTCGAATTATGTACAAAGTACATTCCAGTCCAGTCGGTGAGAACCACACGTCATGTGGCTTTGCCCACGTGTAAGCCGTTAGGTAACTTCTTTCCCCCGGGAATCCCCAGAAACCGTGCAAAACCAGGGGAACAGGGGGATTTGCCCCACCGCGGTGGTTACCAGCGGATCCAGCGGGTCCAGTGGATCCCCCTTGGGTCCAGTGGAATTCAGCGGGTCCAGCAGCTCCAGGGCAGGTCCGGGCGTTTAGCCAATCGGATCGCCATACCCACACATGCCCAGATTGATTCGGAGTTCTTGGCTCTCTGTCAAGTTGGCAAGTCGCCAGGTCACATGGAGCGAAAAACAGCAGGGCGCACTGACATTGACTTGAGTCAGCAAGTCAGGTACCGCTTCCCCGAGATACACGTACACTTGGTGAATTCATGTTGGCAGCCAAGGCAGCTCAAGGAATTATTCGCCGTTTCCAGCAAGCTCATCACCACTGACAAAGCATCGCCTGAACAGCTGATATCCACAGTACCGAGGCAACCTAGGCAGGCCCGTGGAGCTAAACTCCACGCGTCAAACGTTGCATGTGCATGGTTTACACCTAAGAGTTGCATGTGATTGGTTCAAGGAGGGCAGTTTGGTCTAGACTCCCGATGGAGCGCTTTTCTTATGGTTGGCGTAAATTGTGAAATATTTGCGCAGTATGGAGACATTATCGTCAGGATTCTCATTCAGTGAGTTGTAACTCAGGTTGCCTACAGGGTTGAATCTGTGTACCAACTCGCTGATAACGCCTGGTCCCGGATCAAGCACGCAATAACACCAACCCACTTCCAACGCCAGATTCCGTTAAGTACGTGTGTCGCCATACATGTACCTCATTCCCATTAGTATATTCTCCCGCAAGATTAGTCCCAAGACCAACTCATTACACAGGATGGGCCTCCTTCGTCTCCGACCCAGAACGTCCCCTAAGCGTCCCAAACACCCAATCCGACACCGACGACCATCCCCCTTTGTTGGTCCCACTGTCAGCCTTATCATCACTAGTACTCCCATACTCGGCCATTTCACGTTCCCCATTTATCACCGCAGCCTTATCCCCTCCACCAAACAGATGAAATTTAAGCGGGAGCCAACTTATTGCCAACCTTTTACCTTCAAGCTCGTCACGGCCTTGCGTAACCGGCGAGCTCTTGTGTCCCCTGAGCCTATAAGATACCTCTTCCCCGTCCTCGTCCACTAACCCATCCACATCATCCTCATACTTCCGCCTCAAAAACTCACTCGCATAATACACCACTACCGTAGCGATCAGTGTCGCACAAGTCCACCAAATCGCGGCCGGTCCAGACCAGCTCCCCACAAAGTCGGGGGTATCCTTAAAGCGGACGATATCAGTAGCAAAGAGGGCCGAGACGACAGTCATGGGTAGAAGAATCAGCGTGACTTGGGAAAAGACTTTCATGGTTTTGGAGTCTTCTTGGATGGCTTTGTTCATGCGTTGGGTTGCAAGTTGGGAATCCCTGGAGGATTCTTGGTTGCGAATTTGAATGATGCGGTGGGTCTGTTATCACAGCCTCAGTTAGGTTGGCCTTGAATGTGGTTGGGATAAAGCTGAGCAAACTTACGACATCTTCTCGTCTGGTACCCCTTCGCTTCATGGCTTGGGCTCGGCGGAGCATGTTGTTGGTTTGGTCGTGGACACCCATTAGCAGCTCGGCGGCTTCGGTTGCGTTTCGGCGTGCGTTGGCTTCATCATGTCTCAGCCATTCTAGGTCGAGCTGTTTTAAGTCTGGATCCTGAAACAATTGGTGATGGAAGAAGTCGCTGAGAGCCTTGGCAACGCGTATGTTCGCGCTGAGGCCGACGATGCACTCGTCGACACACTCAATGAGCCGGGCGACACCCTTGATTGAGTTGACCACGATGTTGCCGAATTCGCCGTCGTCCCTCGCCAAGGCGGATCGAGTCTGGTGAATACTGTCAGCCATGACGAAAGAAATGAGTTCATGTCCATGGACTCACCTTGTCCCCGAGCATGCAATCCAGCCTCGTGAGATACAAGTCGTACTCACTAAGGCTCCAATCCAACAGCCACACAATCTCATCGAGGGTGCTCTGGAATCGCTGATGGATTGGCGTCTCGGCCCAGGCTTTTCGCGTCGACACGGCGGTAATGTCCCTGACGTCAAAGAGATCTGATCCTGCGTCAAACTCCCCTCCTCCACCCCTCTTGTTGTCCGTCGTGAGAATCCACAAGCTTTTTCCGCTGACAACGTCAAAGCGGTGATATACCACCGTCTGCAGTACGGGCCACGGCAGATTCCAATCTTCGCTGTCGCGAGGAAATGCAGCGGCGGCGTGCGTCGACTCGGCTAGATGCACATTCTCAATTTGGCTCCGCCGACGGCCAAGCCACGAGAGAAATCCTTTCCGCCGTGTTTCTGGGGGCCTTTTGGAGCTACGTTGAAGCGCCGGCTCCGCTGCCGCCTCGTTTTCTTCCACCGGTGATTCTGTATCGAATACCGTCTTGAGCTCGAAGACGAACTGGTAATGGTACCCGCTCCTACCAAGCGCCGACATGGGCAGGTGAGGCTTGCTAAAGTACTTTCGGCAGCGTATGTTCCCAAAAAGCATGTCTGTCTCGCCGCTGACGGGCTGTCCGCTGTAGAAGCTGATGAAATAGAGGAACGACGGGCAAACGCTGTGATATGTTAGGATCTGATAGAGCATGTCGACTGTGATGTTGATTCGCCGCCCGCCCGTGATTCCCGGGGATGTCTGCAGGAAGCTGTGCGCGTCAGTCCAGTGCCGCGGGACGCTGTCTAGATATGGAGAACAAACACAAATCGAGCCACGGGATCCTCGGAAAAGGGTGAGGCATCGCCGCCGATGCTTCCGGTGGGGGAAGACGCCTCAGCGCCGAGAAACTTGCTCAGTTGATCTGGTTTGGACAGAAGCACCGCATATGGCACCTCGCTACTCGCACTGCTGAGAGTATCGATACTGTCGCTGACCGATCTGCCGTGGGCTTGCCTACCCCGATCGGCGACGTACAGCCAGACTTGCCTCAGCGCTATCTCCAGTCTAAATCCGGATAGTCCAGTGGTGATGAGAGTAATTTGGTCTCTAGCAATTCGGAAGTGACGCTTGAAGATGTAGACCAGCTTCGGCGGATCTTGAAGCAAAATGTTGTCGGGGTATTTCTGGGAGTTGGCAAGTGCCTGAGAGAAACGCTCCTCCTCGGTCATGGCCGGTGACGAACTCTCGGATGCCATGGCGTGATGGTCGACATCCGACGGTGCCTCTTGATGTTCAATGCTAAGGATGTTGTATAGAAAATAAAAACTTCAAAGATGCCAATTGCAAGCCCGAGATGATCAGAAAGAAAGAATAAAACAAATCTGCTCCCCACCCCAGGAAACGAGAGGGGCGGTCGAAATACACAGCTGTGTATTTCTCGACAGGGGTAAGCAAGGCTAGATAGAGAAAAAGAAAATTGGCGACCCCGACCGACAGGACGTTCATGCTCGAGCGCCAGATGCTGATTGGCAACCGCAAACAAATTCCGCGGAGTGCATCTGCTGTGCGACCCCGAGAGGAGAATGGGCCCAATGAGATGGGCAAGAACCACAAGCCGTTGCAGGCGCCCTTCTGCAGTAATCATCCAAACCCGCGCACGTCCGCACACCATGGCATGGCTGGCCGGTCCCCAGCCCCCGAGCTCCGAAACTGTTAGCGAATACCTCGCCGTCTCGAAAGTTGGTGGGGCACGGAGAACTCCCCGCCGGACCACCGGACGGCAATGATTGCTTCTTTTCAACATCGACGAGACACAGGTGCCGACGAAGGCAATCCATTGTCTTCTGAACAACTAGAAACACAAAATACGAAAACCCCCGACAATGCAACCGGGACCGGTTCCCTCCCGAAAATCCTCCCCAGAACATGAGTTCCCTGACCGCTCTACCGTCCCCAAAAAATGTATATCCCACTTTCCAGCCCAGCTCAATGGAAGTCATGCACTAACTACCATACATCAGCACGGGTATTTCCGGCAGAGCAGGTCAAGGAGGTCCAGTTCAGAACCTGGAAGCACCCCCATTTCCTGCACCCGACCTGTCACTCAGCTGAACCCCGCTCCATCTTGCCCACCAGTTTTCTCCGCACTCCTCCCTACTTTGTCGCCCGACCCTTCTCCTCCCTCAGCAACCTAAGCAGGTCCTCTGCAACACTTGGTTTTCTCAAACTGTCGATATCCTGCGCCTGATTATTGCTGAGCGGACGAGGTAGCTTCAAAACGTAGTTTAGTCCCATGATCTCGGGCTGTGTATTTCTGGTCAGTACATTGTCATTAAAAGCTGTCTTGTCTTGCCACGCAGAGGGAACCACGCGGCGAGATTTCACTGGGCGGGGTAGGTTTGCACATACAGGTTGCTGGAAATCCTGCGCAGCGTCAGGAAATTCCAGCTCGAGATACTCGCGGAGAATTTCCCATGGTAGCGATGTCGTGGAAATGTTGAGTGTTACCGAAGATTCACCCCTTGAACCCCTCGGCTTGTTCTGATACGAGGCCATCGCAAGAGCGCGCGGTTTGGAATGGGAGATGCGGTGGGATGGAGTTGCGCCTGTCGCGGATGGGCGACGTGCCAATTTGTGTGAGGGGCGGGATGATGCAGGCCTCTGCCTGGGGGCCGTGGGGAGCCACCAGCTGCAGTAATCCATCGCGATATATGATTGGTAGTTCGCGCTGCCGCCTGCGTCAGATGTTGGCCGTGGCTGAGTCGCTAGCAAAAGCAATCTTTTTGAACAAGAATCGATATTTTGACGACAATGACTCTTGATACTCAGAGTATCGACAGAGTTAAGTATACATTCTCGCAAGCACTGAACAACGCCTCCATCTAACCCCTGCTTGGGCAGCGGTCCCTCATGACATGGT
>Ga0247763_1000208_pt1 | contig 32046 bp, 34 predicted proteins | sample UWRJL141409B4_FD_179926 | JGI IMG/M metagenome (GOLD analysis project Ga0247763, IMG submission 179926) | Plant litter microbial communities from Arlington Agricultural Research Station in Wisconsin, United States - UWRJ-L141-409B-4 | ecosystem: Environmental > Terrestrial > Plant litter >... | reverse complement strand
AAGTCTGCGGAGCTCAGAGGGATACCGTTTGCTGGCCCTGGCGCGGTGTGCTTCCCTGCTGTCGGGGGCCGTTCTCTGTATCAGCCACAACAGTCAGCTCCCTGTTCCCGGACCAGCTTGGTTTGGGTTGCCTCGTCCCCACAGAACAGGGGAAAGTCTTGGAAGGAGGGGCAACACCGACGCACCTCAAGAATGGTCTTGGCGATGGACTGTTCATCCACGAGAAATTGAAGGCGTCTGCATGTCAAGCTGAGGGCGCGAATGTCTGCAAGGTCGAGATGCTGCACGATCAAAGAGTGCAGTTCATAGGGCAACTTAATCAGCAGCGGCGACGACGCCATCCCGGCCGAACCATGCAGGGAAGTCGTCTCGCCACCATCGAAGAAGTTGTTGTGCCGACTTGACCAGCGATGAGGATGGGGGTCGAGAGGGGCGGCGGAAAGACTGCCAGCCTGTCTCTGTTCTTTGGAGAAGGGTGTCGTTTTCTCTGGCAGGGCGTCGACCATACTTATAGACGTCTCCCGAAATGCAAGCTGGAGCTGCAGGAGATTCCGGATGCCAGACAAGGCTGCGGCCCCCCGCCCAGTCTGCTCAGAGCATCCTGTCCTAAAGCGGCACTACTAACTCAACAATCGCCGCGCCGCTTCCCATTTCGAGACCAGAAGCGGAATCAGGAAAAAAATTGGGCGAAGAAGAGGCTGGCGGTGCATCTGACAACTAAAACGGGCGGATTATCCAACGGAATCCGCTATTCAGCGGATTTGGGCGAGAACATGTTTGGTGTTTCGTCGTCTCGTCAACGAGTGGCAGTTGAGATTCATTCCTGTCCCATCCGCCAAGAGATGAGGCTCTACATCTTCTCTGGCAGGAGCAGAAATTGGGCTCTGGGACCGTCGTGTCGAGCAAAGGTGGTTGAGAGAGGGAAGAAGGGTGGAGTCGACTGGTCCGCCGGGATGGTGTTTGTGGAGTGACCCACAAGCCTACACAACAATGACTTACACTATCCTAAAAGGTACATTGAAACTACTAGTTTTGAGCCTCATCTACCTAACAAATTGCGCCTTGCAGTGCACCGACACCATGTCCCATGGGGGTATCCTCTCGAACTTGCTCCTATGTGTAGGCAGGCCCTGCAGGCGCTATGCCGCAAATGGATTTCCCCCTGGTTGATGCGGCTCTGCATGAGAGCAGCAATTCTCTCAGGCAGCCGGGCTTCCCCCGCATTTGCATCTTTCCCTACTCAGTACCGACTTTCTCCTTTGGTCACCGTGTTTCTCACCGGCTTGTCCACAAAACATCTCGACTGGTCCAGACTACTTCGTAGACTTGGTTCCTCTTCCTCCATCTTTTTCTGTTTATTTTGCATTGCTCGGCGAACCTCCCTTTTTCTAGATGCTCATTTTTGTTGAGCACGTTTTGACGACGCCTGAGGCCTGACAACCCCGCACCACATGTCATCGCAGCAGTCTTAACTGAGAGCCTTATCCAAAGCAAATGCATTCTCACCAAACCAAGCCGCGGCTGGCCGATGTTAGGTAAATTGGCCAGGTGACATCTTTTCATTCCCCCGCTTTCCCCTCTGTTTCCTAAGCAAATATCCGCGACGGGCTGCTACCGTGTCGCCGCTGCTAAAAAAGGAGCCTTTGTCCGCTCGCCCTTTTTGGTCACCGCACCACCAAAGGCGGAAGGGCCTCACCCTGGTGCAGGGAGACAACGGCATGGGCCTGAGGTCCCGTGGTCTCTGTACCGCGTATCAACACCAAACGCTTTAGACCAGAGACCCTGGACCATGCTCCAAATTCCGCGCATTATTGGTGACCAGCCACTCACCCACAGACATGATTCTGTCAGAGGACCGGTAAACAGCGGCCTTCTCTTGGGTCCCTCAGGCTCCGCTCCGTGCAAGTGTGGACTGCGGCAGACTTGTGCCACTGGCCCTTGCTGTCGTCAAACTCTTGAGTTTGGAGTGAGCACAGGTTGCCAGAAAAGCGGTGAGCAAACACCGACGCCGAGAGAGAACCCCCGAGTCCATTTTGTGTAACATGAATCTGATCTGGCATCCAGGTCGAACCAAATGTTCGCGATGTACGCTAAGACGTCGTCGACTGCAGGTGGCCGGATTCGTGCCCCTCCTGGCGGCGCACTATCTGGGAAAACACGAGATTTGACGGGTCAGATGTGTCCACCAACGGGAGGCAGCCTTGCAGCTGTGTCGCTCAGTGTTTACGTGGCATGCATCCTCGGGAGCTCACCATCTCGAGAGTACAGAGACCGAGCTTTGGCTCAAGTGAGGGGGAAAGCTACACATTCCAGTTAGGCTCTGACCAACCGCCGCCAGGGCCATGTGTAAGAGCCTCAAGTTCAGGTTCCGCATCTACCGCATCAGGCACACCTTCGTGGAATGCAGGAAACGCCTGTTTCTGACGAGCCATTATTACCCCTTCACAACGTGAAATAGCTCATGGGGGTCAGACAATCTACGGCGTGCTTGATGCAGTACCCCCATGCAGAGCAATCACCAGCAAATCGACTGGACCGCAAGGAATTGTGTTTGCACTTTGGGTGGTGCGCAAGGAGTCCAACACATCTTGACCCCCACTATCGGGCAAAGTCAGCCGGAAATAAATCTTGTTGGCGAACCAAGTCTCGGTAAATGAGGCTCCAACAGTCCGCATGTGTATCCGGTGATAATAGTCCGGTTTCCGCCGTCTCCCCAAGACGCAACACATTGGGGTTGGACAGGCGCAGAATCAAAAAGCAGACAACGTTTTTGCCCGGTTTGAATTTGCCACAAGCGCCGCACTTTCCGGTGTGTGGGTAACTAGAAACGCTCGATCACCTCCGGAAGCCCGGGAGTCAAGTTGTGATTCCATAAAAACAAAGTGAGGGAGAACAAACTAGCCAACGGTTGAGTGGCATATAGCTTACAAATCGCGCCGTTACCCAGCATTTTTCCCTCTCTGGTTTCGTAATACGTAAGATCATTAAACGGAACACCGTCAAGGTTTGTCCTGTAGGAGGATATTTCCTTTTTGAGAAATCCAGGTATACCGATCGCCGAAAAAGGAGAAAGCTGTTTGTAAATCTCATACGACTTTCTTCGGGCATATTCATTCCTTTCGTCCTAGCTCTCCTCTCTAATCCTTCACCTTCACTTACATCATCAAAACATGGAATAAATCAACCAATCACGAACATCGACTCCCCCATATATAAAGTTTACGCAAAACTATGCAGTCAGCCTGCCGTGACAGTGTGAATGTTGCATTTTTGTTGCGTGTGCGCTAGATACCCGAATGCAGGTGCACGGGTTGCTCTGTCCACTGGGGACGGTCTCTTTACTGCTGTAAATACGTGAATGGGACCATCTCCATCCTGTGTTGTGCTGTTGTGTGCTGTGTAACATGACGGCTCAAGATAACTAGCGAAAAATGCACTTCGCCATCGAGTCGGGTAGAAACGGCAAAGTGCAGTTGGTTTCGGGTTGCTACCTAACTCCCGGGTCGTTCATGAGTCACGGTTCAGTATGCATGGGTTTACAGTCGTGCTGACCCTGAAAGATTATTGGGGAGGCACTTGATGGGATGGGCCATGAGGCCTATATTTTCTCATGGATATGCCAGATTTTCCCTTCGAGCTCTCAATGAAACGAGAACTGCCCTGATGGATTGTGCCTTGGCCTATTTGGATGGGCCGCTGACGGCTGCGGGACTGTAAAGTACCACGCGAACAATCATTCGGGGTCGGACTATGTATTGTTGAACGGTGAGGTGCAGTTCAATCGGGGCTGGGCAACGGGTGGGAATGGTTTACAGTAAATCCGATTCCCGATGCACCTTGCTTCCCCCTCCTCCTCCTCCCGAATCTCGCCCCCGCATCATGCCAAGTTTGCGGACTACAGAAATTGCAGTGATAAAGTCATACTTGGGGGTCTGAAATTTGACGTTACGGAAGAGATTATGAAATTTCTTGCTCTGAGAATATCGTATCAACTTTCATTACACTCTCCTGACCTCACTCAAATCTGGCCCGTCTCATTGCGGAGCTGGGTACGGAACAACCACATCACACTGTGATACGTTCAAACAACACAAAATGACGCCGCAACAACCGCCAAAGCCGCAGCTTGATGCCAAGGTGGATCTGTGGGCACCCCTCACGAGTGACACGCTGCTTGAGGTGCGGTCGGGCAAGATAAAACCGTTAGGAGAAGGACTCAATGTGCTGTCGGGAATTGACAAGACGATCCTCGCAGGACCGGTGCACATTGGGACGGGCGGCATCGACGGCGACGAGCATGACTACACGTTCCACGGCGGACCGGAAAAGGCCATCCTTGGTTGTGAGTGAGATCATCAGTTACACTCTTTGCCTCTCAGGTAAGCCGTGATAAATGTGTCATGAGGCTAATGTACTTGTCTCGGGCAGTTTGCTCGTCGCACTATGCGGGTTTCCGGAATGAGCACCCTAGCGCAGCAGCGGCATTCGTGCCCGGCGGCTTCGGGGAGAATTTCGTCGTGGCACACCAGAATGAGCGCAACGTGTGTGTCGGGGATGTTGTCGCGGTAGGCGACGAGGTTGTCCTCGAGGTGAGCTTACCGCGCCAACCGTGTTTCAAGTTGAATCACCGGTTCGCGCTCAAGGACTTCGCTGCCACGACGTGGAAGACCAGTCGTACCGGGTGGTATTATCGCGTCGTGCGCCATGGCACTGTCAGAGCTGGTGATATGATCCGCCTCATTGAACGAAAGCATCCCCAGTGGACGATTGAGCGGATTCAGGAGTATCTGCACCGCAACCCGAACGACGCAGCCATGAACGAGGAGCTAGCCGGTATTGAGGAATTGGGTGCTGAGAGCCGCAACGAGTTCAAGAAACGAGTTGCAAAACAGAAGGCCAGGGAGAGGAAGGCGCGCGAGCCGCCGTCTAAGTGGCGTGACTTCAGGGTTGTCGAGAGAAAGCACGAAACATCGCGGGTCATGTCTTGTGTGCTCGAGGCGGTCGAGCCATTGACTGAGCCGACAGAGATAGAGCTTGATCGCGGCTCTCATGCCAAAATCAGGCTGGGCAATGGTCTCGTGCGTGCCTACTCCATCGTTGATGGAAACAAGAATCGCTTCCGGCTGGGCATCGCAATTGACGACAAGAGCCGCGGCGGGTCGAGATACATGCATGACACGGCGCAGGTTGGGCACATAGTGCAAGTTGGTGCCATGACAATGGGCATTCCTATTCCGACTGCCGCTAGCAGCCACATATTCGTTGCCGGCGGTATTGGGCTCACGGCTTTTCTGCCCCTCATAGAGCGAATGAAGGCCATCAACTATAGCGTCGTGCTGCACTACGCCGTACGCTCTGCAGACGAGATTCCATTCCGAGACCGCATAGACAAGCTCCAAGACACAGTTGTCATATACGATAAGTCAGCGGGGCAGCGGCTCAGCGTCGCCCGCATTGTGGACGGCCGGGGCTGGAACTCGTTCTTGTATTTCTGCGGGCCCAAGCGGCTCATGGACGAGGCGGCCAAAGAGACCGAAGCACGTTGCATACCTAAGAGCGAGGTGCATTTTGAGGCGTTCTCGGCAGATGTGTCGGGGGATCCTTTCAAGGCCGTGGTAGCAAATAAGGGAAACATGCTTCTCCAGGTTGGTGAGGAGGAAACACTTCTCGAAGTGCTGCAGAAGCAGTTTGACGAAGTGGATTCTAGCTGTGCCGTGGGCAACTGCGGAACTTGCAAAATTGGGCTTGTGGAGGGCCGGGTCGAGCACCAGGGCACCGCACTGTCCCAGGACGAGAAGGCGGTGTCCATGCTGTCGTGCGTGAGTCGGGGTATTGGAAGGATCACCGTGACAGTTTGAAGTGTAGAATTGGGCATGGTCGCAACCAACCCATTAATGCTAGTTTACCGCCGTCTGCGGCCTGTCAGATTTTGCTTGGGCGGTTAGGCTTGCATCAATATTGCGGCTGTTAGGTTTCGGTCTAAGCCCGATAGTGCCTCCGAGAGCGAAGGCGGCGGTCCACAGGCCGTACGCGATCCGTAGACGACTTCTCACCCCATACCCCGGGTCGTCTGGCCTCCTTTGCATCGATAGCGTATGTCATTGCCGGCATGGGCGGTGTGTTCGCCAGCGTCAGTAGCGTGATGCCCAACAGGGTGAGGAGCGCGCACAAGAGTATTTTGTGGTTCAGGGTGTCCCGTGTGACAAAGCGCAAGCAGACGAGCAAGGGGATCGAAAGTGCAAAACCCGCAAATGCAGGCAAGCTCGCGCCCTAGTGGTCGGCAAGCGCTCCGACGAGTGGAGATGTGAAGCAAATGAAAACCAGTCCCGCTGCGGTGGAATTCCAATGAAAGACGTCGCGCACAAAGAGGGGCAGGACGGTATCGCAGGCAAACCTGAGGGGTGTTAACACACTGTGGCCTATCGGGATGCGCACCGGTTCACCGGTTCCGGGACCATGCTTACACCAGACCGGCCTCGACAACCACACCGCATAAAACTGCAAGGATGGTCCTGGACCTCACTGGCTCTAGCTGCGGTCGTCGGCCGTCTACCATGGGGCGGGCATTCGTGTCCGGGGATGCGGTCGTTGCATTGCCGTCGCTGCCGTCCCGTACGGGATCAAGCCATTGTCGTGCGAACTTTCTTCTCTATGAGAACAAGACGCAGGACGATATCGTAGAGGATTATAGCAAACGCAACGTAGTACACGGCGTAGTAGCCAGCATTTGCATATACCGCGCCGCCGATGACGGGCGAGATCAACAACCCGACCGACATCGCAATGCTCAATACCCCATCGATTGGCCGACATCCTTGCCCACCATGTCCACCATCAGAGCCAGACCGACGGACCAGACGACAGCCCCGCTGACGCCCTAAAGCAGGCGTCCGACGACCAGTAGTGCAACTGTCGTACCGAGGCAAAGGAGCAGAGTAGCCCCTGCCCGCGCGACGATGTGTGGCCGGCGTAGAATCCGGCAACCGGGTTGCCAACGAAGAGAGCGACGTTGTAGCATGCGAGAGGTATGGCCGTCCAATGTTGCACCTCATCCTCGGCTACTGCACTTGGACAGAGAGACTGAAGGGTGTGACTGGCACGATCAACCCATACAGAAAAAAGTCTGTAAAAATGGTCAGACAGACGGTGAAGGTGGTGAAGGTGATGAAAGGTGTTGACGAGCGAAAGGCGAGAAGCACTGGCTGTTTCGCTTGAACCGCCGGGTTTTTGGCGGAGTCTAAAAGGCCCCGGAGGACGACACGGCGGCGTTCTCTCATGGCAATACGACCAGTTGAGCGGTCAACATGGCATGAGAGATCATTCTAGTTTCAGTTGGAGACAGCAGTGGAAAGCTGGTGTGACCAAATCTTCGTTCTTGCCATTCTCGGCATTTGCCAGGACCGCCATTGGCGTCGTTTAAAATTTCGAGCGAAACCCGATTAGGGTTCGCGGCAGGACAGCGGTGTTGAATCGCAAAGAGGCGCTTCTTGTTGTGAGCTTTCAGGTGTATCTGAAGGAGAAAAGTGAAGATGACAACGTCTGGAGGAAAAGAGCCCCAGCATCACAACTGCCCCAAAATGCCTCCGTATTTGGAAAGGTTGGCAAATCGTTCCTTCTCTTACAGCCTGCTGCGAGTCAATTTTGGCCAATCACAAGTTACTGTGGCGTCACTAGGCTGGAAGTGGGGCACAAATTTTTGAGATCAGTCAAAGCTTCACAAAGCCAAATTTCTTTGCATCAACACCCTCAATGGCGACGCATCGAGGAAACATCAACATGGCATCGGCTCCTACGCAAATAGGAGACTTCTATGTACTCCCAGTCTCAATACCGTCCTTGCCGTCTTTTCCTCGAACTGTGGTGCATCACCTTTACGCTCGACGAAATACTCCAAAAATCCCCACCGCCGACGACGTTCGAAGTCTTTTTCTCACAAATTTGCCCGTTGATGGCACGGATGTCCACCTAAGAGCCATATTTGCTGCTCTTGTCGGCAATGGTCGCTTCGAGAGCGCGACGTTTGAGGACGAAGGGCAAAAATCTAGCCCGATCGCAGATGCGCGGCCCGTTCAGGCTGCCCGCTTACTCGCTGCGCGTGGAAAGAAGCGGAAACGCGAGGATGAAGAGGCAGAGAGAGCCAGGGAAGAAGCTGAGGCCCGACTACCGAGCACCTGGACGCGATCATTGCACAGGAGCGGGGGCACTGCCGTCGTTCTCTTCGCTGACGAGAAGAGTGTCGATCAGGTGTTGAAGGCCATTAGGAAAGTCAGCAAGACCAAAAAGTATCCGGTATGGGGCGGTAGTGACGGCCGAGTGGCTGACGAGCTCCCGCCTCTGGGGTCCGTGTGGCTGAAGGCGCACAACCGGCTTTCCTACCCGGACAAGAACCAGCTGCAGGCCGCTATTGATTCTTTCTCTGAGTTGTTTGCAAAGAGAGAGAAGGAGGCGGCAGAGATTGCCAAGAGGTTACGGAATGAACCGGATGAAGACGGCTTTGTTACGGTCACGCGTGGTGGCCGGAACGCGCCAGCGAGCCGGAACGAAGCCGAGGAGGCGAAGAGGAAGATGTTGGAAAAGCAAGAAAAGAAGAAGGAGGAGATGAACAACTTCTACCGGTTCCAGCTAAGAGAAAAGAAGAAGGAGGAGCAGGCCGAGCTGCTCAAACGTTTCGAGGAGGACAAGAAGAAGATATCAGCCATGCGAGAGAAGCGGGGCAAGTTTGTGCCAGAATCATGATCGATAAATTCAGCAATCAACTAGGAAAAAGCGGTTCATCAAGGCACAAACTATAGCGGCCATGGCTGGGGATGTCTGCCTGTGGCAATCTCTGCGAATAGACTGGGTAAGCTTCTCACCTGTCTTCCATCCTCATGCCGGACCATGATGACGCACGCGGGGCCATCAGAACACCGTCTCACTGTTTGGATTCTCCCCTTTGAGAGGTGTAAAGCTGACAAAAACCGCGTTCAACAATCTTCTCAAACATTCTGATGTCCTCACCTTTCTTCTGTGTCTCTATATCTATCTTGAGGCTTGCGCTGATGTAAAATCTCTAGGAGGTTTACCATACGACCACCCGGCGATTTTGCCTCGGTCTGGATAAGGAAGGAGAGGGTCAAGACGGGATGCATCCCAAGATGACCTGTTGACAGTCCCTGGGTAGCAACTGGATAAAAGTCTCTGGCGGGTCATGTCTCCGCTGGGTGGGTATTCTCTGTCCCTGCTAAGCCCGGGGTGGCGTCCTCGCTGTGAGTCGGACTGGATCTCACCTTAGCTTCATCTGACTTCTAAATACCTGAACGAGCTTCATCTGACTTCTAAATACCTGAACGAGCTTCCGCTTACACGGACAAATTCGAAAATGAATCCACAATTCAGTAATTGGAAATTCAATAGCGTGAGGCTTTCTCGTTGACCATGTATGTACGTGCCTGCTTGGCGGGTACAGGACACCTGGATTCCCTCTTTCCTCCACGATCAGCCTGACGCAAATAGGAAATGCCTATCACCTCTCTTGTTGTCAAATTGCTGACTTGGTAGGGTTAGGGTTATGCGGCGTAGATTCAGTGGGGCGCGGGTGCCAGGGCAACGACCCCCACCAAATAAACAGGACGGCTCGAGATTGCCGTTCCAGCTCCAATGGGATGCAGCAGCAAGGTGCATTGCGGGATCCGCATCTTTCAGTTATTTTTCCTGGGTTCGAGAATCGGCACCCGTCGGGACTCGGAAACCGTCGACAACCCTTTAGAAACACACGGCGCGACATAACGGACCGGGGCGATTTGCCATGGTCGAGCTCGAGCATTTGCGACAAGCGTCGCTCTACATCAACAACCAGCTGCTCTCGCGAGGATTGCTGCGCGATGGCCAGAGCATTGATTTCACCCACCCGGGTGACACCAGCGGCGAGATTGCCGCCACCATGAGCCGGGTTATTTCCATTGTCAACGATCTGATTCTTCGGCGCGACGTGCGTTTTCCGCTTCCACTCCGATGCACGCTGATGAGATCCAAAGGCGCTAACTAGGCCTCCACAGCGCGATGCCGAACACCGCGAGTCTTTGTCCGCAACGCTGCGTAGTCTGCGCGCCGAAACGCTGCGACAGGCTAACGATATCCAGCGCCTGCAAGAAAAGAACCTAGAAGCGCAGCGCAAGGTTTCTCTCTGCGAGTCTTCGGAGGCCGCCATGCGCACACAGCTCAAGACGGCTGAAGCAACAATTCAGCGACTCAAGGACGAAGCCGCCAGAACCAAGGTCTTTGTCGCCCAAACTAGGGCTTCCTGCGCAAATGAGGTGCGGAAGCGCGACCGCCAAATCGATGGCTTGAAAAAGGCGGTGACAGAGGCCGGTCGGGCGCGAGGGGCAAGCAAGAGCCCCGGCATTACCACTATCACGGTTGTTGGCGACATTGGGTCAGGGCCGGACGCGACCGGGTCCTCCAATGTCACTTCTAGTGATGGCTACGACCTTCGGATGGAGACGAACTCCTTCCTAGCTGAGCTGGCCAAGAGTCTCAGCGAGGAGAATGAAACGGTTCTGGGCCTCTTGCGCAAGACTACGGGTCAATTGAAGGAGATGAGCGGGTGGGATGCCGTTGCTGGAGCACCCGCTGCGCAAGACGGCGAGAATCTCGCGACTCCCCTGCCGGCAAGCTGCGCTGAGATGTCGGTCGAGATTGAAAACATTCTGGATCATCTCCGCACCATCCTCACGAATCCATCATTTGTCCCTATTGAGGAGGTTGTTGTACGTGAGGATGAGATTCACAGACTTCGTGACGGTTGGGAGAAGATGGAGACACGCTGGAAGGAGGCCGTTCATCTGATTGACGGCTGGCGGAGGCGCATGCAAGTCAGCGGTCGCCCAGTTAACGTAGAGGAGCTGAAGATGGGTCTGCGCCTTAGTCCGGTGCGTGTCCAGAACGTCGAAGAGACGGCCCAGGGTCTTCTGGGCCTACGACTGGAGGCCGTTCCAGAAGACTCGGAAGAGCAAGGCACGATGCACTCGCCATCTCCGGCAGAACGGCTTCGTCTTGCTTCCGCTGAGATCGACGATGCCGAGATTAGCGACTGCGAATCTAGCATCTTCGAAGATGATGTCGACGTTGACGATCTCGACGTCGAAGAGCCAAATATTGAGATTCTAGAGCAGTCGGTTATGATTCATTCTCCGCCACCGTTGCCAACCATGCCCGAGCTTACCCCCTTACAAGACTCGCGCACCGCAGGCAATCGCGGAGGGGTGCAGCCAGGTCAGCGCAAGAAGGTAGTTGACTTCGCGACCATCGTGGAGGAGAATTCGTGGGAGCTGAAAACGGAAGCTCCCCTGGCACCGCCTCCAAGCGACAAGCCTCAACAGTCACCAAAAAAGAAGCCCACCCAGCCACCGCGACCCGTACAACAGCAGGATGATGCTCCTCCCCCGACCCTTGCTGACTTGTCAGCTTCTGCGTCTTCGATCGGCAGTGTTCAGTTGGTGAAAACACCCAGCGAGTCTGCGACGGGCAAGACGTCAGCGCCCTCATCACGGGGCCGCGTGGGGAGGATTTCTCCAACAGGCAGACGGCAAGAGACACCTTCGGGCCCCAAGGTGAAGCCCGCGGGCGCTCCACGAAGTGTCGTTACGCGGGACAGGGCTCGGCCGCGATCCAAAAAGCCAGAGAGTGCGTCCAAACCAAGTCGCAGCACGTCTACCACGTCCAGCGGCTCTGGCCCTTCGCCTTCGAACAAGAGTGTCGACACCATGCCACTGCCGAATCCAGCTCCCACCCCAGCCCGCGATCGCTCTCCCAGACGGGGAAATTCTCGGCTGCCCCTTCCCCGTAGCGGCGGCAATCTTCTTCCACCGCCCCAGCAGTCTCCTCTCTCCATGGCCACCATTGCCGCCAAACTTGCCGCCTCGGAGCGTGACGCCGACGCCGCCCGAGTCCGCGCCAAGCTTAAGGCAGCTCGCATGGGTAAGAAGCGCGTCAGCCTTGCACCAGCGGCTTCCGATACGGATGCCAGCGCCGCTGTTGACGCCGCGAGGAGCACCCGGTCCGACGGGGGTCTTTCGGCCGAAACAGCAGAAACTGCCCAGGAGACGCAAAGCAATGGCCCCAAGGATGAGGACGAGGACGAACTTGCACCGAAGGCGGAGGAACTGGAGAGGCCTACTGTGAGGAAGAGAGAGCGAAGGACCAGCAGGGTCGTGTCGAGGAGAAGGAGTACTCTGAGCCCTTGGGAACTGGGCGCATTAATTCAGGGGGGTGTTTCAATGGAGACGGAATAATGAGAAGTGGTCATCTTGGTACCCATCCACCTCTGGTTTATCATAATTAGGATGGGCATTGGTGAGGGCGTGGCCAGCAAATAAGCTCTTGGACCTGGGCCTGGGCGGGAATGACGTTATGAATTGGGCTTTGGTTCTGTTCTGATGATGATTAAGATGGGACTGGTTTCTTGCCCCCTGGGCGCTTCTGTTGAGCATCCTAGACCAGAGTTTGGTGTATTGCTTGGTGGTTATAACTTGTCGCGTGGGCTCGTTAGTTTCTTGGTATGGGCTAAAGGACTTAGCAATGACTAGATGTTTTATGTGTGAATAGTAGGTTTCTGGTGTATGCTTTACCTCTACCTATCCGGCCTCTAGCTTCAATTGTCAGTCTCCTTCATTGAGGTGACCACATGGAACTGGGCGCCATCTCCATCCCAAAATGAAAAGACGTGTTGCCTCTTCACAATCGTTCCTTCATCAGCAATCAACCACGACCCAGCCGAACATTTCTTGGAAGCCGCAGGTCCACGCTGCCTCTGCCTGTTGACCACGGAGTTCCACCGCCCTTGCCCACGGTTACAAACGGAAGCATCACCCGCCATCTCGGCCACTCCTTCCCCAGCTATTCGTCACGCTCAAACGCACCCCCGCCATTTCCCCGGGCAGCGTTTCCCCAACGTGGTCGGCAGAGCCTGGGTCCCGCCCCCTCAACGTGCGGCCCCCTCTTCCCATCAACCAGCGTCAGCGTTTCCCAAACCATTTGCACAAGCCAGCCCGCACTGCGCTCGTTCCAGACAGTTCATCTCGGTCTCTTCTTTTTTGGATAGACAGCGTGCCGCCCGCAGCCTTTATCTTCATTCAGCTCAGTTGTCTCTTCTCCTTGTCTTCTTTGGTCTCTCCCACGAACTGCTGGTCAAGAAGTGGTTGTCATTCTAGCTGTCTCCTCAAGAAACCTGCCCGCTGTATACCCCCCGATCGGATTAACTCTCGAGAGTTGTACTCGCTGAAACTCTCTCGGGGGATTCTTCGGTAGTTGGGCCGCTTCACCAGCACTTCCCTGCACTCGCTTTGGGAAGTCGAGGCGGTTTATCCGGGGACCTATTCCATCCTCTAGTTGACGGAATATCACTGTCTCGAGTATCGTGTCAAGGCTTGACAATACACCGCTGTCCTGGTTGCCCTCAGTTGCTACGCTGTCTCTCCAAGACCACCGGTCAGCAAATCAAACTCGTGTGGACTGTGGCATCTCTGCGAGCTGCCTTGGTAATAACTAGAGCCCTGACAGACGCCAGTCAGATCTTAAACCCTTCTGATTTGACGGTAAGTCAGCCTCTCAGCAACAGCGATCAGCACTTTAGACGCCTGCTCTTTTCAACCTCTGACGCACCTCAAGGGCCTCAGCCTTCGAGCTAAGAGCAGAGACTGTCCGTTCTGCGCCGTTGACACAATGAGTTCCCTTGGTCACCCCTATCTGTTCCGAAAAGGCACCGGCCGACTCAACGTGCCAGGCCTCAGAGTGAGGACGAGCAACTTCACCGATGTACCCAACTCGATGAAAGCCCAAGCAATTGCCTCCTCAGATTGGCGCAAGTCAGCCTCAGCCGAATCGTCGTCGGGCGGATCCTTTCAGCATGTCTCTCCTATCCAAAGAAGACGAAACCAGAGAAGCTCCTTGATGTCGGAATTGATGTTGGAGATGGAGGAGAACAAGCCCCCCCTGTATCGCCCAAAGGGAGACCTCGCTTCATGGGAAATGGTGGTATCAGCTCCAGTCGGCCATCTCTCAAGCTCTTCGCTGGGCGATCTATCAAGCTCTTCATCGTCGATCTCGAGTGGAATAAGCTTTGAGGAAATCACGGCGGTTGAGGTCAACGATGCAAAGCCCATGACTATGAGGGTCAACGGAGAGGAGCTGGTAGTGGATGGTAGTTTCACGTTCGATATTACTCCTATTGGCCAAACAACACCTTTTGGTGGCAACGGTTCCATCAGAAGGACGTTGGGGATGTTGACAAGGGTCAAAGACCACCAAAAAATCCACCGAATGGCTTTACGTGGAAATGAGCTCATGGGGAATTTCCCACATGCCCTTCAGGGAATGCTCAGGTCTGGGCAACCCGAACGCGATGGGTTTGACCGCCCTGTCTCCCATTCCAATCAAGCAAACCGCGAGAGCACACGGTCAGGAATTCCAAGAGAATCCAATCTTTACGCAGGCGGTGAGAGGGCTTCGTACTCATCACGACACACTCAGGCGGGCAGCATGAGTGAAGATGAAGTGCGCTTCCAAGGCATGTTAAATCGGTTGCATAGTTTGCCAGCTCGTCAGCGAGACGAGGGTTCTAGCTCTGACATACAAGCAAGGGATCCCGCTATAATCGCCGCTAAGGCCAAGAATACCGGAATTCAGGGCACACAAGCTGAGACAGAATCTCTTATCACAGTTCCAGGCCCTCAACACGTGGGTTGGGAGCGCCGGGAGGAACAACGATCTCACGATTCTGGCTACGCCTCGGGTCAAAGCGGTCAGTCTACACACGTGTCTTCAACGATGACGGCAGCGAGAATGTCTTTGGACAAGGAAAACCGGAAGAGCATTGATGATACGGCCGCCAGGCGCCTCAACCCAGCCGCGGCCGAGTTCAAAGCAATGTTCAACGAGCAGTTAAAACCTTTTAACTCTCCCAGAAAGATGTTCCGTCCTCCCCTCACGAACATATTCCCAGAGGCCGCACGAGATATGCCAGTAAGGTTGTCAAACGGACCGGAGGCAAGAAAAAACTTGAATATGATGCGGGCAGCTGAAGAGACTCTTGATAGCCGGGAAGCAGTGTACAATTCAAGGCCCCCAATTCCTGAGCCCCTAGCGCCAACAGATCCCGTGGGGTCACCGCCAAGCGGTCTCGGGTCCTGTCCTAGTGGTATACCGGGGAGAGAAATGTACCCCGACATGGGCTACCACCAACCTCAGAGGCAGATCCCATTCGATCTAGTATCGACAGTGAACGAGTTGATTAAGCGTCATCTCAGCAATATGCGATCTGAGAGTGTGGTGGGCAACTTGGGCAACTATGGAACCTTCCCAGTACCTGGGATGATGCTGCAGCCCAATGACATAGGACAATTTCCAATGACCAATGCAAACGGGTTCAGCACATACTTCGGGACGGTCCCGGCGTTTGTGCCCACCCTGGAACCCCAAAGACACATTGGAATCACTACCACGGCGCCGCTAGTGACTCCTACACCAGTCGTTGCTCCCCCGCCAGGTTTGGTTAAGACGCCCCCGATACCGTACGCAATTTATGGTCAACCCCCGGTGCTTGGAACTGACCGCAAGATTCCGGCGCCTCGTCCCCATTTTCTCGTGACGCAAAAGCCCCGGGATCATGACCCGGTCAAGCAACAGCAATATGAAGCGTACCTCGAGTGGCGGAAAGCCAACGAGCCTGGCTACCACATGAAATGCAAAATGCGCCAGGCTCAGCGTGTTGTGCGGCAGTATCAACAGAAACAACAAAGTTCTTTGGTTAACCCAGCCTACAAGACCATCATTGAGCAAGCCAAGGCTGCAGTAGCTGCAGCTGCAGCTGCGGCGGCGGCAGAAAAACAAGCTAGGGAAGAGTCTGTGAGGCAAGAACTCAAGGTAAAGGTGCGGGAGAGAAGTGAAGGGTCGGGGCATGGTGTGGTGGCAGAGGAGGATGACACGGAGGGCAAAGATGAGTCGATGAAGAACACTGGTGAGTTTAACGACAAAGACGAGTCAGAGAGTACTAGCCAGTCGGCGGGGAACAATTACGGGTCGGCGAAGAATGAGGAAGAAAAGTCAGGTAATGCAAAAGACGAGACGGTGAATGAGCAGCTTGTTGAAGTATAAGATCAAGTCGGGGGTTGGGCATGACATGGCAGAGTGATGGCAGGGCTATCTCTTTGCAATGTCGTGCGTAGGATCAGTTGATCTGGTCTCACGAAGACGACTTTACTATTGGCAAGGGCATGTTTATGGTTTTGACCCAGCAGTGGCGGTTACGAAGGAATAGTACTATTCTTGTTTGTTGTTGTTCAGTTCAGCTTAGCTCAGCTTAGGACTTTTGTATGGATATCGACAGCTAGGGCGCTTGGGTATTTGGCCCGAATGAGGCAGGCTTTTGTTTTTTTTTTCAGAAGGGGTGTGCAGTGAAGGATGACGTTGAATGACTGGGGTGCATTATGTGGCCAGGATCTCGGCTTGTGGGCTTTCCACGTTCAGTTTGACGGTCAAAATTCACCGTGTTTGCCTTCTCAGGAGGCGTGTCTGAAGTATCGATTTGGGTGGGTTAGGTCGAGGATCGTGTAAAATATCATCACGGAGAGGCGCTACGAGTGTAGAATAAGGCAAGCCACTGTAGGTTACTGTAGGTATTCATTGGAGTTTGCTGTGGTATCCTAACTTAGGTAGGCGCAAAGGATGAAATCCCGCCAAAGAAACAAGGTTGAGAAGGAAAAGGGGAACAAAAGCCGGGTCGAGATAGTACTTTGTAAAACACACGCTGTGCATCAAATCTTGAACCGAAATGGATTCGAATCCCCATCCCCTGGCCGTCCATTGATCGCCCCTTTTACATAAATACCCGCATCCAGTTTCCGATTCAACCTTACCAGGACCCAGCGCATCACCGTTGCCGCAATTACAGCTATGACCGCCGTGCAGCAGTTTACCACCATGGCCACGGTATACTCTGGCGCGCCATAGTACAAATAACTAGCGTAGATGCTGCTGCAGTTGCTGACGGCGTTGATGAAGGCTAGGGCGGCGGCGCGCTTGGCGGGCGGGCGGGGCATGGTGTTGGAGATCCAGGCGAGGCCGACGACGAAGGCGGAGTAGACGGAGGGGACCATGAGCATCATGGAGAGATAGCGAGCGGCAAGGTTCATGGTTGTGGCGGCGATGATGTAGGCGATGATGGCGACGCACATGGGGATGATAATGTGGAAGTAGCGCTCGCCGGTCTTGTCGGCGTGGGTCGCATTGAGGTAGGTTACTGCGACAGCGAGGACGTACGGCGGAGCGGTGAGGAGAAGGGTGTTGACGTCGTTGTAGTTGAGAGTTTTGACGACGGTGGGGAAGAAGTTGGTTACGGTTCCCGAGGCAACGATGCAAAAGAGGAGGACCATGAGGATGTAGGTTTTGGAATCGAGAAAGGCGAGCTTAGCGCCTTGCCAAAAGGTTTGTTCCTCCGATGTGGTCCAGTCGTCTTCGCCAATGTCTTCCTGGAGGCGCCATGCGGCGAGCTCGCGTTCCTCGGTGGTGAGCCAGGACGTGGTGCGCGGGAAGTTGGGGAGGACAAAATAACAGAAGAAGGCGATGATGATGGTGGCGACGCCTTCAATGATGAATAACCATTGCCAGGCGGAATAGCCACGCGCGCCGTCCATGCCGTAGCGGACGCCGGCCGAGATGAGGCCGGAGAAGGCGCCGCTAATGAGGGCCCCCGAGTAAAGAACGGCGGTGCGGAAGCCGAGTTCGGCGCGTGTGTACCAGCAGGATAGGTAATATAGGCATCCGGGGCTGCTTTTCATTAGGACTGTAGGGGTGAGTAGGTGAAGAAGGAAACTCACAAATACGCTGCTTCGACGAACCCAAGAAAAAACCGTACGGCATAGAGACCCGCGGCATTGTGGCAGAAGGCAGTCACGGCAGAAATGACACCCCAGACGATCATCTTCTCCACTCAGTTTTTGGTCTTTCTGAAGTGGGGAGCAAGAAAACTCACGCAGGTAGGCAAATAAATTGCCGGCTTGCCAATCTTATTGAGGAACAAGTTTGACGGGATCTGCATCAGCAGGTATCCAACGAACAGAATGCTGACCGATGTTTGGAACTCGACGTTGCTGAGATGGAGGTCACGCTCGAGGCCGGCGAGCCGGGCAGCGGCGATGTTATTTCTGCAATTTGTTAGTGTTAGTCTCACTTTCTGACGGTGGAGAAAAGCCAGAGGGAGACGTAAACAAGGACAAGCTTTGAAACTCGAGAGACCCGAAGAGGGCCAAGTTGAGAAATAGGAAAAGAAACCTACCGATCAATGTAATTCAGAATATACATAATGATAATCGCTGGCAACAACCTCACGTCAATCTTCCTCTTCAACGCCTTCTCCTTCTCGGCGCGCTCCTCAGCCGTCCACGCCCGAATAAAATCAGGCGGTTGGAGCCCCGTAGCACGCGCCACAGACGCAGCATCTTCAGCTCGGTCCGAGGCGGCTTTCTCGTCGGCACTGGCAGAGTCTTCGTAACGCTGCGGCTTCTTCTGGTGTTGTTGTTGGACAAGGTCTCTCTCGACGTCTCTGTCGACGATCTCCTTTTCGGAAGCCATATTGCTTTCCGCCGAGGGTTTGAGGCTAGAAAAAGCAGAAAAAGAGGGGAGGTGACGTGATGTGATGGGATGTGACATACGGGGAAAGAGACTTCTTATGAGACCTGGGGGGGGGGGGGGGGGGGGGGGGGGGGGCAGATACGTAGTAGGTAAGTATCACCGAACACCGGGGTGGACGATTCGAGTGTCCCCGCAGATTTTTATTCTCCGTACAATATAATAACACACCCTGTTTGCTCTGTTGTGGTCGAAAGACGACCTAAAAGGCCCCATCTTGATTCGCTGCGGTTATTAAAACTTTTGGGGAGGGCTAATAACTCTTCCGCTAAACCGGATATCCATACGAACCACCCCCCCTCCGCAGGTTAGGTAGGTACATCAGCGTCACATTAGCAAAAGGAAATGCCAAAGTGCGGGGAAATCTTTTCACGGCGCTCTGTCGGTCGGGGAGAAGTAGTCACAGTGACGCCTTCAACTCCATTTCCAGAGAAACCTCACTTTGGTTGGGTTGGGGAAGGGATTCTCCTGCCCGAATGGGTGGGTGATCGGCCGTGTCGACAGAAAAAACAGGGATATTTCCCCGCGGGCTGGGGGGATGATTGATGCGTTGGGGTATCCGTAAGGACAGGCGTAGAGTAGTAGGAAATACCTACATAGTGGTTACTGTCTGGGTGAATTGCTCGTTTGTTATCTCATATCCATCTGTTCGGTTTCCTCATTTGACATGCCATCGAGCCAAGGCAAGCCAAAAACAAAGGCGAGGCCAAAGTGATAGGCGCGGCTGTCCTCCCTGCAAAAAGGTGTGGACGCTAGATAGAACGAACCGTTGAATAAGCATCTCCCTGGCCGTGGCGCGCGGGGCGAATCTGAGCGTAGCGAACGGGCGAGCGGGAGAATCCACGGCAGTTCAGTCCAGTCCAAGCAACATGCCGTCGCTACCCAGGGACTTTGCTTTCGGGATTTTCTCGAGACACAATTAATTGAACCCTCGTCCCAGCGTAGCGGATTCGTCAGAATTGCGGTCATAACTCAATTCCTCCTTCTCGCTGCAAAGACCTTGTGTCCTTTCTCCTGTGGTGACTTGAGGTCAGTGAGTGTGGTGAACTTGATTCGGAGATTTCCCCGCTTGGCGATCGCCCAGGAGCGCCGAGTCGGCAGTGGCGTCTTGCTTGACCAAGCTTGACAGTTTGGCGTGGGCCGATGGCAGTGTGGCTTGACTTGGCGCTTTTGCTTGGTGCGCTTCGTAAAGCTTGTCGTTTCGACAGCAAAGAGGTCCGTTTGGGCTTGGCAATTAGTTGCCGACTCGCTTGTATCGCTCAGTTGTTCCGAATGGCGCAGTGGGCGAAACTGATATCGCACGCTGGTGACAGGAAGAGGAAGGTGTGGTTGTTACCCCTCTCCTCAGTAAGGCAGTGCGTGGCAGGCGCGCTGTCGCCGCGGATGTTGGAATACGCTGCTCGGTCCAGTTCATCACCACTAGCTCGCATACTTAACGGGCAATCCCGTCCCCAGAACTGGCGCAATAGGTATCCGCGGCGCTGGGTCACTTTCCAAGGCTATCCCGGTCGTGAAAAGCCTCTAGGCCTCTATTAAATGCTGTACGTATATACTCTTGTTGTATCATCGCAAGGATCCATGTGTATCATAACTCGATCCCATGACCCGCTCGCATTCCCATGCGCCAAGCAAGCAAACCGCTGCCCGCCTGCTATCCATACCGAACCCGTTCACCAGGCAAACCAGACGTGCACTCTTGCTTGCTAATGCGTGATCCCCCGTACCGCCTGCAGCATAATGCCAAAAATTAAACCCCTTGCCACCTTTTCCACCTGCAAACAGTCAAACAACCGACCCATGGCCTCGGCTGTCGCTGCTTGACCCATGACCCCCATCAGTGCGGCTGGCACGCCGCTCTCAATCAGCAACTTCCTGGCCTTGACCCGCAACTTCTCCTTCTCCTCTGCACTCGATTCGGGAGGCCATGCCGCCAGTTCTGCCTCAGTGGGCAGCGCATTCTCGCGCAGTTTTCGAAGATGCGCTGCCAATCCTGCATCCGACGTGTTTGTGTCGAGGACCGATTCCTGCAGCATGGACTGGATCGAAAGTAGCGACGGGTTTCCTGGTCGAAGCAAGAAGGACTTGGCCGCAGCGAGAAGAGTGCGGCGGATATTCCATGCCGAAGAGAGCGTGTAGAGCTCGTTGATAACGGCAAAGAGAAGCTCGACGGCTACGCGGGTTTCTGGCTCCGAAAGCTTCGAATGTGGTTTTGTCTTTTGCCCGCTGAGTGGCGGCGTGTTAACGCGTTGGCCCCCAAGAGTCGGCATGGTCAGCGACCGAGTGTGCGATGGGTATTCTTGCCGTTGACCGTAGGGGCTGATGGGGGATTCGTAGTCATCCCCCATGGTATCCGGCGGAGGAGGCAGACGCAGTCCCTCGAGGCTGAACGCCGAAGGAGATCGAGGAGCTAAGCTCGATGCACGGCTATTATCACGACTGTTTCGGGCAGATGCTCGTGAACGACGTATGCTGTCAGGCTCTATCTCGCCCTGCGAATTGTAGCTGGGACGTCGGTCCATCGGCGGGACCATGCCAGGCTGCGTGGCAATCACTGACGACCGTTGGCTGTCAATACTGTCGCGCGTCTTGCGCCCGTTCAGTGACACGGAACTTTCCACCCGCGGTAAACTTGACATAGACAGCCGGCTCGCCGCTGTAACGTCCTGCAGGGCCGAAGGGGGAGGCGGAGGGGTTGGTGATGGGGCTGGGACGGCCTTGCGCTGCCCGATACCAATGTTCCCCAGCACACCTGTCACACCGCCAACAACGGCCTTGGAGCCTTCGACAGGCGCACTTGTCAGAACGTCGAACACGTTTTTTCCAAGCTTCTCGATTGCTTGAAAGCCTAGCTTTGGACCCCCTGGGGTCGGTACATTGTCCCTCTCCAAGAAGCGCTTCATCCCCTCGCTCTCAGCGAGACTGGGGTACCAGCAGGCCTCCCGAACATATCGCTCCAGCTCACCCCGTAGGGTTGTCCTCGTATGAGATTTCCAGTTCGGCAATGTGCCGTGTTGCTCTGTAAATGTCGTGGCTCCCGAGATTGTAGCAATCCGCCTCAGCACTTCGTGCAGACGTTCAAAATCGCCGTACTTTCTGACAATCATCCACCCTGGATATAGGGTCGTGGCCGGCTCGATCTGCACTAGGTAGTCCCACGTAGGCTTCGCCTTGATCTTGCCGCCAGGCTCGTCCAGAACCGTGATGGTGGCCTGGTGTAGCGTGAGAGGAGGCGGCTTCAGTGGCTCCTCGTCCGCATCCGCTCCATCCTGAACTGGAGGAACAATCTGATCGAAACTTGTAAACTGAGAGTTTCTGTTCGGCTGTGGCGGAGGAGATGGTTCTTGGCTTATCGATCCTTGCGTTGAGAGTGGTGTGAGTGGCGTGTTAATATTCTCGTTCTTCCCAGAGGATCCATCGCTCTGGGTAGACATCTGCGTTTCGTTGGCGTCCTTTTGTATATCGAGCTCGTTTGCATTGCGCTGGAAAGCGCTGGCCAGCCGATCTGATGCATCTGTTGTGTTCTTTTCACCAACTTCCCGCTCGGCTACTGGGGCAAGAACTGACTCGGAAATCTCCAGCGATGCCTTGGATCTCCGTGCATCTTCGTCGGCAATCATCTGATTCAGCCTCTTGACTTCCTCCATGGCTTCCAGCTCCTCTTCAGCTTTGCTCAGTTTCTTCTTATGCGACATTGCTTCCTTGCGCCGGGCTCGCTCTTGTTCGAGTGAGCTCCTGTTCCCCTTGGTGAGGCCGACATTACCAACATTCCCGTCGAGATCAGCAAACACAACGTCCGCCCCAGGGCCGGTTTGCATGCCAACATCGATTGCATGGCTGAAATCAGGCTCTCCCGCCTCCAACAGGTAGACGATCCACGAGTTTATCCACTCGGCCTTGGAGCACTTCTGCAGTGTCGTCTCGAGGATCACAGCGGCCAGAATCTCGCGCAAGAAGACTCTTGCCGGATCACAATCATATGTCTGTCGCTCGAGAAAACTGAGAAGATCTTCAGCAACCATGCGGAATTTTCCGGCCTGCTGCCGTTCGTTCAACAGGTTCGCTAGGTTGGAGTCTGGGTTCGCGGCAAGGTAATCAAAGACAATGTCAGCCGCGGATTTATTTGAGTCAGAAGGCAACCCTTCAAACACCTTGGAGAGTTCCGAGAAGAAGACGATGAAGATGGATGAAGAGTTGGTCAGAAAGTCAAGAAAGGCATCTGCCGGTCGCTTCCTGCTGAGGTGGTTGGAAACGGCCGTAATGAACGACACCAGTGTCTTCCGGCAGGCAAGAGGAAAGAACTTTTCGGATGGGATGATGGGCGAGTACCACCACTTGACATAGTCAGCCACGACGGCATCCACCAACGCATTTAGCGCATCCCGCGTCTCGGGACGAAAGTCATCAAACCCAGATGCGCTTGCCGACATGCCGTTTTGCAATGTCTCGTCTTTCTCCCTTTCCGCGGCCCAGCCCCTCTTGACTTCCAGCACCCTCGCGAGGACATCAAGTCCTCGTTCCCCCCGGGCAACACGAGCAACCTCGGCGTTCCGTTGTTCCCAATGTACAAAGACTACAATTCCGCCGAATGCGCCGATCAAGAGCAGTCCTAGCTGTCCTAGGACGAAGTATGTAACGGCAGCGAGACCCACTGCAACTCCACCGAGGGTTCCCGGCGTGGCGGTCGAAAGAAATTGCAAAATCTTGGTGGTGATATCCTCGTCGCTGCTCACATCTGCCGGCCCGGGAGCGCCGGAAATCTTGTCTCCGCCCGGTGGCACATTTGCAGTCGGATCAGCCTTCTCGATGTGTGTATTGCTGTCGTCTTCCATCTTGTCTTTTGTGGCGCGCCCACTCCGCGCATTTTACGGCCTCTCCTTATATCATAACACGTTTCTTGCTGGATATCAGCCGTTGGAATCGTAAGGAATCAGGGCTGATGAAGGCGCGTTGTCAGCGGCACCGGCGTGGGAGTGGAACGCGAAACGGATCGATCGGCGGTGTGAGGCGGCGTCTTCGTAGTTCGAAGGCAGCTTGAAGCTGAACTGGGGCGAGCTACTCAAGAGGAACTGGGATGATCGAAGACGACGGTTCATCCGGCAATTGTGTCAAGGTTTCGACTCGTCCCCGGATCTTCAAACCGACATCTATTTTTAAGGGGAAGGGGCTGGTTCACCTCGCAAATCCTACCCTGATGGCACTACGGCTTGGCGGGGCTGGCTGACGTGTGACAGTGGACAGCGGGAAGATGTTGAAATAACTACTTCGTATTACCGAAACACTTGGGACGCGGTAGCGTGGGGCCAATCCAGATTGCATTTCCCCAAAGCTAATGAAAAATACAAAGGACTCGAGCTATCTTCGCAGGCGTTGAAATTCACCAATGAGAATCTGAGGCTTTGGTTCGCAAACCCGGGACTGAAATGCGATTCCCCTAACCGACTTGTTACGAAGTAGGGGTGGGAAATAAAATTCTTTCATTTCACTTTTTCACAGTTGGGCCTGAAATCCATTTCCGAAACCTGGGAGGTTGAATGAAATGGTTGAAATGTGGGTCATCTTGGGTATAGGTCAGATTGCCCACTACGAGTGGGGAGGAAATCCGCCATTCCAAGATTGGAAAAGCTTAGTCATCTTGATTCCAGTCCCTTTTGGCTCGTGGCACCGGATCCCATATATAACCCTAACCCGGTATGGTTCCCAATTGAGTTAGCGGAAACTTCCATTTCAGAAAAAAAAAGGCTTGAAAAAATGAAATTTCAAAAAAAAAAAGTCTGTTGTGAAATTTCGCACCCCTATTACGAAGCATTAAACGCGGATCCACTCCAGTGACTCCACTAACATCCAGCAAAGACCCACAGGTCCATTCAACAAGGCGTTGTCCCAACACTGACGAGGAGTCCATGATGAGATGGGCTTGAACCACGCAATTGAGACTCAAGAATTTGTGAGCGTGGGAGCTTGGTGTGTTGGCGAGACGGTTGGAGAGCTATTGAAGAGCTAAGCAGACACAGCAGCCTTGAATTTGGACAATGAGGCTTGACAGTCATTTAGATAGCCATCCAATACGAATAAATAACTTGACATCCCGCTGGAAACGAATGCAATCCCACTTCAGTGCGGAAGGTTCACACTAGGGTTCCGTAATGAAATTCTTTCATTTCAAAATTTCACGATTTGGGCCGAAATCATTTCAGAAATCCAGTTGGGCTGAATGAAATGGTTGAAAATGTACGGACCAGATTTCCCGCCCGCAACTGGTATTATTGGAGGACTTGTATCTCTGGTAAGCACGTGACCTGTTCACCCTGTCTAAGCATTGACCACTTTATCTTTCGCTGCAAATAACCCTAACCCCAATGTATCCCGATTGGTTTAGCGTGAAATTTCATTTCAGAAAAATCGAGCTTTGAAAAATGTGAAATAACGAAATATTAAAAAATGAATTGAAATTACGGAACCCTAGTTCACACCGGACAAAGCGGAGCACCCACGTGATGTCGCGCTCTCCTCGACGCTGCACGGGCCGCTCAACTCCCCAGCACCTTTGGGCGACGCGCTCCCTCTCAACTCGTCTCAAGTGACGCGTGTCGACTTGTTCAGATATTGTAACCCGTCAATCAAACCCCAAGTACAATCAAGATGCCCAAGAAACGCCATGTCTCGGAAGACAGCGACGAGGCTGAGTCTCCAGTGGTCAAGAAAACCAAGGTCAAGAAAACTGCGTCAAGCTCGACTTCAACCAAGTCTTCAAAGGATGCCGAGGGCAATCCGTACTGGGAAGTAAGTTCTCCAATGCTATGTGGCATTTGTATCCTCAATTCATTGACATTCTCTCTTTCACAGATTGGAAACAAGCGTCGAATTGGCACGTCCAAGTTCAAGGGTACCTCGCTTGTCAATATCCGCGAGTACTACGAGGCAGCCGGTGAGCTCAAGCCCGGAAAGAAGGTAGTTCCTCCCAGCATCCCTCTCCTTTTCTTTGCTGTCAAACTTGCTAGTGTAAATGACTTACTGACTCTCCCAACCTAGGGAATATCCCTCACCCTCGACCAATACCAGGCCCTCCTCAAGGTCATCCCGGCCCTGAATGAGGAGCTCCGGTCACAAGGTCACGACATTGCCGACGCGGAGGTGCCAACCTCGGCCACTTCTGGTGAGGCCAGTGGCGGCGCCCCTTTGTTCTCGCCTGGCGACGATGAGTTTGTGGTCAAGAAGGCCGGGAAAAAGGCTAAAAAGACCAAGAAGAAGGCCAACATTGATGCCACCAGCGATGAAGAAGACAGCAGCTCTTAGAATGGATTTTGCGAAAAGATCGACGGTGGCGGTTGTGACGACGACGAGGGCAACCAAGAGAAAGTTTTCCTCTAGCGGTTGCCAAGACTTGCATGCGCTCTCTCCGGGCAGCAGCTGGCCAAACATGCCTTGTAACCAACATCATGGGTCTGGCAGAGTGTTTTCTGTGCATTTTACGGTGGGACTATCGGCGTTCATCGGCTGCAAGAAGCCTGGGTTTGGTTCGGAAAAGGGCGATTTATGAGGTCGTGCTGGCAGGTGTCAGGTCGAATGCGAGACATGCTGTGATGTGGTTTAAGCCCGCTGGTATATCCTGATCTCTTCATAACAATACCAAGACACTGACACAGACGCCAAATCTCGTATCCTCGCGATGCTAACCACTGTCCGGTAGAAGACCGAATGCGTTCTTAGGACCCTTTTACCCTCGGTCTCAAGTGACCGCTGCTGGCGGCGTAGTAATGCAGCTGCGTAAGCACCGATATGGCCCGCGCGAAAGGACCAGGCCCTTCGACTGCTGAGCTGACCGCGAGCAAACTACCGAGTCCCATCGGTGGTGGATTGTTTGAGTGTTGGCGAGACACCCCAAACAGGCAGGTCTAGAGTATGAATCTGTATGACTTTTTACCTCGCTCATGTCGTGGGTTGTCGTGGAACTTTGAAGTTTGCATAGCCGAGACGATGGCGAGCGCAAACAGCCGTACGACATGATGCCTCCCACCCAACAAACCTGCGGCCGCACAAGAGACCCCACCGTGGCTTGCCTCCAAGTTAAAAGGGCAGCGATTCAGGAAGGGGTTTCTAGTCGCTTCCGGCAAGTATCTACCTAGGCACCAGATATCGTACGATCACCACCATGGCACAACCTGTCATTCCCCTCGCGACAGCATGGCAGAGCGCCCGGCTCGTCTACCGCACCGTTGAAGACAACGACGAAGACAAAGCGCACCTAACTGCATGCAACGACGGCGACCCCATCGGCATGGCCTTTAGCAGTCCACGGCTGCTAGCTCCCGGAACCAAAGCCACGGCCGAGACGCTTCTCGGCTGGCTTAACCACGCCTACCTTCGCGTCTTCATTTGCTTGCCCCCGGCCCAGGAACAGAACGGTGAAGCGATAGCTGAACCAAAGAAACAGAAACCTCTACCAACGCCAATCGGGACGCTTTTCCTCTGGCCCATGGCCCCCAATACTTCTCACCATCGAAACGCTACGCTGGGGATCGCGTTGCAGCCCTCTTTTCGCGACCGGGGCTACGGACAAGAGGCCCTCAACTGGGCGCTCGACTGGGCCTTCATGCGCGCAGGCCTTCATCGCGTCAGCCTGCGCGTCTACAATGTCAACCCGCGCGCGCTCAGGGCTTACAAAAAGGTGGGGTTTGTCGAGGAAGGGCGTGAGCGGGAAAGTGCGCTGCTGGAGCGGAGGTGGGTTGATGTGATTGTCATGGGAATTTTGGAACACGAGTGGGAGAAGCTGCGCAAGTTCGATTTTTAATGAAGGAACCGTTGGGGCCAGTTGCTGCCGTCGGGGGCCGATTCCGATTCCGGGGGTAATGCAGGAGAACGGTGGCGCCAGTTGATCGGGGGGGGTTCCCGACGATCAGTGGTGTGGGGCAGCGATGGTTGATGGTGGGGTCTGCTCTGCGGGTCGCCGAAACCGCGGCGCGGGGCTTTTTTCCCTCTGTGAGAGCCACTGGATGCCGGGGTTTCCAATGGGATGACGATCAGAAAGAAAAAACAAAAGGGGAGGTAGAGGCAATATTTCCCATGATCGTCTTATTTGACTATAGTCAAGTCCACTCTCAAAGAGAGGGGTTTCTCTTCCTTATCACTCAGCCTGCGTCCGCGCTGCCTGGATCCCCCATTCTGTCTGCATCAAGTCCTGCATCTCGGACACTCTCCCCTCTGCACCTTCACGGTTGTGTGCTGGATCTTGACCCCCCTTGATCTAGCACGAGGCAACCAATCAGACCATCCACCCAGAATATACGGATACAAAAAATGGATTCGAATATACGAAAAGAGCGCGGCATTCGCATCGCCATCGACCGAGGCGGCACCTTCACAGACTGCGTCGGCAATTTCCGCGGCGAGGATGTCGTTATCAAACTCCTCTCCGAGGACCCGGCCAACTACAGCGATGCGCCACTTGAAGCGATCCGCCGTGTCGTGTCCCATTTTCTCAAAAGGGACATCCCACGTAGGGAGCTCCTCGACACCAGCCAGATCGAGTCGATCCGCATGGGAACAACCGTGGCTACCAACGCCCTGTTAGAGCGAAAGGGCGAGAAGATTGCCATGATTGTGACCAAGGGCTTCAAGGACTGTCTTGTCATTGGAAACCAGTCCCGGCCCAAAATCTTTGATCTGGCCATCCGCAAGGCAGACGTCCTCTACTCGACCGTTGTGGAAATCGACGAACGTGTGACCCTGGAGGATTATGCCGAAGACCCCTCCCGCCATCTCACCCGTGTCGACATCAAGGCCGGCACCGCCGAGGCTGCGACGAGTGACCTCGTCATGGGTCTCTCGGGTGAAGCGGTCCGCATTTTGCGCCGACCACTGAGGGATGCCATCCGTCAACAGCTCCAGGGTGTCTACAACAGTGGCATCAAGAGCATAGCTGTCTGCCTAATGCATGCATACACCTTCCCAGACCACGAGGCTCTTGTCGGGCAAGTTGCCCGCGAGATCGGCTTCCAGCACATCTCTCTGAGCCACGAGCTCATGCCCATGATCAAGCTAGTGTCGCGCGCCACGTCGGTGTGTGCCGATGCATACCTCACCCCGGCCATCAAGAAATACATCTCTGGCTTCCAACAGGGGTTCGTCGGCGGACTTGGGTCCAAGAGTGTGCAGCAGGAGGAAGGGGCCAGCGGCGCTCGCTGCGAGTTTATGCAGAGCGATGGTGGCCTTGTGGACGTCGAGAGATTTACCGGACTGAAGGCCATTCTGTCAGGTCCCGCCGGTGGTGTTGTCGGTTATGCTATCACATCATACGACGAGAACACGAGGATACCGGTTATTGGCTTCGACATGGGCGGCACCAGCACTGATGTTTCCCGTTACGGCGAAGGCCGCTATGACCATACCTTTGAGACCACCACTGCCGGTGTCACGATTCAATCGCCTCAACTGGACATCAACACCGTTGCCGCTGGAGGTGGCTCCATGCTGTTCTTCAGGAATGGACTGTTTGTCGTTGGGCCCGAATCTGCCGGTGCACACCCCGGTCCGGCATGCTACAGAAAAGGAGGTCCTGCAACAGTAACGGATGCGAATCTATTTCTTGGAAGACTGTTACCCGGGTTTTTCCCCAAGATTTTTGGAAAAAATGAGGATGAAGCACTGGATACCGAGGCCAGCAGGAAGGTTCTGCAAGAGCTCACGGACCAGATAAACCAAGAGACGGGGAAAAACATGAGCATCGACGAGGTGGCTTACGGGTTCCTCACCGTCGCCAACGAGACAATGACCCGGCCTATTCGGAGCATCACGGAAGCCAAGGGGCACGACTCTTCGAAGCACAGACTCGCCACCTTTGGCGGTGCTGGTGGCCAACACGCTGTCGCCATTGCTGAATCCCTGGGTATCAAGCAGATTCTCATCCACCGGTACTCGTCAGTCCTCTCCGCCTACGGAATGGCACTCGCTGATGTCGTGGACGAGAGGCAAGAGCCGGACTCCGCAGTTTGGAGTGAACAAGATGACGTTATTGGTGATTTGAAACACAAGATGGATGCGCTCAAAGAAAAATCTCGACAAGCATTGCGGGAACAGGGCTTTGACGATAATGAAATTGTCTTTGAGGAGTACTTGAACATGAGGTACCGTGGTACTGAGTCTGCTCTTATGATCATCAAGCCCACCAAGGAGGAGGCCGACAAGTTCTACAGCGGTAACGACTGGGACTTCGGCAGTGGGTTTGTCAAGCAACACCGCTATGAGTTTGGTTTTACCTTGGATGAAAGGGATATTATTGTCGACGATGTTCGAGTCCGCGGAATAGGCAGGGGCTTCCACTACGACGAGAAATCTGTGGATGAGCAGCTGAAGGCGGTGACCCGCGGTGAGGTGTCCACACAGAAACAGCACTCTGTCGCTCAAGTTTACTTTGAGGCCGGTCGCTTGGACACACCTATCTACCGGTTGGCTGATCTCGAAACCGGCGATGTGGTTCAGGGTCCAGCCATGCTGGCAGACGGGACTCAGACCCTTGTTGTCACACCGACATCAACAGCTCTGGCTCTCGAAACGCATGTGATCATCGACCTGCAGGGAGATGGCAAGGACAAGTGAGTTTGCACGACTCCCCGACCCAGGGATTGTGTCTAATTAGTGTAGGGGTTTGAGACAGTCTGGCGAGCGCGAGGTCGACCCGATTATGCTCAGCATCTTTGGTCATCGGTTTATGGCCATTGCTGAGCAGATGGGCAGGGCGCTTCAGAAGACGAGCGTCAGCACCAATGTCAAAGAGCGTCTTGACTTTTCCTGTGCGATTTTCGACTCGACAGGTGCTTTGGTTGCCAATGCTCCCCATTTGCCAGTTCATCTTGGTATGGTTTATTTGTTCTCTCGTTGGGATTGAAGCTAATGTGGTCAGGGTCAATGTCGACGTGTGTGAAGCGGCAGGCTGAGATTTGGAAGGGGAAGCTGATGAAGGGAGACGTCATTGCCTCGAATCATCCCTCGTACGGCGGCACACATCTCCCTGACGTTACCCTAATTATGCCGGCATTTGACGAGGCCGGAAAGAATATCCTGTTCTACGCTGCCTCCCGCGCTCACCACGCTGATATTGGAGGCATCACGGCTGGTAGTATGCCTCCGCACTCCAGGGAGCTGATTCAGGAGGGCGCGTCAATTAAGAGTGAGAAGTTGGTGAGCGAGGGCAAGTTCAACGAGCAAAGGGTCATTGAGCTCTTTTATGACGAACCCGCCAAACACCCTGGGTCGAGTGGAACACGCTGTCTGGCCGACAACATCAACGATCTTCGCGCTCAGGTGTCAGCCAACCAGAAGGGCATTTCGCTCATCGAGGCTCTGATCGCCGAGTACGGGGAGGAGACGGTGCAATTCTACATGGTAGCGATTCAAGACAATGCTGAGCTGCAGGTTCGGAATCTGCTCAGGACAGTCTCGAAGCGGTTCGAAGGCAAGGACCTCTCTGCTGTCGACTTTATGGATGACGGAAGTCCCATACGACTCAAAGTCACAATTGATGGGGGGAAGGGAGAAGCGGTCTTTGACTTTGAAGGGACAGGCCCCGAAGTCTACGCCAACATCAACGCACCCAAGGCCATTTCTTACAGCGCCATCATCTACGCCCTCCGCTGCATGGTGTCAGAGGACATCCCACTGAATCAGGGTTGCCTCAAGCCAGTCAAAGTCAAGATCCCTCCCAAGAGCCTGCTGGATCCCTCAGACAACGCCGCCGTGGTAGGCGGCAACGTCCTAACCTCGCAACGTATCACCGACGTCATCTTCAAGGCTTTCCAAGCCGCCGCCGCAAGCCAAGGCTGCTGCAACAACCTCACCTTTGGCTTCGGCGGCAACATCACTGGTCAAGCCGAAGTCAAGGGTTTCGGCTACTACGAGACCATCGCCGGAGGCAGCGGCGCCGGCCCAACCTGGGAAGGCACCGACGGCGTGCACGTCCACATGACCAACACGCGCATCACCGACTCTGAGGTTTTTGAGCGTCGCTACCCCGTGCTGCTGCGTGAGTTTTCTATCCGTAAGAGCTCCGGTGGTAAGGGCCAGCACCGTGGCGGTGATGGTGTCGTGCGTGATATCGAGTTTCGGATTCCAGTGCAGGTCTCCATCCTCAGCGAGCGCCGCGTCTACCGGCCGTATGGACTTGCCGGGGGCGAGGATGGTGAATGCGGCTTGAATTTGTGGGTTAGAAGGGTGAAGAAGGCGAGCTGGGAATCGAGCCTCAAGAAACTCTTGAAAGGTGAGCAGGATGGTGACGAAGATGACGGAGAGTACGAGGAGCGGTATATCAACTTGGGCGCAAAAAACAGCGCGCCTATGAAGACGGGTGATCGGATCATTGTTAATACACCGGGGGGGGGCGGCTGGGGGCGG
>Ga0247763_1000207_pt1 | contig 32112 bp, 22 predicted proteins | sample UWRJL141409B4_FD_179926 | JGI IMG/M metagenome (GOLD analysis project Ga0247763, IMG submission 179926) | Plant litter microbial communities from Arlington Agricultural Research Station in Wisconsin, United States - UWRJ-L141-409B-4 | ecosystem: Environmental > Terrestrial > Plant litter >... | reverse complement strand
GCTCACGGCCTCGGCGCGGGCGCGCGCCGCCGGCGGCAAGACCAGGCGCGGCGGGCTGGAGCCCGAGATGAGCCACGCCCGCGGCAACAGCTCGTCGACGCGCGCAAAATCGACCGGCGCGTCCAGACGCGGCCGGTTGCGACCGAGCGCTCGCGCGTACTCGATGACGTGCGGCACCGGCGATGGGGTGTCGGCGCCGACGCTGCGCGCGAAGGCATACTCGAGCAGATTCTGATCGTCCACGTTGACGGGCGGATCGAGGTGCTGCGACATCTGCTCCACGACGCCGGGCGGGGCCAGAAAGTGACTCAGCACGCCCTCGACGTCCTCGACGAGCCAGAAGCGCCGCAGGGCCGTGCGGTACGGCTCGGTGGCGATGCGCTCGCGCAGGCGCGAGACCGACAGCGTGCGCTCGGCGTCGGACGCCAGAAAGAGCAGGTCCTGCCCCTCGGTTTGCCAGAGCTCGACCGACGGGAACACGGCACGCAGGGTGCGAGCGACCATGCGGATGCTGCGGGCGTCGATCTCGTAGCCCTGGATCCACTGGCTGAAGACCCCGCCGGGCGCGAGCCGCGAGCGCACGACCTCGTAGAACTCCCGCGTGAACAGGCTGGAAATGCCGGCGCGGTACGGGTTGCTGGGCTCGCTGGCGATGAGGTCAAAGCGGCGATCGCTCGTCAACAGCAGCTCTCGGCCATCTCCGTGGCGAACCCGCAGGTTGGGACGATTCATCGCGTCCTGGTTCAAGGCGGCGGCCATGCGCGCCACCTCGTCGATCATGGGCTCGAGCTCCGCCACCTCCACCTGCTCCATGCCGGGCACGGCCGCCAGCCAGCCCGCCGTCATGCCGGTGCCGAGCCCGATCACGAACGCCGAGCGCGGCTGCGGGTGGAGCAGGGCCGGGAGCAGCCCCAGCATCGCCTGGGTGCCGCGATCCCAGTACACGGAGCCGTCCATCTTGCCGTTGACCGCGAAGGAAAGCCCGTTGTCGCGCAGCACGGCCACGGCCGTCTCGATGCCGTCGCGTTCCCAGAGGATGCGATCGTTTTGCGAGCGCTGCCAGGCGACGAGCTCGTTGTGCGACAGGCCGCGCAGGTCGACGCGGCCAGCGCCGATCGGGGCGTGGCGGAAGGCGCCCGAGGGTCCCGGCGCGGAGCTGGCGACGAGGGCCGCCAGTGCGACGGCGGCCGTGCTCGCCGTGCGCCCGACGCTGCGCGCCTCGACCGCGAGCGCGGCGGCGAGCGCGACCAGGGCCGTCAGCGCAAACGCGCAGGCGGCGAGCTGCCAGGAGAAGATCGCGCCGGTGGTCGGGATGAGCACGAAGCCACCGAGCAGCGCACCGGCGATGGAGCCGAGCGTGTTGAGCGCGTAGAGCAGACCGATGTCGGTCGCGACGCGATCGCTGCCGCGGCCGAGCAGCGCGAACAACAGGGGGAACTGGTAGCCCGCCGTCACGGCCGCGGGCAGCACCACGAGGCCGGCGATGCCGGTCCACGACAGCACGAGCGAGACGAAGCCCCAGCTGCCCAGGTCGCGCGTGAACGCGGCGTAGATGGCCACGCTGTCGCCGGCCGCGAACGGGAGCGCGACGCACAGGCCGAGCAGGGCGGTCGTGCTCGCCAGCCGTCCGAGCGTCACGGGCGCGTGCTCGGGGCGCCGAGAGTAGAGGTAACCGCCGACGCCGATGCCGGCGAGCGCGACGGCCAGGATCAGCCCGAACGTGAACGTCGAGCCGCCGAGGATCGGCGCCAGCATGCGGAACCAGATGAGCTCCAACAGCAGGAAGCCGAAGCCGCTGATCGCCGAGGTGCCGAGCGCGACGCGGGTTCGCCAGCGCCCCGGGGCGCCGCCAGCCGTCGCCGCCGAGCCCCCTGGCGACGGCGCCTCGTCGCCCTCGCGCGCGAGCGGAGCCGCTGCGCGGCCGCGGGCGCGCGCCGTCAGCGCTACCAGCACGTTGAGCAGCGCGGCGATCCACAGCGTGAAGCGGGTGCCGAAGGTCTCGAACAAGAGGAACGTGCCGAGCAGCGAGCCCAGCACCGCACCGAGCGTGTTGATGCCGTAGAGCAGCGCGACGCGCGTGCGTGCGAGGTCTCTCTCGGTTTCGATCGCGCGCGCTGCCGCGGGCAGCGTGCCGCCCATCAAGAACGCGGGAGCGCCCATCACCAGCGCCGCTACGAGCAGGCGCAGCGCCGTCGCGCCGGCGGTGCCGAGCGCGGCCGTTCCTCCCGAAGCGAGGTAGACCCACGACAGGGCGTCGAGCGCGAAGGGCGACAGTCCGGCGACGAGCGCGATGCCGAGCTCCAGCGTGCCGTAGACCTCGAGCGGGCGCGTCGCGCGCGCCACCCGACGCCCGAAGTAGAGCGCGCCAGCGCCGAGACCGCCGAGGAACACGCCGAGCACCGCCGCCGACGCCGCGGCGGAGGCGCCGAAGATGAGCTGAAACATCCGCTGCCAAGCGGTCTGATAGACGAGGGCGCACAGCCCCGAGCCGAACAGCAGCGCAGCGACCAGCCCCGGCGACGGAGCGCCGCCACCGCGCCCGGCCGCCGCTGCCGGCTCTGGGAGCGGGGGCTGCTCGGCAGGGGGGGCCGAAGCGAGGGACTCTGCAGTTTCCACCGCGCCAATACGGCGCTGGGAAAGGTATTTTTACTCGGGCGGGGGCTCATGCAGCCGCGCGGCAGAGCCGGGCGCGGACCCCTCGTCCGCTTCGGGTGAGGGCGCCCCGCGCTGGTCGCCTTTCTCAGCCGAGCAGGTCGACCTCGTGCGGGAGGTTCACGCGGGGGGCGCGCAGGTAAGCGAAAGGCGTGTACGCGAGCAGGTTTGAGACGCGGGACATGTACACGTCCGCGTAGCGCTCGATCTGGCGCGCCAGGTGGCTCTTGTCGTTGCCGCACCGCATGAGCGGACCCCAGCGCGTGCTGAGCAGCTCGTTCGAGTGCTTGGCGAGCGGCGCGATGCGCTGGTCGAGCTCCACCAGCCGCCCGCGCTGCGCGCGGATCTCGGCGCTCGCGGCCTCCGCGTCATAGCCTGGCGGCGGGTTCCTGGTGTTGCGCAGGTGCAACAGGCGCAGGCTCGACAGCTGGTGCTCGAGCAGCCCCTTCTCGGCCATCGCGGCGTCGAGCTGGGCCTGCCCGCTCTTGAAGGCAGCGAGGCCCTCCAGCTCGCGCTCGAGCTCGCGAACCACCAGCGCGGTGCGCCAGCGCAGCAGGTCTTTGCTCACGTGCACGTCGGCGAAGATGTGGTCTCCGATGTAGAGGATGTGGTCGGGCGCGGCGCCGAGGCTCGACTCGACCAGCCGCGCGTCGCCGCCCAGGTACACCTCGCCCGGCTTCAGCGGCCCGAGGTGCGGCGTGTAACGGTTCTGCTCGTCGACCATGCGGAACACCGGCGAGCGGCGCGAGAAGAACTCCGGCTTGCGCGCCTGCACGATCACGATCTCGAACAGGTCACGCCAGGTGGCGCCCCTGGGCATGAAGCGATCGAAGGAGTAGCTCATCATGCTCTGCGTGTAGGTCCACTCCGAGTTGGTGATGAGCAACAGCTTCTTGCCCGCCGCTCGCAGCTCCAGCAGCGCCACCGGCAGCTCTTCGTCGAGGATCACGTATTCTTCGGGGCGCGCCAGGATCTCGGCCTTGAGCGCGCCCTCCAGGTGGGTGGCGTCGAGCACGGTGCGCACCTCGGCGTAGAGCGCCCGATAGCTCAGGCCCGGCTCGAGCTTGCCGCGATCGAGCAGATCGACCAGCTGAGTGTACAGGCAGGCCTCCGACAGCGAAAATAGCGTGTTCATGAACTGCCAGCGGCTCTCGGCCAGGTCGATCGGGGCGGTGCCATACGCATCGCGCCAGCCCTCGAACCCCAGCATCTCGGTGCCGTGGCTGGCGTTCCGCACGTGTCCGAAGCGGTTGGCCTTCACCAGGTTGCCGCGCTCGATGTCCATCACCAGCCCGAGCGAGATGAGCTCGGGGTCGAACTGGAGCTCGGCGACGGGCCAGCCGCGCGCGGCGAACGCGCGCTTCATGTACTCGTAGGCACTGCGCTCCCAGCGCTGGCTATCATAATGGACGAGCGTGTAGTCCATGTCGCAGCCCACGACCTGGATCGAGCGCATGTTCAGGGTGCGGTTACAGAATACACGGCGCGGCAGCGGGGGAAAGGCGATGGGCATCGAGGCCGGCGATGCTGCCACAAGCGCTCCCCGCTGGCTGTGCCAATTGCTCGACACCTGGCGGGATCGATCGGCGACCCGCCTCGGCCGAAAGAGCGGGCGGCGACGCGCGAGGCCGCTGGCGGCATCGGCGGAGAGTGACGGCGACGAGGGACGTTCGCCAGGGGCTACCCTGCGAGAACACGCCCGCTTTCCGGCAGGGGCGCTTGGCACGCTCGACCGCTCGCAGCGGTGCCGCCTGGCAACGATGCATCGGGGGGTCGGGTTGCGAGCGTGAGCGTTCGAAGCTAGATCTGACTTGGACGATTCCTCGAGGAGGCGAGCTCGCGCATCCGGCGCTTGCTCCGAGGGCTTGAATGGGAAAACTGCAGGTCGCCATCGCGCTATTGCCGGATACTGAGCTGGCGAACCACCTCTCGGCGGCGGCGCTCGCGGCCCACGCCGCGAGCCACGGGCGCCTGCGCTGGCCGAGGCTCCCGCCGCATCTCTCGCTGAAACAGCCGTTCGCGATCGAGTCGCTGCCGGAGGTCGAGCAAGCCTTCGATCAGCTGGCATTCGAGGTCGGGCCGCTGAGCGTCACCCTCGGAACCGTCGAGGTCCAGCCACCCTCGCTCGGTAGCCCCGAGGCGGTCGTCTGGGTCGGGGTCGAGGCTGACCCAGCGCTGATGTCGCTCGAGCAGCGTATCGAGCGCGAGCTGTCGGGAGCGGCGAAGGAAGCCGCCTCACCCTTAGTCAGCCGTGCCTACCGCTTCCACGTCACGCTGGGGTTCTTGCCAGCGGCGAGCCTCGGCGACTCAGGCTCGCTCCCGCAGCTCGCCGGCACGCTGGCGACGTTCCCGGAGCTGGGCTTGTTCGTGTACGACGGCCTGCCACGCGCAGGCTGGCAGTGCATGCTCTACGCGCGCCGTTCGCTAAGTAGAGCGCTGAGCACGCCGCCGATCGCCGCGTCGAACCGGTAGCTCGAACCGTTGATGCCCGTGCCAGCGGTGCCCGTGTTGACGGCGGCCAGTTGCCGCATGCCGGGCCTTCAATAGATCGCACCTGGTCGCTCGCTGCGTCATCGTCCGCTTGCTCCACGCCCGACCCACTTGCACCGGAACCGAGGGCATCAGAAGCGTTCCAAAGTGGGCCAAACCCACCAGGCTACCGACAGTCACCGCGCCCGTGCAAGCGAAAGCTAACCGAGCGCGGCGAGCCCCCATGGCTGCCGAGCGCGAAGCGCTGTGACCGGGCGCGAAGCGCTGTGATCGGGCGCGAAGCGCCGTGATCGGGCGCCAAGCGCGCTGGCCCCGCTCGAGGCGCCTTTTGCCGGTCGTTATCCGCGACCGATTGCTCCAGCCATGGCTCGCCGCGGTCATTGCCGCCGAACGAACGGCTGCCTCGCCGCCGCCTCCCGCGCTTCTTCATGAGGCGTGTTCGCGATAGGTGCAACCGAGCCAGGAATTGGGCGCGGCCGAAAAAACATCGCGCATCGGCGGGCCCATGCGGCCGTGCGCGGGCACCCGTCTCCCGCGGCCGTTGCAGTGATACTCGACGGAGCGCGCGCCGACGTCATGGACGGCGCGCGCGGCGAAGCGCGATCACGCCACGTTCACTGCTGCGACGGCGTGGCGGAACGCAGAGGGAATCAGGCCGATCGAGTGCGAATTCAGCGCGACGGGAGGCGGATTGTTGCTGCCCGAGCCTGGCTCGATCGAGAGCTTCCGTGTATTGTTGCTCGGTCGGTGTCTCGTCAATCGATGGTGGTGCGCTGCCCGTCAGCGTGATTGCACATCGTCCAGTCGAGTTGCCGGCAGTTGCTTCAAGACAGTTGCCTCCAGGCAGTTGCCTCCAGACGTGGCCCCGTTCGACCGGACTATTCCCTTGGCTTTGCTTCAACGTCGGATCAGTGATTTGGGTGGCGCGGGCGTCGCACCCCGTGCGGTTTCTTCTCTCTCGTTCATCGCGCTCACGGGCGCGATGGCGGCGAGTGTTTTCGCCTGTTCCCCCGGCTCCGCAGTCGATGGGGTAACGCTCGACGTGGAGGACAATCTCCCCGGCGGCGGTGGCGGAAGCACCAACATGCCGCCGCCGGTCGGAACGCCCGACGAGGGTAACGACCTCTACGACGATCCACCACCGCCCGGCTGCGGCGACGCCGAAAAGGCTGACGACGAGGCCTGTGACGACGGCAACCGCGCCAACGGTGACGGCTGCTCGGGCAACTGCCTCGTGGTCGAGACAGGCTACACGTGTGACGCGCCCGGCAGCCCGTGCGTGCTGGTCGCGTTGTGTGGTGACTCGCGCCGCGTGCTCGACGAACAGTGTGACGACGGCAACAGCAACGGCGGTGACGGCTGTGCGTCGAGCTGCCAGATTGAAGCGGGCTACGCGTGCCCGGTTCCGGGCGAGCCCTGCATCACCACCGCAGTGTGCGGTGATGGCTTCGTCGCGCTCGGCGAAGAGTGCGACGATAACAACACCAGCGGCGGTGACGGCTGCACCAGCTGCGTCCTCGACCCGGGTTACGCTTGCCCCCTGCCTGGCGCGAAGTGCCAGCCGGTCTGCGGTGATGGGCTCATCGCGGGCAACGAACGCTGCGACGACGGCAACACGGCGGATGGCGATGGCTGCGCCGCCAACTGCCGGCTCGAGCCCGGCTTCGCCTGCGACGCGCCGGGCGCCCCCTGCCGGGAAACGAGCTGCCAAGACGGCATCGTCGAGGGCAGCGAGCAGTGCGATGACGGCAACGATCGCCCGTTCGACGGTTGCACTGCAGCGTGCGTGAACGAGCCGCGCTGCGCTGACGTTGGCGACGGCGACGGCTACACCTGCGACGCGGTGTGCGGCGACGGCATGAAGTTCCCGGAGGAGGAGTGCGACGACGGCAACACCCAGCCCGACGACGGCTGCAGCCCAGTCTGCACGTTCGAGCTCGGCTACCTCTGCGACGAGAACGCGGCCGACGTGGGCGACCTGCTGGCGTTACCCATCATCTATCGCGACTTCCCGAACACGCACCCGCACTTCGAGATCGATCCCCTCAACAGCCCACGCCTGCCCGGGATCGTGCTCGATCGGCTCAGCGACGACGGCAATCCGATCTACAACCCCGACTTCACCTTCGCGTTCCAGGGTCAGAACCGGCCCTGGACGATGGACGGGCCCGGGGCTGGCAACAACGTGACGGCGAAGGCTGCGACGGCGGGTGCCACGCTGCTCAACGCCAACCAGATCTCCCTTCGCTTCAACGAGTGGTACACCGACGTGGGGGGCGTCAATCAGACGTTCGTCGACACGCTCGATCTCGACCTGCAGCCCGACGGCTCGTTCCAGTTCGCCGCCAGCGGGGTCGGCAACCAGTTCTTCCCGATCGAGGGGTTGGGCTTCGGCAATCAAGGCAACGACGGCACGGCCTTGCGCAACTTCCACTTCACCAGCGAGACGCGGCAGTGGTTCGAGTTCCAGGGCGGTGAGGAGCTGAGCTTCAGCGGTGACGACGACGTCTGGGTGTTCGTCAACGGTCAGCTCACGGTCGACCTCGGCGGTATCCACGGCGAGCTGTTCGGCAGCATCAATCTCGGCACTGACGGCACCGACGCGACCCTGTGCCTCCAAGACACGGTGGGAGCAGAGGAGGTGTGCCAGGAGGACTTCGTCGTTCCCGTCAACCCCGATGGCGTAAACGAGATCGTGGTGTTCCAGGCCGAGCGTCACGTCACCCAGAGCAACTACACGCTCACCCTGCGCGGCTTCAACGCGCCCGTCACCACCTGCCAAAGCGTGTGCGGTGACGGCGTTCTCACCCCCGGCGAGACGTGCGACGACGGCGAGCTGAACGGTGACGGCTACGGCCTGTGCAGCAACGATTGCACGCCAGGTCCGCGCTGCGGCGACGGTATCATAGAGGCCGAGCAAGAGCAGTGTGACAACGGCGCCAACCGCGACGGCTATCAGGTGTCGGGCGAGTCGTGCGCCCCCGGCTGCGTCATCCCCTCGCGCTGCGGTGACGGGGTGATCGACGGGGCGTTTGGCGAGCAGTGCGACAATGGTTCGAGCGCCGATGGTTCGAGCGCCGATGGTACGAGCAATGACGGCTCGTACGACGGCTGCAACCCCGACTGCCTCCTCGGGCCGCGCTGCGGCGACGGCGAGATCAACGGCGACGAGACGTGCGACGACGGGAACCGCCGCAACGGCGACGGCTGCGACGTCAGCTGCCGCATCGAGCGCCTCCCCGCCTGAAGCCGTCAGCTGTCGGGCAGAAACACTCGCTGATTCTGCCCCCGGAGGTCCCGCCCCGCGGGCGCCCCGTGGTCGGGAGCGAGCGCGGCCAGCGGGCACCGAGCATTGCGCCGGCGCTCGCTGGGCGCTATTGAGCCCCCGCCCCATGACTGCACAACTCTTGTCCGGCGCGCCGGTGGCGGAGGCGATTCTGGCTCGCGTGCGCGAGCGTGCGGCGGCGCTGGTCGCACGTGGCGTGCAGCCCACGCTGGCCATGGTGCTCGTGGGCGACAGCCCCGACAGCGCCGGATACGTGCAGAGGAAGCACGAGGCCTGCGCGCGAGCGGGCATCGCCTCGATCGACGTTCGAATCCCGAGTGACGCCACGCCGAGCGCCCTCGTGGAGCGGCTCCGCCAGCTCAACGCCGAGGCGTCGGTGCACGGCGTGATCGTCCAGTCACCGCTGCCCGCGGGCTTTGATTTCCAGGAGGCGCTGCTCGCGCTCGATCCGCGCAAGGATGCCGACGGCCTGCACCCGGACAGCCTCGGGCGGCTCGCGCTCGGCATGCCGGGGCCGCTCGCCGCGACGCCCGCCGGCATCGTCGCGATGTTCCAGCACTATGGCATCGACGTCGCGGGCCAGCACGTCGCGATCGTCGGGCGCGGGCCCACCATCGGGCGCCCGCTCTCGCTGCTGCTCAGCGCCAAGCGACCCGGTGGCAACGCGATCGTGACCTTGCTGCATGGCCAGGCCGAAGGCTGGGCGCGCTTCACGCGCCAGGCTGACGTGGTCGTCGTCGGCGTGGGCAAGCCCCATCTGCTCACGCCCGATGCGGTGAAGCCCGGCGCCGTGGTGGTCAGCGTGGGCATCACCTGGGAGGGCAAGAAGCTCGTACCCGACGTGGCGCCCGAGGTGGCCGACGTCGCCTCCTGGATCACGCCGAGGCTGGGCGGCGTGGGCGTGATGACGGTGGCGATGTTGCTCGCAAACACGCTGGCGCTGGCCGAGGCCGCCAGCGCCGTATCGGAGAGATCATGACACGCCATCGGACACTCTCGGGAGGTTGCCACTGCGGAGTCGTGCGCTTCGAGGTCGACGCCACGCCCGACACGCCCATCTGGTCGTGTAACTGCTCCATGTGCGACATGACGGGGTATCTGCACCTGATCGTCGACAGCGCGTGCTTTCGGCTAACGTCGGGGCAAGCTCGCCTGAACGAATATCGCTTCAACAGCGGCACGGCGCGCCACCTGTTCTGCTCGGTGTGCGGCATCAAGTCGTTCTATGTGCCGCGTTCGCATCCGGACGGCTTCAGCGTCAACGTGCGCTGCCTCGACGGCCAGCCGTTCGCAGGCGTCGAGCCGAAGTCGTTCGACGGCCAGCAGTGGGAGCAGAACGCGGGCGTGTTCGGGGAGCGCTGACGAGCGATGGCGACACGTAGTAGCAGCAGCAGGCGCTCGACCCCCCGCGGGGGAGAACCGCTGCACGCCTCCGAGGTGGTGGCATTGCCCGAGGCGGGCTCGCTCGACGTCGTTGTCGTGGCCGATACGCACGGCCAGGCGCATCCCAACGCACGTCCGCTGATCGAGCGCCTCGCTCCGGGCTTGATCGTGCACGCGGGTGACATCGGCGACGTCAAGGTGCTCGAGCCGCTGCGTCAGGTGGCGCCGCTGCTCGTCGTGCGCGGCAACATCGACGGAAAGACGCCCGGCTTCGTCGACTCGATGGACATCGCGTTCATGCGAGGCGAGCGCAGCGTGCTCAAGGCGTGGCTGACACACATCGCGGTTTATGGGCCCAGGCTGCGCGCCGAGGTGGCGCGGTCGGCGGCGGCCTGCTCGGCGCGGGTGGTGCTGTGCGGGCACTCGCATGTGCCGTTCATGGGGCGCGACAAGGGCCTGGTGATGTTCAACCCCGGCTCGATCGGCCCACGCCGATTTCAGCTGCCGATCACGTTCGGGGTGCTCAGCATCCGTCCCGACGGCATCTCGCTGCGCCACGTCAGCTGCGAGACCGGAGAGACCTGGCTGCCTTGACCCCGTGAGAGTCGCCCCGGCGGGGGTTTTTGCCGCACTCGGAGCGGGGGCGAGGCGCGCGTCAGCGATGGGCGGGGCAGGCTAGCGTCTCCGCAAGACGTCACGCAGCGGCCCGGGATGCGTGTGCGGCATGCCCCATGCAACTCGTGCCGCGGGAGCCGTGGCCATGAGTCTCGAGACCTATCACGAAAAGCGCAATTTCACCCGCACCAAAGAGCCGCGGGGCAGGCCAAGCCGCCGCAAGGGTCACGAGTTTGTGATCCAAAAGCACGACGCTCGCAGCCTGCACTACGACTTTCGTCTCGAGCTCGGCGGCGTGTTCCTGAGCTGGGCGGTGCCCAAGGGGCCGAGCCTCGATCCGAAGGTGAAGCGGCTGGCCATGCAGACCGAAGACCATCCGCTCGACTACGGCGACTTCGAGGGCGTGATCCCCGAGGGCGAATACGGCGGCGGCACGGTGCTGCTCTGGGACCGCGGGACCTGGGAGCCCGAGGGCGACCCCGACGACATGTATCGGCGGGGGCGGCTCAGCTTCGCGCTCCACGGCGAGAAACTGCACGGCAGCTTTCACCTGGTGCGCACCGCCGGCGGCGGCAAGAGGGACGATCGGCGCTGGCTGCTGTTCAAGAGCCGCGACGAGGAAGCTCGGCCGGGCTCCGACGCCGAGGTGCTCGAGGTGCATCCCAACAGCGTCGCGAGCGGGCGCGACCTGGAGAGCATCGCGGACGACCCCGACCACGTGTGGACGAGCCACGCGGCATCTTCGAAGCAGGTAGCGGCGAAGAACGCGCCGTCGGAGAATGCGCCAGCGAAGAAGACGGCGGCGAGGAAGGCACGGGCCGGAAAGCGCGGCACCTTGCCTGATTTCGTCGAGCCCGAGCTCGCTACGCTCGCCCCAGAGGCGCCCCCGGGCGACGGCTGGTTGCACGAGATCAAGCTCGACGGCTACCGCATCCTCGCGCGGCTCGAGGATGGCCACGCGCGGCTGCTCTCGCGCCGAGGTCATGATTGGACGCCGCGGCTGCCGTCGATCGCGAGCGCGCTCGGCACGCTGCCGGTCACGAGCGCCCTGCTCGACGGCGAGGTGGTCGTGCTCGACGACCGGGGTGTCAGCGACTTTCAGAGCCTGCAGAACTCGATGGAAGCAGGCCGCGACGTCCGCTGCGTCTACTTCGCGTTCGACGCGCTCTTCGTCGACGGCAACGACGTGCGCGCCCTGCCGCTCTCGGAGCGCAAGGCGGTGCTGCGAGCCATGTTCGAGCGCAACCAGAACCCGCGCCTGCGTTTCGGCGATCACGTGGAGGGCGACGGCCCTGCGTTCTTCGAGCGGGCGTGCGCGCTCGGTCTGGAGGGCATCGTCTGCAAGCGCGCGGACTCGAAGTACACCTCCGGGCGCGGCCGCTCGTGGCTCAAGGTCAAGTGTCTGCAGCAGCAGGAGTTCGTGGTGGGCGGCTACACCGAGCCCGCCGGTTCGCGCTCGGGGCTGGGCGCGCTGCTGGTCGGGGTGCGCGAGGACGGCGAGCTGCGCTACGCCGGCAAGGTGGGTACGGGCTTTACGCGCGCGTCGCTCGTCGAGCTCGCCCAGCGCCTCGCGCCGCTCGAGCGGGGGGCGCCGGCGTTCGTCAACCCGCCGAAGGCACGCCGCGGGGTGCACTGGGTCGAGCCGCGTTGCGTCGCACAGATCGCGTTCGTGGAGCGTACGCAGGACGGCCTGATCCGGCACGCATCCTTTCAGGGGCTGCGCGACGACAAGCCCGCCAAGGAGGTGAGGCTCGAGTCGGCGGAGGCCGTGGGGAAGGGGACGAAGCAGAAAGCGGGAGCGGGCTCGAAGGGCCGCACTTCACGCTCGGAGGGCGCGCCGTCGCGCTCTGGTGCCGCAGCCAGCTCGCGGGCGAGCTCGCCCTCCAAGCCCTCTACGAGCTCCGCCCGCGGCAAGGCCGAGAAGTCCACGGCCGCGCGCGTCCCCGCGACCCGACGCTCGAGGAAGGCCGAGCCCGCGCCGCTCGAGCTCGACGTCACCCGGCTCGAGATCACCCATCCCGACCGTGTCCTGTTCCCCGAGCCCGGCATCACCAAGCGTGAGCTGATGCTCTACTACGCGCGCGTGGCCCGCTGGATGTTGCCGCACGTCGCGCAGCGACCGCTCATGCTGGTGCGCTGCCCCGAGGGCGAAGGCCAGCAGTGCTTTCATCAGAAGCACCCGTCCCGTGGCATGCCCAAGGCAGTTCAGACGCTGAGCGTGCCGCAGAAGAAGGGGCCGGAAGACAACCTGATGATCCGCGACGTCGAGGGCTTGCTCGGTCTCGTCCAGATGGGCGCGCTCGAGATCCACAGCTGGGGCTCGCGCGCCGACCAGCTCGACTGCCCCGACCAGCTCGTCTTCGATCTCGATCCCGACGAGGGTCTGCCGTGGCGCCACGTGCTCGATGCGGCTCACACGCTCCGCGATCGGCTCTCGGGCGACGGGCTCACCTCGTTCGTGCGCCTCACGGGCGGCAAGGGCCTGCACCTCGTCGTGCCCGTCGAACCGCGAACGCGCTGGGACCAGGCGAAGGCGTTCTGTGAGTCGACCGCCCGCGCCATGGTGCAGGCCGAGCCCGAGCGCTACGTCGCGACGATGACCAAGCAGCGCCGCAAGGGGAGGCTCTTCATCGACTACTTCCGAAACGGTCTGGGGGCGACGGCGGTTTGCAACTACTCGACGCGCGCCCGGCCGGGCGCGCCGGTCGCCGCTCCGATCAGCTGGGACGAGCTCGACGCCAGCGCGCGCCCCGATCGATTCACGGTGCAAAACATCGAGCGGCGCTTGGCCTCGCTCGATGGTGACCCGTGGTCGACGTTCGACGAGGCTCGCGCACCCATCCCCACGTGACGCGCCGGGTAGGAGAGACCCGAAGCAAGGGGTGCTGGGGGTGATTCAACCGGCATTGCATCCTTTCGAGCGCAGTGTCGCGAGCGCTGGAGAGTTCGCACTATCCTCAGCGACTGCATCAGGCCCCGCGCCGGGTGAGCTCGGCGTCGCTAAGCCCTGCGCTCTAAGCGCCGTTCCCGGGCCTCGATGGTTTGTACCTCACGCCCTCAGTCCAGGCCGGGTTCGCCTACCAGGACGGTCGCCTGAGACAGAGGCTCGTTTCCGTTCGGGACGTTGCGAGAAGACTCTGCCGCCGCCGGATGTGGCTCAGCGTGGTCTCCACGGTGCTCGCGGGGGCCGCGCTGCTGGCGACGGCCGACACACCCGAGTGGCCGCTTCCGCTCGCACACGCTGCCGCTGTGCCTGCGAGCGACGACGACGCGCTCGTTCGCTCGCAGCCGGTGTGCGTGCTCAACACGCGCGACTCGGCAGGCGACATCGGAAAGTCGCTGGTGGTGCGCCACCGCCGCGACGGTGATCGCCTGTGGGTGTCGTACTTCGTCTACTGGAGCAGCGAGCGCCCCTGGGGCGACAAGTCGTGGTGGCTCTCGCTCGCCATCGACGCCGTCTACAGCCACTTCCTGTTCGTGCTCCCGGGCGTGCGCCACGCCATGTATGGCCCGGGCGACATCGAGGGGGTCACGGTCGTGTATCGTGCCGTCGGCGGCCGCCTCGAGATCGTCGAGGGGTTCGGTGACGACGAGTACCATCGCAGTGTTCACCTGGGCCCCGACGACCTGGTGGGAAGCGACAACCACACGCTGCTGCTGACCAACAGCTGGAGTCACCAGCTCGGCGGGCGCGGCGCTGCGCGGGTAGCCCACGGTGCAGCGACCTCCCGACGCTGCTTCGCTGGCGCCGAGATGGTCCCGCTCACCAGCGAGATCGCGAGCCGCTTCTGGCTCGGCAGCCCCGGCGCTCCCCGCCGCGCGCGCTACGCCTGGCTCTGAGCGACACCGCGCTCTCGTTGCGCCCGCTTCGACTCGCGACCGCGCGGCGTTCCGACACCGGCCAGACCTCGATCGCTTCCGTCTCGAAAAGCCTCGCAAGCCCCAGGCCGGCGCTGTCCTTTCGTGGCGTTAACGGGGGCTCGGCGGCGTTTTCTCGGGAGCTCGGAGCTCGGGCTTAACGTCCCGGCAGATTCGGCGTATCCTGGGGCCATGGCGGGCGTATCCAGGTCGTTTCTCGTGGCGTTGAGTGGCGTACGCCCGTCCTGCAATTTGTTGCGGCGGCGTGCATCCAGCATGGGCCTCGCGGTCAGCATGCTGGCGGCCAGTGGTCTGTTCGCCTGCAGTTTGTTCGCATGCAGTGGGATGCTCGCCGAGCCCGCGCCGCAGGTCGAGACGGCGGCGCTACACGATGAGAGCGGTGACGCGGTGATCGCCACGCTGCACACCAAGGATAGCGAGCTTCGGGTGGTATCATCCGGCGGCGGCGTGCGCTACTCGCTGCTCGACGTCGAGGGCGTCAGCAAGAGCCTCACGCTCGAAGAGCTGCAGAGCTACGATCCCAACCTGTACGAGTTCGTCAAAGCAGCCACTGCCCGCCGCGGCCCGCTTCTCGACGCACGCGTCGGCCCGAGCCCCGCGCCGGAAAGTGCCACGACCGATCGGGTCGAAGCCGGGCGGCACACCCAGCAAGCCCCCTTCCTGCGTTGAGCGATCACCCGGTGCACAGCAACGTGCGGCTCGCCCCGCTCGCGTCGATGCGAAGCTTCGCGCCCCTGCTGGCGCTCGCGCTCGGTGCCTGCGCCTCCTCGCGCGAAGCGCCGCCGAGCGGGCCCGTCAGCGCCGAGCTTTCCGCCTCGGCACCCACCGAAAGCGTCGCCGGCGCTGGCTCGTCCGCGCCGCCGGGGGCAGGCGAGTCCTCTGGCAACCCCGAGCCCGCTGCCGCCGAGCCTGCCGCGGCGCCTGTGCCCATGGGCGAACCCGGGCCCGCTCCGGCGGCCGCCCCCGACTGCGACGCCCGGCGCGCGCGCATCGACGCGCGCATCGAGGACGCGAGCCGCTGCAGCACCGACGCTGACTGCACCACCCTGATGCCCGGATGCCCCTTCGGCTGCTTTCGTCCGATCCACCGCGCGACAGACACCGCTGCGATCGAGGCCGACATCGAGGCGTATCGCGAGAGCTGCGCCGCCTGCGTCTACCGCTGCCGGGCGCTCGAGCACCCGCCGGTGTGCCGCGACGGGCGCTGTATCACCGACTGAGCGCCCGCTCACGGCTCGGGGTCGGGCGGCGTCGCCGGCGTATCTCGCTCGTCACCCCTCACGCCGCCGGGCGCGATGCCGCCGGGCGCGCTACCTCCGCCCGCGGCCGGAGGCATGCCGTCGAGCCTCGGCTGGGTGAGCGCGAGATGCCAGCCGAGACGGCGCGACACTTCGCGCAGGATGATGTGACCGCGCACGCTGCCGCCCTTGTCGTTCAGCCGAGGGCTGTACACGGCGATGCCCGCGATACCCGGCACCACCGCCACGATGACGCCGCTCACCCCGCTCTTGGCGGGCATGCCCGTCGCGATCAGGTAGTTGCCCGATTCGTTGTACATCCCGCACGTCGCCATCAGCGACACGATGATCGCGACGGTCGCCTTGCCCAGCACGCGCTGGCCGCTGCCGGGGCGCGAGCCGCCCGTCGCGAGCACGGCGGGCAGGTGCGAGGCCTGGGCCACGCTGCCGCGCAGCGAGCAGAGCGCGAAGTACACCTCGAGCGTCTCGTCGACGTCGCCGCGCAGCTCTCCCGCCGCCTTGAGGAAATAGGCGAGCGCGCGGTTGCGATCGCCCGTCGCCCGCTCGGAGGCGAGCACGCGCGCGTCGACCTCGATCGGTACCCCGTACAAGCGCTCCGCCCAGCAGGATAGCCAGGCGATGCGCTGCGAGACGCTGCCCCGCAGCTGGCCACACAGCGCGATGGCGCCGGAGTTGATGAGCGGATTGGCGGGCTTGGGGCTGTGGGTCTCCAGGCGCGCCATCGAGGCGAAGGCGTCGCCCGAGGGCTCCGACCCGACCGACGCGAACACCTCCACGGGGCCGCGCTCCTCGAGCAGCCCGGCGAGCGAGACCAGCTTCGCCGAGCTCTGGAAAGTGAAGGGTGGGGCAGCGACGTCTCCCGCCTGGATGCACGTCCCGTCCACCAGCGTGACGGCCGCGCTCGTCACCTCCAGCGGAACGTTGGCCAGCTCCGGGATGTAGGTCGCCGGCGCGCCCTCGCGGTTGCGTCGCGCCTTGTCGATGGCGGCCTCGAGCGCGCTCGCTATCCGCTTCGGGTTGGTTTCCACGCGCCCGAGGGTATCGGGGTCGAGGCCGCGGGGCGAGGGCCTGGCGCTGCTCACAGGTCCGTGATCTTGTAGTCCTTGATCTTGTACAGCAGCGCGCGGTGACTGATTTCCAGCACCTCGGCCGCCCGCGTGCGGTTGCCCTTGGTCTTCTGCAAGGCGCGGCGGATCAAGATTTCCTCGATGATGCGCGTCGTCTTTTTCACGCTGAGCTCGCCGCTCGCGAGCTGCATTTGCACCGGGTTCTGCGCCTCGCGAATGCGCTCGGGCAGGTCAGACGGCATCAGCTTGTCGCTCTCGCACAGCACCATCGCGCGCTCGATCGTGTTCTCCAGCTCGCGCACGTTGCCGGGCCAAGGGTGCTCGTAGAGCAGGCGGCGCGCCTCGCTGTCGAGGCCGTTGATCGAGGTGCCGAGCCGGGCGTTGTTACGCGCCATGAAGTGCTCGATCAGCACGGGGATGTCCTCGCGCCGCTCGCGCAGCGGCGGCACCACGATCGGCAGCACGTTGAGGCGGTAGAACAGGTCCTCCCGGAAGCGTCCTTTCTGCGTCTCCTTGAGCAGGTCGCGGTGGGTGGCCGCCACGATGCGCACGTCGACGGCCACGTCCTTCGTCTCCCCGAGCTTGCGGATTTTGCCGTCTTCCAGCACCCGGAGCAGCTTCACCTGCAAGCCGAGCGGCAACTCGCCGATCTCGTCGAGGAACAGCGTGCCCGCGTCGGCCTCGGCGAACAAGCCGCTGCGATCGTGCACGGCGTCGGTGAAGGCGCCCTTCTTGTGCCCGAACAGCTCGCTCTCGAGCAGGTTTTCGGGGATGGCGCCGCAATTGACGACCACGAACGGCTCGCCCGCCCGGCTGCCGCGGGTGTGCAGCGCGCGCGCCACGAGCTCCTTGCCGACCCCGCTCTCGCCCGTGATGAGGACGGTCGTCTTGTAGTTGGAGATCTTCGCGATGGTGCGGAACACGCCCTGCATCACCGCGCTCTTCGCCAGGATGTCCTCGAAGCGGTGCTCGCGCCGGATCTCCTCGCGCAGCACGCGGTTCTCGCGGCGCAGCGACTCGCGCTCCTCTGCCTTGCGCAGCGCCAGCACCACCTCGTCCGGCTTGAACGGCTTCTGAATGTAGTCGTAGGCGCCGGCCTTGATGGCGTCGATCGCCTGATCGAGGTTGCCGTAGGCGCTCATCACGATCACGGTCGCGTCGTTGCCCTTCGCCCGCAGCGTGCCGAGCAGATCCATCCCGCCCATGCGGGGCATGCGCACGTCGGTGATCACCACGTCGGGCCCGAACGACTCGACCAGCCCCACCGCCTCCTCGCCGCCCGGCGCCGTCTCCACCTCGTAGCCGTGCCGCTTCAGCAGGGTGCGCAACACCAGCCGAATGTTCTCCTCGTCGTCGACTACCAGGACCCGCCGCACTGTGAAAAAAATGCTAGCTCTGGGCATTGAGCCACGCAAGGGATGCGCTGCAGAAGGTGCCGAGGGGCCAAGCGGCCGAGGGGCCAAGGGTTTTCAGGGCGGCGCCGTACTTTCCGGTGGGCTTCGCCCACCCGCGACTACTCTCCCCCATGCTCGATCGCCAAGCCCTCGACCAAGCCGTCGACAGCCTCCGCCCGACCCTCGTGGCCCTCGCGGACCGGCTGCACGACAACCCCGAGCTCGCCTTCGAAGAGCACCGCGCCGCCGCCTGGCTCAGCGAGGCGATCGAGGCCGAGGGCGTGCCCGTCGAGCGCACGCTCGGGGGCTTGCCCACGGCCTTTCGAGCGCGCATCGGCAGCGGCGCGCCGACGGTCGCGATCCTCGCCGAGTACGACGCGCTGCCCGAGATCGGCCACGCCTGTGGCCACAACCTGATCGCCGCGGGCGCGCTCGGCGCCTTCCTCGCGCTCGCCCGCGCGACGCGCCGCGCGCCAGCATTGGGCCGCGTCGAGCTGATCGGCACGCCCGCCGAGGAGGGGGGCGGCGGCAAGGTGCGGTTGCTCGAGTCGGGCGTGTTCGAGGGCGTCGACGCCGCCATGATGTACCACCCCTACGATCGCGACATGCTCGCGCACCCGGCGCTCGCGACCACCAAGCTCGAGTTCACCTTCCGTGGGGCCCCCGCGCACGCAGCGATCGCGCCCTGGGATGGCAAGAGCGCGCTCACCGCGTGCCTCGAGACGTTCCGGCTCATCGACGGCCAGCGCGTGCACTTTCGCGATGGAGTGCGCGTCCACGGTATCGTCACCGACGGCGGCCAGGCCGTGAACATCATCCCCGAGCGCGCCGCCTGCGTGTTCCAGGTGCGCGCCACGAACCTCGCCGAGCTCGAGCGCGTGCGCGCCATCGTCGAGCGCTGCGCGAGCGCCGCGGCCCTCGCGGCGGGCGTGCTGGTCGAGGTGGTGAAGCGCATGGGATACAAGAGCATGCAGAACAACCTCACGCTCGCGCGCCGCTTCGGCGTCGCGCTCGAGGCCCTGGGCCGCCCCGCGGTCGAGGCGGATCCGAGCGCGGGCGCGGGCTCTACCGACATGGGCGACGTGAGCCACGCGGTGCCCTCGATCCATCCCTATCTCGCCATCTGCGACCGTGGCCACGCCCTCTGCCACCAGCACGCCTTCGCCGCGTGCGCCAAGAGCCAGCGCGGATACGACGCCGCGATCGTCGCGGCCAAGGCGATGGCACGCACCGCGCTCGATCTGATCGAGCAGCCCGAGCTGGTGGCCGCGGTGCGGGGCGAGTTCGAAGCGGCGAGCTGACGCCGGGGCGGAGCTATCGACGGGCTCGCCCGCCCGCCCGCTCCTCGCCGATGGGGTGGCGATGAGCGGAGCTTCGTTCCGCCGCGTTCACGGCGGCCGCGCCGAGCGGTGACATCATCGGCGACGAACGCCATCGTCACGCGTCGCGGTTCGTCTCATCGCGTGCTGGATGGTCGTTCAGCTCCTGCTCCGGCGCAGCGAAGTGCACTGCTGGTCAGCGCGTGCGCAAATCACCCGGATTTCGCGCGTGCGAGCGAGTGTGGTGGGAGGTAGTATGGCCCCGTGCCGCGCGCTGAGGGTCCAGCAGCGATGGAAGGCGAGCGAGCCGCCGGCGCTCGCATCGGTCGCTACGAGATCCGCGAGCTGATCGGCGCGGGCGGCATGGGCACCGTGTTCCGTGCCCACGATCCTCACCTCGGTCGCGACGTCGCGCTCAAGCTCCTGCATCCGGGCTACGCCGACCCGAGCGCGCTCGCCGAGGCCAGCGGACGCCTCGTGCACGAGGCGCAGGTGCTCGCGCGCCTGTCCCATCCCAACGTGGTCGCCGCCTACGATGTCGGTGTCACCGGCGAGGGCGCGGTGTTCCTGGCGATGGAGTTCGTCGACGGCGTCTCGCTGCGCCAGTGGCTGGCGGAGCCGCGCTCCCAGGCCGAGATCGTGCGCGTGCTGATCGCCGCGGGCCACGGCCTGGTTGCTGCCCATGCGAGCGGTGTGCTGCACCGCGACTTCAAGCCTGCCAACGTGATGGTGTCGCCCGACGCGCGCGTGCGCGTGATCGACTTTGGCCTCGCGCGCGCCGCGGGCCTCGCGGCGCTCGCCGCGTCCGAGCGACCCAGCCCTGCGCCCGCGCTGCGTGCGCGGACGGGGCGCGCTCGGTTGGCGCGCGATTCGGGCGCGGCGCAAGCCAGCACTCGCACCTGCGCGAGCTCGGGTGTCGGTACGCCCGGCTACATCTCGCCCGAGCAGCTGCTCGGGCAGGCGATAGACGCCCGCAGCGACCAGTTCAGCTACGCGGTGACTGCGTTCGTGGCGCTGACCGGACAACATCCGTATCCCGACAGCCTGGCTGCGGCGGCGAGCGCCACGGCAGACGATGAAACACCGGCCGTGCTGCAGAGCGCCCGCCAGGCGTGGCCGCTCACCACGCCGCGCGCGCTGCGCCGCGTGGTGGATCGAGGCCTCAGCCCCAACGCCGAAGAGCGCTACCCCTCGCTCGGCGCGATGGTTCACGCGCTCGAGCGGGCGAGCGCGCCGCGCCGGCGCGCCGCCGTGGCGCTGGCCCTGGGAGCCCTCGCCGTCAGCGCGACCGCCGTCGGCTCGCTGAGGCGCTCGAGCGCCGATCTGGCCGTGTGCGAGGTGAACCAGGTCGCGTTCGCCGGGGTGTGGGATGCAGCGCTGCGCGCCCGAGTCGAGCAGAGGTTTCGCGCCACGCGGCATCAAAACGCGCTGGAAACTTTTGGTTTGATCTCGCGGCGGCTCGACGGCTTCGAGCACCAGTGGCGGGCGATGCGGCAAGCGTCGTGTGAGGCGACGCTGGTGCGCGGCGAACAGCCGGAGCGCGTGATGGCCCTGCGCGCGGCCTGCCTCGATCGCGCGCTCGCCGGCACGAAGGCGCTGGTCGGCGTGCTCGTCGACGCGGACGCGGCGTCGATGGATCGCCTCGCCTCCGCCGCTCCGGCCTCGCTCGCGCCGTGCGCCGACCCGGCGGCTTTGCTCAGCGTGGCGGCCGCGCTACCCGAGGATCCCTCCTTGCGTGCCAAGATCGAGGAGGTGGGCGTCGGGCTCGCCATCAACCGAGCGCTCATCACCGCGAGCCGAGGGCCGGAGGCGCTCGAGCAAGCCCAGAGCATGCTCGAGCTCGCGCGCCTCACCGAGCACCCGCCCGCGATCGCGGCGGCCACCGCGCAGCTCGGGAGAGCCTACAACCGCATGCCCTCGCCCAGCCAGAGCGCGCTCGGCGAGGATCTCCTGAATGAGAGCATCCGGCTGGCGGCCGCTGCCGGCGATGATCGGCTGGTCGCCGCGACCTCGAGCTTCCTGCTGTTTCGCATCTCCTACGGGCAGACACGTGTCCAGGAGGCGGAGGCCATGCTCCCCGCGGTCGAGGCCCTGGTCGAGCGCGCGGGCAACCGCCCCGAAGATCGCATGAACCTGCTCATGGGCCGGTATGCGATCCTGTTCAGGCGCTACCAGCTGGAGGGCGCGATGCTGGCGCTCGAGGAGGTGATCCGGCTGGCCGAGGACGCGGAGGGCGAGTTCAAGCGCCTCGGCGTGATCGCCGCGGCCGAGGTGGGCCATGTGTACACCGAGCTCGAGCGGTTCGCCGAGGCCGAGGTCGTCGAGCAGCGCGCCGCGGATGGCATGCGCCGCCTGTTTGGCGCCAACCATCCGCAGATGATGACTGCGCTCGGCAACCTCTCCATCGTCCAGTCCAAAGCAGGGCACCGCGAGCAGGCGCTCGCCAGCATCGCCGAGTACCAGCGCATCGCCGCGCTGATGCCGCCCGACGAGCCGCGTCTGAAGTACCTGGAGTTCGCGGAGTCGCGCGTGTGGCGCATCACCGGCGATTGCGCGCAGGCGGTCCCCTTGCTGCGCAAGGCGCTCGAGCGCTTCACCGCCGCCGATGGGCCCGACCACCCGCAGACCACGAACGTGATCAACGATCTCGGCGTGTGCCTGGCAGCGACGAACCAGGTCAGCGAGGGCATCGCCTTTCTAGAGCGAGCGCTTGCCAACCGTCGGCACGGCAACGACCCGGCCGTCGCGGAGGCCGCGTTCGCCCTCGCGAAGGTCTCGTGGGAAGTGCCGGAAGAGCGCGCCCGTGCCACCGCGCTCGCCGCCGAGGCGCGCTCGCTCTGGCTCGCGGACGGCGCAATCCGCTGGGTCGCCAAGGCCGATCGATGGCTCGCGGAGCACCCGCCCGCGCGCTGACGGGCGCCCGCCGCAGCGATCGCTGGCGCAACTCACGGCCGGAGCCGAGCGGTGCTCGCTGGTCCACGTCCGCGGCTCGAGCCGGACGGCGCTCACTGCTCGATGGGTGAATCGACGATCACCGGCGGCGCGCTCGGGCGCAGATCTTCGCTCTTCCGCGGCAGTTCGACCAGAAAGGTCGAGCCTGCGGGCGAGGAGCACTCGACGCGCACCACGCCCGCGTGCGCGTCGATCACCTGGCGCGCGATGTAGAGGCCGACGCCGAGGCTCTTCTGGTGGTGGCCGCTGGCGACGCGCTCGAAGCGCTCGAAGATGCGCTCTGTGGCCTCTGAGGCGATGCCGATGCCGTGGTCGCGCACGCGCAGGCGGGCGGTGGTCTCTGTCGCCTCCAGGCTGATCTCGACGGGCTTGCCCGCCCCATATTTGAAGGCATTGGTGAGCAGGTTGGTGATGACCTGCTCGATGCGGAAACGATCCCAGTAGCCCCCGAGTGCGGCGGGAGCGTCGACGCTGACGGCGCAGCCCGAGCGGCTGGCTTGCTCCATCAGCTCGCCTACCACGGAGCGCACGGCGTCTGCCAGGTCGCACGGCTCGCGCTGGAGCTGGAGGCGGCCGGCCGTGATCTGAGAGACGTCGAACAGGTTATCGACCAGGCGTGTGAGGCGCTCGACGTGGGCGACGGCGCGCCCGGCGCGGTGCAGCTCGCGCTGGCTCCCTTCGGTCTGGTTGCTCCGGCGCGAGAGCGCTCGCTGCAGGCCCGCGACCTGCAACGACAGGGCGGCGAGCGGCGTGCGCAGCTCGTGGCTGGCGATGGACAGGAACTCGTCGCGGGCTCCGAGCGCGGTGCGCAGCTCGCGCTCGTTCCGCTTCTGCTGGGTGACGTCGCGAGAGATGGAGATGTTGCCGAGCAGCTCGCCCGCGATGCGGTAAGGTGCCTTTGCGCTCGAAAAGGTGCGCGCCTCGCCGTCGACGAGGAGGACCTCTTCCGAGAAGACGCCGCCCCCGGAGCTCTGGGCGAGTCGATCGCTCTCGCGCAGGCTCTGGGCGACGTCGGGCGGGAAGAAGTCTTCGTCGCTCTTGCCGACCACGGCGTCGGGCGCGAGCCCGAGCACGCGCGCGTGCGCCGGGTTGACGAGCACGTAGCGACCGTCGAGATCCTTGATGGTGAGCGAGTCGGAGGTGGATTGGGCGATGGCGTCGAGGCGCGCGTGCTTCTCGCCGAGCTGGCGCAGCGCCGCCGCGCGCTCGATGTTGGCCGCCGAAAGGAACAGGCCAGTGAGCGCGACGGTGCCCATGAAGCCCTGGAGCGCCGTCAGGTTCTCGTGCAACGTGGCCGCTGCCACGTAGTGGCCCGAGCCCTGCGCGGTGATGACGATCGCGATGGCGGAGACGACGAGCACCGCCGCGGAGGCGACGCTCGGTGCGAAGCGGATCGCGGTCCAGATCAACGCCGGAAAGATCATGTGCGGGCGGCGCAGCGGGGCGGCAGGGTCGCCCGAGAAGCTGAGCGCGGCGCAGCCCAGCACCGCCACGATAGACAGCGCGACCTCGATGGCGCGGGCGCGCAGGCGCGCGGGCACGTCGCTCTCGCCGATGTTGAGCAGGAGCGGCGCCACCACGAGCGCGCCGAGCGCGTCGCCCAGCCACCAGGCTTGCCAGGCCTCGAAAGCTCGCGACGGCGGGATGAGCCCGCCCGCGGCCAAGCTCAGCACCCCGATGCTAGCGGCGACGAGCGGGCTGCACAGGGCAGCAGCGAGCAATGCGACAGCGTGCGACAGGCGGCGGAGCGGCCCCGCGCCGCCGAAGCGCGCGAGCAGGCGCGCGCCGAGCAGCGCCTCGAGCGTGTTTCCCGCGGCGATGCCGGCGGCGACAGGCCACGCGGCACCGCTCGACAGGTTCGCAGCGAAGGCTCCGAGCGCGACTGCCGGCCAGAGCCCGGTCCCTTTGCGCGCCAGCACCGCCAGCGCGATCCCCGTGGGAGGCCAGACGAGGGTGGCGAACCCCCCGATGGGGTCGAGCGCGAGACCGAGCTTGGCGGTCACGAAGTACGCGATGACGAGCCCGGTGAACCAGGCCACGCGCTCGAGGGGGATAGAGGGACGCACGGCTCGCGGGCTCCAGTCGTCAGGCGCCGGGGGTTTCTCCAGGGCTTCCGACGGGCACGCGCCGATACTATCGCGGACTTTGGTTTCGAGCCGCGCCGAAGGAGCACGGCTCGCGCGAGGGATTGCTCGACGCCAGCACCGCTGCGGCCGGCGCCCGTCGGCTCGACGGCGCGCCGGCGGGGCTCACGGCACTGCCGCCGTCAGGCCGGGCCCTTCCGTGCGTCGAGCGTGGGCCGGCGGCTCAGCGCTTCTTCGCGTCGCCGAGCAGCCCGGCGAGCTGCTGCTCGCCTTGGCCGAGTCGCGCGCTGCTGCCGAGGTGGTGCACGAGCAGCGCTCGGTTGTCGGTGATGCCGAGCGTCTGCATCTCGAGGGCGCCGATGCGATCGGCGGGGACGAAGGCGGCGTCGGCCACCTTTTCCATGCTCAGCTTCTCCGGGCCGTAGTTCATGAACTGCGCGCGCGTGTCGAGGATGGAGTAGTCGTCGCCGCGGCGCAGCTCGAGGGTGACGCTGCCGGTGACGCTCGGAGCGATCCAGCGGGTGAGCGCGTCTTTCAACAGCATCGCCTCCGGGTCGAACCAGCGCCCTTCGTAGAGCAAGCGGCCGAGGCGGCGCCCGAGCACGAAGTACTGATCGAGCGTGTTCTCGTTGTGAATCGCGGAGAGCAGCCGCTCGTAGGCGATGTGATACAGCGCCATGCCGGGCGCCTCGTAGATGCCGCGGCTCTTGGCGTCGATGACGCGGTTCTCGATCTGGTCGCTCATGCCGAGGCCGTGGCGCCCGCCCACCTTGTTGCCCTCCAGGATGGCCTCGATGAGCGACCCGAAGCGCTTGCTTCCGAGCGCGACGGGGATTCCGTTCTCGAACTCGATGGTGACCTTCTCGGGCTTGATGTCAGTCTCCACGCGGTAGTGGGCGACGCCCATGATCGGCTGCACGATGTGCATGCCGCTCTCGAGGTGCTCGAGGTCTTTCGCTTCGTGCGTGGCGCCGAGGACGTTGGCGTCGGTGCTGTAGGCCTTCTCCACGCTCTGCGTGTGCGGCAACCCAATGCTCTTCAGGTACTCGCTCATCTCCGTGCGGCCGCCGAAGGCGTCGACGAAGGCTTGATCGAGCCAGGGCTTGTAGATCTCGAGCTTCGGATTGGTCAGGATCCCGTAGCGGTAGAAGCGCTGGATGTCGTTGCCCTTGTGAGTGCTGCCGTCGCCGAAGACATGCACGTCGTCTTCCTGCATCGCGCGGATGATGCCGGTGGTGGTGACGGCGCGGCCGAGCGGCGTGGTGTTGAAGTACTTGCGCCCGGCCGTCGCCAGGTGGAAGGAGCCGCACTGGAGCGCGACGAGGCCTTCGCGTGCGAGCGCTTCGCGGCTGTCGACGAGCCGCGCCGAGACGGCGCCGTGCTGGCGGGCGATCGGGAGGATGGCGGCCGGGTCTTTCTCGTCGGGCTGCGCCAGATCTGCCGTGTAGGCATGCACCTCGATGCCTTGGCGGCTCAACCATGCCACCGCGCAGCGCGTGTCCAGCCCCCCTGAAAAAGCGATTCCGAGCTTGGTGCCCTTGGGGGGCAGCGAACGATAAATCCGACTCATGGGCGCCGGGCTTAATACGACGCCTGGCGATAGGCAATCGCCCGCCGATCCGCCGCCGAAAACGCGCCCTTTACCCGGGACTCGACCGGTTTGGCCGCCCGCGCTCCAGAAAATGTCACCTCGGCGGAGTGCAGCCTCCGGTGCGGCCGAAGAACGCCTTCGCTGCCTCGTTGAGCGAGCTGCAGACCCACCCGTCTTCGAAGCGCTCGCAGTCCTCTGCGACGTCACACAACTCACGGCAGAGCCCTGCGTCGCCCGCGCCCTCCGAGAAGCGCCCGGCCGCGATCGCCGGCTGCAGGCACGCGATGTCGCGAGGGCTCGCGTCATGCCCGAATCCGCATCCGCTCAGCGACCCGAGCACGCACGGGCCCGTGCATGTGCCGACGTTCTCGGCGTTTCGATCTTCGCAGGCGCGGCCGTTGCAATCGGTGTCGAGCGAGCAGCGCGCTCCCACCGGCGCGGCGTCGACCTGCGCCGTGGTGCAGATGCCGGCCTGGGAATGGCAGACGCGCCCGGCGGGGCACTCCGCGTCACTTCCGCACTGAGGCTTGCAATAGCCGAGCTGCCGCATGCCGTCGAAGGACATGTTTCCGCTCGCCGCTTGCGACAAGCACATCAGATCGGGGCGATTCAAGCACTTGGCTTCGCCGGGGTCGGGGTCGAGGCTGAGGCAGGTACGAATGCAGATGAGCGAATCGTCGGGACCGAACGGGCCGCACAGCGACTCGGGGTCGCGTGCGGCGCAGTCGTCGGCGTACGGGTCTTGGCTGGTGATGGTGCAGCTGAACGTGCAGTATCCCCCTGCCGGGCCGCCCGCGCCCAGGTAGACGTCGCTGTCGGCTCGCAGGCACGTCGCGCCGCCAGCGCAGTCGGCGTCGACCTCACAACGGGCACCGACGATGCCGCTGCCGACGAGCCCGAGCGTCCCGCACTCGCAGCTGCCAAACACGCCGTCGCTGCCACACGTCTGCACCCCGGTGCAGAGCAGGTCAAAGGTGCACTCCCGAGTCTCGTTCGGGGTGCAGGCGAGGCCGCCCGTGCCGCCCGCTCCCGGAGCGCCCCCCGTTCCGCCCGTCCCCGCGATCGAGCCCGAGCCGCCGGCGCCGCCCGGGCCGCTCCCCGAAGCAGCCGGGTCACCGGCATCGACGCTGGAGCTGCCTCCAACTCCAGGGTTGCTGCCGCCCACTCCGACGGGGTTCTGCGAGTCGTCATCGCCGCAGCCCACCCCGGCCGCTGCCATCACTCCGAGCAGCAAGGCCATGCCGTGACAATGCACCCCGGAGCTTCGCGGTTTCGACATCGCCTCCTATCCTACGCGCCACCCCCTGGCATTCCAGGACAAACGTAATCCGGATCGCCCGCTCCCTTGGTACGGCGATTGCGGTCTGATGCGTGTGGCGCGTGCGTTGAACGCCTCTGGTGAAACAGTGTCCAGCCGCCGGAACTCGCTGGAGACAGAAAACTCGGTTGTGTCGAACCGAACCGTGCTCGATTCGCTGGACCAGCGGCGCGCGAGCGCGTACCGGAAAGCTAGTGACGGACTCGAAGCGACCGCCCGCTTCCAGCCGGCCTCCGGGGGATGTAGGACGGATCACCTTTCGGTTTCTCACGCCTTCAATCCTGGAGGTAGTGTGGTCCGGCTACATCACTCGAGCGTCCTGCGGGCATTATCCGGAGCAACTCTCCTCGATCCTCACGCGCGCGGGTCCCCCTCCCACCATGCGCTACGCGATCTTCGACGCGATCCGGGTGACGGGGTTCACTGCTGACTCGCGCGTCCCCGGCGGGCAGCTGCTCGAGATGTGTAAGCGCGCTGGCGCTCGTCGCGTCATCGTCGTCACGAACTCGAGTGCGGTGCGGATGATCGGATCGACGGTTGCCCTCGCCACGGGAATGTCAATCCGTTTCGTGCCCACCCAGGCCGAGGCCCTCGAAGAAATTCGGCGGCTCGAGCGGGAGAGCTGAGCGCCCGTCCCGGGGGCGCGGGCTCGAGACCCCGCGGCCGTGTACTGGGCGGTTAAGATACATCACCCCGAGGGGGTGCAACCGACACGATCGACCTTCGCTTACTTCATTTACCGCGCACAGGGGCCGTCAGACGGGGTGGTGTAACCCCATTTGCGGTCCCCGGGGATGGACAAGGAATCGAGCAAAGCCTGGGACGACGCCAAGAAGTCAGCGCTCGTTGCCCAGATCGTGAGCGGTAAGCTGAGCGTCAAATCGGCTTGCGAGAGGCATGATCTGTCTCCAGAGACGATTCAAGACTGGGTGCGCGTCTTCCGTCGCACGACGCTTCAGGCTTTCGACGAGCACCTGCGTCAGACGTTCCTCATCCAGGGCGCCGACGCTGCTGCGCTCGGGACCGCCGAGTACACGGGCACGCTCGACGACATCCCGATCGCGGACTTGATCCAGACCTTCCAGATGGGGGGCAAGGGCGGGGTGATCACGATCACGCGCGACGGTCAGCACAGCCACATCTGGTGCGACAAGGGGGAGATCATCGACGCCGAGTGCGGGACGCAGAAGGGCCTGCCGGCCATCTATCGCATCCTCAACTTCGAGCGCGGCCAGGTGCTCGCCGATTTTCACTCGGAGCCGCGCCAGCGCACCATCGATCTGCCCGGCAGCATGCTCCTGCTCGAGGCGGCTCGGCGCAAGGACGAGAGCAACCGCCTGCTCGACCGCCTGGGCGATCGCTCCGTCTACCGCACCGGCGTTCCGCCCGCGGTCGCCTCGAACGAGATCGAGCGCGAGGTGCTCGCGCTCTGCGACGGCGAGCGCAGCCTGAAGGAGGTGCTCGAGCGGAGCGACAGCGGCGACCTGGAGACGCTGAGCGCCATCTCGAGCCTGCTCGAGCGCAACCAGCTGGTGCAGTACGGCGTCTCGATCACCCCCACCGTGCCGTCGACGGCGATCACGGTCAGCAGCAAGGACACCCCGCACAACGGGGTGAGCTTCCTGCCTCTCGTCGCGAGCCAGCGCATGGAGGCGCGGCGCCGCGTGCGTTCGCCGCTCGCGCTGGCGGGGGCGGCGGTGTTCGTCGCGGGGGCCATCTGGATGCTCGCGGTCTTGCTCCCGCGCTCCACGCCGCACGCGGCGCGCCTCGACATCCCACCCGCACCGACGTCGCTGCTCGGCCGCGCCGATCCGGCGGAGCTCACCTTCCAGCTCGACTCCACCGTCGAGCCGCGCAACGCGGAGCTCTGGCTCGACGGCGTCCGACTCGGTGTGGGGCGTTTGAAGCAAGAGCTGCCCAAAGACGGCAAACCCCACTCACTGCGCATCGCCGCGGAGGGCTATGCGCCGACCACACTGCTGTTCGTCGACGCGCCGCCGCCCCGCCAGATCGCGCTCGAACCACTGAAAGCGGGGGTGGCCCTACCGCAGGCAGAGCCCGCTGCCGATCGGACCGGGGTGACGCCGCCTCGATCGTACGACTCGGAGTTCGCCGACACCGACGAGACGTCGAGCGCCGGCTCTTCGCCTGCGGCGCGCGCGCGCCGGCCCAACCCCGCCGCGCGCACCAAGCGCAGCGCGGCGCCGAGCCCGCCCCGTGCAGCCGCCGAACGCCCAGCGGCGGAAGCGGAGAGCGAGGTCGTCGAGAGCGAGGCGCCCGCGCGACCCAGCCCCCCCAAGATTCAGATCATCGAGGCCGACACCCCCGTCGTCCAGGTGATTGAGTAGGAGCAAACGACATGCAGCGAGTTCATCGCGTCCTGACCCTGAGTTCGGGCCTCGCATGTGTGGCCCTCATGCTCGGCGAACCTCGCGCCTGGGCTGAACCGGCGCCGCCCCCCGCGGGCGACGTGACGCTCTCGGAGCGTTACGCCGCTCGGGCGTTCGAGGCCTACAAGCGGAAGGACTACCAGAGCGCCATCGCCCTCTATCAGAAGGCGCTGGAGGCCGCGCCGAGCGCGGACATCCTCTACAACATCGCTCGCATCTACGACCTCGGGCTGCGCGATCGGGCGCTCGCGATCAGCTTCTACTCCCGCTACGCGAACGACCCGGGCGCGGTGCCGAACCGAATCGAGGTCGCGACCAAGCGGCTCGGCGAGCTGCGCGCGGCCGAGCTCGCCGCGGTGACCCCGCCGCCTGCCGAGCCTGCGGCACCTACCGCGGTCGTGGCACCACAGCCCCCTCCGGCCGCGAGCGTGCCACCCAAGAGCACCTCATCCGGCCTCACCACGGGCGCGATCGTCGCCGGCTCGATCGGCCTGGTCGGTGTCGGGCTTGGAGTTGGCTTCGGGCTTGCGGCGCAGAGCGACCTGGAGGAGTCGGATCGCTACTGCGACGGCAACCAGTGCACCTCGCAGCTCGGGGTCGACGCTGCCAAGGACGCGAACCGCGAAGCCAACATTGCCACCGTCGGGTTCGCGGCGGGGGGTACATTGCTCGCGCTCGGCGCCATACTCTGGATTGTCTCGGGGGGAGGCAACGAGCATCCAGAACTCGCACCCGAGATGGCGTGGACGCCACGCGTCGGGCCCAACGAGGTATCATTAGCCTTTTCTGGGAGCTTCGGAGAACGATGAAGACGACGTTGATTTGCGCGACGCTCGGGCTATCTCTCGGCGGCTGCGCCCAGGTGCTCGACATCCCCGACGACCCGGAGGTCGTTGGCCGCTGGCGCTGCTTGAGCGAGCCTCCTCCGACGCCCGTGCCCTCGGCGACGACCGCTCAGGTGCGCGTTCAGGCGTGCGACTTCATGCGACAGTGCAGCGTCCGCGTGTCGGACTTGACGGCTCGGCTGTGCTTGCAGCTCGACCCCTTCTGCACGAACCCCATCGCAGAGGGCATCCAGGACGTCGACGGGCTCATGACATTCTCCGTTCCCACTCCGCTCATGGGGTTCAATGGCTACCTCGACGTCATGTCGTCGATGGAGCTCTGCACGGACCCCATATTCGGAGATTTCGGTCCGACGATGTGTCAGATGGCATCACCGGAGTGCAACCCCGAGGCGCCGACTGAGGCGTGTCTGGTGCCTGTCTACGCGCGGGGGCTGCTCTTCTTCAATCCGAGGGTCTACAACGACGTGGAGGAACCGATGCAGCTGCCGCTGATTCCAGCGGCAGCAATCCCCACCATGCTGCAGGCGGCCGGCGCCCAGCTCGACCCGACGAAGGGGAACCTGTTCGTCACCGCGTTGGACTGCGACGGTCGGCCCGCCTCGGGGGTCACCTACAGCCTCAAGGATAACGCCGAGAGCGTGACGCAGCTGTACGTGCACGAGGGGCAGCCGAATCGAACTGATCTCGTCACCGACGAGAGCGGCGTCGGCGGGTTTCTGGGGGTGCCCGCGGGGTTTGCCAACGTCATCGGCTACAACGAGGACCGCGAGACGGTGGGCGAGGCCGGTGTGACTGCGGCGCAGTTCACCATGACGTATACGGCGATAGCGCCGTTTTGAGCGGAGTTCGGGGGTTGGGGGCGGGGCAGGGGCGGGCGCTGGCTTGCAATGCCCGGCGCCTCGAGGCTATCGTTGCGCCCGATGGCAAAGTTCTCGCGGGCCTTTCCGTTGTATCTGATGTTGCCGGTCGCGCTGGCGACGGTGGCGTGTGGTCCTTCATACGACGACCGCTCGATCAAGACGGCCGATGATCGCTTGAGAGAGCAGGAAGAGCTCGCCTACCAGGAAGAGCTCCGCTCGCGGACCAAGCCCGAAGCCGGCAGTGGCGAGGTGGTGGAGGAGGCCGAGAAGCCCGGCGTCTTCGATGACAAGCAAGCCGACCTCGAGCTGCGCCGCGCCACGCGCTCCGCGGAGACCTGTCCCGAGGTCGTCAGCGGCGACAAGGTGCCGTACGGCAAGACGGCGGTGACCATCACGTTCGCGCTCGACGGCTCGGTCGCGGAGGCCACGATTCCGCCGCCCTACGAGGGCACGCGCCTCGGCGACTGCGCGCTCAATGCCTACCAGGCGGTGATCGTTCCGCCTTACTCGGGCGAACGCAAGGTCATCAGCTGGGACGTGAACCTCGAGAAGCCGAAAGAGGAGAAGCCGCCCAAGAAGAAATGACGGTCGCTGCGAGCGAGGAGACTGCGACCTCTCACGCGCGCGTGCCGTTCAGAGCAGCCGTGGTTCAGAGCAGCCGTGGTTCAGAGCAGCCGTGGTTCAGAGCAGCCGTGGTTCAGAGCAGCCGTGGTTCAGAGCAGCCA
>Ga0247763_1000206_pt1 | contig 32195 bp, 27 predicted proteins | sample UWRJL141409B4_FD_179926 | JGI IMG/M metagenome (GOLD analysis project Ga0247763, IMG submission 179926) | Plant litter microbial communities from Arlington Agricultural Research Station in Wisconsin, United States - UWRJ-L141-409B-4 | ecosystem: Environmental > Terrestrial > Plant litter >... | reverse complement strand
GCAGACGGATCAGCTCGACCCGGGCACCAACTCGGACTTCGATCTGCGCTCGCTCACGGTCAACCGTTACGGCCCGCTCGACGGCGATCGCCGGCACGAGATCAAGTTCTTCGGCGCGCGCGACATCCCCATCACCCAGCAGCACCACATCAACCTGGGCGCGAGCTACCGGGCGCGCTCCGGCGCTCCGACGAGCTATCTCGGTCGCCACGCCATCTACGGCAACGATGAGGTGTTCCTCCTGCCGCGTGGCTCCGGGCCCCGCCTGCCGTGGCAGCACACGGTCGACGGGCACGTGGGCTACACGTTCCTCCGAACGGAGACGCAGTCGTTCGCCGTCACCGCCGACATTTTCAACCTGTTCAACATTCGCACGCTGCGGCGTACGAGCGAGCGCTACACCATTCGCGACGTCGATCCGATCACGGCCGTCGGCGCCGATGCGGCCCGCGTCGACAACCGCACAATTCGCCCCGAGCTGATCCAGGCCGCCGACGATGACCCGCGTGCTTTCAGCAACGAGGTCGATCGTGCGCTCGCTTACGGCGCCCCCACCTCTTACCTCGAGCCGATCTCGATGCGCTTCGGCGTTCGAGCCACCTTCTGAGGACGACGATGTCTACACCCATGACGTTGACCCGGTTGATTGAGTCCAGGATGTCTGGCGTCGCCCGCCGCGCCGCCGGTCTGTCGTTGGTCGCCGCGGCCGCTGCGCTCGGCGGCTGCGTCGACCAGCCCAAGCCGGGCTGCATCAGCACCACCAACGCGTTCGCCGTCAAGCTCATCACGGTGGATGGCCCGATCGAGAGCGCGCCGGGCGCCTGCACGGGGCTCGGGCCCGAGACGTTCAACGCGCTGCCAGAGATCGGGTTATCGCCCTACTACGCACGGGGGTCCGACGGGCAGCCCGACTACGAGCGCGGTTCGCTGGCGGTACAGAGCGCGGAGATCGGCACGTATTTCTACACGGCGGAGGGGTTCGACGTCGGCAACACGAGCGGCGGGAACATCTACTCCCTCGGTGACTTCACCAGCGCCAAGCCCGGCAGCGACAACTTCTGCACCGTGCCCGAGCTCTCGCCCACCGAGCTCGTGCTGGGCGCGCTCGCGCCCGTTCCGGACGATGCCGCGACAGAGGCCGACGAGTCGTTCCCCGGTCAACCTCCGGTCAGCGCTCTGCTCGAGTGGTCGAACGTTCGCGTGTACGTCACCGCCGATATTTTCGGCACGCAGATGGATGGCGATCTGGTCGATACGCGCACCACCGCGACGGGTGACACCTGCACGTACTCCTATCGCGCCCTCGGGCTCGCACCCGCCGTCTCGTGCGCCGCAACCGACGCAGATGGCAACCCGACGATCGATGAGTCGCTGTGCGAACCGGAGGCAGACATCGCTGCCGGCAGGCCCCTCGGGTCTGGCATCAGCCCGAGCGCGCGCTTCGAGTGCGATCCCGTCACCCGGTTCTGCCTCATCGAGGGAGAGACGGTCCCCGCTCTGCGCTGAAGCGCGGCCTGCTCGCGAGACCGCAAACGCCGCCGACGTTCGGCTCCCACGTCGGCGGCAATGGGCCACCACCCGGATCCGGTGCCGGAAGCCTCCCCGTGGGAGCCGGGCGGTCGCGTCCGAGTGACCCGTTCTGGGGCGCTCTTCGAGCCTCGTCCGCCAGGGTGCGAAGCGCCGTGCGCACCTCACGCTGGTGGCGACGATCTTGGGGGATTCTCCGGCGGCAGCCTGAGATGGCGCTGCCGCCGAGACTCGAACACCCATCCGCACGGGAAACTGTGTTGCGCCCGGCCTGGAACCCGCTTACGTAGGGTCGGCTGCCATGCCGTCCTCGATCATCGGCCGAGCCCCGACGCAGCAACCCGAGGCCTCGGGTCTCGACGCGCGTCAGGTGCTCGTCACCGTCGGCACGCTCTGCGGCATCTCGGCGATCGGAACGTCGGAGACGCAGCGCGCGCTCGCGACCAAGAACCGAAACCTGATCGGGTTCGCCGCGCGGGACGCCGGGCTCGTCGGCATCGACCCCGCTCGCAGCACCGCCGATGCGCCGGTGTTCGTGGGGCTCGACGCCGAGCATCACGGGCGCCGGCTCGACCTCGAGGAGATCGAGGCGAGCTTCGGCGATCGACTGCGCGCGAACATGGGCATCCGCGACGTCACGCACCTGCCGATGGCCGCTCACGTGCCCGTCGACATCGGCGCGCCACTCCCGCACGATCTCGAGACCGGGGGCCTGCGCAAGCTGCTCGGGTTCACGTTCGGCGAGGTGCGCCGCTCGCGCTTCGCCGACATGTTCGGCCTGTTCGAGGACGACCCGCGGCTCGGGCCGAGCCTGCAGGCAGAGCTCTTCCTGTATGGCGGGCTCGGCGCGCTCGCCGCGCTGCCGTCGCCGCTCTCCGGTTTGCTCGCGGCGCACCGCTTTCGCATCGCGGCGGGCTGCGCCTTCCCGGGGCTCGACAGCCTCGATCGCCTGGCGACGAGCATGCAACCGAAGCGGGGAGACGGCACCGACAAGGCGGTGGTCGATCGGCTCGCGTACCGCCTGTCGAGCTCGCTGAACACGCACGGGCCAGCGCTGCTCTCGACGTTGCTCAGCCCCGGCTACAGCCTCAGCCGCGTCAAGCGCCGGCCCGAGCTGCTCGACACACTGGCGGGCCCGAACGGGCTGCGCGGCGTGCCTCAGGCGCCGCTCGTCGTCAGCGGGGCTTGCGCGAGCGCGCTGCTCAGCCTGTGCGAGATCGCCGAGCGGGTCGTCGGCCATTGCCCGGGCGCGCACGGCCCCGAGTTGGTGATGCTGGCGGCGGCCGACGCGGCGCTCCGCCCCGACGGTCGCGTGCTCGAGGGGTTCGGCTCGGGCGGTGCGCTCGTGAGCCGTGCCAGCCTCGACGCCTTCAACCAGGGCCGCGCGAGCGAGCACCGGCGCACGATGCGCGAGTGCCTGTGTCCGTTCGACGTGGACGCTCAGGGCACGGCCGTCGGTCACGGTGGCTCGGGCGTGCTGGTCACCACGCTCGAGTTCGCGCTGCGCCACTCGCTCGACATCACCGGCATCGTCGCCGGCTGGGGCCAGAGCGGAGAGACGGGCGGCAAGGGCCACTTCGCCGGCGTGGGCTTCGGCGGAGAGAACGCCCTCATCATGGCGCTCTCGATGGCGCGCGCCGCGCACGGCTACGGCGTGGAGCATTTCACGCACCTGGTCGCGCACGCCACCGGCACCCGCACCAACTCGCGCACGGATCTGGCGTGCGTGTCCGCCGCGCGCGAGGCGGCGCGCGTCGAGCAGGGCTTCGCAGGCCGCCTGCCGGAGATGACGATCAGCGCACCCAAGGCGCTCGGCGACGCACACACGATGGGAGAGACCGGGCTCAAGGCGCTCGGCGAAGCCATCCAGTATGTGCTCGGCCAGCCCTGTGTCGGCATTCCGACCTTGCGTCGCGTCGACGACGCGCTCGCGCCGTTCTCCGCGGGCTTTCGCTTCTCGGCCGCTCCGGTGCCGGGCAACGCGGACGGGGGCGCGCTGGTGGTGGCGCAGGGCTTCGGCGGTTACGACGCGGCGATCGCGCTGCGCGGAGCCACGCCCGAGTCGCTGCGCCGCTACACGAGCGACGCGCGGCTGCTCGATGCGTACCTCGAGCGCTGGCCCGAGCTGCGGGCCCAGCGCCGCGAGCGCGAAGCGCGCTGGTGGCGGACGCCCGGGTTTGCGCTGCAGCTCGCCGAGGAGCACGGCTGGCGCGCCCCGTTCGATCATAACGGCGGCTGAGTCGTCGAGGCGCCGCCAGCGCCAGTTATCGGTAGCTCGCGTCTTCGTGCCGGGGGGCGTGCCACGCCCCCCGAGCCGTTCAGCTGCTCAGCTCGACAGCCACACGCGCCCGTAGTTCGACGGAACGTTCAGCGTGGTCGGGGCACCGGCGACGACGCCCGTGAGGTCGTCGTCGCTCCCGAGGGCCTCACGATAGCTGCCGGTGTTCGGGAACCAGAACTGAGTCTGCTGATCACTGTCGGTGAAGTTGAGGGCGATGAGCGCGTAGCCGCCCTCGTCGTAGCGGGAGAAGAGCAGGAGCCCGCGGCTCTGCCACTGGTCCCAGTGGTTGTGGAAGTGGAACGTGCCGCGGCGGAACAGGTCGTTGTCGCGCCGGAGCGCCAGCAGGTTGCGGTGTAGCGAGATGAGCCCGCGCCCCGCGTCGTCGTAAAAGAACTCCCAGCGCACGGGGCGCAGGCGGCCGATGCGGGCGAAGCCCGACCCGGGCACGTGGTAGCTCTCGCCGATCTCCTGGCCCTCCCAGAGCAGCGGCACGCCCTTGGCGAGCAACAGGCCGATGACGTAAGGCTGTAGCTTGAACCAGCGGCTGCGATCGCCCTCGAGGACGGCGCCCATGAAGATGTCTTGCGTGCCGAAGTTGCAGAGGAAGCGCGAGTGGTCGTGGTTCTCGAGGTACTGGAAGGCGCTCTTGTCGAGCGTGTGGCCGTTGTGCTGGGCCTGCTCGGGGTAGCTGTCGAGCCCGAGGCGAAACCCGAGGTCGGTGAGGCGCGCCTTGTCGCCGTGGGCGACCGCGTTGAAGGCAGACAGTGTCTCGTTTTGCCAGGTGCAGTTGGAGTAGGTCTTCTCGACGACCTCGACCGGCGCCTCGAGCTGCTCGGCGCACTGGATGAGCTGCACCTTGTTGCTGTCGCTCGAGAAGAACCGCTGCCAGTGGTCTTGCCCCTTCTTGGCCTCGACGGCCTTGTAGGTGTTGTAGACGAGGTTCGAGTAGCCCTCACCGGTCGCGCCGTCCCAGTAGTTGGGCACGCAGTCGTAGCGGATGCCGTCGACGTGGTAACGATCGAGCCAGTACTGGTTGACGGTGTAGAAGAAGTCGCGCGCGAAGGCCCGATGGAAGTCCACGCTCGGCCCGAACATGTCCTTGGCGAAGGGCCCCATCAGCGGGTTTTCGTGATACTTCAGGCGCGAATACACGTATTGATAGGCGAAGTGCTCGCCCGTGTGCCCGTAGATCATGTCGAGCACGACGGCGATGCCGTTCTCGTGCGCGCTCTGCACGAAGCGCTGTAGATCGCGCCGCTTGCCGAAGCGCTCGTCGGGCCCGAAGGGGCCGATCGGCTCGAAGCCCCAGTCGACGCTGCGGGCGACGTTGGCTACCGGCATCAGCTCCACGCAGTTGACGCCCAGATCTCTCAGGTAGGGCAGGCGCTCGATGGCGCCGTCGATGTTCCACGCGAACTCGTGCAGCATCAGCTCGTACACGACCAGATCGCGCAGCTCGGGGGTCTTCCAGGTCGACTCGATGGAGCCCCAGGCGTGGTCTTCATAGCCGAGCGTGAACGCCGACTGCTGGCCGGTGCCGTATTCTCGGGCATAGGGGTCGACGATCCAGTCGAGAGGCGCCGACAGGTGCGGTGACTCGAGCTCGTAGCGATACAGGTAGCGGCCCTGCTGGCCCCAGGCCCCCATCGGAGTGCGGTGCGAGCCGTCACCCCGCGCGCTGCCGCCGTTTCGGGCGCCGCCGTTTCGGGCGCCGCCGCTTCGGGGGTCGCCGCTTCGGGCGCTGCTGCTTCGAGCGCCCCCATTTCGAGCGACCCCGGTCTGCGCGCTGCCGTTCTGGCTACCGATGGTGACGCGCGTCGACCAGTAGTCGCCGTACTCGCCATCGATCGAGTGCTGGAGCTCGAAGCGCTGCGCGGGCACGTCTTGCAGGAACTGGTCTTGCTCATGGATGACCTTCACGAACAAGCGATGGCCGTTGTCTTTTGATATCCACGGCAAGAAGATCCCAAAGTCGACGGCCCCGCCGCTTCGCTCATGGGGGCCGAGCTTGTCCATCGGTAATAGGCGCATGTTCACCCTCTCGTCGATCTGCCGCCGTGCATGGCGGCCGTCCCGGCGCGCATCGTATCAGCTGACTCGCGGGCTCGCGTGACCGTTTGCGGCAGCGGCGCGCGGCGCTGAACCACAGCACGGTGTCATCCACTCGTCGACGCAACCGCTCGCGCGAGGTCGCAGAAAAAGCTCGGGCGCCGAGGCAGCGACGAGCTTCGGGGCGAGCAACCGGAAGGGCGCCCGAACCGGGTCCGCTCCGCTCGCGTGCGAACGCCGTCATGCTGGGGCCGGGGCGCTGCGCGCGGAGTGAACCAGCGCGCGCTCGACGTGGTGGGATGAGCACCGCGGAGTGCGCACCATGAAACCGCCTCGCGATGAAGGCCGTGTCGCGATGACGCATGACGTATCGTGTTGCATGCGTCGGGGCATGACGCGGCTGGCAAAACCGCCGGCTGTTGTAGCGGGAATGCCAATGTGCCGGTGCAGCGTCGCGGGCGCTGGCATGGGCGCGTCGGGTCGCTGCTCCGTCGGGCAACATCGCATGATCGTGCGATGTCCACCTTCGGCGACGAGCGTGGTCGCTCGTGGCGGACACCGCCGGGAAAGAGTGGGGAACGACCAGGCGCCGCAGCGCGCGTGGCGCCGGGGTGGTCGTGGCCGGGCAGCGGCTCCGGCTTTGCGGGCAACCGGGCAACCCCGCGACCCAGCGCTAGCGCCCTCCGGCCCGCGCGAGTACATTCGACGTTCGCGGCTGAATCGAAGCATCGATACTGCCGTGTGACGCAGAGACGGTGTGATGAGAGTCAGCGCAAACACGGACAGGGCAAACGAGGTGAGTCGGGCGTGACGGTGGTGAACGATCGGTGGGCGGTGGGCGCCGCGTACGAAGCGTACATGGGTCGTTGGAGCCGGGCGCTGGGCAAGGTGTTCGTCGACTGGCTCGCGGTCGAGGCGCGCGCTCACTGGCTCGACGTGGGCTGCGGCACGGGCGCCCTCACGGAGGCGATCTGCGAGCTCGGCAGGCCGGCGTCGGTCGTCGCCTGCGATCCCTCGGGGCCGTTCATCGAGACGGCGAGCAGCACCTTGCCCGACAAGCGCGTCAGCTTCGAGCTCGCGAGCGGTGACTATTTGCCGCGTCGCGAGGGCGGGTTCGACGTGGTGGTCTCGGGTCTGGTGCTCAACTTCGTGCCCGATCTCGCGCGCACGCTCGGCGCGATGCAGCGGCGCCTCGGCGCCCGCGGGCTGGTGGCGGCCTACGTGTGGGACTACGCGAGCGGCGTGCAGTTCCTGCGCGGCTTCTGGGATGCGGCGGTCGAGCTCGACCCGGGCGCCGCCGAGCTCGACGAGGGCCGTCGTTTTGCCGCGTTCGGGCCGGAGGCGCTCGGGGCGCACTTCGGCGCGGCGGGCCTGACGGAAGTCGCGATCGAGCCGCTGGCGCTGCCGACCGTGTTCGGCAGCTTCGAAGACTACTGGGAGCCGTTCCTCGGGCGCACGGGGCCGGCGCCGAGCTACGTCGCGTCGCTCAGCGCCGAGCGTCGCGATCGCCTGCGCGATGCGCTGCGCGAACGCCTCACGCCCGATGCGCACGGCCGCATCGCGCTCGAGGCGCGCGCCTGGGCGGTGCGCGGCGTCGGCAGCGGCGACGACTGAACGCCTGGTTCCCTCCGGGCGAGCGAAGCGGCGTCCGGTTGCGGAGACGCTGGCTCGCGACCTCGATCCTCTGGTAGCTCCGGGCCATCCATGGAGTGGTGGCAGGCGCTGATCCTCGGGCTGGTGGAAGGGCTCACGGAGTTTCTGCCCGTCAGCTCCACGGGACACCTGGTCGTCGCGCAGAGACTGCTGGGCATCGGCGCGTCGGAGGCGGCGAACGCCTACGCCATCGCGATCCAGGCCGGCGCGATCGCTGCCGTGCTCGGCCTGTATCGCAAGCGGGTCTCCCAGATCTGCCTGGGCCTGATCGGCAAAGACGCCGACGGCACGCGCCTGCTCGTCGCGCTGGTGCTCGGCTTCTTGCCTGCCGCCGTACTGGGCCTCGCCTTCGACGCCAAGATCGAACGGTATCTCTTCGGCGCCTGGCCCGTCGTCGCGGCGTGGGCCGGCGGCGGGTTCGTGTTGCTCGGGCTCGGACCCTGGCTCCAGTCGGTGCGCGGCGGGCAGCCGCTCGAAGCCATCGGGCCCCGCGTCGCGATCATCGTCGGCTTCGCGCAGTGCGCCGCTCTCTGGCCCGGGGTGAGCCGCAGCCTCGCGACCATCCTGGGCGGCGTCGCGGCGGGCCTGTCGATCGTCGCGGCGGTGGAGTTCTCGTTCCTCCTCGGGTTGCTCACGCTCGGCGCGGCCACCGCGTACAAGGCGCTCGGCAGCGGTCAGGTCATGCTCGAGACCTTCGGCCCGCTGGCGATCGCGATCGGGTTTGGTGCGGCCTGGCTATCGGCGGTGCTGTCGGTGCGCTGGATGCTGTCGTGGCTCGGCCGCCGCGGCTTTGACCTCTTCGCCTACTGGCGGCTGGCAGCCGCCGTGATCGTCGCGGGCCTCTTGCTCGGCAAGGTGATCGAGTACTGACGCCCTCAGCGAGCGCGACGCCTCTCGACCGTGGCGTTCGGCGCGCTCGATCGACGGAGCCTCTGGTTTCGCTGCGCCGCGCGCGGCTCGAGCGCGACGCCCAGCAGGCCCGACCACAGCGCGCGGGCCACCACGCCGGCGCTGCGGTCGCGGCGCCGCGCCAGGAAGAGCGCGATCGAGTCGGCCTGGAACTCGCGCACGCCGAGCGCGACCAGCGTGCCCCGTCGCAGCTCGGCGGCGATCAGGTGGCGCGGCAGCCCTCCCCAGCCCATGCCGGCCATGATGATCTGACGCTTTGCCCCGAGGTCGCTCACGTTCCAGCGCAAGCCGCTGTCGAGCACGTTGATGGAAGGGCTGAAGGTGCGGCGCGCGCTGTCGCTCAGCACGATCTGCGGGTGCGCGCGCAGCAGGGCCACGGGCACGGGCGCGGGCGCCTGGGCCAGGGGGTGATCGCGGTGCGCTGCCGCCACGATCGCGACCGCGCCGAACGGCTCGGCCTCGACCCGGCGTGGATCGAGGCTGCCGCGGCTCGTGATGGCGAGCTCGACGCGGCCTTCCTCGAGCGCCTCGACCGCGCCGCCCATGTGCTCGGTGGAGAGCTCGAGCCGCACCGCCGGGTACTTCTTGCCCACCGCGCGCAGCACGTCGAGAACCCCGTCGAGGGGGGTGATCGCGTCGATGCCGAGCCGCACCACCGGCTCGTGCGTGCCGGCGAGCGCGCGCCCCAGCGTCTCGAGCTCGCGCACTTGCTCCAGCACCGATAGCGCGCGCTCGAGCAGCGCGCTGCCGGCGTCGCTCGGCGTCGCTCGATATTCGCTGCGGTCGAACAGCTCGACGCCGAGCTCGCTCTCCAGGTTGCGCACCAGCTTGCTGATGGCCGATTGCGACTTGTGCAGCCGCCGAGCGGCGAGCGTGAAGGTGCCCTCGGTGGCGACGGCGACGAAGGCGGCGAGCTGGTCGTGCGTCAAGCCGGGCGCCCTTTCATCATGCGATGGAGGCATAGAGTTGATGAATTATTATCACTTTTTCGAACGGCGGCGCGGGGCTACCTCTATCGAGTCGAAAGGAGATTCCCCATGTCATCATCCCCAGTGCGCTCGTCCTCCGCCCTACGCGTTGTCGTCACCGGATCCTCGAGCGGTATCGGCCTCGACGCCGCCCGGCGTTTCCTGCGCGCCGGTGCCAGCGTCGTCATCACCGGCAGCGACCCCGACAAGCTCGCTCGCGCCGAGCGCAGCCTCGAGGGCGGCGGCCGCGTGCACGCCGTCGCGGGCGACGTCACCGAGCCCACGACGGCGCGGCGCCTCGCCGACGCCGCCCGCAGCCACCTCGGCGGGCTCGACGTGCTGGTCAACAGCAGCGGCATCTTCGCGCCCAAGCCGTTCCTCGAGACGTCGATCGAAGAGCTCGATCGCTTGCTCGACGTGAACGTGCGCGGCACCTATCGCATCACCCAGGCGCTCGTGCCGCTGATGATCGAGGCGGGCGGCGGTGCCATCATCAACCTCGGCACCGTGCTCGTCAGCCAGGGCAAGGTCGGCGTGCCCGTGTCGGCGGCGATGGCCAGCAAGGGCGCCGTGCACGCGCTCACCGTCGCGTGGGCGGCCGAGCTCGCCCAGCACTCGATCCGCGTCAACACCGTCGCGCCCAGCATCATCCGCACCCCGCTCATCCCCGACGCCGACGCGATGATCGACTGGCATCCGCTCGGCCGGGTCGGCGAGGTGGAAGACACCTCCGAGGCCATCTATTATCTGGCGACGGCGCCGTTCGTGTCGGGTACCGTGCTCGAGGTGGACGGAGGATTTGCCCATGGCCGCTGACAGTTCGCAAAAGGGCGCGGGCAGCTACACCCGCCTGCTCGGGTTACAGGTCGACGACGCCGCTCGCTACGCCGAGTATCGCGCGGGAATGACCCCGCTCTTGCACGCACACGGCGGCGACTTCGGGGTCGACCTCGAGGTGGCGCGGGTGCTGAAGTCGCCCGCCGACGGCCCGCTCAACAGGGTCTTCACGATCGGCTTCCCGAGCCGCGAAGCCTTCGCCCGCTTCTTCGCCGACGCCGACTACCTGGCAGTGCGAAAGAAGTACTTCGAGCCCGCCGTGAGCCGCGTCTGCGTGCTCGCGGAGTGGGAGGGGTAGGCGGAAGGGGTCAGGGTTCTTGCACTGACCGACGCACGCGCGAGACGGAGCGAGAGGTATCGGTGGGCCGATCTCGCAAGAGTGCGCTCGCGGTCTGTAGCAACGCGGCGAGCCGTCCTCTGGAACATACAGACCGGTTGGTATGTATCGCCGCCAGTGAGGCCGCGAAGGAAACGGAGAGACTCGTCCATCGTGACTCGCTCCCGGCGAACGCGACTCCGAGCAATGGGGACGGCCGTCCCATCATCGCGTGGACCGTGGAACATCGTCGCGTTCCCGCTGTTCACGCGGTGAGAGGGCGACCCGAGGTGGGTCGCGACCGAGCCGCGCATCTGCGAGCAACGACCTGCTCTCGGCGAGCGTAACTCCGAGCGACGGGGAGGCCGAACCACCATCGCGCAGACGTCGGCAAGAGAGAGCGACACGTGCGCGACCGGGCGTCGCGCCGCATGGCCCCCCTCATGACGCCCGAATGCCCGTGCACTCAGGCCCCAACCCCAACCTCCCGATTGAACACAGCTGGCCCGTTCACTCGAACGCTCTCCCGCGACGGTCTTCTGAAACCCTTGGACCCTCGGCCCCTTGGACCCTCGGCCCCTCTCGAGCCCCGCGCGGCCGGCGCGGCCGGCGCGCTCACCCGCCAGGAACACCCGCTCGAGGATTCCACCAACACTCCCCCTTGTCCCGGACGGCGACCTCGGCGCGCGCGCGGATGTCCGCCAGCTGGGCGGGTGTCAGTGGCTGGAAGCTCGCTGCGGCGGCGAGGGCTGCGTCTTGCTCGTTGGGGAAGCTCATGCCGAGCAGGGCGACGTCTGGGTCGAGCGTGAGCGTGTAGTTGATGCACTCGTCGACGGAGAGGCGCGGCAAGAGCGGCGTGGCGCCGTCTTCCCCGCCGGAGCTGAGCTTGCCGCGCGGGCGCTCTGCCAGCGGGCGGCCGTAGCCGCTCGAGTCACCGAGCAGCTTGCCGGCGCCGAAGGTCTTGAAGCAGACGCTGCCGACGCCGTTCTGCTTGGCGAGCGGGAGGATCTCGCTCGTGTAGCGCGCGTCGACGAAGGGGCCGACGGGGAACATGAGCACGTCGGCGCCGCCGCGATCGAGGGCGGCGCGGAGCACGCTCGGGTCGTGCGAGGAGAGGCCGATGAAGCGGCACTTGCCGGCGGCGCGGCAGGACTCGAGCTCTTGCCAGACGCCGCCCGGGGCCACCATGCGTTGATAGCTCTCGAGCGAGGAGATCTGATGGAACACGAAGAGGTCGACGCTCGGCAGGCCCAGCCGCTCGAGGCTTCCTCCGACTTGCGGCAGCACCGGGCGGTCGACGTGGTCGACCTTGTCGATCAGGAACACGCCGGCGCGACGCCCCGCGAGCGCCGCGCCGACGATCTGCTCGCTGTAGCCCTCTTCGTAGTTGGGCGCCGTGTCGACCACGTTGAGGCCGGCGTCGAGCGCCCGCCGCAAGGTGCGGACGCACGTATCGAGCGGCACGGCTCTATCCGCCAGGTCACCCGCGCCGACGCGGGTGGCGATGAAGCCCGTGCGGCCGAGCTCGCGACGGGGCGAGAAGGAGGGGAGAGCGTTCAGGGTGCCGGACACACCGAGCGTTTAACACGATTCGGTCAGGGCGCGGGCGGGTCGTCCGCGTTGTAGCGGAGCTCGCTCTCGAAAGTGCGCAGATTTCTGAGCTCGGCGGTCGGGAGCAGGGGGTTGGCGACGACCGAAAGTGAATCCACCGTCTCGAGCGCGCCGAGAGCGACCTCGGTGAGCGCCGTGTTACCGTTGATCTGCAGCTGATCGAGGCGTTCGAGGGGGCCGAGGTCGATGCGGGTCAGGCCCGTGTTGTGGCTGATCGTGAGCACCTCGGCGCCGCGAAAGCCAGACACGACCGAGAGCGATTCGAGCTGCGGGTTGCCGACGATCTGGATCATACCAGTGGTCATGGGACTGTAGCCGAAGAAGGCCTGGTTCGCAGCGAGGGTGGGCAAGTCGAGCGGGACGTTCTTCAAAGATTCGTTGCCCGCGACCATGAAGAAGTTGAGGCCGGAAAGGTACGGGAAATCGGGGAGACGCTCGAGCTTCGGGCATCTCTCGAAGCCCAATGACCCGACCGACCCCAGACCCGTCAGAACGTCGACCTGCGTGAGCTCCGGGTTGTTCGATAGGAACAAGCTTCCAGACCAGAGATTGGCGAGGTTGGCGAGCGCGTCCACGTTCGTGATCCCGATGTGTTCGAAGAAGACAGCGTTGGTGGTCTCGAGCGGCGAGAGTGCGTCGATGTCGGTGAGCGCCGGGTTGTGCCGGAGGTGGACGAGATCGAGCGAGTCACCTACGACGAGGCCGTCCAGGCTCGCGAGCGCCGGATTGCCCATCACCTCGATGGAAAGATAGCCGCGAGCGTTCTCTAGCCCGGCGAGGTTGACCAGGTGCGGCAGGGCAGAGATCGACAATCGCCCTCCCAACAGCCCATTGTAGCCGGTCACGAGGCGCAGGCTCTCGAAGACCTCCAGGCTCGGTGCCGAGAAATGGGATAACGACAGTCCGCCGACGCGCTCGATCGATTCGACACCGGAGAGCGATGGCAGCCAGCCCGCCGCCACGATCGCGTCGAGGCGCTCCTGCTCTGCCAGCAAAGCCTCCAGATCCTCTTCGGTCACCGGAGGTTCCCCGTGATAGCCGCCGATGACGAGGTTGCCGTCGACGGCCTGCAGCTGGGCGAGCGGTGTGAGATCGGTGCCTTCGAATACATAGATCACGAGGTTGCCACGGATCTCTTCGCAGCCGAGCAGCGCGTCGAGTTGCTTCTGATTCTCGACGGAGACGTCGCCCTCGACGATCGGCGATCCGCCGCATGCGGTGCCGGGCTCGATGCTCTGCGTGAGCATCCCCCCGCCGAGGTCGACGACGTCGTTCGAGCATGCCGCGAGCGCGCCGACGAGGGCGAGCGCCATGAATCGAGGTGTGATGTTGCATGGGTCGGACATGTGTCTGTCTCCTTCGCCCGATCAGTGTCCGCTCTTCGGAGATCCGTCGGCGGCCCCCGACGCGAGCGACGTCGGCTTCGTCGCGGGCCGCTCGAGCCCGCAGGCGCGCCGTACGCGATCCGTGTAGACCGACGCGGCACGATCGCTCAGGAAGAGCTCGGCGCGGCGGCGCGCGGCTGGATTCGATAGCCCGCACTCGACCAGGAGATGGGCTGCGGCGCGCTCCTCGAGCATCGTGGAGCTCGGGAAGCGCTCGTCGAGCTCGGCGAGAAAGGAGCGGGCCAGCAGCGGTTCTCTCGCGCGGATGGCCCGCTCGGCACGCGACAAGAGTAGGAGTTCGTCTGCCATGGGGTCGCTGGTCGCAGGCGCCCGTGCGAGCCGGGCCTGACCCGGTGTCGCTCGCGCCCGCTGGCTCGCCGCCCCTGACGGCCGGGGTGTTGCACGATGCGGGGCCCTCGCTCGCGCTGGAAGGGGGTCGTGCGCGATCGACGCTTCGCGCGGCGCGCCTCTCACGCCCGCCGCTTCGGCGCTCTTCACGTCCGCGTGGGGCGGCGCAGCCGCGAGCGCAGCGCCCGCGGTCGCCTCCAGCCCCGGAGCAACGGCTGCCGACGCAGGCTCTGGGGCGTGCGGCGCAAGCGAGCGCTGAAAGCCGAGCCAGTATCCCGCGACGAAGCTCGCGCACACGAGCAGCGCCGTGGTGAGCTTCGCCATCACGACGGAGCGCGCGGAGCCGGTGGCGCTCGCGCCAGGCAGCGCGCCGCTGGCGACCAGGTTCGCGCGCACCCGTGCCTTGGCCGCCGCCGGTGCCCAGCTCGCGGTGCGAGCCAGCATCAAGGGCTGCTCGATCCGATCGCGCTCAATCATGCTCCACCTCGCGTCGCTCGAGCGCCGCGCGCAGCCCCTCCCGCAGGCTGCGCACGCGCGAATACACCGTGTTCATCGGGATCTCGAGCACCTGAGCCACCTCGGGCGCGGGCAGCTCTTCGAGCAGCGCCAGCACGAACACCGCGCGCCACTCGACATCGAGCGTATCGCAGAAGCTCTGGATCTGATCGATCGCCTCGGCGGCCTCCGCTCGCGTGTGCGGCGTCGGCCCCGGCGCGGCGATCTCTTCGCCGAGCGGCTGGAGCCGCTTCAGCTTGCGCCGAGCCGTCCGGCGATGATTGGCGGCGACGCGCTGGAGGATGGCGAAGAGCCAGGTGCGCAGCGAGGAGCGTCCCTCGAAGCGCGCGAGCTGCCGCGACACCACGCTGAACGTGTCCTGTGTCGCGTCTTCGGCCACCTCGGGCGGCACCCCGAGCAATCGCAACGAGCGCCACACGAAGTCGAAGTGCCGCTCGTAGACGTCGTCGAAATCGAGGGGGAGCAACTCCGCGCCGTCGCCCCGGATCGGCACGGCGCTCGTGGGCTCTCGTTTCGGAGTCGGGTGGCGCTCGCTCGATTCCACGGCCTGGAGCACGCCCGGGCTGGAGCGCTCCACTTTTGCTGCGAGAACCTTTCGAACCATGGCGCCGACCGCTCGCTTAGTGTCCTCTTTCTCGAGATCCGTCAGTTCCCATCCATCTGTCGGGCGGCTCAATTGAAACCGACACTTACGCCGATTGAGAGGCGCCCGATGACGCTGGGGGGCTGGTGTACGGTGCCGATGTCGCGCAGCGCGAACTCGTCGCGGGTGAGCGGCGCAGCACCGATCAGGGCCAGCGCCAGTCGCAAGGCCGTGTGCGGCACCCTCCAGCCGAGGCCGGCTTGCATGAGCGGCGCGGCCCAGAGCGTGCCGCCCCGACGTGGCGAAGCGACGCGCGTGCCCACGCCCGACAGCTGCCCTATCTCGGCGCCCAGACACGCAAACGCGGCCAGCGACGCCCGCAGATCGCCGAACGGGGCCGCGCAAGCGAGCACGCCACCCGTGGCCAGCTGGAGCTTCGCACCCGGAGCGGGAGTGCCCAGGGAGTCGAGCTGCTCGTCTTGCTCGAAGAGCAGCGTACCCAGGGCGCGCAGCTCGAGCTGGGGCCAGCCGAGCTCGACACCGAGCGCAGCGCCCAGGCTCGGGCTCGGCAGCGAGCCCGCGTCGCCGAGCAACCAGAGCGAGATCGACGGCGCCAGCGCCGGGCTCGTCTCCGGGCTCGACGTGGCGTCGTCGGCCCCGGCAGCTGGGGGTGCGGCCGAAGCAGGGTCCGATGCTGCGTCCGATGCAGTCGCGGTCGCGGCCGATGCGTTGGCGTCCAGGCGATCCGCCGAGTTCGCAGCCGTGGCGTCGGGGCTTTGCTCGGCCATGCCGAGGGCGAGGGCGACGGACACGCTCACCGCATCGACCAGCTTCCCGCAGTCCGGCGCGCGGAGATCGCGGGCGAAGCGAGTGGCCTCCGGCTCGGCACCCTCGACGACGATGTGCGCGACGTACTCGGCTGCCGCTCGCTCCATCGTGACGTCGAACGCTAGCGGGGCCGCCCGCCCGAGCGGCATGCCGATGCTGCGCTCGACCCGGAACGAGAGCTCGGCTGAATCGGCACACTCCCTCGGCCCGCGCGCCGTGAGCTCGGCGGCCCGCGCGGGCCACGCCAGGCTGGCCAGCATCAGCACGCCGCCCACCGCCCGAGTCTTCGCCACGCGTCATTGTAGCCCTGGTCCGGGGTCGGTCGCGGATTTCGTCTGGGCAGACGCTGCGTGGATCCATCCGATCGGTCCGCGATCTTCGGTGTCCGACGGGTTCGAGAATCAGTGGAACTATCCCGCGTTTCGATAAGGCCCGGCCGCATCGGCGGGCAGCATCCCGGCCGAACTGAATCATCCGTGCGACACGGCGCAGACGCGGCATCCGCGCCTTTGGCATACTGGTCGGGTGGTGTCGGCGCGGTGCAGGGAGGCGGGCGTTGTGAGCGTGCGGCCTCTCGTCGCCGCGTGGGCGTTCGCCGTCGTGCGCGCGCTGGCCCTGGCCTGCTGCGTCGTCTTGGCCCTGCCGCGTGACGCCAGCGCCAAGGAGCGCGCCGCGAGGGAGCGCGCCCCGGCGGCGGCAGCGAGCCGTGGCGAGGCCATCGTGCTGGGCTCGTCGTCCATGAATCAGGCGCTCGGGCACCTGATCGCGCGCGAGCTCCAGCAGCGGGGCTATCGGGTCATGCGCAAGGGTGTGTCGGCGGCGGGCCTCGCGCGCCCCGACTACCGCGACATGAACCAGATCATGGATGAGCTGCCGGTCAACCGAGAGACGGCGGCGGTGTTCGTCTATCTCGGCATGAACGACGCCCAGGCGATGTGGCTCTGGCCCAACGAGCAGCGCGCCTTCGGGCGCGAGTTCTTGCCCTGGAGCGACTCGCGCTGGCAGGGGCTGTACACGCAGCGCGCGCAGAAGTTCTTCGAGCGCATCTGCCAGCGCGGCGCGCATCGCGTGATCGTGCTGCTGCCCGTCGACGTGCAGCGCGACCGGCTGCAGCATCGCCTGGCGCGCATCCGCGAGCTGCAGACGCGCGCGGCGTCGGCGTCGAGCTGCGCCGTGGCGCTCTCGACCGAGGGCGACATGGACAGCTTCGAGGTGGACGGCGTGGCCAAGCGCAAGCGCGACGGCCTGCACCTGAGCCCGCTCGGAGCGAGCGCGGTGTGGCGGCGCATCGAGACGCAGGCGCTCGACCTGGTCGGTGTTTCGAAGACGATGCACCAGCCCCACGGGCAGCCGTGGTGCATCTCGCCGTGCCGGCTGGGGCAGGGGCTGCGCTATCGGCACACGGCTCGGCCCTCGGAGTGGGCCGACACCGTCGGCATCACCGCCAGCAATTTCGGCTCGGGCGCGGGCTGCGCCGTCTGGTAGCGGGCTCTCGCCTCCTGCCGAGGCGGATGCTCGGCGATGGTCGTGCCTCTCAGCGACGAAGCTCGGGCTTGCGGCGAGCCGACGCCTTGGAGCGCCGTTTCGTGGCGTTGCCCGGTCTCGCGCGGGAAGCGGGCTTGGCGTTCACCTGCGCCCGAGCGCGTTGCACCACGGGGCGCGCTGCTCGCGGCCGAGCTGCCCTCACGACCGGGCGAATCTGACGCTCCGGCTCCGACATCCTGCCGGACTGAGCGAGCCGCTCCGCCTCGTCAGCTCCAACGACACGGATCGAAGACGGGTGCGTGTTCGAGACACCGGGGTCGTCACGCTCGACCGATGGCGCTGGAGGCGCTGGCCGCGCCTGCATGTCGGGGCGAGCTGCCGCGAGCGCGGACGCTGGTGGCTCGCTCATGATGGACGGTGATGTGATGCCCACCCCCAAACCGATCGCCAAACCCAGGAGCGTGCTGGACACCCAGTCTCGCCCCGTCGCGCGCGCCGTGATCCACGACGGTAGGCTCTCGCCTAGACGTCCCCGGAGGGTCTCGAACGAAAACGTCGCCGCGCGCTCGCGGAGGCGTGCTGGCCAAGGAGGTGGTGGAGTGGGGCGGATGCTGAGCCAGAGTGCTGCGTTGGGATCGCTCCAGGGGTCGGTCGGCGTCCCCAACGACTCGCAGTCGAGATCGCGTCGACTGGGGCGATCGGATGGACTCGATCTCGCCCCCTCGACCGGGTCGGTTGGCGATGACGACAGCTGCGGCTTCTCTCTGTGTTGCACCTATGGGGTAGTGGAGGCTCGCGTCGGGATTTATTGGCTGTACCGGCCGATTCCGCGCGATCATCGGAAAAAGATTCGAGGCCATGCACCCTGACGCCAGTGTTTGGGTTCCACTGCCCAGCGCGGGGTGAGGCGATGTCGGAGCGTGATGCCGATTCGGACCGGTTTGCTCGGCGACGGGGCGTTCGCATCCGGAGGATCGTCTGCCAAACGACAGCGAGGCGAAGGAGCTCGGCACGCTGCCGACGCTCCACTCAGTCTTCGGACTGATAGACGCGCACGTAGTCCACCAGCAATGCCGCAGGGAAGGGAGTCGACGCGTCCGGTTCCCCCGGCCAATCACCGCCGACGGCGACGTTCAACAGAATGAAGAACGGGTGGTCGTGAACCCACGGCTTGTCGCCCAGATCGGACGCAGCCAGTGTGGCATGAGTCACGCCGTCCAGCGACCACCGCACACGATGGGGCTGCCAGTCGACGCCGAAGACATGAAAGTCGTCCGTGAGGTCCGTCTCGTGTCGGTATGAGCGCGCGATGCCATGACGACCCGCGTACCCGGGCCCATGCAACGTCCCGTAGGTCGTGTGAGGATCATGTCCGAGGCTCTCGACGATGTCGATTTCTCCGCAATTCGGCCAGGGACAGACGGGCAAATTCGCTCCGAGCATCCAGAATGCGGACCAGATCCCGCGCCCCCGAGGCAAGCGCATGCGGGCCTCGACCGACCCGTAGGCGAATTCGAATTTGCCTTGGGTGATGAGGCGAGCCGAGGTGTATTCGCCCGCGCTGCGCCGCGCGACGATGGCCAGATTGCCGTTTCCGTCCAGTGCAGCGTTCTCGGGCAAACCGGTGTAGCGCTGAAGTTCGCGATTGCCCCAGCCGCCGCCCCCGACCTCGTGAGTCCAATGCCGCGCATCGACCGCCGCCCCCCGAGGTCCGGCGAATTCGTCCGACCAGATCAGCTTCCTTGCACGGTCCATGGAGCGCATATTGTGAGCGTCTCGATGACGCCGCAACGGCGGCTTGCTCCTCCCGATGCTATCGAAACACGCTCGGCGTGAAGTCGACGGCCGTGGACGTGACCTGTCCCTCCGAAACGGAGAGAGGTCCGAACTGTACCACTTGCGTCAGCTGCCTCGATCCGTCGAAAAGGGCGGCCTGGCCCTCATACTCGTCCGGGGTCAAGCTCATGGTCGTCGAGAAGAGATTGCAGCTACCAGTGAACTTGGCGTCGTAGTCGTTGCGGAGGCTCTTCACCTCGACGAGGATGTAGTTGGCTCCGGCGGCACCGCAGTCCAGCTCGCTTCGACCGCCTTTGACGGCCCAGTCTACAGCGAGCGCCCCTTCGAGGTCAGTGCTGTCGTCTTCAGTGCCGTCGCCGCAGGCGGGGACCAGGCAAAGCAGGAGTAAGAGCGACAGGAGGCCTTGCTTCATGCGATGATCTCGAATGGGGTGAGGGTGTTGGCCAGAGGAGTTGGCCGCCGTAGGGTCCGACGCTCTGCCGCGTCGTTGATGGCAGCCATACGGGGCAACCTCTTCCTTGGAGCCCTCGACCGGCGTGTACCTTCGCACAAATGTTCGCGCGGTCATGCGCTGCATGGCATCGGCTCGAGGCCATCGGTCCGATCGCGGGCAACAAGCGCCATCGAGCCAGGCGGCCGGTTCCCGAGTCGCCACCCGCCACCGCCTTCACCGCGGTTGCGCCCAGATCGCCAGCTCGAACCGCTCGCTGAGCACGTCGAGCATGGCTCGCAACGCCGAGGAGAGGTGGCGGGCGCTGGGGTAGACGGCGAAGAGCTGGCGGGGGGGTGGAGCGTGGGTGGTGAGGATTTCGGCCAGGCTGGCCTCGGCGTGGGCGTAGCGGGAGGGCATGCGGGCGATGCCGAGGTCGCGGGCGGCGAGCGTGGCGAGGACGCGGAAGCTGTTGACGGAGAGGTAGGGCTCGATGGCGACGGTGGTCGCGCGGCGACCGGAGCGGAAGGTCCAGACGTTGGAGGTGGCGGCGCCGGACATGACGAGGCAGCGGTGCTGGACGAGGTCGCGGGGACGCATCGGAATGCCGGCGCGCTCGAGGTACACCGGGCTGGCGTAGATGCCGAGCTGCTGGGGCTTGCCGAGGCGACGGGTCATGAGGCTCGAGTCTGCGAGGGGGCCGACGCGGACCGCGAGGTCGTAGCCTTCGTCGACGAGCTTGACCTGGCGATCGATGAGGTCGACCTCGACCTTGACGTCGGGGTAGCGCGCCGCGAACTCGCCGAGCACATCTCCGAGCGCGTCGTGGCCGATCTCGGTGGGCAGGGTCATGCGCAGGCGGCCGCTCGGGTGGTGGGCGAGGTCGGCGATGAGGCCCTCGGCCGCGCTCAGCGCGGCGATGGCAGGAGCCACCTGGCGGTGATAGTGGGCGCCGATGTCGGTCAGCGCCACGGAGCGGGTGGTGCGCGACAGCAGGCGCACCCCGAGGTGCTGCTCGAGCAGGGCGACGCGCTCGCTCAGCGTGGATTTGGAGACGCCGAGGGCGCGGGCGGCGCCGCGGAAGCTCTTCTCGGCGACCACGCTGGTGAAGGCGACGACGGCGTTGGGATCGACTCCGCGCATTGTCCGCATAACCGGACACTGTGGTCGGCACTGGCCGGATTGTCGAGATGGCGCGCAGCCACCATGCTGGGATCAGCTTCAAGGAGGAACCCATGAACCTGTTCACACCTTACCGACTGGGCCGCATCGAGCTCCCCAATCGTGTCGTCATGGCACCGATGACGCGCAGCCGAGCGCTCGGCGGCGTGCCCAACGAGCTGATGGCTCGCTACTATGCGCAGCGCGCGAGCGCGGGGCTGATCGTGACCGAGGGCATCGCACCTGTGCCGAGCGGGCTCGGCTACGCTCGCATCCCCGGGCTCTACTCGGCAGAGCAGGTGGCGGGCTTCCGCCTCGTCACCGACGCGGTGCACGCCGCTGGCGGGCGCATCGTGGCGCAGCTGATGCACGTGGGGCGCGTCGCGCACCTGGCGAACTTGCCCCCTGGGGCGCGTGCGCTGGCTCCGAGCGCCGTCGGCGCGGCCGGCAGCATGTGGACGGACGAGCACGGTCCGCAGCCGATGCCCGTGCCCGAGGCCATGTCGGCGGCCGACGTGCGCGCCGCGCGCGAGGGGTTCGTCCTGGCCGCGCGTCACGCGATCGAGGCGGGCTTCGACGGCGTGGAGCTGCACGGGGCCAACGGTTATCTACTCGAGCAGTTCTTGCACCCTCACACCAACCGTCGAGCAGACGGCTACGGCGGCAGCGTCGAAAACCGCACGCGCTTCGTGGTCGAGGTGGCAGAGGCCAGCGGCGCCGCGATCGGCGCGGATCGGCTGGGCATCCGCCTGTCGCCGTACAGCACGTTCAACGACATGCCGATTCACGACGAGGTGCACGCGACCTACGCGGCGCTCGCCGCGCAGCTCTCGGGTCTCTCGTACGTGCACCTCGTGCAGAGCCAGCATGCGGGCTACGCCGAGACGGAGCGCGCCGTCCGCGCTGCGTTCGGAGGCACGCTCATCCTGAACGGAGGCTTCGATCGCGAGCGCGCCGAGGCCGCGCTCAGCGCCGAGCGGGCCCAGCTGATCGCGTTCGGCCGCCCCTTCATCAGCAACCCCGATCTCGTGGCGCGCCTGGAGCTGGGCGCCCCGCTCGCCTCCTCCGATCCCGCCACCTTCTACAGCGCGGGCGGCGAAGGATACGTCGACTACCCCGCGCTCGCGCCCGCCGCCGTCTGAGCTGGCGAGCGCTCGCTGCCTGCGAGCACTCGGCGCTGGCAGAGCACTGCGGCCTCGCGGCCGTCAAGGCTGTCAGGGCCGTCGGAGCCGCGCCGACGGGATCGCCGGATCGTCCAGGAAGTCGCGAACGACTCGCGCGAGCTCTTCCGGTCGTTCGTTGTGAAGATAGTGACCCGACCCGGCGAAGGCCTGGAAGATGGATCCCTCCAGCGATTCGGCGAACGCGCGCCCCTCTGCGAACGGGATGAGGGTGTCACGATCACCCCACAGGACCAGCACGGGGGGCAGCACCTCGATGTCGTGGGCGCGATGCAGGAAGTGTCGGCGCTGGCCGCGCCAGTCGATGACGTCGCGCACGCTGCGCGCGAACGCTCGCGCGGTGCCCGAGCGCGAGTTGAGCAACATCAGGTCGCGTACGTCTTGCTGGGTCACACCGGAGCGCGCGCCGCGCAGGGCCAGTCGCGTGCCGAGCGCCATGAAGGGCTGTCCCAGATACTCGACGAACCCCGGCAGAGACGCGACGCGCAGCCACCAGCCCACGCCCCGACCGAGACCGCCCGACGCCACGAGCACGAGCCTGCGGATTCTTTCGACGCACTCGAGCAGCAACATCTGCGCGATTCCTCCGCCGAAGGAGTGACCGACGATGTCGGCCCTCTCGATCCCGATGGCCTCGAGCCAGCGGGCGACGATCTGAGTGTGCCACTGCAGCGTGTACGATGCGTCGGGTCGACCCGACTGGCCGTGCCCGGGCAAGTCCAGCATCACGACGCGCCGATCGACCGCCAGCCGGCGCGCGACCTGCCACCACGAGAGATGTGAATTATTCAGACCGTGGATGAGCACGATCGGCGGCGCGTCTGACGCTTCCCCGACATCGACCCAGTGGATCCGAACGCCATCGACGTCCACGAAGTGTTCTCGTCGTTCGAAGTCCCGCACCTTCAGTCCTCCGATGAGCTGGCTCTCATGCTCACTATCTAGCGGGCTGCTGCGCCGCGGAGCGAGCGCGCGACCCTCGATCTGACGCAAACGTGATGGCGAGCGGGGCCGCGAGAACCGAAGATGTCGGCTGCGGTTGCGCAACATGACGGCGCGGTCGGGGGTGGGGCGTATCTGCTCTCCTCCCTCGGGCTTCAAGGCCGCACTTCACCGGGGGCCATTCTGTCGAAGGAATACGTGAGCATCCAACTACGAAACAACGTGACCGTGCGGGGCCGAGGGAAGATCGACATGATTTTCGCGCACGGCTACGGCTGTGACCAGAACATGTGGCGGCTGCTGACGCCGGCGTTCGAAGAACGCTATCGCATCATCCTCTACGATCTCGTCGGCTCGGGCCGGTCAGACCTGACGGCTTACGACTGGATCAAGTACTCGACGCTTCAAGGCCACGCTCGAGATCTGCTCGAGATCGCCGGCGCGCTGAGCGACGGTCGCCCCTGCATCTTCGTCGGCCACTCGGTGAGCGCGATGATCGGGCTGCTCGCAGGGATAGCGGAGCCGCAGCGCTTCGCGGCTCAGGTGATGATCGGCCCGTCGCCATGTTACATCAACGAGGGCGACTATACCGGCGGCTTCACGCGCGAGGACATCCACTCGCTGCTCGACACGCTGGACAGCAACTACCTCGGCTGGGCGAGCACCATGGCCCCGACCATCATGGGTGCTCCCGATCAACCCGAGCTCGGCAGAGAGCTCACCAACAGCTTCTGCCAGACAGACCCGGAGATCGCGAAGCACTTCGCGCGCGTCACGTTCCTGAGTGACAACCGCGCTGACCTGCCCAGGTTGCAGAATCGCTGCCTGATCTTGCAGTGCACCGACGACATCATCGCGCCGTGCGCCGTGGGCGACTACATGCATCGTGTGCTTCCAGACAGCTCGCTGAGGCAGATCGAGAACATCGGCCACTGCCCGCACCTGAGCGCGCCCGCCGCGATCGCCAGCGCGATCAAAGATTTTCTCCCCCCGCAATGACGCAATGGAGGGAGCCAGAGTCGACCGACCCGTATGATGCTGCAGCCTGTGGACTGCTGACGACCGCTCCGGACGGCAAGATTCGGCGCGTCAACGCGACGTTCTGCCAGTGGCTCGGGTGGGCTGCCTCCGAGCTGGTCGACGCGAAGCGATTTCAGGACCTGCTCACAGTCGGGAGCAAGCTGTTCCACCAGACCCACTGGATGCCGCTCCTGCAGCTGCAAGGCTCGGTGGCAGAAGTGCACCTCGATCTGGTCAACCGCGACGGCCGCACGCTCTCCGCGCTCGTCAATGCCACCCTCCATTCTGCAGCCAGCTCGCAGTCGCCGGACCGGCGGCTGGTCAGCGTCGCGGTCTTCATCGCGACCGATCGACGCAAATACGAGCGCGAGCTCCTGCTGGCGCGCCGGCGCGCCGAGGAGCTGCTGGCCAGCGAACGGGCCGCGCAGCGAGCCCGCGCATTCGCCGAGGACCGCCTGCACCTCGCGCTCGATTCGGCGCAGCTGCACACCTGGGGCGCAGAGCTCCCCAGCGGGGTCGTGACCTATGAGCGCAGGGTCGGCGCGCTGCTCGGTCGCCCCGAATCGGAGCAGGTGCCGCCGGACGTCTACGCCAACGCCATCCACGAGGACGATCGCGCCGAAGAGCGCGCCGCGTTCGCGCGCGCCATCGATCCCGATCAGAGGGCCCTCTACTCGACCGAATACCGACTGCTGGGCGTCGACGGCGCCGAGCGGACCATCCGCGCGACGGGGCGCGGGGTCTTCGACGAGAGCGGTCACGCCGTGGGGTTCACGGGCGTGCTGGAAGATGTCACGTCGCGGCGCAGAGCCGAAGAGGCCCTGCGAGAGCGCGAGACCGAGTTCAGGATGCTCGCCGAGAACTCTCCCGACATCATCACCCGCTTCGATCGCGCTCACCAGCTCGTGTACCTGAACCACAGCGTTCAGCGCCTCTCGGGCGCGCCGCCCGCGGCGTGGATCGGCAAACGCCTGGACGAGCTGCCTCTCTTCGGGGACGTGCCAGCCTCATGGCACGAGGCGCTCGACGCGGTCTTCGCCGGGAACGAGGCGACGCTCGCGTTCTCGCACGAAGCCGGCGACGGCGCGCACCTCGACTTCCAGGCGCGCCTCGTGCCCGAGCGCAACGCGCGCGGTCAAGTCATGAGCGCTCTCGGCATTACCCGCGATGTGACGGCGATCAAGTCGGCCGAGCGCGAAGCGCAACATCGCGCCGTGCTCGCCGAGCAGCTCGTCGGGATCGTGAGCCACGATCTTCGCAACCCGCTCAACGCTGTGTTGCTCGGCACGCACGTCTTGCGCGCGAGCGAGCTCACGCCCCAGCACGCGCGCGTCGTGGCGCGGATCGCTTCCTCTGCTGAACGAGCCACGCGACTGGTCGGCGATCTGCTCGACTTCACCCAGGCTCGGCTCGGGAAGGGCTTGCGCGTCGCGCATCAGGAGGTCGACGTCCACGCCTTGGTCGCCGATTGCGTCGAAGAGCTGCGGGGTTCCTGGCCGGGTCGCATGCTCGACGTGCAGCAGCGGGGCAGCGCGCTGGGATGCGTCGACCCGGATCGGCTCGTACAGGCGGTCGGAAATCTCGCGAGCAACGCCTTGACCTACGGCGCGCCGGATCATCCGGTGACGATTCTGTCGAGCATCTCCGAGGACGACGACGCGATCGAGGTTCATGTTCACAACTTTGGCCGCGCCATACCGAGCGACCTGCTGAGCCACATTTTCGAGCCCATGCGTCGCGGCGAGCAGAGCGTCAAGCTCGGCTCGCGCAGCATTGGACTCGGACTCTACATCGTTCGCGAGATCGTCTCCGCCCATCGAGGTCGAGTGACGGTGACGTCGACCGAGGCGGAGGGAACGACGTTCGTGGTGCGGTTACCCCGCGGCAGCACAGAGCATCAGGGTGGGTGATCGGCTCCTCGGTGAGGCCGCTGCGCTAGCGACTTCGAGGCATCTGCCTGGCTGACTTCGGCGCCGCACGACGCAAGCGGGCAAGCCATGACGTCCCGCCCAGCAGAGCGGCCACGTCGCCGGAAGCCCCGACGCGGGCGCGGCCGTGCCGGTAGGTGAGGGTGAGCGCACCACCCTGACTGGATGAGCAGCCACGCGACCGATCGCTCGTGCCGCGGTTGCCGCAAGCGTCCACCGGATGGATATACGGACGGCGTGACCCAGCTTCCCCGGCCGCGAGCCTTCGCCTCGACCCCTTCCCTGGGCGACGTGCCGCTCGATCCGAGCGAGCGCGCGAGCTTCGCGCGGCGGCGGCTCGCGCTGTTCGGGCAGACGGTGTTCTGGATCGCCGTCACGTTCCTCGGGCTGTCGGTGTTGCTCGAGGTGGCCGACGTGATGCCGTTCTGGCGCCCGGGGATGGAGAGCCACCTGCTGGCGACGGCGCTCGCGCTCGCGGTGTGGCAGCTGCCGCGCCGGCCATGGCTGAGCGCGACCGGCATGCACTGGCTCGACACGCTGGGCACCCTCGGCATCTGCGTGGCGATGGTGGTGATGGGCCATCGCTACGGCTCCCACCAGCCGTGGGGGGCCTTTGCGGGCATCTTCGCGGTGTTCCACGTGACCATGGCGCGCGCGATCATCGTGCCGAGCACGCCCCGCCGCACGCTCGTCGTGACGGGGCTGTCGTTCGCGGGCCTGGTGCTGTCGCTGAGCTTGATGCCGTCCAACTCGGCGCCGGTGATGGCGGCGCCGCGCTGGATCGCCGTCATCCCGTCGCTGACCTGGTCGTCGACGGTGACCGCGCTGGCGACGCTCGCGTCGAAGGTGATCTACGGGCTGCAAGAGCGGGTGTTCGAGGCGCGCCGGCTCGGACAGTACACCCTGGAAGAGAAGATCGGCGAGGGCGGGATGGGTGAGGTGTACCGCGCGAGCCACGCGCTCTTGCGGCGCCCGACGGCGGTCAAGCTGCTCTCGGCCAAGGACGTGACGGAAGAGCAGGCGCGCCGCTTCGAGAAAGAGGTTCAGCTCACCGCGCGCCTGACGCACCCGAACACGATCTCGATCTTCGACTACGGCCGCACGCCGGAGGGCACGTTCTACTATGCGATGGAGCTGATCGACGGCATCACGCTCGAGCAGCTGGTGGAGCGCGACGGGGCGCAGCCGCCGAGCCGCGTGATCCACATCCTGCTCCAGATGTGCGGGGCGCTGCGAGAGGCGCACGAGGCAGGCCTGATCCATCGCGACATCAAGCCCGCGAACGCCCTCCTGTGCAGCCGCGGGGGCCTGTTCGATCTCGTGAAGGTGCTCGACTTCGGGCTGGTCAAGCAGATCGGCCCGGCGCCGGGCGCAGGCAAGAGCGACCCGCGCGTGTCGCTCAGCGCCGCCGACGCGATCGTGGGCACGCCGCTGTTCATGTCGCCGGAGGAGATCGCGTCACCCGGCACCGTGGGCGCGCGCAGCGACCTCTACTCGCTCGGCGCGGTCGCCTACTTCCTGCTGAGCGGCGCGCCCGTGTTCGCCCCCACCAACGTGATCGAGGTGTGCGGGCACCACCTGCACACGCCGCCCGAGGCGCTCTCGAAGCGAGCCAGGCAAGCCATCCCGAGCGACCTCGAAGCGATCGTGCACGCCTGCCTGAACAAGCCCCCCGACGCCCGCCCCGAGAGCGCACAGGCGCTCGCCGACCAGCTGCGCGCGTGCGCCGACGCGAGCCGCTGGACGGAGCTCGAGGCGCGCGGCTGGTGGCAGAAGCACGCCGAGCGACCGGCGAGCGAGCTGCAGGCGCCCGCGCGACCGCTCTCTGCCGAGTCGCGCACGCTGCAGGTGGATTTCGAGGCGAGGGAGGCGGCGGTCGGCGGGCGGGGGTGAGGCCGGCGCCGCCTCCATCCGAGCTGTGGCGCGAGCAGTACGGCTTCGAGGCTGCGCAGAGCGTGGCCGGAGTCCCACCGGCGGCCGCGAGCGGCGGCGCCGGGGGCTCAGTTACACGGCATGCGTGCCGGGTCGCTGCGGGCGCGCATCGTCGCCGTGCCGAGCACTTCGTCCGAGTCGTTGAGCTCGTTGCGCACGCTGTTTTGGTTGTCAGCAGCGGTTGGCGTGAACGTCGGCGTCGAGAGTGCGTAGAGCACGAACTCGTAGACGTTGCCGCACTGGCCAGATCCAGCGTAGCCGCGGTCGTCTTCCCGGAAGCTGTACTGCTGCGTGTTCGCTGCGGGCACACCCGGCATCACGCCTTGCGGCAGCTCGGCGGCCAGCCCCGTCGAGGTGCTCGGGATGTTCCACATCGCCCAGTGGGTGAACGGAGCGCCGTTCTGGATGAACACGAGGTCTTGCAGCACGATGGCGAAGCTCTGCGTGCCTGCGGGCACGCCCGTCCAGTTGATCTCTGGCGATACGTTTTCTGCGCCGGGTAGTCCGACGTTCTCGTCGGGAAACAGGTCGCACGCGGGTCGGTCTTCCTCGTCGGGCCCGCACCCGGGCTCGTTGTCGAACGCGGGCGAGCTCAGCGTGAAGGCAGCAGCGCCCGAGTCACCCCCGTCGCCCGCGTCGGGTGTTTCACCTGCCGCGCCACCGTTGCCTGCGCCCGAGCCTGCCGCTCCGGCGGTGCCGCTCGCGCCCGCTGCGCCCGCGCTGCCCGCCGTGCCCGAACCGCCGCTGCCGCCCGAGCTCGAGCCCGCCGTGCCTGCGTTGCCCGCGCTCGACCCGGCGCTGCCCGCCGTGCCCGAGCCGCCGCTGCCACCGAGGCCCGTCGAGGGGTCGTCGTCATCGGAGCAAGCCGCTGCGGTGAGGCTCGAGCCGAGCAACAGCGAGAGCGACAGGTACCGACGGGTGCTCTGTTTCATGACCTCGACACATACCCGGTCGGGTCTGGATTTCAAGCGCCTCGCCCGGGCGAGGCCGTTCGCTACGAGCCACGTTCGGCGGCGGACCCTTGGACCCTTCCGAAGCCTCCAGCGCTGCTTCGCGCGGAGCGCAATCTCGTGGCCTTTTGGTTAATACCGCCACGCTTGGGGCCAACTTTCGCCCGGCACTGCGGGATCCACGCTACCGTTGGCGGGCCGGTCTTCACGGGTGGGGGAAGCGCGCATGATTTCAAGGATCGGAGCGGGATTCGACGTTCCGGCGGTCAGGCGGGTGCGACAGGTCGAGTCGGGCCCGGCCGCTCGCAGCTCGGGGGAGGTGCGGCAGGCGGGGGCGCAGGCGGCAGCGGTCGTTCGCATCGGCGCGGAGGCGCGGGCGAGAGCGGCGGCATCGGCGGCCGAGGCACGAGCGGCGGCTGCGACGCCTCGGCAGCGCTCGGAGGTCGAGGAGCTCGCGCCGTCGAGGTCGCGGCCGGTGTCGGACTTTTACTCGCTGGGCGTGCCCTCCGGCGATGCCTCGGGCCCGCGCGTGACACTGGAGCAGTTCACCGATCAGCTGGCGCGCGCGAAGCTCGAGCAGTGAGCGGCGTGTTCAGCGCGCGAGCTCGCCGTCGACCGTGAAGCTGCCGAGGCCCGGTCGAACGATCGTGCTGCCGACCACGAGCAGCTCGCCCTCTGCGGTCGAGAGCCAGCGCAGGTCGGTCTCTCCCGGCACGAGGACGGCGCTCTCGATCGGCAGGGCCAGCGACGGCGGTGAGCCGGCGATGGGCTCGAGCGCGGCGGGCCACGCGCCGGCCTTCTCCAGGATCGGAAACACGCGGCCGTTCTCGCGATCGAGCAGCGACAGGCGGCGATAGAGGTAGTCGCCCTCGACGGTGTCGCCGCCGAGGACGAGCCAGCGCCCCGACGGCGAGCGGGCCTCGGGCGAGTAGTCGAGCCCGACATTGAGGGCTGGGCGCTCGCCCTGCGCGCTGGCCTGGATCACGACGCCGTCGGCTCGAGGCATGTCGTAGGGGTACGAGCGAGTCGTTGCTGGCTCGCTCGGCGCCTGCGGCTCTTCGGAGCCGTGGCAGCTGCTCGTGGCCTCGCCTCGGCGCACGCCGCGCGGCGGGGCGCAGACGTCTTCGCCCGTGACCAGCCAGCGCTGGACGTGGCGGCTCTTCAGATCGACGTGCACGTCGAGGATGACGCTGGCCATGTTGACGTTGCGATCGAGCAGCCGCAGGCAGGCGAGGCCCGCTGCGGGCGCGACGTCGAAGTCGCTGTCGTCCTGCAGGTCGACCTCGTAGGGGTACTCGGCGAACGAACTATCCTCGGGCGGAGGCGTGCCGCGTTTGCACGCGAAGGGGGGCAGCGTGGCGACATCTTCGCGACGGCCATCGCCGAGCGCGATGCGCTGGAGCTTGCCGCCCTTCGCGAGGCCCCGCTCGTCGTCGCGCGGGGCGATCACGAGCAGGGTCTGCGCGTCGAGCCAGCGGGGGTGGCGCGCGGGGGCCGCGCTGATGCTGCGGTGGCGGGTGCCGTCGAGGCTCCAGGCTTCGAGACCGCGCCGAGAGCCGACGATGAGCTCGGAGGGGCCAGCGTGCGCGCGAGCAGGCGCGGCGAGCGCGTCGGGCGCTGGCGCGGCGGGAACGTTGGGCGTCTGCTCGGCGGGAGCAGAGGAGCTCGGCGAGGACGGATCAGCCGGCGCCGGCGCGGGTGGCGCTGCGGAAGGCTGCGCCGCCGCCCCGAGGGTTGCGGGCGCGGTGTTCGTCGCCTTGGGTTTGCAGGCGATGGGGATGAGCGACGCGCCAAGCGCGACGCCGATGCCGACGATACCGACGATGCGGGAAGGGCTACGAGCGGCGAGCTGGGCTCCGAGCGTCATGCCCGTGCGTATCACGGCCGTCGTTTCGCGCGCTGGTGAACCGCGTGAGCTCGCGCAGGCGGTGGTGGAACGGCGGAGGTACGGCGACGCTGCGCCCGAGGGGCCCGTCTCACGGTAGGAGCAGCGACGCGAGCGTGAGCACGGCGGCGCTCGCCGTCGACTCGATGTAGACCTTGCGCGCTCGCTGCCGGAGCGCGTCGCGCTCGGCGGGGGGCACGGGTTCGATGCCGGTGTCGAGGTTGCGCTGGTCGCGCGCGACGAGGGCGACGCACGTGCTCTCCAGCGCCTGGAAGATGCCGATCGCTCCGAACAGCCACGGCACGAACAGCACGAGGCGCAGCGCGCGCGCCTGGTCGGTGGCGATGAAGAACGCGAGCAGCGCGGCGCTGACCGCGAGCCCAGAGACGCCGGCCACCAGGCGCTTGCGACGCTCGGAGGGGCCGATGTTGATGCACACGGTGGCAGCTTCCGAGGTCGTCATCGGCCCAGCCTAGCGCAGGGTCGCGCCGAGCGTTCGAACATCTCGAGGGCGCCCGCGCCCTCCGTCAGCCGGCAGAACGACGGTTGGTCAGCTCTGCGACGCTTTTCGGCCCTCAGGGCAGCCAGTAGGTGAGCGCGAGCTGCACCGTCGACCAGTCGCAGCCGAGCTGATCCGCCGCGGCGTCGCCGTCGGTGCTGGTGGTGAAGGCGAGGCGGTATTGGTTGTAGTCGCGCACGGTCCAGTCGGCGCGTACGGCCGCGAGGGCGTCGACGGCGAGCACGTCGCCGATGAGCATCGGGGCGCTACGGCTCTGACGCTCGGGAAAGGGCTCCGCTGCAAACGCCGCGTCACCGATCGTTTCGAACGCGACGCGATCGATGTGGAGCGCGCCCAGGTTGGTGAAGGGCGTGCCGTAGACGAGGGCGATGCTGCAAGTCAGCTCGGCCGCCGTGAACGCGATCAGGTCCGGTGGCAGCGGGCGCAGGTCAAAGGTCATGAAGCCGCGGTAGGCAGGCTCTCCCGCAGCGGGGCTGTCGCCGACGCAGACCGTGGTGTCGGCGCGCTCGCAGTCGGCGAGGCCATAGCTGCCGTCGCTGCGCCAGTTGCCGGTGAGGTCGCGGTCGGTCACGGCGAGGAGCTCTCGGCTGATCGCGCGCGCCGTGGAGAAGGTGATGCGCCGCGGGGCGAGGGCGTTGCCCGCCGCGTCGCGCGCGCCGGCGCCGAGCTCGATGGCATGGCTCACGGCCTGGATGATCGCGGCGTCGGTGCCGGCGCTGCTGCGGAGGGGAGCTCGCGGTTGTACGCGCAAGACGGTGTCCGCGTCGCTCCAGGTGAAGGAGACGCTGCTCGCGGGCAGGTCGCTCGAGGCGTATGCCGCCTCGACGGATGTACGATCCATCGGCGTGCTGAACGTGAGCACCAGCGTCGCGTCCGGCAGCACGCCGCGCGCTCCATCGGCCGGGTCGCTCGCGACCAGCCGCGGGGATGTCAGCGGGGTGGGGACCGTCGCGGGGCCGGCATCGGGCCCGTCGGAACCTGTGGCGGGATCTCCCACATCGGGCTCGGGGCGCGACAGGGGGCCCAGGGTATCCGGTGTCTCCGCGGCGCTCACGCCCTGGCGAAAGTCATCATCGAGGCGCTGTGGGCAACCGCACGGCAGCGTGGCGACGGCGAGCGCGAGGAGGCGGCGTCCGAGCTCGTGCCGGCGAGC
>Ga0247763_1000205_pt1 | contig 32378 bp, 46 predicted proteins | sample UWRJL141409B4_FD_179926 | JGI IMG/M metagenome (GOLD analysis project Ga0247763, IMG submission 179926) | Plant litter microbial communities from Arlington Agricultural Research Station in Wisconsin, United States - UWRJ-L141-409B-4 | ecosystem: Environmental > Terrestrial > Plant litter >... | reverse complement strand
TCTGGGCAGTGGGGGGGAGGGCTCCGTAGGTGATGCGGACATTTTGGGCGGTGCGCCACATGGACAGGGTAGAGTGGGAGACGGTCCAGGTGCGGTGGACAAAGGTGAGTGGTGGGGGTTGGAAGCCGGAAGCGGAAGGGGACGTCGAGGGGGGGATGTATTTGGAGGGGGAGCGGAGGGTGATGGTTGGTGGTGCCATTTTTTCCCCCCTTGGATTGGATTGTATTGAGTGGGTGGGCAAGATGCTCAGATAATTTGCGAGAATATTAGTATATGGCTTGGTGATGGTGATGATGAGATTTTGTGGTGTTTGATGATGATGTGTGTTGGTTCGGAGCGAGAGGTGAGGCTAGTAGTGTGCGTCTCAGGTTGGAATGAAACGCCGGAATTGGACGACACGGTTAACCTGGCACACCGGCCAGTGCACGATCAAAGGTGCGGGTCCGCATTGTACCTGTCACCACTGATGATTGAACAAACAATATTCGTACATATACCTCCAATATCCTTACCTGGACACCATTTTTGGCGTTCAATGGACCTTGCAAGTAACTTGATATTCTTGTACCGTACACCATTCCATGGGTTTTTAGACAATAATCTACTTGACAGGGGCCGGTTTTGGACTTCCAGCGTGATCGACTTCAAGGGTAAAAGAAGGTAAGCACAGGGAATATTCATGAAGAGTATTACCTGGGGCCCTGGTAAGTACCGAGCAAAGTAGAGGATTGTCTGAAACCCCGCAGAATAGTGTAAGAATGGAATGGCCTGGATTTGCGGAGAGCATGAATCACATGACGCATATCACCTCCACAGCCTTGTCATGTCACACCGATAGATCATGATCTGATTCCAGCGACCAGCGAACCAGATCTCAATTCGCTCTTAGTGAAATGTGAGATGTGACAGACAGGCCAGTCAGCGCTAACCTCGTGGCTCACGAACTCCCGGCTTTCCTATCCCGAACCACAGGTTGGTACCTTCTGTGCTATCGCTTCCCTGTCGCCATACAGATGACAGCTGATTGCCAAACACCCCGGGAGAGTGCTGGTAATGCAAGAGAGTGAACTGACCTGTCGAATGCTCAAATGTAACAGATTCCATGTTCAACGCCTGGTAAGAATTTTCCCCAGGGCACGGAAAAGTTAGCGTTGCGCTAAGCACGTTAAGCGAGGCCTGGGCCTGGTGTACGATTGACCCGACTTCATCTCACCTTCAACCCATCTGTAAATCAGTTCGATCATAACCAAAAAATTGACGGCACCCAGCAATTTCCCATATCCTGCCAGAAGACCTCTTGCTTTAAGGCCAATCACCATACGAAGACACCCAGCGCTCCTTGCAACCACACACGCCAACTTGCCTGTCCCAACCTTCAATTTGTGGATACACCGCCACAGTCGCTTGACCATGCCACAGTCAGCGTCCCCCACCAACGATGTCGATCTCGACGTGGATACTGAAGCTCAAGACATGGCATCCGCTCTCGGCTTCTCATCATTTGGTACGCAAGAGCAAAACCGCCCGTCCAAGAAGCGCCGCTTCGACGCAACCTCGGACAGCAGCTCACAAGCTCCCAGTCCATCAGGAGCTAACAGCCTACCCGTGCATTCTCGGGTCATGACCTCCAGCGCCAACTCCAGCGCCACACAGAAAGACCCTGCCCCGGTCTATCTACCAGGTCTGGAGGGTTTGAAGATGAGTGTCACCTCTTCGTCCCCAGGTGGTGTGCGTTCCGAGGGGTGGTATCCCAGTCCAGAAAACCCGGACCACCGGGTTGAAGAGGTTGAGGCTCCGATCGACGTTTCCCATTTTCACCATGGCCACCGTATCGCAACCACAGCCCGTCACAAGGCCGCCCGGCCACTCTCAAGCATCAATCCGCTGTGGTACGTCGATTATTACGACCCCAGCAGCAACCAGAACCCCTGGGAGCGCCTTGAACAAGCAAAAGGCCTTGCCTCCATTGGCTCGTGGTTACCGACTGTCCCAGGGCAGAGGTCAGGGCAGGGTCCAAGCCGGGCCTGAAATGCGATGATCCGCCCACAAGAAGGGAAGATACACAACCAAACGAAACTAAAGGCACTACCACCCGCAACAATCAAGGCTACACACTCGCTGAACCAGTCATTCCCGCCGACCGCCCTGCTTCACCCCTGCGCGCTTGGCAGCCTGCACATTACGCATTGTCCGCAGACAACTGAATGACAGAAAAAGAAAGCAATCCCGCCTCGTGGCGTATTTATTGCATTCGGTACCTCTCTGCCATTAGCTTCGGTGCCAGCTCATCGCAGCCCGACCCGCGCATTGGACATTTTGACATTTGGGGGCGGGACGGCGCGTCCGCGCCCTCTATGGGTGGGCAGTTCCTGATTAAGGGGTATCACGTGACCGGGCAGAATGGGTGGATGGGATACGGATGCAAGCGTGCCTGTCCCCTTCCTCACCGCAGATTGGGCATCACCACCTATCACCTGATGTTGCCAGGGCCTGAGGCGGCTTGCTGCATTGCCCGGGACGGCCCGTGGCGGTACAGTGCAAAAAACGTCGCGAGATGGGGGTCACATTGGGCAGAGGGAAACCGGCGATATTACTATCGAAACGACGGGTAGACTAACAGAATATCCTGACGACTCCCGGCCCAATGAGAATACAAGCGCCTATGCCGAGCAGGGAAACGGTTCTACAGACCCAGAGGAAGTGGAAAGAGGTCACCGAGGCTACCACCACACCCCCGTTTCTGCTCACCCCGCCCCTCACTCCGAGACCCTAGTCATTCCGTAATCCAGTCTCCTCCTCTCCGTATTTACCCTCTCTTTACCGCAAGAGGCAATGTCTCCTGGATTATATCCTCTTAGATCCCCAAAATGGAAAGGCCTGTTGCCACAGATACATAACGGACAAAGAATTCGCGTAACATTCACCCCTCCAGCAGTGACCTCCTGGGCGAACAACCGTCTTCGTACCGCTTTTCCCAGTCCCCCCGCCCCCCTTCCCCCCTTCTCCACGGATCCATGAAGCAAATGGAGTTAGTCTGCTTCCCCGCGGGAGGGGGCGTGCGGATCTACCTGCCGCCCTGGCGTTTGTTCCCAGTCTCCAAGGGAAGGGCAAAAAGTGTGTACCTGTACTTTTCAGTGCCCATTCCCGGTTTACAGTTTCCAGTCTCACAGAGAGACAAAAAAAAACGATCCGGCCTGTCTCGTCCAATCATGAGTCATAACGTTTCGTGGAACAGCCACTTGCCGATGCGCGGGAGAAAAAGATGGGGGAGGGGGCGTGTGTGAGATGTGCGGAAAAAAAGAGAAAGCCAGGTCCGCTGCAGGTCCGCTGCCCTCCCCCCCCTTTTCCCTCCCACTCCCTCCGTATTTTTACGGAGATTGGGCAGCAGGGGGTGTGTGTGGTTCGTTCGCGGCTATTTTTGCCGCGCCTCGTCTCAACGACATCTCATCCTCGAGGCTCATTCTCAGCCCCGTCCTCTTTGACTTAAACTTTTTGCAGCAATGAGAAAAAAAACAGAGAAACTTGAAAATTGTGACAAACAAATAGGGTATGTTCCAGGAAAAAGCAAGAATTGCAGAAATCGCCGTAGATGCCATCTGATAAGCAGAGCAGAAATACGAGAAGTCGTAGAAAATGGAATGGGAGGAGAACAACAAGCGTAGAAGGCGGAGCCCACAGAATCAGTACGAGTCGGGGGACGGGTATCGCGCCCGCGCCTTGGTGTACTCTTTAGAGTGCTTCTTTGATGCCTTCGTCTTGAGCGCTCTGCATTGACCCGCGTGTAAGCTTCTACCATTTCCATTGCTCCAAACATCTGCGTTTCGCAGAATTGAAAATGCAAGTGCTAGCACAAAAAACGTAGTCCGGCAGAGGATGAAAACTTACGTCACTTTCTTCTGCGTCCACTCAAGGTCGTTGCGGACCTCGCGGGCATCCTCCAGCCCCTGCGCAAACCGTGCACGCGACTTTGCCAGACGAGCTTGGGCTTTCGCCTGCAGGTCGAGCAGCTCACGCTGTTTGGCGTTGAGGTGGCCAGAACTGTAATTGCGACTCGCGTCAGCAAACCCACTCTCGCTGACGGAAAGGAGCCGACTCACGTTTGTGCCTGCTTGACAGTGCAGTTATCAAGCGGGATCGGGTTGAACGTCTCAGCAAAGCGATCTTGCATATACTCGTTCAGATCAATACCGCTCGCAGACCCCGCGCTCTCATACTCTCCCTGGCTGCTGCTGGCGTAGCTGGCATTCGTGACGGAATACGAATTCCCGTACGAAGCAAGGCCTGATCCAGAGCTGACCGAGGCGTCAAGATCCTCGGGAGGCGACACTGAATAGGTGCTGTCGCCGCTGGTGTAGTAGGCAGGATATTGGTAACCGTACTGATACTGTCCCTTAACGGTGGGAATGGGAAGAGCATCAGAGGCTCCGTAGTAGGGAGAAGAATAGGTATCCATAATGAGGCGTGGGAGGATATGAGTGGGTATGGGTATGTGTTTGGTGCGGGTGAGTGGCTGAATAAACGCCAAAGCAATGTGTGTCTTGAAGGGGTGGACGAGGAGTGACACTTGGGGCAAGTGGTCAAGTCTTTGGACAAGTGGAGGCTGGGAGACTGGAAGTCTAGGAGGAGGAGAAAGTGATGAAAAAAGGAGAAGAAAATTTCAGAGAAAGAACGACAAAGATGGGCCATTTATACTTTTTCGAGGCCCCCCCCCGGCCAACGAGCTCGCCAATATCAGGAGGTCGAGTAGGATAAGACATGGTGAATCTATTCGTCGAGCCTCTTCTCAACCCCGCTCGAGACCGGGACAAGATAGGAGACAGATGAAGGTGACGGTGACAAGGACGCGGCTGGGCCCCGGGGTGGCAGTCCCAGAGTGGCAGGCCACTCACCCATTCTCATGCCGCGGGGATAGACCAACGAGAAGGACCAGTTCCGTGGCCGATGGGTTGATCCCTGGAGCAATTGGTCAACAAGCAAGGCTCGGATTGGCTTGCATGCTAGTTTTGATTGATCACAGAAAGGACTGAGAGAAAAGATGCATATGCCGAGAGGCAACTATTCACCGCTGGCATTGGTGGCAATGGAGGATGGGGAAGGGAGCAGGGGCCAGGGAATCCGGCATGGAACCGGGAGAGCCGTTTGTAAACGGCGGGGGGACGAGGGGAGGCAGGCGAAATTCAGACACAAGAACGGAGGACTGAAAGGCGAAAAGGGAAAAGACGCGGCCAGCGAGATAGTGTGACTGGAGGCTCAACGTTATGGTCTAGACGGAGGACCCGCAGAGGGGTGAATCTAACAGGCGGGTTGAGGGATGGAAACCGAAAACTCGATAGGAGGGGTGTACCGGACGAGCAGGGGGCCGTGAGTAGAAACCAGACCAAGGGATGGCGGCATAGGGGAATGGGGGATGGGAACGGCGTGTGACAGGCCGGCCAGCGGTGGAGGTGAGAAACCGGCATCCCAGACCCATCACAAATTCTAGCGGTCATCAGATGTACAACGGGCTGGGTAGACGCAAGCGAGAGCCACACGTTGTTTCGCACGAAAAGGGCGGGCTGGAATAAGACGAGTGGACGCCTGCGCGGAGTACCGGAACCTTGAAGCTCTTGGGGGGTGTGCCGGTGACGACGAACAAGCGCGCATGCTGCTGACGCTAATCAGAGGGCAAAATCTTCGTCCAGTGTGCTTGCTCAGACGTGCGTTCTCGTTGGTTCGGAAGGAAAAAGCGCGGAAGTCAAACAGGCGTCGAAACGCCGGGTTAGGCAGAGATGCATCGAGTCGGGCGATGTGTTGTTCGAAATGCCTGAGTGACCGAAATTTATTTTTTGGGGGATCTCCCACTGGCCTGTGCGCCCCCGGCTTTCTTTACCCATTGCAAAGAGAGTTGGGAGCTGGAATTGAACATTCTGGAATTCGCATCGTCTAATTGGTCCAGTGAGGAACTCGATGTGTTTTAGCCATCTCATTCGTCCAAAATCACTGCTCGGCCAGCGTGGGGCATGGGGACTGACATCCCTCTCGCTCTGGGGCTATGGTTGCGTCTGAGCCGTGGATGTGAGCCTCTCATCGAATGGCCAATGCCCTGCCAGGCTCTGCAGAGAAAATGTACATCGGGGCGTGGGCCGATAGAGTCGTGTCCAGGCCTGGCCGTGTCGATCAGAGCAATCCGGAATCGGCTGCCGGCGGTTTACGCCAGAGAATGCGAGATTAAAGACGCTGCTGTGCCATTTCGCCTGTTTGTCTCAATTCTGACGGTCTGCAGAGGTCTCAGAATGACGGTGTTGACGTGGGGCGTTGGCAGTTGTCAAGAGAAAGACGCAACCTTTTTCGACTGATCTAGGCAGCCATTGCAGCCGATGGCACCAAGGGATGCTTTGGCCACCTCTACATTCCGACTCGAGAGACGGAGCGGTCTCAAGTCATGTACGTCAAGGGGGATGCCGTACAGCCCAGAGGCCCACGCGAGGTACTAGGTAGGCCCAAGCCTCTCTTGTTTACCAGAGAGTCCTCAAGGCACCACATCGTGTCCGAGGTTCGCTAGGGGATCCATTTTGCACGCCGTTCTCATCTGAACAGTGCACCGTGTGTGCTTCTCCCCGGTTCGTGCCCATGAACGGTGGCTGCGGCGAGAACAGGCTTATATGATGCAAGGAAGGCGGTTTGCTGGGGTCGACGTCCTGGTGGGCTGAATTTCCTCGCACGTCAACCTAAAACAGCGCCGTGCTGGCACACTGCATCCCTAGGCCGCAACCAAGCCGGACCACCGTTCAAACAAACTGCAAAACGCAGGCGGCGAGAAGGAGGGGACGGGTGGGGGCATGACTTGCAAGGCATGCGTTGAGTAGGGGCCACCGAGCTCGTTCGACCAACAAGAGCGCCGTGAACCAGAAATGGATGACGGTTTGAGCCACTTGTGAGGAGAGCCGATGAACTGGACCCAGTCAGTATTCGAACTAGCTTGGCTCCTCTTGTCTACTGCATGGCTGACAAGGACCACCCTGTGAGTGAAGCCCTTCGCTCCCGTCTCGTGGGCACTCCCAACGCCTTCTACGGCTATTGCGTCAGAGCAACAAACCGGAGAGGACCTAACTGGGAGGGACAACGCAGAAGAGGGGGAAAGAGGAGGGGCCATTGGGGCAGGAAAGGCTGGGGGAGACAAGACGTTGTCTCAATGGAGAGCGACGAGCCGTGGGTGCGCAAACGAGGCAATGCAGGCTCGGGCCAGCGTCGACAAGAGACAACGCATCAAAACCCTCCTGCACGTTGCCCCTCCCACCTCCTTGATCGCTGGGTTCGAGAAAGAACGGGCCCGACAGGAACGATGGGTGGGTACGGCCAAATGTAACATAAGGGCTCAGGTGGAATTAGGAGATGCAGTCAAACCAGACTTGGGCTGCCGATTGATGACTGGGCATCAATCTATAGGATGGCGACGCCACAACCGGGCCTTGACAGAGGGCCCATCGGGGGAAACGTACATGAACATACAGATGCCCACTCGGGTCGAGAGAGGGACATCGTGCATTGTGCGTGCTGGCTGGGGAGAGGGATGGAACTAAAGTATTCGCAAGGTAGAAGAGGAGATGGTGCCCGCCTACTAGGTATCTTGACAATGCCTTCGTCATTTTTCTCTCAGCAACTCGACAAGTTAATCCCGAACCCTCGGTGGGATTTTTGGATTTTGGGGTGCAGTGCGTCTGCTTCCGTTGTCGCAGCAGCCTCTATTCCATCCGGACAGCGCAGGCTGTGACTTGCATGAAAGCCAGGAAGTACGTCAAAAAGAGTGCAGCTAGGATTTCGATAGAATTCTCAAGTATCGAAAACACGGTCGTCAAATTGATTGCTGTCGGCGAGGTTGGAAGCAAACGCAAAATTTCTCCGGAGGATGATATTCCAGGTTAGAACTCAATTCGAGAAGGCGCGGCTGGCCCTGGCCTCCCCCCCCTGCCCCTGCCAGAAATCGCCGGGGACCCGCCTCTTCTCGAACACTTCTTTCCACTTTCGTTTACAGCACGGAGCCGAATGCAAGACATCGAACTTTCTCAGGCGTCCCCTGTCGGTCTGCTTCAGCCCGCGGATGACAGACACACAGGCACTGAAAAAAGACATCTAACCATCCGAGTAGTTTCGGGCTGATCCGGCCCCCAGGATTCTCATAAACCAAAGTGTCACCGTCCTCTGGCGAAACCACATGCACAGGTAGCGCCTTCCCTCGATGCCGCCCAAGGACAGCGCACCCTTGACAGCCGAAAACCTGCTGCTATCTCCTCACAATTGCACGGTTGCGGGGTCAGGTTCTTGAGTTCGTCCGAGGGGTTACACGGCACGCACGCACTTGGCTGTGTGGGGTAGGTGACACCGCTCGTTTACGAGCCATGAGCATGACGACGGGATTCGTTTGAAAGCGTTAGGGGATAGTGTGAGAATTGAGATGAAGTCTAACGCTGTTGGAAAGTCCTCAATGGCTGCATCCGAAAGTTGGCCTTCCCGCCAACGATAAGTGAGGCCGCTTTCCTCAAGCAAGCCTGAACACGATTTACCACACCAGAACGCCTGTCTTATGCATCGATAACATGTTGTACACACCGAGCCGCACCAATCATGTCTCCATACTCGTCCTGCTCCCGATCGTGTTAAGTCATTAGTCGCCCTCTACCTTCTAGCCAAAAACTTTTAGGAAACCCCAGATGCCCATGCCGCTGAGGACGGGAATCGTCAAATTGTCGTCCCACCCAAATAGATCAACTACCTCGCTGCTGGCCGCCACCAGTCCCGACCAGATGCTCATGATGCTGAGAGCAACCGCGCCAGAAACGGTAGCCTGCTCGGTGGTGAGTCCGAGGAGGCCACACAGCTTCTCGGGAACGTGAAGTGAGCCGGTATACATAAAAAGCTCGTCGCCGGGGAACGGGCCCTTGGTCGGAGCCAGCCAACCCCAGAACCAAGCTGAGGTGCCAACTCCGACCAGAAAGGCGGCCAGAGACCCGGCGAGGGATTTTCCGCGCCGAATACGCGGCGTATACCGGCCATATAGCCTCCCAAATGTGCTCGCCGCCGTGTCACACCAGCTGAGGAGCAGTGTTCCCATGACGCCTACATCCTTGGGGAAAAAGAACAGGACCGTCCATGCACCAAGGAGGTAAAATATGACCCCGTTATAGCCGCTGAACTCGCTTTCGCGCATTAAGGCGCCAAGTACACGGACGTAAAGCCTGTTGAACGGTGCATAGTGATGGCGCAAGACGTCGACAGCGGCAATAGGTATCAGAGCCCCCATCAGGTATGGGCAGACAGAAAGTGTCTGAGTGCCTGAGAGGTATAGCCATACGACGAAGAAGCCGATGGAGACATGCAGCGCCTTCCTCGGGACCTCGTGCTTGTGCACAAATGTACGCCAGTGTCGGTGGATTGGGATAAGGCCTAACGGGCTCGGGCTACGGCTGAAATCTCTCCAGCTCCAACCGTAAGTCGCCGGTGCCGGCGGGGAGAGGTGGCCGTTGGAGGCTTTTTCGGGCATAATGTCCCCATTTGTTAACGGTTCAGATGGAACGGGTGTGTGGCCATTTAGGCCTTTTGTTGGCTTCTTTGACGTTAGCCTCCCAGGCTTGCGGGTTTCCATCGGACTGCGACTTCTGGTCCGCGCACGCCGAAACTCGGGGGCGTCATCTTCATCGAGGTCTTCCTCCACAGGGTTGGGTGTAGCAAGGCGCTTCCTCGCGGCCGATCTTGTCACCGGCCCGAAGTAGGAATCCTTGCCGACTGCGTCGATCTCTGACGGCGTCGGGCTTGGTGATATCACACGCGGAGTCGCCGGGACAGCGGTCTTGTCTCGAGCAGACATGTTGTAAGGGAATGGCGGAAGCGCGGGTAGGGAAATAGCACCCGCAAGTAATCGCTTGATGTCGTGGAATCGAAGGGGCCAAAAGGCTGAGCGGAGATGGCGGTCTCTTCTAGATTCCCTAGCCGCGTCTGTCGCTGTTGCTGGTGACGTTGATGTTGCGGGCGGTGTCACTGCTACCGTCGGCGTCGTCGAAAACTCGTTTGTTGTCGCGACAAAGTCGGGCGGCTGCTTTGGGCGCAAGAGGGCCGATCGGTCCAGTGTGATGAAAATTGATGCGGCGGAGCGTGACGACTCCACCGCATGGCTGGCGCAAAAGGGGGAGAGGTTCGATCTTTTGATCGATTCAAGGGCGACGGCGGAGCTACCTAGATGCAAGTGCGTCTCGGCGGAGGATGGGGTGGCCTGCGGATAACGTTAATGCGAAAGGTGTCGGAAGGTTGGGTGTGTGCAAGGAAAACAACGGCAGAATTTTTCGGTTGGTGCGGGACGGATTGCTCGGGAGCCCGTCGTGGGGGAAGGTGGCTACTTCACACGGGATGATTGCCAGCGTCAGCATGTGACGCTGTGCAGCCTCATGCTGAGCACTTCGCGGGGAACAAAGAACAATCTCCCCAGCCTTCGATGAAAATTCAACCCAGCATCTTTCCGAGTGAAGACCTCGGGTTTGAAACCAGCTGTAGGTCAATGGAGGCCAACGGTGAGTTCAACTTAGTGTCCCGTTAATCAGCCGGGAGGATTGGCTTCCACAACACCTGCCTCCACTGACATCACTGCCAGAAATCTCTGTCGCCGGACTGTGTGCGTTGCATCCCACCAAGTCACGTACGTCCGCGTTCTCTTTTTCCAAATAGGCAAATAAATCACGGTCCTCAGGCTTACTCTCGTTGCACACGGACTCGAACTGCGGAAAGTTCTGGATGGGCTGTGCTGCGCCTACCTGTCTTGGGACCAAGACGCGGTGGGGCTAAGAGTTACTTCAACCACCTTTATCGATAAGCTACCCTATTTTGGGGGGGGAGTGACATGCTTTTCCTGCTGCAGTAATCAACACCTTCTGAAGAATTCCCGCCACGACAATGGCACCAGATCAGCAGCGCGCGCGAAAGGTGCCGCGGTCATGGGATGCACTAACCCCAAGTCTCGCACAATGGATTCTTGACTATCTATCCTCAATGGGATTTGCGCACCCGACCCCTGTACAGAAATCCTGTCTCGACATTTTCAGAGGCAACAAGGATGTTGTCGTGGAGGCTGTCACGGGCAGCGGCAAGACACTGGCGTTCTTGATCCCTGTTGTTGAGGTTGGATTTAGCATCACATCTCACAACGCAATGCGATGCAACAACTAACCGCTGATTCAACAGAAACTCCTGCGGGGTGATGAACCAGCGAAGCGACACCACGTCCAAGGCATAATAATATCGCCAACGCGCGAACTAGCGTCCCAGATTTACAGCGTGCTGGTGTCACTCATAAAATTTCATACCCAGTCATCGGAGCTCCTGGAGTACGGCAAGGGCGACGAGAAGCGGCCAGCCACGACGGAGCCCGTAATTATCCCACAGCTGCTAGTAGGGGGTACGACCAAGCCGGCCGAAGATTTGAGCACATTCCTTCGTCTCTCACCGAACCTCTTAATTGCCACACCGGGGCGTCTTGCCGAGCTTCTCTCCAGCCCATACGTCAAGGCGCCCGCCACCAGCTTTGAGGTTCTAATCATGGACGAAGCTGACCGATTGCTGGACCTTGGCTTCTCGCAGGAGCTCACGCGGATCCTCAGCTATCTCCCGAAACAACGCCGAACGGGCTTGTTCAGTGCATCCCTCAGCGAGGCAGTAGAGAGGTTAATAACAGTCGGGTTATTATATCCTCACAAGATTACTGTGCGAGTCAAGAGTCTGAAGGATGGCGGTGTGATACAGGAAAGGAGGACGCCTATGTCACTACACATGTCGTATTTTATAGCCTCCGCAAGCCAGAAGCTACCTGCCCTTTGTCAACTGTTGGAAAACCTCGACCCCCGACCTGCTCGCGCTATCGTCTTTTTTTCGACCTGTTTCGCCGTCAAGTATTTCGCCCGTGTTCTCCCCAGCATCCTCCCACCAGGGTTCAACGTCGTGTCTCTCCATGGGAAGCTCGAGCCCCAGGTTCGCGAGAAGAACTTTGAACGCTTCGTTAACGCGACATCGCCCACCATCCTCCTAACCACCGATATAGCTGCTCGCGGTCTTGATATTCCCCAAGTCGACCTCGTCGTCCAGCATGACCCCCCAACGGATACCAAGGTTTTCATCCACCGCTGTGGACGCGCCGGGCGCGCCGGGCGACGAGGTCTCGCTGTAGTGATGCTCCACCCAGGGCGTGAAGAGGGCTACATCCAGCTGCTTGAGGTGCGGCAAACACCTATCACCGCGCTCGAGAAGCCGCTTGTCGTCGTCTCGGACGAGGGAGTCGAGCAAGCCGCAGCCAGGATCCGTGAGCAGGCACAGACGGATAGAGAAGTATTTCAACTTGCCCAACGTGCCTTTGTCAGCTGGGCGCGTAGCTACCTTGAGCACCAAGCAAGCTCCATCTTCCGCGTCGCTGATCTCGACTGGCTTGACCTAGCCAAAGGATGGGGTCTGCTCGAGCTGCCCAAGATGCCCGAGCTCAGGGACCGTAATATTGATCGGTCCCTCGGTCTAGGCATCGATACGGAGGCCATTCCATTCTGCGACAAGCAACGTGAAAAGAAGCGGCTAGCAGAACTTGAAAAATGGAAAGCCGAGAAGGCCAGGCGTGCCGATGCCGCCGCTAACGGCGATGGCGCGGCCGGGGCAAAGCGCAAGAAGAATGAGGCTTGGAGCGCCAAGCACGAACAGGAGGATGTGAAACTGGCGAGGCGTGAGAAGAAACGACGAAAGCGCGAGGCTCAAAGGCAAAGCACCATGACAGAGGAGGAACTAGAGGAGCAAAAAAAGTTGGAGAAGTTGATCGAGCAGATCAAAAAACAAAATATGACCAAAACCACCAAGGCATCGACGGACGGTGGGGATGAGTTTGAGGGTTTCGATTGAGATGGAAGCACCGAATAGTAACTACTCCCAAAGTCACATCGTTTATCCATTATGGCAGTCATAACACGGGCGTGGGTGGAATAGGGTGGCAATGACTACAACGCATTGGTTCATTGCCTGCAGCTGGTTGTCCAGTCTAGGATTGACTCCTCCGTACAACATGGACGAAACGAACGTGGTATCTGGTATCGCTAACAAGGGAAAAATCCAAGCCAAAAAAGGGTATAACCGAATAATGCAGTGTCAAACACATCCCATCATCCATTCGTCATTCCATCCTTTCCTCCATTTCCAAATGACGACGCTGGGGCCCAAAGAGGGGCGAACACCGTTATGGAGTGCTCCCAATCCAGACGTTATGTCAGTTCCGAACTCTCGTCGGCCCCTTTCTCCTTTCATCATATCATTACTCTGTCCGACTCCAAGGAACCTGCTGAGTGCCCGCGTGTTTCGGTGGGTTCTGTTTTTGGTTTCCCGAAAAGGTCATTGTTGCACAGCATAAGTTTTGTTGATTATTGCATTAGAATACTAGAGACGTTTCATTGGTAGCGGGTGATTAGTTGCTGATTTTGTTGTAGAGCTGATTTAGATGTTCTCAACCACCCGTGCGTTGATTGCCTGGTTGAAGCCGTCTCCAGATGCGAAATCGAAGTGGCCGGCGTCCTTGGAGCTGCCACCTTCGCCGAAGCCAGAGCCCTTGTCCAACCCAGCAGCGAACTGCGAGGCTGTGGGCATGGTCTGGTTGGCGGCAGGGAGGAAGATGACCTTGCTGTTGGCACTCTTGGCCATGGATTGCATAGCCTCCAGGTAGCGGATCTGCATGGCAGGCGCCGACGAGAGGATATCGGCGGCCTGGCGCATCAACTTGGCGGCTTCGACCTAGGTGGGAGTTAGCAACCTGGGAGGTTCGCCGACCTCAGAAGGATAGGAAACATACCTCAGCCTTGGCGGCAATGATCTTGCTCTCTCCAATCCGCTTGCTCTGGGCCGCCATGGACAACGATTCTTGGAGCTCCTGGCTAAAGATAATGTCTTTGATGAGCATTGACTCTACTTGCACACCCCAACCGGCAGCAACATCCTCAATAATCTCGCCGATGCTCTGGGCAATCTCCTCGCGACGCTCGATGACATCCTGCAAAACACGGGCACCGACGACATGGCGGAGGGTTGTCTGGGTGCGCTCGATGAGGGCTTGGCGAACATTAGCGATGCCGAAGGCTGCCTTGTGCGGCGACACAATGTGGTAATAGATAACCGAGGTCAAGTGGACCGTGACATTGTCCTTCGTCATGCAGACTTGCTTGGGAACCTCGACAATCTGGATCTTGACATCGACTTGGATCAAGTTCTCGCTGAGGGGGTTTATCTTGACGAGCCCGGGGTCGACAGCCTTGTAGAACTTTCCAAACTTGGTGACAAGACCAACGTTACCCTGGCTGACGCGCTTGTATGGGTTCGGGCAGCAGATGCAGCATGGAATAGCGCCCAGGGTTCCTACAACGGCGCCAAGGCCATTGACTGTTTATTGAGGGTCAGTCTCTGACACAGTGAAGCCCAGTGTGAAAATTCCCTACTCATCGACCCATACCAACCCTTCGGGTTGGCATCGTTGCCCACAATGCTAGCATAGCTTTTCTGCAAGTCCTCGGGCTTGGGAGGCTCCACCGTCATATTCGCTTGTGGCCGGAAGCCGACAGCGTTGTTGGCTTCACTGTGATCGGTGGCCTTGCCCTTGGAGGAACCGTGGTCGCTCATTTCGGCGAGTGGCTATTGGTTGGGAATGTCAAATGGATTGATCAGTCAAGTTGTAGCGAATGGTGATTCCTCGCAAATGCTTGGCACATGTATGACTTGATGCGACTGGTGCAATACGGATACAATAGCAGATGGAAAGAGGCTAGTTTTTATAATGTCCAGGAATGGGAACAAGACTTGTTTTGTATTCCCGCCGCAGTCTCGTTCGGGTTTGTCTGGTGTGATGGATGGATGCTTCCTTTGGGCTGACCGGCGAGTGCACAGGTGGCCCAAGCTCCTTGGCCGCTGCAGGAGCAGGGGGGCAGGGTTCACGGCACGGCTTCTCCAAAGCCATCACCCCATCACCCCATCATCCCGCTCTTCCCCAGACTTCTCACCTGCAGGTTGCCGTTGTCCAACTCCTCGAATGTTTCGACTCCGCAGTCTCACCCAAACACGGCTATCGTCCGAGCACCGGGATTGAGATGAAATACACGACTTCTTTTCAAGACTTCAGTCTCAATCGATCGTAATGTTCAGTGAGCGCATGATGGGTTCTGCCCCCGGGGTGGCCCGACAAGCACCTCCACTCCCTCGCCACAAGTCAGCCCGTCACTGGGCCTTTCCATGCGATATGGGTGCCAGATCCGCCACTGGGCTCGGTTGAAGTCATTAAAGGTGAGAGGATGGGACATTGCAACCAGCAACAGCGAAGCGCACGTGTGATTAAAGCTAAGCCCGCTTTGGCTCCCACTCGCTCGTGTTTCCAACCCGTCTTGGACGAAGCGAAAGAGCTTCCTACCAACCACAGTTCTTTTCGCGTCACACCACATCATTAGGCGCTTTCGGTTTCGTCAACTTGACGATCAACTTGACCGAAGCTACTGACGTAAACCGACCCAAGAGATGAATTGTCGCTTGGATGGTCAATTCTGCTAGCTCGAGCCCGAAAGCACCAGTCCTCGGTTGCGGCCAAGCACACGGTTTGATCGGGGAGGTCCAGTAAAATGACGGAGCCTGAGTGCCTAAACACCCGAGTTATTACCTGCCCTCCCAAGCACCTCCCAAGCCTTGTGACATGTGCATAGCCACAATACCAAGAAAGCAAAATACGCATTTTCTTTCTGAATCAACCGCCTATCGACCGTGTTGCGATGAATGGCGGAACCAGAAGAACAATCCAAATGTTGATTCGCTGTTCGGCTGCAGCGACAACGATCAGACCTCCAGACTCACTTTAGAAGATGCGCGCCTTTCTCACCTGCCTGTTCGAGTATTAACGTTGTTGTTCAGGATATGCAGATCAGACCGAGAACCGGGCAGATTTTGGGCAACTTCACAAGCACATTACAGCATAAACACGCCGACCCGAGTCCCTGCATAGAAGTGTTCGAGAATCCTTCTTCATATTTTGGCCGCCCCGAAATCCGGGTACAGCCCCAGCCGTGGCTGACTACCATCCGCTGGTAGGCAAAAGCTTTAAACAAACTTATTTCCCTCCTTCAACGTGGCTTTGTCTGTGGCGGCGGGTAAGTAAGCCAACAATATTAGATGCTAAAAGCAAGCAGGCAGTATGTGTCAAAGTCTCGAAGGAGGTCCAGGACAGGGTAGAGAGCCGGCATCCATTCTCATTTTCCCTCAGCCTCCAATCTTCGGGATCATCAGGGGCTCAGGATCCGATTCCAAAGCTCACCCACTTCGTTCATCTCTGCGGCTACATTTTCTGGACACGGCTACCCATGACATGATCGCCCAAGGCACACTGTTCCAACGCATTCAACGATTATGAAGTCAGCAACTCCCGGCACAGGGTTGCAATGAGCACAAACAACCCCTCCGGATCACAGGACGACACCGCCCCCAAATACAGAGAGCGAGCAAGTGACCGAGGACGAACTTGAATCCGATATGATTCTCAATTTGGCGAGAACTTCCAAGTGGAAAATCACAAATGGATTGTGGCAGATTCAGCCCACAAGCCCGATCAAAACCCTCTCTCATCCCCATCCCCGAATCCGCCATCCTTCCGCTTTCCGGAGGCTCAATCCTTCGCTGGTACCTAGATGGCGTGATTTGCCTAGGAATCGCCGACAGAAATCTAACTTCTCTGCTATTTGATCTCGCCCGTAGCGTGTAGACTCCTCTGTAGATAGCTAAGCCTGAGCACAGCACGGCACATATCACTCCAGAGCCCACAACGAAGCCACCCCGACAGACCCAACCTGTCCTGACTTATCCCGCCACAGAGAAAGGGGAACTGAAAGGAAGAGGAATGAACCAGCGGGCAAATTTTACAGAGTGAGTCTCTTCCTGCCTCCTTTGTTCTTCTCCACTCGCCTCATATTATGTGCACTCTTTTATTTTTTTATCAGAGCAACGTACATGAACGACCAACCTGACTGACGCGACCTACCGATGATGTTGAGCACTGTTGCAGTGAGGGATTGACCATTGGAGTGAAATTTTACCGCTCTCCACAATACTGGGTACAAATCTCTGGACTTTCGTGTCTAGTGCCGCTGCGGAATTTCCTGTGGTGGCCCGCCAGAATGTCTCTCCGTGATTACCATCCCTCTCCCCCCTGGCTCGTATACTGTACCGTCATACAGTCGGTGCACAAGATATCAGAGCGTTTATCAAAGACGGTACAGAAGAAGACCGGTTTTGTCAGATCTAATCGGTTCTGTCATGCTCTTTTCTGGCCCTAGCAGGTCAGTCCTCGCAATTGTGAACGGATCCGTCCAGTCTTACATTACACTGCCACCCAATGTTGTCTCCAAAGTGTATCGTCAGGCGTTCTCGCCAGGCGTATTTCGAACCCACTACATTCAGAGTTGCAGCCGTTTGGCGAAACCCCGATCCAAGACCGAAACTAAAGCCAATCCTCAATCCCACCATGCCTCCCGACCTCTGTCAACCCCTCCCTACCTACGTACCAAACCTAGCCAAACCCAGGATGCAAAAGACTTTGGGCCGGGCAAACAGTCCTGAATTTTTTCATTAAAACGCCCCCTTGTCCTCGGGGTATGTATGGTTCTTTCCACAGCAACACACTCGCATGTGATCCTATCTGTATTGCCACACCTCTCGCGGCCCGTTCGCATAGCCAGTGGTCGATGAGACGTGGTTATCATGCCGAGCCGTCAATTCTCTGTATCTCCACTTGTCTGGCAGTCTCACAGGATGTTGTTACGGGGGCGAACTGGCTTACTGCACCGACACAGGAACCACTTTATGCCACCGGTCCTGAAAGAGGAATTCCCCCTCCTGCTCCGGGCAGGCAGGGCAGACACAGTACGAGATGGCAAGGACGCGAGCTGGTGGTCTCAGTTTCCATCACCTGTCAGGTCGCTTAAGTGGATGAGCCTCTGTGTTGAAGACGTACTCGTCCAGACTAATAACGTCGGGAGCTGCAAAGACGAGGTAAAAGTATTTCAGCGTCTCGGCCAGCCAGAAGCTCTGTGACACGGGCCACAGCGAGTCAGCACTGCCATAGAGAAAGTCCATATCAAGAAAAGAGGGCAAATGAACAAGGGGTCACTCACCTCCATGGAATCCAAGGGTTTAACCTGATCTGCCGAGACGGTAACATCGGCAATGGCTGTGTTGGCTTTGATAGTGGACGTCGCGCTTTGGATGGAGAGAAACATGCGCCAAGCCATATCCTGATACTCTGGCTTGCCCGTCATGCGGTACATAAGAAACACGCTCTCAATAGCCTCGGGGCGCAGGATGTAGCGCGGGTCGCGGGCGTGACGGAAGCCTTTGGGGAGGCGCTGGTCTCCCTGGGACGCCCACCTCTCTTCATCCCATTCACAGCCGTCCAGAGACTTACAGGGAATCATGCCGAATATCTCGGGCATGATGCCTGTCTGGAACTGGTCGTAGGCCCAGGCACATCCTCGCGCGAGCTTCTCCCCCACCTTTACATGTTCGTCAATGCCGTACAATTTACCGCCTAATCCAAACATACCCCCGACGAAGCAACTCAGATGCTGGCCGTCAGCCACTCGGTCAACCTCGCCTTGGTTCTTACCGCCGCGCACACGGGCATCCCCAGCAAATAGGATGTCATCACCATCGGGGAGCATGGGTCGGAACAGAAGATGTTCTTTTGCTGTTGCCATGGCGGCGCGGTACATGTCCTCGTACGTCTGATCTCGCCCGCCGAGGAGCGCCGACATTTTAGGGAAGTATTCATAGAGCGAGTCAGCCTCGGCGCCGAGGGTAAAGTCGCTTGACTTGTCGACAGCAAGTGATGCAAAGTCAATAAAGGTGGGCCACATGCCAGGCAGCTGTGTTGAGTTTTGAGTGCGTTCCAGAAAGCGTGTGATACGGTCAATGGCATCAAAATACTTGGGGTCCGAGGTTAGCTGGGAGAGGCGGGTGAATTCGAGCGAGAGTGAGCACGGCGAAGCAGAAGGATCATGCGAGCCAGCTTGTTGAGTGCCCTTCTTTGCCGAACCGAAGTCCAACCACTAGAGGCGATTAGAGAAGTATCAACGAGAGAACACATGGGTTTTGGGGGCCATACGAAAGGCGGCATGTGGTTCGGCGTGTCAAAGGCGACGTAGAGCATCTCACCGAGTTCGGTAGCCTTGAGGAGCAGGACCTTCTCACCGCTCAGATCGTAGGCAGACAGAAGCCCACCGAGGTAGCGAATGGTGGTCTCAAAGACATTGACCGAGGCCAGCGGGGTGTCTTCCCAGTCGATGGCGCCTACAGCGGGCAGTACTGAGTAAAACTCATCGTAAAGACCCATAATCCACAATGTGTCCAGTGCATCAACCATGGTAGCAGCCCAGCTGCCAAACGTATCCTTGCCCTCTAGAGAAAGCGGGGTGAGCTCGTCGTGGGGAAAGGCATGCTCTATGTAGCTGTCCCAGCAGCGTTTGAAGGCATCGCGAACGCTGTCGACCTGAGCCTGTTGTTTTGGCGAGAGGGTAAATGCAGCCCTGTGGAAAGCATGCTGGACGCGCTTCAGGGGTTTCGGCGGGCCTTGGGGAGGCTTGCTCATGTCGGACTCGGGGATGGGATGGCGGCGGCGCAGTTTGCTCCAATCGTAGCCACTCTGGACAAAGTATTTGGTGCTGTCAAAGCCAGACCCGCTACTACCTAGCGCTTTCTCGTCGACTGGCCGTATCCTCGAGCTCCATTTCTTTGCATCCGAGTACCGTGCGGTCGGTCCCTCGCGGGTCGGGTAGAGTACATTGGAGAGAGGGAAGGGGTAGTGGCGATAGAGGAACAAAAGGACGACAATCCAGATCAGAATGCCGAGTCGACGCGACGACGGTCCACGCCCCCAGAGAGCCATGGCTGGACTCAGCGAAGCAATCAAAGGTGAGTAAAAGACTCGCACTCAGCTCGAGGCATTCCGGGAATGCGGTCGGAGCTAGAAACGGCACAATTGAGAAAAGGAATAGGTTTGCGACCACGCCGAAGCCAAATTTTCATCAACCATCAACGGATGGCGATTTGACTAGGATGTCTGGCTTCCGGAGCGGAAACACGGAAACGCGGAGGTCCACACACCCACCAAGACCCTGTTTCGCAGCCAGACGGAAAGCCCAGATGTGCCCCTGCATGTTCCAGGGATCCCGGCTGCGTCCCACGGGCCAACGTTTTAGTGATTGGGCGACGGATCCCGCGAGATCGGTTGGGACTTGGCAGCGGTCACATCAGGATGTTGTTTTATCCCATTTCACATACTTTTTTTTTTTTTTTGGTGGTGGTTTATCACTGATCTTTTCCGCGAGACCTCGATCAGGCTGCACTGGGTACGCTGCCATGTATACTCGCTTCTGGGATGATAGCATGACATCTTCTCTGTCAGCTTAGACGACTTGCCTCCGCTTCAAAATTTCGTCTTCCTTCAATAGCACCGTCATACAAACTCTTATTTTGCACCTTGTGTCCATTCCACGTCCTGCGCTTCAGATAAATCGCCGTTCAAGCTTGGAATTCAACCGGTACATCCCTTCTGTCAGTCTCGACTTCCCTCTCAACGTGCAGTTCCTTCACCTCCCTCCTCTCCTTCACCACCGCCACCTCCCACTTCTCAGCCCCAAAAACATCCCTCTTCCCCGGTGTTCCCAGAAACTGCGTCTGCCAGGCGTCCACGCCATTATCAAACGTCACACAGCCACGAGTGCCAACCCTGACACTCGCGGCAGAACACCCTCCCCAGGATGATCGGTAAAAGTGTACCTCTGTTTTGATACTTAGTTGGACATGAAAATCAAACATCCGTCGCAATTGGGTCGGAGACAGGTAACACTTACGACTATTCGGTTCATCTCCCGAGATAGCAACGGATTGAGCATTGATTGGTGCCTGGCCACAGGTATGGAAGCCGGAGTCAAAACGACCGAGGTGGGCGTTTCGGCAGCCCTTACCAAGGTAAAAGTCCAACTGTAAGGCTTCGATACCCGTGAGGAGGCTGGAAGCGGCGATGAGTATGGAAACCTTCATGGTGGTGGAGGGACGGGTCAAGATGATTGTCAAAGATTAAATCAATGAATAGCATCGGTGGGTTGTTTTCATGTTCAGCATCTGGGCTGGTTACCTATGCAAGTAGGTGCGGAACCTTATATACCCCATCTTTGCTGTCTTTGTGCAACATGACTTGTAGTTCTCGATATGCACTTGAGGGGCACCTCTATTCAGAGTGGGCAGTTCGCTGTGACTTCCTCGGTATTCCGAACCCCGGGTTTCCGTCTTTGGACAAGCATCAACAAGCATCTTCCCAATTGCTTGTCCGGTAACATGAATGCCTCGCCAGCCTCCTTCCTATGTCAGGCATATCTCGGGTGGAAATGGCACACAAAACTATGCAGTTGGTTCTCAAATGGCACCCCAGATTAGTTAAACGACCTTGTGCTGAATGCTTAGGTCGGGATATGACGGCACAGCACCAACAACAAGAGCGGGCAACATTTTTGGTTTGCCATAACGGCTATTACTCCGGTATCGTATCCTTCTTCTACCTCGTCTACACAAGTACACAGATGGCACGGACTAATGCCCTGGGCCAGCGAGGTCTTTTGTTCACCGTGCCGCCTTGGCACGGGGCAAAGCAGCGGGATCCTTTGAACTTGGTGAGAATGGGTGTAACGTTAAAAAGGAGAGTAACCAAGAGAGGTTATACAGTTCTCTCTCCTTCTCTCTCCATCTTTTGCACATTCGGTGTTATCTCCTATTTTGTGGCCAAAAAGTTAATAAAACCTCTGGCCTGAGACGAACCTTGAGCTTCATCACTCGAGCTAATACTTGCGCGCTGGGTAGACAGCAATTCAAATATAACTATCCGCCCCGCCCGGCCAATGTCGGCTACCTACTTGGAAACAGCGGTATGCAACCTTAGCTCTAGTATCCACTACCAGCCAACTACTCATCCCGTGCCTCCGTAGATGTGACCAATCTAGGGTTGCCTTCGTGTCACCTAACCGAGGGACATGCATAAGGTAATCAGGAAGCAGAGTTGCATCCGAAGTCTTGTTGGGGGGAGCGGTCGATGTAAAGTAGTAAATTATAGGACGCTGCGTTACCTTCAAGGGCAAGCGTCTGGTTGATGTTGCAGAGAGTCGAACGGGTTCTCGAGGGATTGCTGAAATCCAGAGCTTTGCGCATGGAACCACGAGTGCTAGATATCGCTCCCCTATGCCCCAGAAAGGAAATCGTTTTGGATATGCAGTGGGTACCTACACTAGTGGCGGGGTACTGCAGGTGTGTCGTAGCGTTGTGCCTAAGACATCCCATAGGTAGGTAGGTACCTAGTTAGGCACCATATGACCTAGGGAAGTGACGATGGGATCCCCACCATGGCCTTGAGTGCTTCGATTTCCATCCTCATTTTCACCATATCGACTTTCAACTGTGAGCTAAGCCGGGCGACTCTCAACGGAGGAAGTCAGCCGAATTCAAATGCGCCATCCATTCTTTCATGACTTACTCTTCCTTGAGTGCCTTGGTTTGCCGAATCAGCCGACTTGGAGAGGATGGACGCCAGAGCGAGGTTGGGGTCAACGGAGCCAGTTTCGCTTCAGCGGTGCCTGAGAAGACACCCTCATCGTTCGTTTCGGTTGTCAAGGCCGCGTGGTGAGCTGTGTTTGGGGAGGAAGGAGAGAAGAAACAGGAAGGAAGAGAGAGGGCAGGAGAAGGAGAGAAAGAAGAGGACGAGGAAGTCGGAAAGAAGGAGGAGGAGGAGGGGGAATATCCTCCGGCTGTCAAATAAGCAAGGCGGCGAGCCATAGAAGGCGACCGGCGGTGAAGTTAATGTCGGTATATCCTAGCATGACGCCCGCCTTTGTGGACCCGAGCATCCTCAGCACCATCTTCTAGGTCATGGTGACCTGCTTCATCAAGAGTCTAGACAACGCCACAAACCGTCAATAACAACAAGAATCCCCTTCTGGAACACACAAGCCAGAAAATGACTCAGCTTACCCTCGGCACCGGCCGCTACACCAAGCAGATCTCAATCCCCCTTTCGCTTCCTAACAATCCTAGCCATACCCAAGGCGCCGACGATCAGGAATCCCCCTACTTAGGGCCTCCCACTCGGCTTCGGTGGCGGTATCGTATCTATGGTTGGGTGCTGTGTGCCTGGACATGGCTTTTGCTCGGAGATCACCGGGTACGAGGAATGGAGAGAGAAACAAGCGCTAATGAACTTGAACTCGAAAAGAGTATCTTTGCATTATATACCTAAAACTCCCTGCTTCCTACGGGGCATGTCATGTCTCACTGCAGAAATCAACAAGTGAGCTGGGTTGCCACTGACTTGAGGTGTCTCAGGTCAGATCGCCGAATCATCATGCCTCCTTGTCCAGGTGGGATGAACGAGGGAGACACGAACAGTGCTTTGTGTGGTGACCTGGTATGCATGATGAACCGTGGCAAGCTGTCTACCTATCTGGTATGGGGAGGAGACCGGAACTGGAGTAACCTGGTCCAACGTAGGAGAAGCGAGATGAGGCGGATTGCAAGCTAGCACCCATCCAGATTGTTGCTATCTATTTTATACAGTAAGCATCTTAGTTTTGTTACAGCTTTCATTTTCCTAGCTGCCCTACATGGCATTTTGCTGGTCTCTGGTAACCATCCTATGCACCCAAGACAAAATATACACCAACACGAATTGGTTCAACAATTTGCGCTTCCTGGATCCGGTAACAACTAGTGGTATCCCATCTATAAACGCTAGAGAAACAAATCAACACTCGGTATATACAGTTCAGGAGACGAAGGGAGGGGAGAAAAAAAAATTGCCTAATGAACCATGCTCTTGCCAATCTCGCTCTGCCACCCCTTGGCCCGCTCAAACCCGTTCGAGTGCGTCTGGTAGTCCATAAACGCCTGATACACCTCCTCCTGCGAGTTGAGGACAAATGGACCATACTGCACCACCTTTTGGTCGAGCGGCATTCCCGCAATGAGAACCAACCTGGCGCTCTTCTCCGCCCCCTCATCCACTTCAATCCTCACCACCTCACCCTGCGACTCAAACACCACGTTATGATACTGCTCCACCACCGTCTGGCTCCCCTTCTCCCCAAACAACGCACTCCCCTCCAACACATAGCCAAATGAATTCCACCCCTCGGGCAGCGGCTGCGTGATCTTGCCTCCCGGCTGAATCTCCACATCCAAAATCCACACAGGCGTATATGCCAAATCTTTCACCGAATCCACCCCATGACTCTGCCCACTAATGACTTTCACCCTCACCTTCCCGCCGTCTACCTCTACCTGCGGAATCTCCTTCGCCCTCAGGTCGCGATACCGCGGCTCACACATCTTGAGCTCCCGCGGCAGGTCAACCCACAATTGCAGTCCAACGTTGGCGCTCCCGTCTTTATTCTGTCGCGGCATCTCCGCATGGATGATCCCCCGTCCCGCTGTCATGAATTGCAAATCACCGGATTCGATGGTTCCGCGATTTCCTGCAAAATCTTCGTGATCGACGGCACCCTGAAGAAGGTAGGTGATGGTCTCCTGTCCGCGGTGTGGGTGGTCGGGAAACCCGGCGCCGGGCTTGATAGAGAAGTGATCGAGCATGAGAAACGGGGAGAAGTTGCGTAATTGCGGAGTGCCGACGGAGCGGCGGACGCGGGCACCCGCGCCTTCGGCTTGCTCGATGGCAAGGAAGACTTTGCGGATGGCGCGCGAGACGGACATGGTGGTTGCGGTGAGCGTGGAGTTGGAAGGCAAATCTAGTTTTTGGAAGATGGCGAGGCTCGGACTCTCGTCGAGTTGTTGACTGAGAGTAGTAGCAGTGGTGGTAGTGGTTGCTGTTGCTGTTGCTGTTGCTGTTGTGATTGTGTTGCCGTAGCGTTTAACCAGGGAAAACAGCTGTGAGACTGTTTGGCCAGCTGCGAAAAAGGCGACGATCTTGGCTTGGAAAAGCACAAGCGATGCGATTGCGACAAGAATTGACGCTAGAAATGATCGATTCTTCATGGAGGCTGGTCGATCAGATGATACTTATACATGGCCATCAAAAGAATACAAAGAGAGGGCGTCTCAACGTAGAACTATCTTGAAGCTTCCCATTCCCAATTCCCGCGCGCATTGCCCCTCATCAAAGAGCCGGTTGCGGATCTGAGAGGGACTTGAATGTCCCGATTTAGCTAGCGCAGCCGCTTACGTCATTGTATGTAATCCACAAACGCTGAAATGCGGGGTGCACCCCTTGATGATTGATAGGTTGCTAATGATGACCCACCATAACCTAGACTCCGCTGAATTGCCTCCTAATTCGCCTATGAAAGTGCTTCCCGTGGTATCGTGTTATCCAAAACCCACCAGCCAGCCCAACCCGATATAGCTCATAACCAAGGGCGCCTAAAAGCAAATACTCAAATCCTGTCCTGTACCGCTGATTCCCAGTAACTTTCAAAACCCCCAGGCAACACCCAGGAAGAGCCCCCTTAGTTGATAGAATCATCTCCTGCACTGCCAGCTGTCGAGCCTGCCAGGGCAGCAAGAAGTGTTTCCTCCACTGATGCCTCTTCCAGCGTTGAGTGGTGGTTTGGGGGGATTGAAGGAAGGCCATGGATTTGGTGCTGGCCATTTGTCTCGCTGCCTTGCCTTTGCCCTTGTGCTTGCCCCTGTGCTTGCTTCTGCGCTTGTCCCTGTGCTTGTGGTTGCCCGGCTTGGCTAACTTGGTACGCTGTTTGAAGTGCTGCCTGTCTATGAGCTGGAGTCTGGCATGGCTGCTGTGGCGACACTTGGGGCCTGGAAGGCATATGCATCGACACCAACGACGCCACCGACGCTGGCACTGGAATTGGCGCCGGTGCCGGCGCAAGAGTCGGCTGTATCTTTACCGTTTGGTGTAGGACGTGGTGGTCCGGTGGCTCCGCTTTTGGCAACGACGGGATGGGCACGGGTGGAACCGGTGTAGAGCTTGTCATGGCTCTATTTGGTGTTCCCAGACCAGGCGTCGTCGTGCCAGCCCGCCCTTGGGGCATTCCGGCTGCAGCACCGTTTGTCGGGTGACGATGTGCCTCTTGGATACTTGACAGTGCCATGAGCCCTTGAAACCTTTGCTTTTCCTCTTCTTGGTTCTGGCGCGCCTTTTCCTCCGCCTCTTTTCTTGCCGCTTGGCTAGGCGCCCGTGTCTTGAGCTCGCCTGTGACACTCCTCAAGTAAAACGGCACCTCAGAGTTGGTCTTGAGGAAGAACAACTTGAGATTCCTGGCTTTATCCTTGAGCTGCACCTGCGTTCTATCCTTGAGAATGTCCGAGATCGTGCCATTCGGGCCAAAGAGAGACAAGATCTGGCTCCAGTGCGGTCCCTTCACCATGTCGAGGCCCAACATGAGTGTCTTTTCTTCCTCAGACGACCATGGCCTCCGTGTAGAGTGTATACCCTCTCTGCGAGCAGTGTTGGACGACTTAGCGACAGCAGCCTGCCGTGCACGCTCGTACAGCACTGAGGTTGGAGACGATTGATCTGGAGGCAGTTCCCTTTCTCTAAGGGCTGCCAGTTGCTTGGAAGTGTTCGTGGTGGTATACGGGTGATTCGCCGAGGGGGCCACGTTACTTGTGTGTGTAGGGTATGATGATTGGGATGCACTGTTCTCGCCGTTCAGATGCAGCCCGGTAAGGTTGGTCTCAGTATCTGGAAGCTTGCCCATGGCATCCGCAAGGCTTTCCGAGATAAGAGCCGCAATATCCGTTGTAGCAACTGGCTCATGAGTGTTGCCGGAGCCAGTTCGGTCCGGGGCCTCCTCTTTGATGGCTTGACCAATCATACCAGCAAGGTCTGTCCCGCCCACTAGCGTGTTCGGTCCGCCGGTCAAGAAGCCATCTGGCATGGCAGTTTCGTGCATCCCGCTGGCTGGGACAAGGCTAGAAACGGCGGACTTGACAACGGACGCCAAGTCATACTGCTCGATCCCGTTGGGTTCGATCTTGACGGCGGGGGCTGAGGTTTCTTGGCTTAACGGCATATTGACTCCGAACTTGTCAGCGTAATCCACGACTATTGCGAGGTGCCCATGTAGGAATGTGCTCAGTATTTCATCAAACTGAGAGAGTGGGTATAGATTGCTTAATTGGCCTGAAAGGAGAGTCAGTGGCGCAATCACGCAATGAATAATATGGCTCAGCACCCACCTTTGATCTGAGCATTATGGAGTGATTTGAGAAGCAGTTCCCGTCTCTCCCTGATACGCGTTCCAAGCAGCTGTTCCGTTGGATTCAAGGAGACACTTCCCTCTCGATCCCGAAGCGTGAGTAGCATCTTGTCATGGTCTGCTGGGAAGATCTCATCGAGTAGAGCAGCGACATGTGCTGGCTCCTCCGTCTCGGAGAGCCTATCAACAAAAACTTGTGTCTTGAGACCAACGAGCAGATCTGTCAGGGATCCATCATAGTCCCCGTCTTCAGGAATAAATATGGAGGAAAACCACTTGTGTATGTCGGTAAAGGGGATGTTTTTACTCCCAAAGAAGCTGACAGCGATCGAAGCTAAATTAGACATCCGGATCGTTTCGCGGTCGTCAGAGTCTATGGGTATATCTAGATCGTCCGGAAAGATCAGGGCAGATCCTGAGAAGATCATTCTCGCTGGTATAAACATGCTGGTCAGACTGAGGTAGTCCTTCGAGAAATCAGACCCCTGGTCCGCTATCAGATTCTGTGTCTCGAGACGAGATTGTTGGGCAAGCCTCAATAGGAGCTGGACGGCTAGGTTGCCCAGAAGCGGAAGGCTCATAGAGCGAATCATACGCCTCGAATTACCCGAAGCCTTCATAATCCTATCTTCCACTTTGTCTGGTCCAGGTGTCGCGGTGAAGGTCCGATCTTCTGACGGCGCAGGCGCTTGGATTTGGATAGGGACCGGTCCGCTTGTGGGGAGGTTCGCCATGTGCTGCGCATCAAAATGGCTTGCTAAGGCAGATTCTAGCATAGCCTCAAGGTCTAATTCTGGTGCTGCCATATCTGTCGCGCTGCCCGTCTTCAGCTGCTTTGCGGGCCTCTCATGTGATGAGTCTGGGTCAAGGCGACGCTTTGTAGCCGGGCTCGCGGGGCCATGGGGAGCGACCTGGTTAGCCCCGAAGGTGAAATCCGGCAGCTCGGGGATCGCCATCTCGGGTAGGGAATCGATAGAGGGATAGGGGCGGGAAGTCGTTGGGAAGGTGGTCGTTCCATTGGCCTCTTGAGCTTCGTGGGCTTGGATAGCCGCCATTAGATTGCTTTCGATCTCGGCTTCCGTGACCGCCTTCAACTGTGAGTCTGCCATTCTGAAGGAAGCCTTGTCTCGTAACCCATTGAGAGCGATGATTCTTCGCGCGCTTCGTGACTTTGAAAAAGACCACTCGGGGAGCGATCGGGGAGGGGTCACGAAGGACAATAGGCGACTGAGAACCGTCAACCTCACCCTGTGCTGACAATGCCCAAAACTGGAAACAGTATCGGACCGAAGAATGTCGCTGTATAGGAATTGAAAGTATCCTATTGCAGCCTGTATGGCAATGGTGCCGTGGCGTCGCGCATTTGACTTGCTGGCGCAGTTGCTGGAGAAATTTCTGACGTCTCATCTCCAAAAGTAGCCCTCAATTTTTGCCCCAGCCGCGCGATACACAAAATTCTAAGCCAAAAAATATTCCCTCGCCAAAGCTTGAAATTGACCATAACAGCCACAAAGGCCTACAGTATAAACAGAAACTGCTTCTAGCCAAACGCAATGCATTTTCGATGAACAATCCATATTTGACCGACATCTGAATGCTTTGACGTTGTCGAGACATGGACTTTCTTATTTGTAGGGTTAGGGTTATAAGTGCTGAAAGGCGAGTCTTGGCATCGGTGGAAGAAAGCGGAGACTGCAATGTTTGAAGCAACTTTATGGGAAGGTCCAGTGATTAAGTCCCCGGCGCTTTCTTTGCCAAGTGCTGTCTTATACGTACGTACTTCCATGTGAATGGAAGACGAATGGATCCCAGTCAGTCGCAGGTGCACCGTGTTAAAGACATAACATCCCCACTGCTGAAGTTCGGACTACACTGGAGATTAACTACCTCGATAGGTATACAGTACAAAGGCGGGCGGGCGAAATGCCCACCGACAAGATTAGTCACTCGCTGAATTTTGTCCCGAGGCATCTTCAACAGCATGGAAATCCAAGTCGCGAAGAGCTGGAAACAATTTGCGTCAACAGACCGAACTCCAAAGCAATAAGTTGTTCTTCCCACCACGACTCCTGGTGCTTGCCGAGGGATTCGCGCCAATAATGCGGGGTAAGGTGCTACATGACGTCCATGAGGTCGTCCGATCGCTTGTAAGACCAAAGCTGCGGCAGCGCTTCCACGCGGCTTATTACACAGCGTTATTCCATGGCCGTGATCGCTGCTCTCATTCCACTCAAACAAGCAGCTCCCTGTCGGCACTCATCCCCCCCGCCCCCTCTTCCGGACCGATGCGGGGAAGCTGAAATACCATAATGCCTGCAGAGGGCAACGTTCTCCGGTGGTGGCTTGGGTACTGTCCCAATTGGAAGACACCATTACCCTATTGTCTTCCCGTTGTCCGCGAAAAGCGCGAGCCTACGAATCACCGTCTAGACTGGCCCGAAACTGGCCGGGTGCTCTAATACCCACCACTGCCATACCAAGAAGCCCCGCTCAAGATGCATTGCAGCCCGCGAGCACACCGTTTGCCAAGCGTAACGAGCTGCGACTTGGATCGACCCGCGTGCCCCTCTCTGCGTTGCCACCCCTTTGTCTCCTCTCCTCCCCTATCTAGAGTAGCCGCGCGTGCTATATACAGTGATACATTCGCCGTCATCTCCCATCTTTCCGCCGATCTTCTTCCTCCTACAACCGCCAATCCAACCCCTCCTGCGGACCAGCCCTGCTTCAAGTCTCGCCCACTCCTTTCACAATGGCTAGCGTTTTCACCGAGCTCAAGACCCCCGTCATGGGTGCCTACAAGCAACCCACCGGCCTGTAAGCACGCAATCGTCACCAAGCTACCCCAAACTTCCCGAAGCACCCCGCTAATTAAAGCTTCCCCGCACAGCTTCATCAACAACGAATTTGTCGAGGGTGTCGACAAGAAGACATTTGAGGTTATTAACCCTGCAACCGAAGAAGTTATCTGCTCGGTGCACGAGGCAACAGAGAAGGATGTAGATGTTGCCGTCGCTGCTGCCAGGGCAGCCTTCGAGGGGTCCTGGAAGCAGGTTACTCCTCAGCATCGTGGCAGGCTGCTCTATAAGCTGGCTGATCTCTTTGAGAAAAACCTGGAGCTCCTTGCTGCTGTCGAGTCGCTGGACAATGGCAAGTCGATCACCATGGCCCGGGGTGATGTCGGCGCCGTCGTCGCCTGCATTCGGTTCTACGCTGGTTGGGCCGACAAGATTGAGGGTTCGACTGTTGACGTCGCCCCTGACATGTTCCACTACATCAAGAAGGAGCCGGTATGAGACCTGCGGTCACTCTCTGGAGTTTTTGCTGATAACAACTCTACAGATTGGTGTCTGTGGTCAGATCATTCCGTGGAACTTTCCCCTCTTGATGTTCGCCTGGAAGATTGGCCCAGCCCTTGCCACTGGCAACACAGTCGTTCTCAAGACTGCGGAGCAAACACCCCTTTCGGCTCTTGTGGCTGCCCAGTATGTCAAGGAAGCTGGCTTCCCTCCCGGAGTCTTGAACATCATCTCTGGCTTTGGCAAGACCGCCGGAGCTGCTATCTCGGCACACATGGACGTCGACAAGGTCGCATTCACTGGCTCAACCATCGTTGGCCGTGCCATCATGAAGGCGGCCGCCTCTTCTAACTTGAAGAAGGTCACACTCGAGCTGGGCGGCAAGTCGCCCAATGTTGTCTTCAACGATGCCGACATTGAGCAGGCAATCAGCTGGGTCAACTTCGGCATCTACTACAACCACGGCCAGTGCTGTTGCGCTGGCACTCGCATCTACGTGCAGGATGGGATTTATGACAAGTTCATTGAGGCCTTCAAGAAGCGGGCGCAGCAGAACAAGGTTGGCGACCCGTTTGCGGCGGACACGTTCCAAGGTCCCCAAGTCAGCCAATTACAGTTCGACCGCATTATGGGGTACATTGAGGCGGGCAAGCAGGAGGGTGCCACTGTTGAAATTGGCGGCGAGCGTCACGGTGACAAGGGGTACTTCATTCAGCCTACGATTTTCTCCAATGTCACTTCCAACATGAAGATCATGCAGGAGGAAATCTTCGGTCCTGTCTGCGCCATTGCCAAGTTCTCAACCGAGGAAGAAGTTATCAAGCTAGGCAATGAAACCAGCTACGGCCTCGCAGCTGCAGTGCACACCAAGGACCTCAACACAGCCATCCGTGTCAGTAATGCTCTCAAGGCCGGCACCGTCTGGGTCAACTGCTACAACATGCTCCACCACCAGGTTCCGTTTGGAGGCTACAAGGCTTCAGGTATTGGCAGAGAACTCGGTCGCGAGGTGCTCAACAACTATCTCGAGACCAAGACGGTTACGATGAGACTTGGCGGGGCACTGTTTTGAAGGGAGGAATTCATATAGATGATATGTTGGTGGGATTTGCGAGAAAGGACGGAGAAGATTGCCAGATGTACTGTACCTATATATGATAATGGCCAATTGACTCCACGATCAAGCTCGATCTACTTTAGTTGTCCTGATGGTGCAGTCCTGATATGGGAAGTAGCAACCCTAACCCTTGCTGCTTAGCCGAGTCTCACGGATGCGGGGCACATCATCCTCCCAGCTTCGTCATGAAATCGCGTCGGTCTCCCAACGGTGAAATTTCAACCTAAACAGCAATCATGGCATCGCATCAAAGATCCACCTCGGCCGCCGGCACGAGAGAAAAGACATATTTTGAACAACAGCGTGAGGAGCTGATTGCCGAGATTGCCATGGTAAGTTGTTTTCCTTTTTTGGTGACACCGACTGACACGGACAATAGAGCTTTGAGCATGTCTTGGCTAATATCAACAAACTGAACAGGTCTCTTGAGGCAGTGATTACTGTGAGATTTTTTTTTCTTAAATTTTTGTCGCCTTCTTTAAGTTTTGGCCGTACTGGCAGGCAAATTGCTTTGGTGGCATGGGGCTGGACTTTGCCTTATATACCGTGTCGACAGTAATGAGAATGGGCTGGACTGCTGAGCGGTGATTTCAGGGAACAAGAAGAAAGAACTAGGAAGACGAGACAAACTTGAAAAAAAAAAAAAAAAGGAAGGGGGGGGGGGGGGAGAAAAAAAAAGAGGAGAAA
>Ga0247763_1000202_pt1 | contig 32439 bp, 31 predicted proteins | sample UWRJL141409B4_FD_179926 | JGI IMG/M metagenome (GOLD analysis project Ga0247763, IMG submission 179926) | Plant litter microbial communities from Arlington Agricultural Research Station in Wisconsin, United States - UWRJ-L141-409B-4 | ecosystem: Environmental > Terrestrial > Plant litter >... | reverse complement strand
ATCAACACCAACCAACGAACAAACCCACGAGGCGCTGGTAACAACACCATCTCCTCACAGGGCCCTGAGACAACACCACTCACAAATGGACCACCACAACAGGAACAGCATCGCCTTCCACCCCCCGGGCCTTTCTCGGCGCGCCCAAACCAACGCCGACCTCCACGCCAAGCTCGCCCAAATGCGTCTCCCCCTGGCCCCCTTAGTGCAACTCACCACTGGCGCAACCCATCCCTCCTTCCCACCCACTCTCCTCTCCTTCTGGCTCCTCACTGAACCCGAGCTCGAATCTCTCGCCCACTTCTACCACCAGCGCACGCCGTGCGACTGGACCTGGCGGTATCCATGCCCCGTAGCATGGCCAGCGGGTCTGTCGTTAGAGCAGAAGCGGCGGCGGATAGGGCGGTTTATTGGTCTGAGGGGATGTGAGTCGCCCGTGGTGGTAGGGCAGATGCAGATGCAGCAGGTGTTGGTGAGGAGTGAGGAGGAGGTTGAAGAGGAGGCGAGGAGGGCAAGGTTGGCTGAGGAGGAGGAGTCGAGGAGGAAGAGGAGGTGGTATTGATGACCTCCTCATGAAAGAGGCCGACATGGACCGAGAAAGGGAGACGGGTGGTTTTTTGGTTTGATTTGATTTGACAATGGGATATAGCTTGGCGTTGGGAGGCATATCTGAAGCGGCTTGTTTTGGTTATTCTAACCGGGACATTGATTCCCAGGAAAATAATATTCTGCCTTGATTGTCCTGTCTTGTCCTGCCCTGTATCAGAAAGCAACCGATAATGGCACAAGTGATATTTACCTGATTACTGTACTCGCTGTCGACCTCCCATGATGTAAAACCCCATATACTCAATACACTACGCTGAGAACAGAAAACCACTTCGTTTTTCTCCTTTCCCACAGCAACCTATCCCAAACGCCGTGCGCAAATGCAACAAACATGTAACTTCTCCCAACCCCTGCTTCGTTCCAGACTATGTACGCTTTGCTTATTTCTTTCCCTTCTTCTTCTTGGACGCTTGGGACGGTGTACCTGCCGGCGTTGCCGAAACGCTCGCGGCTGGGACTACAACGGCATCCTCCTCACTCGTCGTAGTCTTGGCATCGTCTAACTCCTTCATAAACTCCTCCTGAACGGCAGCCCGGCGCTTCTCCCACCACTCCTTGTCCTGGTCTGCCTTTCCTTGGATCTCGTCCAGGTGTTCCCGAAGAGCGGTGTTTGCAGCGATCTCGTTGGCGGACTGGAAGATGATTTGACCCCAGTTCGGAGCGAGAGCATTAGCCTAGACCCAGGTTAGCTTCTACCTGCTTTGCACAACAAAGGATCCGTACCTCCATCACCACATCCCGAAGTTCCTCCTCCATCTCTTTCTCGGCGCGCTGGAACCGCTGCCACAAGTCGTCGCCGACGCTGCCACGCTGCAGCAGGGAGCTGCAGGCCGCCTTGGCCGTCCGAATCTGAATGATGCGATGGATGTCCTCGACCGCGCGTCGCAAAAGCGCCGCCCGGATGACACTGTCGGGAACCTTGGGCACCTTCTCAGAGCCTGCCTCAGGTTCCATGTGCAGAAGTGACAGGTAAATATTTCGTTGGAGATGGGGAGGGAACCAAGGCTCGAGGTTAGCGCTCTCCACTGAAAGGAAGCAAATGTCAGTCTCATACGTCACACTTCTCGGAGGGGGGTTTCATACAGGCTTTCCTCTTGCGGTAAATGGTCGAGAACGTGATAAATGTCCCGGTGAGAACGGTGAGGTAGGCAAAGGGGAGCACGAGGCCCCTCCAATCCACACTGAACATGGTTGCGATGCTTTTGCGACGGCTAGAGAAGAAGGATGACGAGAAAAGAAATAACCCAGAAAACGAAGAAGATGCGTAATAATTACACCGACCAGTCGTTTGGTGAACTTTACAGAACGTGACTCGGCAGAGTGTAGTGTCTTTCGTCCGTGGCAGCTGAGGAAGGCCTAGCAAGAATTGGCCCCTTTGAAAGAACAGCTTGACAACTTGCAACTTTTTGACGAACACCTTGTCCTCCAGGGTCAGGGTCACAGCGGCCAATAAGCATGGCAGCCAAGCACAGTCAAGCCCCACACTGACAGGTACGTACCTTTTTGGCTGGGCCCGGCCCGAAAGCCTCCGATGAGGTAGCATGGGCAGGTGGTTTTTGTGGGGTCGGGCGCCCGGCGAGGGGCAACTCCTTGGCCTCGCACGATTGTATGACGAAGGCCTACTGGAACCTAGAAGCCCCGCGAACCTCTTGCACTGCATGGGTGCATTTGTCAAAGGAAGCTTTTGACAGCTACCTGCCGAGACCGCAAAGCTTAAGAATTGGGTTTCTGTTTACCCGGAGCATATTTTTGTAGAAGAAATAACTTTTCTTTTTCCTCTCTGATCTGAAACCCACCTGGGAGCTACACATCGATCGGGTAGCTCGGTATTGCACAGTTTGCAAATCGGGTCTCCGGGCGCCAGCCTTACCGTCGCTATGCTGCTCAGAATGCGCACTCCCGATGGCATGTTTCGCCTGACGGTAGAACCAACCGAGACATTTAGCGACCTCGGTCACAAGGTTCGTAACCCAAGTCTTCCACGTTAGGGCGCTCGTGGATAGGAGGTGCGATACTGACCCTTCTAACTAGCTCCTCGAAAGCCTGCCCCCAACAGTCGACCCCAAAACTATCACGCTGTCAAACAGCTTCAGCGGCGGCGACAGGAAAAGAATCGGCGAAATAGCGAGGTTCAAAATTAGCCAAATAGGTTTGAGGCAAGCACTGCTGTCCAACCTGAGCATGAGCTAGAGACTAATTTGGGATCTAGCCATGGAGACCTCATCTTTATCACCTATGCGCACCAGGATGCGGTAACCAATGGCAGCAGCTTGACCGACGATGCGAAGACCGCGATCCAGACCTCGACGAACCGACTGAACGGAAAGCCCGTTCTCCCCACTGAAGATTATCCTATCGACCCTCCACCAACCACGACCCCCGGTGAGAGAATAAAGAACCCGTGGGAAGTGGTCAGGCAGAGCGCGCTGGACGATCGTCTCGATAAGCTCGATGGCAAGATTCCGAGAGGCAGGGACAAGATGTGCCGCCATGGACCCAAGGGCATGTGCGACTACTGTATGCCGCTAGATCCATTTAATCCCCAGTACCTGGAAGAGAAGAAGATTAAGTACATGTCGATGCATTCGTACCTGCGCAAGATCAATTCTGCGACCAACAAGCCCGAACTAGGCGCTTCATACATTCCCCCACTCGTCGAGCCTTACTACCGGGTCAAACGCGATTGTCCGTCCGGCCATCCCCAATGGCCCGAGGGAATCTGCACCAAATGTCAGCCTAGCGCTATCACACTCCAGCCCCAAGCGTTCCGCATGGTCGATCACGTCGAGTTTGCCTCGTCAAAGATCATTGACAAGTTCTTGGACTCGTGGCGGCGATCTGGTAACCAGCGCATGGGATTTCTTTATGGCAGATACCTCGAGTATGATGTGGTGCCTCTGGGAATCAAGGCTGTCATCGAAGCTATTTACGAGCCACCGCAAGTTGATGAGATTGATGGCATTACTCTCGGCTCTTGGGACAACGAGAAGGATGTCGACCAAGTGGCCAAACTCTGCGGCCTTGAAAAGGTCGGCGTCATCTGGACGGACCTTCTCGATGCAGGGAAAAATGATGGCTCTGTCATCTGCAAACGACACGCCGACTCGTATTTTCTTGCCTCTCAAGAAATCACATTTGCAGCACGCCTGCAGGCACAGCACCCCAAGGTGACGAAGTGGAGTGACACGGGCCGGTTTGGTTCCAACTTTGTGACATGTATCGTCTCTGGCAACGAGGAAGGCGCAATTTCAATTTCGTCGTATCAAATGTCAAACGACGCGGTTGAGATGATTCGGGCGGACATCATCGAACCATCTGCTGATCCGACCGTCATGCTCGTCCGTGAAGAGGAAGAGGATGATGGGTCACCAAGCAGGACACGGTACATACCCGAAGTGTTTTACCGGAAGATCAATGAATACGGGGCAAATGTGCAGGAGAATGCGAAGCCGTCATTTCCTGTCGAATACCTCTTCGTCACCCTCACGCATGGCTTTCCCGAAACAGAAAAGCCCCTCTTCACTGACGACGGCTTCCCTATCGCGAACCGAGAATACCTTGGAGAGTCGCAAGAGCATTCCGCCGTCGCCAAGATTCTCAAAATAAACCAGAAGAGCAACGAGCTCAACGCATCCAACTTCCACCTGCTATGTTTCCTCCATCAGATGGGCGTCCTTTCCGAGGTAACCACCACTCGATCCGTGGGTGTCTAAAACTGACCGGATTGTAGGAGGAAGAGGGCCTTCTTTGCAGGGCAGCCACGCAGCGCGATCTCGCCGAGTCATTCCAGCTTCGGTCGACATCAGGATGGCAAACGCTTCTTGTCATCCTCCAATCAACTGGTGAGAGAAATCCAAAACGCCCCCGGTCCGGTGACACTTCGATAGACGGAGGCCCAACTATTCGTGGCGGTAGTAGTGCTGCTGCTTCCTCTTTCAGACAAAACAACCCGTCCGATAGCGATGAACCCCTTGCTAAGCGATTTGCTGCTTTCAGGTTGAATGGAGACCGACCTTCACGCACTACATGAATCTTAGGGGAGGGTTGGCGAGATTGAGATGGGAATTCCGCTTGGGTTTTTGGCATGATGCCTGGACGTATACGAGCTGGACTTTGGGTTCAGTGGATTTTCGTCCTGACCGTAGCGCGTTAGGTGTAATTCAAGTTCAGTATTAGTTGCTAGTGTGTCTGATTAAGCGACGTTGTCTGGGATTGTTCTGTTTCCTCGAGGTGCTCACTCAAGTCCCTGAAATGCAATATCTCTGTGTCGTAGAGTTAAAAACATGATGTATCTTTTCCTGTGATATGGAGCCTAAAGAAGACGGGCCCCCTCTGCACACAAAAGCTAATGGGCATTAACTTCCCAGAACACATATGAGCTGCAGAAAGACTAAACGCAGAATTGGTTACTCATGCTGGCAAACTTTTATCTAGTTAGGTATACTGCGAAGTTTTATGCCAATTTGGCTCAATGAAAAAGTTACGGTATAGAAAAGAGAGCCATAAAAAAGCGAACAGAAAACCCGTCCCGCTCCGCCCGAAATCCCGTATTGAACGCCCGTTTGGTTTCACTCTTTCCTGCAAAAAAAACCACCGCTCGGAAATCACATCATACCTACAAGGGCTTGCCGCCAATGAATTCGGACCACCTGCGAACCTCTGATGGAATACCCTCAGGCCGAGGCAGCTTCTCGCTCATGCACTGAGCGAAGAGGATGGCCGTCTACATATGGTCAGCAACGCGTCACAAGTCATGCTTTAGCGTAATAGCGCGAGTCACTCACCTGCGGCTCCATGAACAATGGCACGCCAAAGTCAACAGCATTGCGGCGCATGACATAGTCGACATCCATGATTGTCTTGCCCCGCGCCTGAGCAAGGTTGAATACACCGCGGATGTCATACTTCTTAAACACCTCACGAAGCGCCCGCTTGTCATCCCTGGGGAACTCAATCACATCAACGGTGATCTTGTGCTTGCACGTCGACTCGAGGAATTGCTTCACCTCCTCATCGGCCGCATAGAGCTTGTAACCGAGAGGAGCAACGTAGTCGGCAACTCTGGTGAGCCAGTCCTTCTTCAGCTGTCCGCCAAACAGGAGACCCTCCCCGGGCTCGGGCACCCGGAAGTTCATGGCTGACTGCAGAGATGCCCAGTAGGCGTCGACCAGATCCTTACCGAAACATGCCATCTCACCTGTCGATGCCATCTCGACCCCAAGGAAGGGGTCAGCTCCGGCCAGACGAGTCCACGAGAACTGAGGCACTTTGGTTGCAACGTAGTCGCGCTTAACAGCCATCAGGTCGGTCGGGTCGGGTATACCCTCGCCGGCAATGGCCTTAGTAGCAACGTCGATGAAGTTGGTGCCAAGAACCTTGCTCACGAAGGGGAACGAACGAGAGGCCCGGAGATTGCACTCAATGACCTTGAGTGCGGGGGATCCACCCTCGGGGTCTTCAGCCTTGATGATCTGCATGTTGAAGGGACCCGTGATCTTCCAAGCCTTGGCCACCTTCTCCGCAATTTCCTTGACACGCTGCATCGTGGTTTCGTCGAGGCTGACGGGCGGCAGCACCAGGGTAGCATCACCAGAGTGAACACCGGCTTGCTCCACGTGTTCACTGACCGCATGCACGATCAGCTTACCCTGGGAGGCGACGCCGTCAACGTCAATTTCCTGGGCCCCCTCGATAAATTTGCTGATCACCACAGGGTGGTCAGGGGAGACGTTGCTTGCAGCCTCAAGTTTATCCTTCAGGTCTTCCTTGCTGTGAATGACCGTCATAGCTGCTCCCGACAGAACATAAGATGGGCGGACAAGGACAGGGTAGCCGACTTCCTCGGCAAACTTCTCTGCGGCCTCTACATCGGTGAGTTCCTTCCACGCGGGCTGGTCGATGCCGATGCTGTCGAGAATCTCAGAAAACTTTTGCCTGTCCTCTGCCTTGTCGATGTCCCGCGGGTCGGTTCCGAGGACCTTGGCACCACCAGTTTCCTGAAGGCGAAGGGCAATATTTTGCGGCAGCTGACCGCCGACCGACACCACCACATTGCTGGCACCCTCAAGCTCATAGATGTCCATCACGCGCTCATAGCTCAGTTCATCGAAATAAAGGCGGTCGGCCTCGTCAAAATCAGAGCTTACCGTCTCGGGGTTCGTCTTCACGGAGATTGAAATATCAGTACCATTCATATGGAAAGCCTGGGCGCTTCAATAACAGAAGGAGAGAAGTGGACACTTACATTGATCATGACCGTCTTTTTGCCCATTTTCCTGAGAGCACGGGTGGCGCTGACAGCGCACCAGTCGAATTCGACAGAGCTGCCAATGCGATACACTCCCGAGCCGAGAATAATGGTGCCCTTGTCTTCAAAGGTGATGTCGTGCGAAGAGGCGTTGTACGTGGTATAGAGGTAGTTGGTGTCAGCCGGGAACTCGGCCGCGAGGGTGTCGATTTTCTTGACCCACGGCCTGATACCAAACTCTAGTCTCAAAGCGCGGACCGCGTCCTCAGTGTTGCCGACGGCCATAGCAATCTGCTTGTCCGAGAATCCCAGCTTCTTCGCCTTGAGGACATGCTCCCTCTTCAGACCCCGCAGGCTACCAACCTGCTGGAGCTCTTGGTTGCAGTCGACAATATTCTGAAGCTTGTATAGGTACCATTTGTCGATCTTGGTAAGCTCATGCACGCGGTCAACGGAGTAGTTCTCGTGGAGCATGGCCTGGCCAACAGCCAACCACCGGCGGTCCGTGGGATTCTGGAGTTCAAAGTCGAGATCCTCAAAGTCAGCACCCTGGAAGCCGACAAACCTAGGATCGATTTGTCTGATGGCCTTCTGGAAAGACTCTTCGAAGGTACGGCCAATTGCCATGACTTCCCCGACCGACTTCATCGCACTGCCAATGTCCCGCTTAACGTGCTGGAACTTGGAGAGATCCCACCTGGGAATCTTGCAGACGATATAGTCAAGCGAAGGCTCGAAGTTTGCTGTCGTCGTCTTGGTCACAGCGTTGGGGAGCTCGGGCAGGCTGTGACCAAGGCCAATCTTGGCAGCTGTGTAGGCCAGGGGATAGCCAGTCGCCTTAGAGGCTAGGGCAGAGGACCGAGAGAGACGGGCATTGACCTCAATCACCCTGTAGTCTAGGCCATCCGGCTGAAGAGCGTATTGAACGTTGCATTCGCCAACGACACCCAGGTGACGAACAATCTTGATGGCGGCAGACCGGAGCATGTGGTATTCCTCGTCGCTCAGTGTCTGACTTGGTGCGACGACAATCGAGTCACCGGTGTGGATTCCCAGGGGGTCGAAGTTCTCCATGTTGCATACCGTAATGCAGTTGTTGCTCGCATCACGTACGACCTCATACTCAACCTCCTTCCAGCCTTTGAGGGACTTCTCAACCAGAATCTGGGGAGAGAGTGTGAGCGACCGAGCGGCCATGTTCCGGAGCTCTTCTTCGTTGTTGGCGAAGCCAGACCCCAGACCACCCAGCGCATAAGCCGCGCGGACAATAATCGGGTAGCCGATCTGTGAGGCAGCTGCAAGGGCCTCATCGACCGTGTTGACGGCAATTGACTTCGCAATGGGGATGTTGATCTCCTCAAGGGCCTTTGCGAAGAGATCTCTGTCCTCACTAAGCTCTAGCGTCCTTACGCTTGTTCCCAACACCTTGACGCCGTACTTCTCGAAGAGACCGAGCTTCTCCATCTGCACGCCGAGGTTGAGAGCGGTTTGGCCGCCGAAAGAGAGGAAGATTCCATCGGGCTTCTCCTTTTGAATCACGTACTCAACGTACTCGGGCGTGACGGGAAGGTAATAAACCTCGTCGGCGAGGACATGATTCGTCTGAATAGTGGCAATATTCGGGTTGATGAGGACAGATGAGACTCCTGCCTCTTTGAGTGCCTTAAGGGCCTGCGCTCCTATTTGCATGGGGTGCTGTTAGTGTTTCGTCTCTTTGGCAGTCGTTGTCGTGTGACTCAGTCTAATACACCGCCTTGGACTTTGGCTGGGAGGGACAACATACCCGAGTAGTCAAACTCTCCAGCCTGCCCAATGGCAAGACCACCGCTACCGATAACGAGGACCTTCTTGACGTCGATGTGCTCCTTGGGCTTTATGACGCCGCTCTCGAGGTAGGCCCTCGGATTCGGGGCGGACTGCGCGACGCCCGGGCTGGCGCAAGCACGGGCGGCGGAGAATAGGCGTTTTTGGGTCAATTGGCTTGCCGCAGCCTGGCCTGGAGTCTGAAGTCTGGCATTTTGAGCAGCGGGTGAGAGGACACCTAATTGAGCTGACGGGAGGGGTACTCGTCGACCGTGTCGGAGGAGAGCCGGGGCCCGGCCCGCCTTGTAAACCGTCGACAGCATGTCTGGGAAAGTTTAAAGAGAATTGGAGAGAGGACCGCAGAGCGGGCACCCTGATTCTCAAAAATGCAAAAAGCAGGAATCCCGGGTTGGATCTCAAGCAGGCTTTCCCAGTCCCTCTCACTACGCCAATTGCCAAGTTTTTAGGTGTCACCGCTTGAGTTCTCGCTGGAATTTTTCGATGGGGGGAGGGCTGGTGGTTGATCGATCCCGATTCTCAGAACTTGGCTCCGATGTGGAGAAGCCTGATAAGAGATAAGGCTCTTTCAGAGCGAAAAAGAGTCATTGGGGACCTGGTTTCGCTGAAAATTTTTCCAAGCACCTGGCGCCGGCTCCCCTCCGACAGCGGAACCTGTCAATTTACTTTTCGCCTCATTGTGGATGGGATTCTGCAGTTGGGGCCAATGATGGAATCACCATCGCAATCTGTGTTTCCCATCACCCCCTTGCAGCGTCAGAGCTGGCCCCTCCAACAGTTCTAATATCTCTCATGACATGACGATGAAACAAGCTTCACAGAACCCATTGTGGCAGATACTTCTATTGTTAAATTCCTTCAGTTGAGCTAGGATAGCGGTCTTAGACTCTCAACAGATTTTGCCAACAAAGATGTTGGAGCGAGGCGGTTTTCCATCTGGTAAACGGGCTACCCCACCCTCGAGCTGACCTTGCAAAAATTGCTTGCTGGGCTCTCATTGGCCAATGCCATGCAATGCATGGTCGAAAAAATTCCCCTCATCAGGCGGTGAGCGTCAGATGCAGAATGATGGCACAAAGCCCAGACCACGCTGACAGCTGGCTCCAGCCCCTGCTAGCATCCCTGTCGGTTTGGAAGCTTCACGAATCGGGCGTTGCCTAGTCAAGCCAGTCTTCGATCGGTCCTTTCCAGGTTGCCAGTTCACTCAATTCACTCAATCTTTTCCTCTAGCATTCCGCTTTTCCTGCCAAGGAATTACACTACAAAACTCGGTATAGCACCTAGGTAGTGTAGCCGCCGGGATTCACCCGCTGCTCTAATCCTTGTCTAACCGTACCGCTGGATTCCCTGCGATGAAGTTGAGATCCACCTTGTGACCGAGTAACTCCCGAATATTAGAGATCCCATACTTAATCATAGTTGGGCGTTCTGCAGTCATCAGCACTAGTTTAAGCTCGGAGGACAGGAGGTAGCAAACCTAAAGACAGACCCCATCCATAAACACGCAGGTCACTAGGTAGACCCACTGATTCCAAGAACTCGGGTCGGAACATGCCACTGTTACCAATTTCAACGAGTTTGTTCAGGCCCTTGTGGAAAGCAAAAATCTCCATGCTGGGCTCGGTATAGGGGTTGTATGCCGGTTTGAACTGAAGGTCGGTGAGGCCCATCTTGCCAAAGAAGGTCTCCATGAACTCCATGAGGCCGCCAAGGGTGAGACCGTAGTCGGCGATGACGCCTTCAACCTGGTGGAACTCGGCAAGATGTGTGGCATCAACTGTCTCGTTACGGAAGACGCGATCGATGGAAAAATACCGAGCCGGCGGTACTCGTCCGTCCTTGTCTTTTTGAGAAGCTAGCTTGTGCAGCATGGCGGCTGACACGGCTGTTGTGTGAGTCCGCAGAACAAGGCGCAATGATTCCTCGGGGGACCAGGGATATCTGTAACCTATTGATCCAAACTTTCCGTTCTCGTGAACCTGGCGCACGTTCTCCCAGACTTCTTCATAGTCCCGAGTGTCGCCTGGTGATGTAGCCCGAGGCTTGTCTGCTACCTTGGGGTCTGAGATGTAGAAGGTATCCTGAAGGTCACGAGCAGGATGTTGTTGTGGAACGAAGAGGGTATCAAAGTTCCAGAAACCAGACTCGACATAGCGGCTGGTGGGCATCTCCTCGAATCCCATTTCAAAGAAAATCTGCCTGAACTCGTGTCTGACCTTGCCCAAGGGATGCAGAGCGCCGGCGTTCTGATCGGCCCCAAGGGCCTTGAGATTGTATGGCTTGAAGGCACCTGTCTTCCACACATCAGAGGTAAGCATATCGTCGGTTACATCCGTCTCTTCCTTGGCAATCTCGAGCGCAAACTTCGGACCCTTGGAAATCTTGAAGCTAATAACCTTCTGCACCTTGACGAGTTTGCGCTTCTTTAGGTCGGCGAGAACTCTTGCGTCAGGGTGCGTTCGCGTCTCCTTGACGGTGCGGACTTGCTCAAGTGTAACGTCCTGGATAGATTCGGTCTGGCAGTGGCGCATTGGGTCAGCTTCTGGCTGGGAAAGCAGTTGCGCAATGGGAAGGGACACAAACTGCAGCCTTGAATCTCCCATCCTTGGTCCTAGAAATCCACTTCTCCTTGAAGGCTTTGCTCTGGCCAACCTTGGTGACGGTCTTATCGCCAATGACCTTTTCAAGCTCATGCACCGCCAACCCCTCAACGGCCTGGCGCAATGCTTCGAAAACACGGGCTTCGTGACTCCCATTGGCAGCAATCTGGTCGCCTTCCGGTTCTAGAATGTACTCCTCTCTTTCGATCTGGTCGTACTTAACCATGTCGCGGGAGGCGAGGCGATCAAGCGCGGCCTTTATGTCGACAAAGGTGACCGCGGGGAACACTTCTGCCGAAAGAATCGGCTCCGCCCGAGAGAGCGCATGAAGAACCTCATGGGTCAGGTCTTTCGGGGCAGCTTCTGGAGCCATTATTGCAGCGTTTTACACTTGCGCGGTGGTTTCTTGCGGACGGCGGCGACTCGGCGTTGTAAGCCAGATGCTGGTGTTGAAGCTACATTTGAGTCACTCTGTCCCGCACCCAAATTCATGCCCCTCCAAACTTGGGCTTGATCCACAGCAAGGGTCCCGCGCTCTGGGCCCCACCAACTGCCCAGCGATTTTCCACTGCAAGCCTCGAGCACCTCGAAAGGTGTTTGCACGGTACTTAAGAATATACCCCAGCAACTGGATTCGACATCAAGTTTCTCGTTTTTTTTTTCGCTCTTGTTTTACTGGCCGTAAGAAAGAGCAAAGCATTATCGAGGCCTGTACATATTCACTCAACCCTACCTCCCGTCAGCCAGTTTGCGACTGCTTGTCTCAGCTCGAAACTAACAATCCCTCAGTTTCCAACCCTAACCCTCAGCCTGCAACCTGCCGAGGCACGCGCCACATTGAAGCGCGAAAGCCAGTTTATAGCGAGGTGAGGAGCAAAGCTTCATCGATAGGAATTCGTAATCACCTTCAGCGTCGTCCGCGGGGTCGCATGACAACGTATTGCCACCCAAGGCGGCGAGAACCATCGCCAGCCGGATACACCTTTACAACCTTCCATATCGCTGTCATACAGCTATGTAAGACTCGGCCGACGACGTCATTTCTACACCGAGATAGTTGCGCCAAGTACAAATCCCGTCCCAACCTCGGCGAGCTATGAACGATGATCCCACCTCGAGCTTCGCGGCCCGGCAGCGCGCCACTGAGCCCGACGCCAACCATGAACAGGTCAGAGACCAACATGGTGCGGAGGAGGTTGATGAATCTTCGACCGCTTCGCAGCAGGAATCAGAGAGGAAGGAGAGGCGAAAGGCTGGCTTGATTAAAAAGCTTCAGTTCATGAGCCACCTACAAAAGAGCCTTGATGCGATAGTCTTCGCCTACCTCTGCACACTATATTACATGGAGTGAGCTTCTGGTCCCATCTTTCGCCATTGCCATCGATCTGACTTCTCTCTGCGCAGATGCTCTTTCCCCCGTCTCCTCTTGCGCGTCATCCCCCACTACATCTTCATATCTCCCAAAGAGAGCACGCTCTCCCTGCCAGCGCATCGCCCACACGTCTTTGCCATCTTCATACCAAACATACTGTGCATGTTCTTCCATGTGATCTTTGCGCTTCCGCAGGCAAGCGAGGCGACACGCGGGTACCTGCATGGGGGCGTCATTATCGATTTCATCGGACAGAAGCCGCCAACTTGGAGGCTAGCCCTCATTTCCCTCGACTTGGTTATTTGGGGTGTACAGTGTCTCATGCTCGCCGTCCACCAGGAGCGCGAAAAGCTTAGAAAGTTGGTCCTGCCGTCGCTGCAAACGGTGCCTGGTACAGAAACGACAGCAGAAACCTCAACCCAGGATTATCAAGCCGAAGAGCGAGGAGTGCTACGAGACAATACGGAGCTGGCGGATAATAATGATGAAATCGAGTTACAGCCGTTTACTGGACAAGCGTCGGGAGACGAAATACGGATGGGGGCGAGCTACGCCCAGGCCACGGTGGATCTGGTCGATGTCTTGTGGTCTGGCAATGCCGTTTTGGCCAATTTTCATATTGTACATGCCGTTCGAACAGTTGGAAATGACGTCCAGGGAGCCGCGGCTTACTCACTGCAGAGTATTGGTTATACCGCGTCGCTGGCTGCTGCCATTGCGGCGGAGAGGAGAGCGAGGCTATCTAGTCGGCGACAGAGGCCACAGCCCCAATAGATGAATTCTCACACAGGGCGCAGCTTGGTACCATGACACCTTAAGGCATGACCGTCGCCATGCTTGCTAAACACGCTCTTAGGGGCTAAACCGACCTCAGGGAGAGGTTCTGCTGTCCCTCGGTTGTTATCGAGATTAGACTCTTGATGTGTTGCCGCCGTCGGAATCTGAGCAAGTATGATTATCATATTTCATGCTACCTTCCTTCCAATGTTGCCCACTCCAGTTCCCTTCACAGAAATGAAGAGGTCACCCGAGCTCTCGTCGTCATCATCGACACTCCGTATACCCCAACTGCTCGCCCCGAATGCTTTCAGATCTCTGGCCAGTCCTATCGTCTCTTCTCTCCCCACTACATCTCTCCCTAACCTCAACCGCCCCACGTCCTCTGACCCCATGGCCATTAGCGTCAGCATGGTTGATACCGACACGGCGCTCGCACATCCGCCCTGTGCAATGATTTCCAGCAGCTGGTACGCACAGCGAATGCCAATATCCTCCGGTACAACACCGCCCTCTGGTGGCGCAACCTCGTCCGCCGAATAAATAACACCCTCAGCGCTCGACTCTGCCACCAAACTCAACCCAAAGCCAATACCAATCTTCTTCTTGCTGCCCGCCTTGTCCCCTACCAGCGGCGCTGGATCATACTGGGCCGCAACATGTATATCCGAAACTAGGGGGTTTAGAACTCCCCTCGCCGACGTGATCATACGGTTATTATGACTTGCCGACACACCCGTGCAATACGCCACGCCACGAATCCTCCTGATGCGTCCTGGCCGGCGGTTCAAATGCAGCGTCTTGGGCAACCGGACCTGGCTCGCGAAGCGTAGCTCTACCACGCCGCCGCCGCCGCGCCCGTGTGGACCGGCGCACGAGCGGGCTAACACGCGCAGCTCGATGCGGGCGGGCGGGATGCCAAAAAGTCTGTAAAGCGGGAGGACAGCGGTGCGAAATGTGTCAACCGAGATATCGCCGGCAAGGTGGGTAGCTGCAGTGATGACGCCGGGGCCGGAGAATCGGACGTTCATGTGGGCTTTAGAGAAGGGGGCGAGGAGGGCGAGCGGCATGAGGAAGTAGCAGATGCCCCGCGTGTTGTTGGCGGGGAGGGTGTGTTCGATGATATCGCCGCTGGAGCCAGCGCCAGGTACAGTGCCAGTGATAAGGCCCGGCTGATAGGTCATGGTCGTGCCGCTGTACGAGACGTCAATGAGGCTGCCATTTGTAACGGCTTCGAGGAGGCGCAGGAAGGAGATTTCGTGAGGGGCGAGACCGGGGTTTGTCGCGGAACTGCTGCGGATTTTGGAGATGTGGATTGGTCGGCCGGTCAGAGTCGCGAGAACCAGCCGTTGTGTGAAGGCGTGGTGGCCTGTGAAGCGCACAAATTCCGGTTTATCACCCGACATGGCCGTGAATATGTGGTCAGTCGGATCTAGGTTCCTTTGTGTTGTGAGATCTCGGCTTTCCTAGAAATTTATGTGGAGTTGTTCCCATCTAATCGCTTATCGATAAGAAGAAAAGTTTAGGGGCGCAGAGAACTATGTCTCGGCACTGCGGGTCCACGATCCTGGGATTCAATGGACCGTGACTGACCTTCTTGCCATTCATTTTTTAGGTTACTATTGCTTTCTTCAATGTGTTACTACTGGCATGCTGTACAGGCTTTCTCTTTCCCATGCCTCCCCGGACATTCTCTCTCGAGCTCAGCCGAACGAGCTATGTTTGCCAATCTTGCCTCACAACACTTCGAGGTTCAACTTCAAGTGTCCAGCCGTGGATAGCGCGGCGCGCTTCAAGTTCGAATGTCACCCGGCGACCACCGCCGAGAGCCACGACAATAAAGGCACTCAAGGACGCCCGGGAATCTTCAAACGATGCAAATTTCCATGAGATCATCGCTCGCATACAAAATGGCGAAGCCCCCGACGAGAAGGAGTTGGCACAGCTCGAGGCCGAGATCGACAAGAACAACCACGAGATTTCAGAAGCGCAGCAGAAAAACGAGCAGATGGGTGTCAGGTACTATGACCAAGACCCATCTGGTCAGTTGACCCAGTTGCGAGATAACGAAGAGTTCAGTGACGCCGCTTCCGGGCTCGACGCTGAGGTCGAGAAGCACATCAGCCAACTGGAGCAGCACATGTTGAAGATGATACGGATGTTCAAAGACCTGGAGAAGGAAGGTATGCCAGAAAGAGCCAGTGAGCTGAGGAAGCAGTTTAAGCACTCGCTCAGGACACAGTACAAGGGCAAGACGGGTCCCGAGGACGAGGTCTACGGCATGCTCCGCATTCCCGGTTTCAGTGGGCCAAAAGCGCGTCCTGTTGCTTACCTCAACACATTTCTGGCGCGGGACAGCGTTGTCCAAGGGGGTATTCCAAAGCAGAAGGACCTTGTCGAATGTTGGAAGTATTACTCGGCAGCGCGCAAGACACTCTCCACAGCCTGGAAAAACGTGCCTCGAGAGGTCTGGGACTTCCTCTGGATGATTCTCTCGTGGGACGGGACAGGGGTGGAGAACCCCAACAGAATGCGACACATTTATGTCCTCGCCAAGGATATGAACTCGGCCGGAGTACTACTGAAGGACTCGCAGCAACTCCTCGCTATTGAGGCGATGTTCATTGAGGGATGGGAGGAAGAAGCAATTATGGCATGGAAGAAGGCGGTTGTCACCCTGGGCTCCAAGCCTGAGACCTTCGAGAATTACTGGGAGTTGGGAGTTCGCATGCTTGCCCGGCGCGGGGACACGGAGCGGGCAATGAGGGCAGCCCACACTCTGCTGAAGTCGGCAGAACAGTTCGAACCTCGGATTTTGATACCAATCATACGAGCGTTGTCAGCCAGGGACGATACGGCAGAACAGGCTTGGGAAACGTATCAGGAAATGAAAGAGCTCCTGAGTGACGACATGACGATTGAGGACTACGACGAGGTCATCGCCATCTTCCTATCCAACAACCGTGTTGAGTCCGCTCTCCAAGCTTTTGTCGACATGATGTTTTCTAGCCCTCTCGACATCCGAAGCAGGACGAAGCTTCCCATGGCGGTCAGCAACCAGTTCTTCGTCGGGAAGTGGTTAAAGCGCCTCATCGGAGCTGGCGATCTCGATGGCGCTTACAAGGTGGTAGAATACCTCCAGCGCAAGGGGATAACCCCCTCCCCTATACAGCTCAACGGTCTTCTCGGAGCTTGGATTCGATCTCAGGATGCCGGGAATGTGGAGAAGGCCGAGAAATTGGCCTGGGACATGATCAACTCGCGGTTAAGCTACGTTGACGCGCGCGACCGGCAGTCATCATTCGATCAGAAAGTAGTCTTCTATGACCCAGTTCGCCGGGAACGCAATGTCGACGAGGACGGCCCAGGATTTCACTGCGCGACGAAAGCCACAGCCGAAACATTTTCTGTTCTCGCCGAGAATTATTGCGCTAGGGGACTTCACAGTCGACTGCAACTGCTCTGGAAAGCCTCTCAGGAATCCGGCATTGGAACAACAAGCTTCCTCATGAATCAGCTTATCCGGTCATTCTCACAAAACGGCCAAGCCGACGAAGCAATCAGACTCTACACCGAAATGGTGCTGGAAGGCAACGTTAAGCCCGATGCGCACACCTTCTCGGCCATATTCAACACACTTTCCGTTAATCGTCTCATTACACGAGATGAGCAGCTCGCACAACGCGACGTCACTCTCGGAAGGCAGTTCTTTAGTGACATGGTCAGAGCGGACTGGACTTTCGACGGCCCCGAACTCTTCCACATGCTCCCGAGGCTAATATTGTTCTCTATGCTGAAATGCGGTGACTACCCAGGGATGATGGTAGCCGCTCGCGCCATGGCGCAGCTGTTCGACTTTGCGCCGCCAGAACCCTTGCTAATCGAACTTGCCACGGGGACCGAGACGCTCCGGGTCAAGACAAAGCGAAACATCACTCGCATTCTGGAGGGAACCAGAACGATAGACACCCTAATGAAGAAGCACGGCGCGCTGTTGATTGAGCAGGGGTGCGACTTGCAGAACATCACGGAAGAGTGGAAGGCTGATCAGCGTCGTGGTGTCCTGGAGAGTCTCATCTTGATCAAGGCCGGAGCAGAGGACGCCCGGCCGGAGGAAGTGAAGCCGGTGATTGAAGAAACCGCCCAAGAGATGGGTGTGTATGATATTGTAACGATAAAAGATCCGGCGGTTATTGCGCGGCATAGAAAGATCATTGGTCATGCCAAGGGAAGCAAGTCGTGATGATCTTGTATAGGCAGTATAAGGCGACCTCGCTGGTAATATAAGACCTTCACTAAGTGTGTTTCCCTATGTGCTCTCGGCCATAACAATGATGTTCGATGTTCTGTGGGCTGGAGTTTACCAACTCTGAGAACCCAAGACCATGAGAGCAGAAATTTGCCAACCACTTCCATATGGGGAAATGGTATCCAGGCCTCTGTGGGCTTATTGAACCAGGGAGGTCGTGCAACGGCCTCGCCATGAGCATTGGCCGTCCAGCTAATCGTGATCCTCCTCGGTCAGCCCTGGACACCCCTCCATCTCTACATCTGGATATGCAAACTTGCACCAGAAGCAATACCTATGCTCTACCCGCAAATACGCCACCAAGCGCTGTAGCCGATCTTCTGGCGGTAGTGCGTTGAACTCCTCCAGCTCGTTATCCTCCTCGTCTAGGTCATCCGCCGCTAGGTATGTCGTCGCCGCCTCCACTTGCCCTCTCCCTAGCGCCCGCTTGTCGTCCTCGTCCTCCTCTGGGTCATCGTACGTTGGTAACCGTGGCAGCGACAGTTCTAGATCCTTACGCATGCGACGCTCCCTCTCAGCCTCCGCTCTCATTCTGACCAACGGCCGGTACACCAACGGAACCGACCTTAACGGACGCGTAGCAATATCCATCTCCCCATCATCCATCCTCTCAGCTACCTTCTGCGCAGCAGCTACCTGTCTTTCCAGGCGCACCTCCTCTCTCCCCCTCCGCACCCGATCACGATACTCTCCCTCATCAACCCTTACCTTCTTCACCTGCTCTTCGGCCGCCTCAGCAGCCTCACGCAGCTTCCTCTTCCGCTCACTCTCCAACCCAATCCCCTCCCGGCCATCCTTGACCGAAATTCGAATCGGCTCCACTACCCGATCATCAGCAGCCCCTTCCTCGCGCTGCTTTCCAAGCGCACCACCCTTGAAACCCATCTTTGCCATCATGGCAAGCCCTTTGCTCGCCTTAGCCGACGGCACTGCAGATTTCCCTGAGGCAGTGGGGGTCGCTGACTCGAGAAGGGAGCGGGAGAGGGCGGCTTCACGCCGGGCTTCAGCTTCAGCGGCGAGCTCGGCTTTAGATTTAACTCGGCCGCGGGCTTCGGCTTCGCGGCGCTCGCGCTGGCGGCGCTGGAGCGAGGTTTCGGGTTGGGAGTTGGTGGAGTGGTCGGGGAAGGCCATTTTCATGTAGTCGTCTTCGGAGTCAGACATTTTGGCGGTGGTGACTCTCTAGGGAGATGATGGAAGTGGTCGTCTTGGTGTGTGGTATGAGCCTCGAGTGGTTGTCGGCTGTGGTGAATGAAGTGTGTCGAGGCGGTAAGTGAAGGACTGTTTGCCAGATGGGTGAGATTGAAATTGCCCCACCATTTGCCGGCTTTGACTCCCACTTCCCAAAATCGTGCCTCTTGAGTCACAATCTCTCACTTTGAAGAATCTAAAAGTTACATGCACTACACCGTCAGCCTATTGTCCATATTTCTGTTGCCCGGGGGATGCATACCGTAGGGCAGGCCCGAGGAGCTCTAAATTGGCCGCAGAACGTTGTTGGCAGAAACCGATCCTCCCTCCGCAAGCCGAGATGGATACCGGAAGTTCTCCCTCAGGATATCCTCCAAGAACTTGCGAGACCTGTGCTGTCAAAGGGTGACTGAGACTCTTGAGCTATTGTATCCCACACACTTGATCCTCTTTTCCTGGTACCCAAATTTGGCCTTCATATCTATAAAAACTTGCCCACCATGCGCTCTCTTTCATATGGCCAGACTCCTAAGTATAGTACTTCCTTGGCAGCAACATTGGCCTTGGAACCAGGTTGAGGAGCCATCAGCTCGTTATGTGTCTGTCACATCCAGGCCGGCAAACCTAGACATCGAAAGCCACAAGTCCAGCCTCCCGCCAAGTTTCCAAGACCCTATCGAGCTTACCCGCAGTCTAGAAGTTCCTTACCTGTAGGTCGACTCGCTCTGCATTGTCGAGTATGGCTCCGAGGACTGCTTAGGGGAGGGCAAAGGTGTGTCTAAAATTGAAGATTCAGCTCTACTGCTGGCACTTCAAGATGTTTCTGAGGCGGTGGTAGGGTCATTATACCCCGTAACATGCGGGTACTGCTTGTATCTACTCTCTGTTCGCGGTCTTCAAGGCTCAGAATCCGGCGACTCACGGCCCCATTATCTAACTCGAGACACAATGACACTCGAAAATGTGATCCAACTTACCCAGCTCCGGTTGGTGCTTACACAGAGGGGCATGTCCAGGATGGCCATGACTTGACAAGACAGCACCCAGAAGCGAGTTAGCTACATGTAAGCTAGGACTCGACAGAATCACAACTGAGACGCAACATAGTTGTTGATTCGGCACTGGTGAGCGTCTTACCGTGCACATTGAAGAATGAACCAACCCACCACCCCACTCTCCCGGGCAACCGTATTTGAAATTGTTTGAATATTTTCTCTCGTCTCCTTCACATTGAGTGTTAACACACAATCAATCAACAAAGTCCACATAGTAAGTACAACTTGAACCTGGTCCAGTCACATCTGAATTTCAAGGCCCCGCAGAGTCATACATGTAACTTAGATTCCAGCCAGCCAGCCAGTTAGGTATTTAGTCGAAACTCTCCTCTCCTCTCCTCTCAAAAAGGCATCTAGGTCTTGATCTATTCGCACCCAAGTCATATTCCCCTCCCAAATCAACAACACAACAAACACCCTTTCCCGCGTCCAGTGAAGTCTCCATTGATCCACGCCAGAACAGAACAGAAGAGAACAGAGAACGACATACCCACTCGCACACACACGATAGATAGATACATGTATACGTACCTACACACATCTGGATCTCCATCCCTATTCGGTTTTTTCTTTTTCTTTTTTCTTTTTCTTTTCAGTTTCTTTCAATCAGTGGTGCCTTGACCACCTCACCTACCTACCCTACCCAACCCAGGCAGACAAGGAAAATAAAAGCACCCGACCCGAAGAGCCGAGGGGCCGAGGGACCGAGGGGAGGCGGGGAGAGAGAGTGAGGGAGGGAGGAGGCGCAGTCTAATGCTGGACATGGAGGATCCGAGCCTATCCGAGTTTGGTCTTCGACCAGACAATAGGATAAGGGCAAGGAGGATTGAGTTCAATGTGCTTTTCGGGAAAGGGAACATGAAGGAAGGGTTAAGGAAATAAAATATGACTGGATGTGCGGGTGTGGGAGGTGGGAGATGGGGGGGGGGGGAAGGGGGGGGGGGGGGGGGAAGGGGGGGCGGAAGGATTGACATGTTGGGATTGTGCTCGTCGTAATTTGATGTGTGATGTTATGTTATGTGGAGAGAGGATTTATTGATGGGCGAGGTTATCTTGGGGTTGGTTGTGGTGGTGTCAATTGACGACGCGCAGGAAGGAGGTGTTCAATTGTCAGTCTCGACTGGACGGCAACTCTTATACGAACCGTCCCATCGTGAAACTTGTGTGCCAACTCTAGCTCTTAAGAGTGTTGGTCAGCTCTGGTAACACTACCTTACATAGGTACCATTAGGCTTCGTGATTCGATGCCGCAAACGACGGAACCTCGCAGCTATCAATTGAAGTGAGCGGGATTCAAATCGACCGAATCCGTGTCCCCTCCGCTACATGTAGGACTGGAAGTCACTATGTTAGGTACTTTTCTAAGTCGGATGAACATCGACTGTTGCTGCTGCTGTTTGGGCGCGTCGAGTTTGAGAGAATCAAACCGCTTCGTCTCAATTGAATTCCTTTTTCAAGTCCTACATGTAGGTAGGTGGACACCAGACTAGGCAGCCGAGTATCCTCCTATTGATCCGATCCGTCTAGTTGCAACCCAGGTACCTACCTACACCATCTTGCGTCCACCTCAATTCGTCACAACCCATTGAATAGGTAGGTAGAGAAGCATGAAGAACCAGCTAGACCTAGAACACATAGGCGGCCTGGGTCCAGTCCAGTCCATGGCAACACCCCCCCACCCCCTCCCAATTTCCAGTCCAGTCCGTTCCCTTAGTCCCCCCCACCCACCAACAGCCTACCAAACCCGCCGGTGACTGGAGAACCCACCGGCAGAAACCCACCGGTATTGATAGTAGACAAGTCCATTGAAGAGGTATCCACGACATAGAATAATATACCCGGCCGAGCTCCAACCATGTCCCCCGCTCCCGACCCGACCCGTGCTGGCCCAAGTCCATAATTCCCGAGGGACCAGACCAAACGGACGGACCGTTGCCTGCCATCAATCTGAGGCACGCAACTCTCCTCTCTTCCAGGCTCCAAAGGCCGTCACGAATAGATTGAAACGCCGCCACATGCCGCTTTCCACATGACATCTTAGTATACTGGATTGGAATCAACCGACATGTTTCACCTCATCCATGCATACATTTCATCCACATCACCAGCCAGATCCAGATCGGCATATGATTTTCATTTTCATGATAGCCTAGCCTAACCACCTACACCGACTCGCTTCTAATTCCATTATAGTCCAGACATGCCATCTCACTCCTCCTTACCAAATGTGAACCAAGACGAGGCAAACGTGAGAGAGAGACTGGGGTAGTGCTATACAAACAAATATCAACTCGGACTGCAACACGGCGATGCTGATAATGTAATACAGCGTCAAAAACAGCCGCCTCTTATCCAACGGCAATGGACTGACTCTACACCCACCCCACTCATATAATCCCCATCGGGATCCAAAGCCGAGTTTGCGTGGAATTGAAAATGCCAACTGAAAACGGCAATTCAAATTTTGTCTGACCTGACCACCTCCTTCGCTCCTTCGGGTTACCTGATATTGTATTGTGCCGCTGCACGAGCAAAAAGCAAAGCTGACCACAGCCCAAAATTTTTTTTTTTATAAAAAAAAGGGCGATGGAACACTAGATTTGAGAGAGAGAAGCCAGGTGGCGGCGCAGGTCAGCTGCAGCTTGCGGCAGTTTTGTTTGTCCCACGTTGAATAATCCGATAAGAGTGAGCTTTGGGTAGTAGCACGTCTTGTCTCACCTATTCGTAAACTGTCAAACTGTCAACGAGCTGCAGCTAACCCGGACTGCACTGGATGGTCGGATGGATGGATGACCTGTGCCGTATGTACCTAAGGAACATAGCTGCCATCCCACCCACCATCGGCTACCTTCCTGACCTACCATTGGCACGCGCAACCAATGTAGGGAGCATGTGAAGCACTTGACCCGAGTTGAGTTGTAAAGGAGCGGCACACTCCCAATTCCGAAACAAATATTTCCCCACACTTGAGCGATGCCGTGGTGGCGGGACACAAGGGATGAGGTAGAGATATAGTGTAGAGGACGCTGATAAGTTACGTAGCGTACCTGGAGAGGTATGGTAGTAACCATGCGGCGCTGCGTAGCTAATCCCAGACGCCCAACCATGCGGCATGTTCCCTTTTCAAATAAAGTCAAAAAAGACACACATGCCGCGAGGCACGGAATCTAAAACGGGGGGATGGGGACCATATTCACCCACCATCCAACTTACTTGCATGCCAAATGGACTTCTTGCCCTGGACTTGTCCTACAGAAGACGGCGTAGGGCCTCGTGGAGACTGCCCGGCCAGAGGCGCAGTGACTAAAGCAGCACCGCAACCTGCGCTTTTGTAACAAGACGAGTCTTGTGTGCGACGCCAGGTCATGGCAATTGACGGCGTGGAGTGTCTAAACCAAGAAGATGTACCGGAGCGAGTGAGCGAACCGCGTCGGGATTGCGACGGCGTGCCGTGGAGTTGTCCGTGAGAGTGTGCTTGCAACCCACATGCGTCTTTCTGATCAAAGTACCTCTTGAGACGAGATACATCTGTGTCCAGAGTTAAGACACTTTGCCTTTGGTGAGAACTACCGTCCCAAAGACTGCCTGGCGCGAACAGGCCTCTCCAGGCCCGCAGGTCCGGTCCTGCAAAAGCGTCGGCTTCTAAGGCCGTGCGCCGTATCCGAGAGCCCTTCTCGTCTGCTTCGCCGAGTCGGGCGCTGCCAGCACTGTCTGCATCGTCCACACCATTGAGAGCTCGGACTGCTTGGTTGAGAGGACTGAGAGATCGCTTCGTTTGCTGGCGCGCTCGCTTGGAGAAGACTTAGTCTGCGCTATACTACCCCGCCATGACGCTCTGTGCTGGCCATGTCACCATCGGTATCTGTTCTGGCTCTGCGTCTGCGGGGTAAAAACCGCTACCGCGTACGTTGGTGTGCCCGCTCCGCGAGGATCTAGTTCTCAGCTAAAGGTCTGCCATGCTCTCAGCTGTATTCGCACTTGCGCCATCGGGTGACGACGCGTGCTTTGGACGTGCTCCCAGAGTAACTCGTCAGACCAAGCCCAAGAGGTTCGCTGGGCGCAGTGCAGCCCCGGCCGCAGATCCTCTCCCACAGCAAGCACACCCCTGACGCCCGCATCTTGTCATGTGTTGGCTTCCTTGAAAATCACCACCCGATGTCCGAGACCTTGCCCACACAGCATTTTGCTGCCGACTTGATGGGTCATGGAAAATGGCCCCAAGGCCCTGCTAAACTGGCAGGATCATTGTTTATCAGGTGGCTTCGTTTTCAAGCTCACACATGCCCCTCGCTTTCCGAACCGTTCCCGATAGTTTAACCGATGAGTAGCAACTCTGCCAGCCCCAAACATGCGAAGAAGAAACTAAGGGAAGGAAAAGAGAAAAGAAAAAACGGAACCAAGGATGCAAAGTCGTGCGTGCCGTGGTCGCTGGTCTTGCGCATGGACTTTCCAACCCCTCTTGGCATGATAACGGCACAGTGAGGGGAAAGAAAATCCGTCAACACCAAGTTCCAAAAAATGCCTGCGGCTCTTGCTTTCCGCCATTGGTCCATTGTAATGGAACCTGCGTCGCCTTCCAGGACATTCCAAGGTCCTCTCTGCGCAACACGCTTAATATTACTTGGTAACCACACACTTTGATATCGAGCTGGTGTAACTTCCCGAAACGGGCTGAGTGATATTGGGACCTGAGCTACTCTCCACGTGTGGCGTTCTGTCTACATGGCGGCTGCTGGTATCCCTTCACCGAGATGAAGAAGGGTCTCCAATTCCTGTTCTCCCTATACCCCCACTGCTGTCTCGGTATCCGAAATCGTGAGGCTGATTTGCTTTTTTTTCTTTCTCGAGGCGAGACTCGACAGTCAACTGAAACTGGATATTGCAGCGCCATGGTTGAAGAAGAAACGAGCAACCGTGGCTTGGCAAGAAGAATCATGGGTCGTGGTTGAACAATTGGCTGATAAGGCGTGCACACACGTTCCCCACGACTAATGAAATCTCGACACCCGGATATCGTGTTGTCAAGATTATCGGCGGAGATGCTTCTTCTTCACCCAGGCCTAGACCTGGAAAGTCGTAACATGCGAGATTCCGACTTGCAATGAAGCGGATTTGGTCCCCCACGTCTGAGGGACCCAAGAACCGATGAAGAGCTCGCGTGGGTGTCTTTCCAGAAGGGTTGTGGAAGACAATGGCGGCTGGGCTGATAACACCAACGTTAGTCACACCAACTCTCTTGTGTTCCAAGCACCAGCGATACCCCACGGCGCGTTATCAACTGTCGCCAGCTCTTCTTGCCTGGGAGGTAGTAAGCAATGTCTCTTGAAGTGAAGTACACCTGACGAAGCGAACCAGCCTTGGGAAACATTTGCGGTGTTTCACGTTGCAAACGGTCCTGGTGGCAGCCTTGACAATAATACCTGGCCACCAAGGCTCCCTGCCACACGTGTTCCATGTGCTGGTCGCAATACTACCTCGACTCTTGGAAATGCGAAGAACCCCGCCAGCTAGACACTACAAGAGCAGCTTCTCTGAGTTCCAGAACTGGTGGACGCGATCTAAACCGAATTGGAATGCTGCATGCGGGTTTTTGGAGAGAAAATGATGGCACATTGTGCGGGATAAAATATTGCGGAAGGTTTCCAGAAGACCCATTATCACAGCCGCGGAATTACCTGTTGGACACGGTCGCGTTGTTCCTGCGTAAGCGGGACCCTCTTGGAGGATTCTGGGCCGGGAGGACGTGAGAATCCTGCCGCACGCAAAGCGAAAGGCAGGTTGTCCCAACGCTGCAAAGTGCCTTTGCGAGAGGAAATAAGAGTGGCTGTTGAAGGCCGTGCTACTGTCATGACTGTTGATCGACAAGAAGCCCGTGAAGTCCTACACTAGTTCTGAACAAGTTGCGCAACAGAGACGCCACATCGCGGGTTGTAGGGAGAAGCTAGCTATCAGCCGTCGACGCCGCCGATGGCACCCTCGTTACCGTCCGGCCAGCACTGACCAGTGCCTCGAAGGACCGAATTCGACTGGGGTGGCGTGCACCGGGGCGGCCCAGGCCAACTCAAGCTCCCACAACCGCGGGGACTTTCCGGCGAGCAGGCGAGCGGGTACCCAAAGAACAAAACAGGAATCGAGCCAGGGTCGTGTGGCCGGTGAAAAAAAGCGGTGGGGAGCAATGGCCATGCCTCTTCAAGCAAAGGCCTCTCTCTGGCTACACTACGGGGAGCCAAGTGTTGCAAGGGAAGGATCGCTGATGATGGGGGCTGGGCCCTCAACCAAGCTGGGACTCGTAATCTCCCGTTTGGGCCCTTGTCCTCCGATGTTATCAGAATCTGGGACACCCCACGGCAGGCCATCCGCGGGCCGTTTTTCAACGGTCCGTACCAGGTTTCTGTTGTTCTGTGGCGGGAAATCTCTTGTTCAGGACGCTGGGGGGATCGGGATTTGGCGAGGATCAAACGCCACACCCAGTTACTGCGTATACACAAGCAGTTTGCTAAGGGAAAGTTTCTTTTTGATCTTGAGGTGAGGCGTCGTGTCTTGAGTCCCGAGCCGCAGATCCGAATAACTCCACGCCACACTCATCAACTCGATAGTGACGGATCGCCGCCGCCTTCTTCAACGATTACTGAAGTACCATATATCCGTAGTTCGTGTTACTCCGGAATGACAGCGGAAAATGAACCGACAGCATATTCTCTTTCCGATATGGGCTCCATGTGGACTCTTCGTGGGGTCCAGAGCTATGGCCGAATATGGCTTAATCGTCCCACTAACTTGGAGCGCTTTTTGGCCCGACTGCTCGGTGGCGATAAAATGCACCAGTCTGGTCCATGTTTGGCCACCGGAAGCATGCCTTTGGGAATGGTCCTGTCCAGGGTTTCAGAACAGGGGACGCGTCCAGGGACACCAGGCTTGTCGTCCTGGTCTGGTTCGAGGCCAATGCACGTACATTCGTTTCCCAGACCGGCAAGGCTTCAGAATTCTGGAGGCGTTCTCCGCTTCCGCGACGCGACATGGCTCCCTGGGCCCACCCCAGTCGGAGATGTCGAAGCCCATCGGAGTGGATGTGACCCACATTTCGGGAGCTGTCTGCTCAGTTTCGTGTTTAGGCCAGAGGCAGGAGTCAGCACATTTGCAGATAACACTAGACGCGGGCAGAGTCGCGACGGACCTCCCTCGGGCGAAAAGTGATTCGAAGTAAAGGGCGCGCAGCAAAAACGGACGCGAGGGTGCCGTATGGGGATGTGATGAGCCTTGCAGCATTCTGAACTCTCCTCAGGTTCGACTAAAGAGGAAAAAGCCTTGACGGTACCTGCATCGTGCAGGCAGGCCCGCATGTTCGGCCATGCAGGTACCAACCGGGCTGTCAAGTGCGGCCAGCGACCGAAGTACCCCGCCCCGCTGAGTACAATCAGGGTTGCATGAATTATGATGCCAAGTCCACCTCCATTCCCCTGCTTCGCATTCTCGCAGTCCTTATCACGTGAGCAGAGCGACCGCAGGATCTGTTCCAGTGGATTACGCAGACCTCAACGACGGCTGCCGTCGATACGAGTTGGACGGGAGGGTAGCCCGAGATGCAATCAGACTGGTTCATGCGGAAAGACACCGACACTTTGGAGTTGCATCGAGAGGCTGTGATTTGTTTCGATATTTCCAGAAATACCTTCATTGGCGACACGGTTGGTCCAGGAGAGGCCGGCTTTCTCTAAGCGGAGGGGAAGGGCGATTCTAGAAGGCTTTCTCTGACCAAAGCCGTTTTGAAGGACCTTGCGATGCGACTGGGCGGGAAACCGATGAAACAGGCAGCACAAATCCCGTCCGGCGGTTGTTTGTTCGATAGCGAGTCGGTTTTCTCTAGGCAAAACGAGTCGGCCGCGTACTGGTGAGAGAGTCGTAGGACCTTGTGTGATGAATAGATACGGCCAACTCCGTGGAGCGAAACGGCTGAACGCGCACCGCACAATCGAGAGTCAATCATTGAGGCATTTGCTAGCGATGAATCACATGTTTGCAAAAGCAATACAGGGAGAATTAGCCAGGCACTAGGTATCATCTTCGGGACGGGTGGGGGACTCAAGACACGTGAGCTACGTTAAATGTGTGCACTTTACAGCTGAATATGGAAGGCATGCTTCATCCAGTCGAACAAGAAAGAAAAGTGACGCGTGAGCGAGGGCTAAAAATGTTGAGGGTCTATGCTGTTGAAATCTTTTCTTCGTCACAAATATCTCACCCGATACGATACATGCCGTATTTGGGTTTGGCGCATCTGCTGCAAACTACACTATCGCCCCGGCGGAAGACTCGGAGTCGGTTTGAAGCCATTCCCTTCCCAGCGGTCGTGGCTGGCAAAAGGAACTGGCTTCAACCAGTCCGGTGTCGAGATTCACTGCTCTTACCTTGAAAGTGTCGAAATATTGGCAAGGGACGTGCTCAGCTGGAAGCCAGAAAGAAGCAACAAAGTGTGACAGAGCGCGGGAACTGGCTGCTGCTGGCCGCTTCTGGACGGGCCCATAGCGCGCGGCGTGGACTCCTCGTCACCGTCACCGACCATGGGCGATGGCGCTTCACGACTGGTGGGCGTGCACATGCAGGACAGGTTAAGTGCTTGCATACGGGGTGGGCTATGATCCCCCCTCTTCACCTTCCGACTGGCTGCCACGATCACTTCCTACCGATCTCACGGCTGAACCGTCTCGCAATAAGACAAGAGGCAAACTCGTCCCTAATGGACAATCCGCTCTGAATGGCCGCATTCCGTGGAGATCGCCTTCGGCAGAGACGCTATACCTTTCGCGTGTTTCATGTTTCTTAACCTCACCGCAGCCGCTCAGGAGCGTGCATTAGAGTGACGACGGTCATTCGCTGAAAAATTCTCTGCTGCAAGGAAAATCCGCTGTTTGCGAGGTTGCTGTTGGCTATCCGCGAGCAGATGTCCCCTGGTAGACCGTGTCTTGGCAGAAAGGCTGCACCGTCGTCACTGTCTCAGCGAAACGCTGACACCACCCCTCCCAGTTTTCAATTCAACAGTGCTGAGGTGTGGTTGACGTGTGGAGGAATGCGGGGTTAATGGGTGATGCCATCGCCAGCCAGAAAGGACGTAGTATCTCACTGAGCCTCAAGGTGATGGCAGCGGCAGCACGAGAATAAAACGTTGTATCATCTTAGGATAGTTCATTCTCGGCGACCTTGAGCATGGTGTGAGATAAGAATTCAATCGGTAGCATTCGTGGAAGGTGGTGTCGGTAGGCACGGCAGGATGACTCGAGACGGGTCCTATAATTCACGCACCAGTCGACGGCAGGTGTCAAGGCGGGGTGGTGTCTGAGACGCATGATATCGATAAAAGAGAAGAATTTGCCGCGCCGCACTTGACGGCGGGAATGCTACTCATGGTTCAATTTGGAGGGCCGATATAGGCACAGATCCCGTCCCGTCTGACTTAGATTTCCGCCGTTGTAATAGGTTTTATGAGGCGATGACGATGGGATCTGTGGAGAGAAGACGGTTTTCGGAGGATTGATTATTCTTGGAACAAAACCCGGGTGCAGGTCGTCAATCCGGATCTTGAATTCCTGGTTTCGCCGCATGACTTTTATTGACCGGATCATCCCGGCCTCCAAGCTCAATGCCATGGCGCTGGCAGCAGCTTGCACGATTCGTCGCGTGTTTTGTCCATCTCAACGATCGTCCAGTCTCGTTCTCGGTGCTGCGCATGTTTCCAGGGCAAAGATTTCGCATGAATGACCGAAGCGGCAGCGCAGCGCATTTTGGATCCCGCGCTTCGCTACCTGGCGATCGACTGACGGCCCACACCATTTCTCAAGTTTCCGTGGTGGTGATGTATCTGCAGAGTCAGCAGCAACAGACAGCGGCTGCAAGTTCTGCTTTCTACAATTGACCCCGCACTGGCAAGCAGCGAGATGGATCAGATGGTCTCAGGAACGGCGCGACGCCGTTTCCCTAGGGCGGATCAGTAGTGTGTGGTGTAGGTGGCCTCTCGTACCTTGCATTGTTGGATGCGCTCAGCAGCTGCGGCTGCGACTGGTGGGAGGCCTGGGTGTGACATGACCGCACCACAGCGAATGACCGTATCTGGCTTGCCGTCGGACATGGCGTCTGGCGGTGACTGGCAGACTATCTTGTGCGAGCGCAGTGGAGGGAGGCCGTGCTAGTTCCCCGACCTATCAGAGCTGTCAAGTCGTCATGGTCGGCTTTATGCATGTGCCAGACGTCTCCTGTTGGTTGGTTGTTTCCCAGCGAGCCCCACAGCCAACTTGTGCGCGCCACCGCATCTTGCTGGTTGTGGTTAGGCTGTCTGCATAACTCTCTCGTTGCGCTCCATGTGCGTGCGGACACCAGGCGGGCTGGGAAGGAAGCCCGTGTATCCCGGCGGTCACCACCGCTTGCTCAGAAGAAGAAAATGGGAGAAAAAGAAATGGTTGTTATCGCGCAATATTCTTGAGAAGATCACATTCAACCGCGCTAACCGGAAGCTGGCAAACTGCACTACACCTCCAAGAGAGCCCCATCAGCTAACAGGCACCAAAAACTGACTGCTCAGCTCCACAATCCGCAAGTGAGAGGAGGGGTCAGTCGTGGATCGTGGTCATGATAATGATGCCCGGTGGTGGTGGCACGAGACCGGCAGAGCGGAGGGGACGCGGCCTCTCTCGGCTACTATCATTTCTATTGTCTACTGATCGGGTATCCTGCACTGGCGACACGCTGTCTTTTACAGAGGCATCGATGTGAAGTTGACTGGAGACCATGGATGGCGGACAGGAACCACAAGGAACCGCCCAGCCTTGGTGCAGATTGTGGGCTGCGGGACTGCTAGAGCAACGAACCACGACTCAGCACCGACCCAAGGTGACCACTGGAGCGCCTTGAGCGTGTGCGCCTGCTAAATAGCGCCATGTATTGGAGCTGGCGGACAACCAGTCGGCGAGCGAGCCTGGCGTGGTCTGGGTGTGCCTAGGTACCCTCGATTCCACGGTACCTCCGGTGTCTCTCTTTTCCACTCACCCAACTCAGTCCAGATTTAGAATTGGACTAGTGGGCTGCGCCTTCACCTCCACCCACACCCCCCGTCTGATGTTTCCGTGCGCTTGCCCCAGACATGCAGACAGACCAGGGGGGTGTGGGTGGTCCCTCTTCCCTCGGCATGCCCCTGTCGAGGCCAACCTCAAGCGAGACAGGCACAACGCATGGTGGGTAGGCTGGGAGGGTCCCAGGCCTTTCCCATTCCAGCCATGCCTGGTCGAGGGCGACTTATCTTCGCCACCCCATTGCTGGATGGCTGTCGTCGTGGGCTCTATATCCTCCCATGGACACCCCGTCTTGACGTTCCTTACCCTCCCACACGGTAGATCTGTCGACCTGGACGCGCGATCTCGTTCTCCTTCCTTTACATTGCCGGTTCTTGTTTTTTCGGGACTCGAGGTTTTGGATATCCCCATCCCATTCCCTTCTTTCACACACTCGACCAAGTTACGACGACATCTCGCTCACGCCATCCCTCGGCTAAGACGACAAGAACGAGAATGCTCATGTACAACACCGGTCCTCGAGACTTGTAAATCCCACCCAAACCGGCCCGTCGTTGATCCCAACCGATCGTGACCCGCCAGCCATTCCTTAGCACCAGAACCGGACCAAACACCACCATCTTTAGGCCACTTGCCCAACTGACAGCATCTTCTGAGCACCTTCGCAAGGGACTCGCTTGTATACTACCGCCCCGACATATACTTAATCACTAAACAACGAGATCGAGACCCCCGATCCGAGAAAGAAAGTGATAGAAGGACAGCAATTTAACCTGGTGGGTTCCAACTCGCTGCCGAGCTCAATTACATAAAGTAGGACGCAGACATGGGTGAAGCAGAAGCTGACGGTAGTGGCAGCACCAGCAACAACGTATCACAATGGAGTCCATGATGGCCTCACATCCCATGGCCTCGGCCTTCCTCTACTACAGTCCCGACCCAACACGGCAGCAAGGGCATTTTGTCCCTCATCCACACTCCGTCCCGCATTCGGCACTGCAGCAACAGCAAATGAGCGTGTTCCCCGTCGTTCCGACACTGCCATCGACGCCCATGTATTCGCGGCCTGGCTCGGCCAACTCGCAGCCTGCAGTGCACCCCAAAGCCTTTTCGGGCTTCCCCTCGGCGCTGACACCGGTCGCCTCCCCGCAGCCCATCGCTCACAAGCCCACCATTGTGCTGGACACGGATCTGAGCGAAGGTGATGGTCTGTACTACCCCTCGACACCGCCGCTGTCGTCCTCGGGCAGCAGCGTCATTAGCAGTCCCGGCAGCTGCGACATGCTGCAGACGCCCCTGAACCCCATGTTCTCTGGCCTCGATGGCGTCGACCCCAAGGACACCCGCGACATTCCTGAGAGCTTTCCCGTGCTCGAATGGACTGGAAGCTGCGCATCTCCCCCA
>Ga0247763_1000201_pt1 | contig 32464 bp, 28 predicted proteins | sample UWRJL141409B4_FD_179926 | JGI IMG/M metagenome (GOLD analysis project Ga0247763, IMG submission 179926) | Plant litter microbial communities from Arlington Agricultural Research Station in Wisconsin, United States - UWRJ-L141-409B-4 | ecosystem: Environmental > Terrestrial > Plant litter >... | reverse complement strand
TCGTCGGTCTCGCGCAGCGCCCCAACGCGACCGACCCCAGCGCGACCGACCCCAGCGCGACCGACCCCTACGTGCCCGCCGACCCGATCGAGGAGAGCGAGTGCGGTGACGTCTTCAACGCCGGCACCACCTATCAAGAGCTCTCGCGGTCCACGGGCGGACTGCGCTTCCCGATCTGCGAGTTTGACGGCTACGATGCCGTGTTCCAGCGCATCGCGACCAACGTCGTGCAAAGCAGCGGCGGCGCGTGCGACTTCGCGATACCCGAGCCCCCGAGCGGTCGAATCCTCGATCTCGACAAGGTGGCCGTGTCGTTCCAGCCGAGCAGCGGCGAGACCCCCCAGCTCCTGGGGCGAGTGGCCGCCGCCACCGACTGCCGCGCCGGCGCCTTCGTCGTCGATGGCGTCGGGGTTCACCTCTGCCCCGAGGCGTGCGACGTCGTATCCGCCGACGCCGATGCCGCGGTCGACGTGCTATTCACCTGCGAGAGCACTCTGCTGCGCTGATCATCGGTGTCCACGGGCCTCCGACGACAGAGCGCACGCTGCGCGCCGGGCTTCCCGGGCTCGAGCGCGCACGGGGCAGACTTTTCCAAGTGGGTCGTGTCCAAAAGAGAGACGTAAGAGAGAAGAGCAGAGAAAGAGGCTGCCCACCCCCGCGCGGCGCTCGCAGCGAGCGCCGCGCTTGCCGCCTCCCACGTGTCGTCCTCGCGCGCAGCGCGCTGCGGGCGCCACGGGAGGGGCATCATCCATTCGCGTGTGGGTGCTGCGGAATTGAATCCGGCGGGTCGTGCAGGTTCAGCGCACGCGCCGGCGTCGCAGCCATGCACTCGCCGCGAGCAGCGAGAGGGCGAAGGCTGCGTTTTTCGGGTCGCGCAGGCTGGAAGCGCCCACGCGCATGGCGCAGGCGTACATGCTCTTGTTGCTGTGCGGTGCGGGCTCCGGCGTGAGCGCCGGGTCGGGCTCGACACCGGCGTCGGCCAGCGCGCCCGCCGCTCCGTCGCCAGCAGTGCCGAGCGCGCCGCCCGCACCGGACTCCGACGACGTCGTGCCTCCCGTGCTCGGCGCGCCGCCGCTGCCCGCTGCGCCGCCCGACGCGCCGCCGCTGCCCGCGTCGCTCACCGCCGGAACGTCGTCGACGCAGACGGTCTCCTCGCAGACGCCCGTGTGGCACGCTCCAGCAGAGGTGCACTCGTTGCCGACCAGCGAGAGCTCCCAGAAATCGACGGCCTCCTCGTCGCTACGCCCCCCGAATAACACCCCGCGGCGGCGCGCGCCGTCCCAGGCGAGCCTCGCGTCGCGGCGCGCGCTCGGCGCACCCTCGGCCATGCCCTCGGCTGCGATCTGTTGCCACTCGCTGCCGTCCCACGCCCAGAGGTCACCCAGCTCGTTGCTGCCGTCGGCACCACCGAAGACGTACACGACCCTCGTCACCGGGTCGTAGGCGGCAGCGGCGCTGACGCGCGCGCTCGGCGCGATCGGCGTCGTGTGCTGTGTCCAGGCCGTGCCATTCCAGGTCCAGGTGTCGCCGAGATGGACGTCGCTACCGGTCGAGTCGTAGCCGCCGAACAGCAGCGTCTCCTGGCGGGCGGCGTCGTAGGTGAGAACCATGCCTGCGCGGCGCGAGGGCGCCGCGGTGTCGCACGGCGCAGAGGTGCAGCGCTGAGTCCAGGTGTCGCCGTTCCACTCCCAGAGATCGCTGCGCCAGGTGCCGTCGAAGCCGCCGAACAGGATCGCGACGCCACGCGCGGCGTCGAACGCGAGGCCATGGTTGGCGCGCGCCGCGGGGGTGCCCGAACGACTCGACCACGCCTCTGCGCCGCGCTCCAGCGTGTCGGCAGAGTAAGTGCCGCTCGGGTTCTGATTGACGCCGCCGTAAACCACGCTGAGCTGGCGGGTCGAGTCGAACACCCCCTGGATGTAGCCGCGCGAGGGGAAGCTCGCAGCGAGCTCGCTCCAGGCGACGCCGTCCCACGCCCAGGTGTCTGACAGGCTCGCGCCCGTGTCGCTCGGCGGCCGCCCGCCGACGGCGAGGGTGACGCCGCGCGCGCTGTCCTGGATCAAGGCGTGTCCCATGCGTGCGGGCGGCGCCGTCTCGGTCCGCCGTTCCCAGCGCGCCGAGCCGAGCACGAGCGCCGCCCGGTGCGTGCCGAGCGCAGACGGCACGTCGTCGTTGCTGCCGCAGCCCGCGAGCAGTGCCGCGGCGAGCGAGAGCCCGGCGCCGTGCTTCGAAGCGTTCACCAGCGCAGCTCCGCGCCCAGCGACGGCACCAGCGCCGTGCTCGAATAGCCCTGGGGCACACGAGGAAAATGGGCGATCGCGGCGCGCGCCATCAGGAACAGGCGATCGGCCTCGATCGCCCAGCGCCCGCCGAGCTCCGCCGACACACCGAGGCGCAGCCCGTCGACGAAGAAGAACGGCGCCGACACGCCGAGCGTCGGCGTCAGCGCGGTCTCGAGCAGCAGCGCCTCGAGCCCCACCCAGCCGCCCCCGTGCGCTCCGATCAGGCCGCCCGCCGAGGCCACGAAGCGCGAGCCGATCGGCACGGCGAGGCCCAGCGCGCCGACCGCGCCTTCGCCCTTGCCGTCGACGTCAACCCGCGTGACGACGCCCAGCCCCAGCCGATCATGCGAAGCGCCGGCATCTTCGGGCGCGGCTGCTGGCGTCGGCGCTTTCGCCGGTTCGCTCGGCGCCGGCCCAGAGAGCGCGATCGCCTCGCGCTCTCCCGCGGAGATCTCGAACCGGGTAACCTCGGGCCCTGCCTCGGTCTCGGCGACGAGAACGTGGCGCCCGGGATCGATCGCCAGCGCCTCCGAGCCACCGAGCGACGCCCGCTCGAGCTCATTTCCGTCGAGCGTCACTCGCTGCACGCGCGGGGCGATCGTGAGTGCCACATAGCCCACGCGCGCCTCGAGCCCGGTGATGATGGCCTCCACCTCCGCGCGCCGCTTGCCGCTCGCCTCCGCGGTGGCGAGGTACTCACGGTAGGCGCGCAGCGCCTCGGCGTGACGCCCGAGCGTGCGCAGCGTGGTCGCGATATTCAGCTGAATCTTCGGGTTCTGCCACGCGGCATAGGCCGCCGTGAACCTGTCGAGCGCGTCGGCGTAGCGGGCTTGCTCGATGAGCTGGTTGCCTTGCTTGAAGAGCTCCCGAGCGTTCGACTCGCCCGCGACGTCGGCGCGCGTCTCATCCGCACGGGACGCGGGCGCCACGATCGACACGCAGGCGGCGAGCGCGAGGGACGCAAAGGCGCCTGCCGGGTTCGACGACCCGGCCCGCGCCCGCGGCGCGCGGCTCACAGATCATTCTCCAGCGGCCCGATCTTCGTGGTGAGTGAGTCACGCTGCGGGCCGCCGCGAGCAGCACCGGAGGTGGCAGGCCGCGGCTCCGGCTGGCGCGTGCGTGTCGCATCGTTCGCGCTCGAGCCACGCACCTTGGACGCGGCGTCGCGGCGTTCGCGCTCTTTGCGCTCGGCGAGAGCGCGCGCCATCGCCTCCGGCAGCGACAGCGAGCGGCGATCGGCGCCGGCGGGGTCCGGCTTCTGCGCTTCATCGGGCGTGGTGTCGCTCGCGGCCCTGGGCGCGGACTCCGCCGTGGGCGAGACGCCCGTCGTGGGCGGCGCGCTCGGGGCCGAGGGCGCGGCGGTCGCGGCCGCCTTGGTTTTGTCGGCGCTGTCGTCGCCGCTCGTCAGCGAGAGCGTGCCGACCACGCCGAGCAGCAGCACCGCCGCTGCCGCGCCGATGATGCGGGGCAGGTTCCGCGAGCGGACCCCCGGGCGAGTGAGGATCGAGCCGCCCATGCCGCTCGTCGTGGGCAAGAAGGTGAGATCCGAGCCTGTGTTGATCTCGGCGCGGCGGCTCGCGCGGATGCAGCGCTGGATGCGCTCGGCCCTGTCCTCGATGGTCTTGCCGACGCGCTCGCTCACGGCGCGCGCGATGTGCTGCTCGGTCAAGAGCGGCCCGCTGCGCATCAGCCACTCCTGCAGCCGCAGGCGCATCTCGTCGGCGGTCGCGTAGCGATCCTTGGGGTCGCGGTTCAGCGCGCGCACCACGATCGCCTCGAGATCCTTCGGATAGCCGGCGATGATCGACGAGGGGCGCCGATAGTCGCCGACCAAGAGCCGCATGTACTGGTCGTCGCGCTTCTCGTTCGCGCGGCGGAAGGGGTGGAAGCCCACCGTCGCGAGGTAAAGCACCACGCCGAGCGCGAACACGTCGCTGCGCCGATCGACAGGCTTGCTCTCGGCCTGCTCGGGCGACATGTAGCTCAGCTTGCCCTTGACGCGACCGACGGCCGTCTCTTCGCGCGAGTCGCCCAGCGCCTTGGCCACGCCGAAGTCGGTGACCTTCACGTGCCCGGCGCGCGAGATCAAAACGTTCTGCGGCGACACGTCGCGATGCACCAGCTGCATCGCCACGCCGTTCTCGTCCTTCAGCTCGTGCGCGGCGTGCAGGCCCGCCGCAGCCTGCGCCAGGATGTGCGCGGCGACGCGCGGATCGAGCGGCTCGTTCTCGCGGCTGTTGATGATGGTGTTCAGCGTCTCGCCGTCCACCCACTCCATCGAGAGCGCGAGCATGCCCTGGTGCTCGACGAGCTCGAAGATCTCGCACACGTTGGGGTGGTGGATGCGGGCCGCGACGCGGGCCTCGTCGAGAAACATCTTCTCGAACTCGGGCTCCGACAGCTCGGGCAGCACCGTCTTCAGCGCCACCAGGCGGTTGAAGCCGCGGGCGCCGTGCTGGCGCGCAGCCCAGACGGTGGCCATGCCGCCGCGCGCGATGCAGAGCAGCACCTCGTACGAGCCGAAGGACATGCCGGGCTCGATGCGGCCAGGAAATGCTGGTTCTGGTTCGAACTCGGCCACGGCGTCCTAGAGAAAGAGTAGCACGGCGCCCGAGCGCGTCAGGCGAAGCAGGAGGCATCGCGTCGTAGCGACGACGGGCTACTCTCGCGACGGGTCGCGCCGACTTGCCGACACCGCCCGCGCGCAGCGAGCGAAGGTGCCTCGCGCGCTGCTGCGCCGGAAGCGCGCCATCGCGAGTCGAGACTGTTGCAGTGAGATACAACCCGGCGCCATGGCGCTGGTAGACGTGCTGAAACGGGGCCCGATCGGGGCCCGAATCGGGCCTCGGCAGCCCCTCGCCAGACCCGCGACACCGGCGAGGTGTACCGAAGCGCGCGCCGCCTACCTGAGCGTACGAACGCTGTGGCATTCGTGCGCTCAGCCGCCGCGTCACAGGTTGTCTCGAAAGTCAGACTGGCGACCTGGGTGTTTCGACCAGGAACTGTCGATAGTGCTCGTCCCCCTCCATGACCACCTTCAGCCACGACAGCCCACGGCGACCGATCTCCCGTTCGCCAAGACAAACTTTCCAGACAGAGCTCGGCATCGCGTCCAGCGCTGGACGGCGGAAGGCCCTCCCTCGCTCGGTCCAGGCGGCGCCTCGAGCGGCGTCAGGTGGCATGGCGAGCGCTCACATCAAACTGTTCCACCGATGAGCCTGCAATTGGCCAACTTGTCGCGTGTTCTGCCCCGTCGCGCATGCTGCCCGCGCCGAGGCATGCCATCTTCGTGGCCATGCCAGGTGCCTGGAGTACAGCGCCTCGAACAGACGTGCGTCGAACGGTTTGTGGATCGCTATGCGGTCTTCTATTGGGCACGGTGGCCTGCAAGGGCGACACCACGGAACTTCTAGGGGAGATGCCCACCGAGAACACGCCCCCCGTCGAGACTCCTCGCGGCGAGGTGTTGCCGCCGGCGGGCGGCGAGGAGACACCCGTCGTGGTCACGCCCGCGGGTGACACCTTTGCGCTCTTGAGTGAGGACGCTTTGGCTCAGCCCGAAGAGGCGCGGCCGTATGTCCGCTACGTTCTGGCGTCGAGAGGAGCGACGGCGCTCGAGAGTGAGCAGGAGCGACTCGCCCTGCTTCGGCTCGTCAATTCCGTGTCCTTGTCGCCGCAGATTGTCGCGCCGGTTCCGCTGTCCCAGCCAGCCGCGTACCGACTCGATCTGCGAGATTACCGCTGGGATCGCCCTGTCGACGTCGGCGGGATGACGTTCTCCGACGGCTGGGAGGCCATCGTCGAACGCTCGGGTCTCGCGCTACCGCCGCTCTTTGATGAGCGGCTCGCGCCGCTGACGGGTACGACCACGGCCGTGCTTCCAGCGCGCGCGTTCCTGACGGCGGCGGCGAGTGGGTTATTGTACTACGCGCTCACGAACGCACCAGGATTCGAGAGCGAGCTGCAAGAGAGACTCGCGGCGCGGTTTCCCGATCCAGAAACGGAGCCAGTCTACAACGCCGCCTTTGGTGCGGGGACCAGGCACGGCTATCAAGGCGTTCGGCGTTTACTCCTGCCGGACGGCAGCGCGTATTGGCAAGGGCTGCCCAGCACTCCTCGCGGCAACTCCCTCTTCATCGACCCATTCAGCTTCAACTCGTGGGAGACGGACGCGATCTACCCACTCCCGAACGGGCTTCCAGCCTTCTTCATCGACACTCCCTATAGCCGCACGGCTCCGGCGCCGCTCACCGAACTACGCGGCAGCGTGGACTCGCCCGATCAGCTCGTCGCCGATTGCATTGCATGCCACTCGAGCGGGCCCTCGCGCGTGGAAGACATCTTCGAAGAGTACTTGCAGGACAATCGCAGAGACTATGACGCCGAAACGGTCGAGTTATTCGAGACTCGTTGGCCGAGTCCGGAAGAGCTCGACGTCGTGGTCGATGCTGACCGCGCCGCGTACGAGCGCGTTCTCGAGAGCGCCGGGTTGAACCCCGAATCTGCGGGTGCGCTGCAGGCGCTCACGCGCCGCTACGCGGGTGGGCTCGAGCTCGCCGACATGGCCGCGGCTCTGCACGCCAGCGAGACGCAGGTTCGCGCCGTACTTCCGGCTGGTACGACGACAATCGACGCCAGGACCTTCCTCTCGCAGTTCCGGGTTTTACTGTGCCAGATTCATCCCGACGCGAGCGCGGCCGCGGATTACTGCCCCTAGATGCGAACTCCGGTGGAACCGTGGGCAGGAAGCGACCAACTGTCGACGAACAGGTCGACGCAGTCATCGCTCGAGGGGGAAACGCTCCTGTGTTTGTCTCGACGCCCCCACCAGACTGGCTCGCACCATTCGAGCAGAACCTTCCGTTTCGACTGCCGCCTACATATCGCTCTTTGCTTCTCCGCTATCGATTTCCCGCCTTCGAAGTGGGCGCGGTAGAGCTTTACGGCAACCTCGACGGCGAGTCCGACGACGATCTCGTTGTCGCCTCGACCTGCGACCGGGTTCTGGCTTCCGTCGCGCGTGGTGGCGGCTTCATTCATATCGGCCGTCCAGTGACGAGAAACTATGATCCCATCTGCTTTGATTGCCGACGGCGCGCGAAGACCGGAGAAGCTGGAATCGTGCGATTGGATCACGAAGAAATTCTTTGCAACGATTCCATCCGTGTCGTGGAGAAGATCGCTCCTTCATTCCTGGAGCTCCTGGCGCGGGGGATCCGCTTCATCGAACCATGAAGGCGTTTCGATTCGGGTCAAATCGGCGCCGGGGGGGTGGCACAGCTCGAGCCACGTGCGTCGGCACGAGGCTTGCTCTTCCGGGGGCCGTGCAGCTCGGTCGTGGGCCGACGCACTCCAGGTACGAAGTTACGAAAGAAGGCGGTAGGTCCCCTAATGAGCGAGACACGGCAATGCGAGGCGACGTTGGTGCGGAGGGATAGGCGATGCTGGAGCATCGCCGGATTGGGTCCCGTCAGTGTGCTGCTCGCCATCGCGTGTGGAGAGGCGACTGCGCCTGGGACAGGGCAAGGAGGCCAGGTCTGGCCGCCCCCGACAGCACCGGCGTGTGCGACGGAGACCGAAGCGCCGTTCATTCGTCTGGCCGTCTCCGGACCGCGCTCGGAGGAACCGCAACGCCTGCGCCTGCTCGAGCGCGGCGTCGGCTTGCCCTCCGGGATGGGCTTGCCACCCGGCGCCACCAGCGCCGATCAGCTGGGCTGGTTGCGCCTGCAGGAGGTCACGGCTTCCGTTCTGGGTGATGTGGGGGCAAGCGACGCCGGCGCCCGTGACGCAGGCCTGAACGACGATCCCGAGCGGCTCATCCTCGGTCCGGGCGAGCTCGCGGAGCTACCTCTGGCCATCGGCGACGAGCTCACCCTCGCCGAAGAGCATTACCGGACCGGGCCGGGCGCGTTCGGGGAAGATCATCAGCGGACCGTTCTCAGGCGCGACGGTCAGGTTCTACTCTATCACCAGTTTGGCCTCGGGTTGGGCACCTACTCGGGGATGACGTTGTCTCGCGGCGATGCCCTCTGTGCGACGCAGTACCCCGACCCCGCGTCCGTCGATGACGATTACCGTTGCGCGTATATTTACCACCACGCGCTCGCGCTGACCGTTCCGGGTGGCGCAACCGCGACGCTGATGTCCGGTCAGGCGCAAATCGTTGGTGACTATTACGCCATCCACGGCAGCACCACCGTCCAGGATTTTTCGCCGAGGTTGCCCGGTGAGCAGACCTGTGCGGATCTATACTATTACGATCGCCCGACGGAGATCACGATCGTGCTGAGGCCCTCACCGTGAAGTGAGGTTGGGTACTGCGCGAGCCAGTCCCAGGCTGCGACATGCTTGACCCACGCAGCGGTGACGCCGCTGCGCTGACATGACGGCGCGCCCGTGGTATGCGAGCAGCGGCAGGAAGTTGCCGGATGGCAGACCATAATTTCACGGGCGGATGCTTATGCGGAAAGGTGAGGCTGGCCATAGATGCTGAGCCAAGCCGGGTCGGCATCTGCCACTGCCTCGATTGCCGGAAGCAGTACGGCGCAGTTTTCTACACATTCGCGGTATTCCCGGACAGCGCGGTGACTGTCACGGGTGCAACGGCGCAGTACGGCTTTCGCCACTTCTGTCCGGTGTGCGGCTCTTCGGTCTTCGACAAGCGAGGAGCCGAATTCGAGGTCAATGCGGGGAGTCTAGACGCGGATAACGTAGTCCGCCCGACTTATGAGACCTGGGTCTGCCGAAGAGAGCGGTGGCTGCCCGAGTTTCCCGTCGATCATCGATACGAACACGATCGCGAATGAAGCCGTCGACCGAATCGACGACAACAGCATCGGTGGTCGCGTGCTATTCGTTCGGGCATGGCGGCGAAAGCATCGGAGCGGTTCGTCTGGGCGGTCGAGACCCTGGCGATCGAGCCTGGCGACCGTGTCCTCGAGGTGGGATGCGGCCACGGCGTGGCGGTCTCACTGGTATGTGAGCGGCTCGGTCCCCGGGGGCGGATCACCGCGATCGACCGCTCGCAGAAGATGATCGACGCCGCCAGGCGCCGCAACCGCGTACACGTCGAGTCCGGCCGGGCCGCGCTCGAGGCGGTGGCGCTCGAGGACGCGGATCTCGGCGATCAACGCTTCGATACGATCTTCGCCTTCAACGTGGCCCCGTTCTGGCTCGAGCCGAACGAGGCGCTGGGGGTCGTACGCGAGCACCTCGCCCCGAGCGGTGCCGTCTACGTGTTCTGGGATGCACGTCGCCAGAGCGGAGCCGACCTTGGAAAGCGGCTCAGCGAGCGGCTGTTGCAGGGCGGATTCGCGATCGACCGCGTGCTGGTCAAGAAGCTAAAGCCGGTTCCTGCCGTCTGCGTGATCGGCCGGGTCTAGCATCGATGTATGATGCCCCAACTCGCCGGTGCTCGGCGCTGGGCGCCTCGTCGTGCTGGGCATTGGCTGCGCGCCTGCGCCCCGGCGGTCTTCCCCAAAGTCGTGCTCGCGCGTGCCCGGGAACACCATCGATGAAGGGAGTGAGTGAGTGGGGCCCGCGCTCCGCGCGACAGGGGAAGACACAGCCCGTCGAAGCTGCGAGCACGTGTCATTCGAGCCAGGCCACGGCTTGCTGACCAGGTGGCTTGCATGCCGACGCGCACAATGCACGAATGGTGGCTCGATGAAGCTGCGTTGCCTGGCTTCATCTGGGCTCGCTTGCGTGCGCTCGACGACGGGAGTGCAGAGGTGCCCGACGTGGCGGCAGAATCACGCGGGTGCCGGCAGTCGTCAGTCGAAGAGCAGGGCTCATCTCGAGCCCATCGTCCGCCGCTTCAGGAGCCTGGCTTCGAAAGAAGTGACTGGACGAGGGGCGAGTCAGCAAGCGTCCGTCTGATTCGCCAGGTACTCCATCGCCCTCCGCCCCCCCCGGAGTGGTTCAGAGGTTGTCTCGAAAGTCCGACTGTCGACTCGGTGTTTCGAGGAGGAACTGTCGGTAGCGCTCGTCGCCCTCGAGGAACACCTTCAGCCAGGAGAGCCCGTAGCGACCGATCTCGCCGTTGGCGGAGGAGGGGTCGTTGGCGACGCTGTGAGAGCCGCCGGCGACCTCGAAGAGCATCTTGGGGGTGGCCTCGGGGATGCTGGTGAAGAAGCCCTGGCTCTGGCCGCCGGCGAGGGTGTCGGAGCTGCCGGCGAGCAGCAGGGTCGGCACTTCGTTGTCAGCGAAGCTCGCGCCGGGGCTCCACGCGGCGAGTCCGACGGCGGCGCGCAGCTCGGGGTGCTCGTTGGCGGCGATCAGGGTGCCGCCGCCGCCCATCGACCAGCCCATGACCGCAAAGCGGTCGAGGGCCATGTCGCCCTCGACGGGGCTGCCTGCGCGCTCGTTCTCGGCTTTCAAGGTCTCGATGCCATCGAGCAACGCGCGCGCCCGCACCTCGGGTGGATCGCCGCCCGAGTTGGTGCCAATCGTGAGGGTCACGATGCCGTGCGAGGCAAGGAAGGGCCCCCAGGCACGGATGGAGCTCTCGGGCGAGACGAAGCCGGGCACCACGACCACTCCGGCAAAGGGGGGCTCGGCTCCGACCGGGACGTGCAGGGTCTGTGTTCCGTATTCGGGCCCGTTGCGCAGCCCGTTGCCGAGCGTCTCCACGTCGAAGGGGCCGGCCTGGGTCGCGGACTCGCTCGTCGGGTCGGCGCCGCGGATCAGGCCGTCGCCGGTGGCGGGCGGGGGTGTTTCATCGGAGCCGCCGGGGTCGTCGCCAGAGCCCGAGCCGTTCGAGCCCGTGGGCGGTGTCGAGCCGGGATCGAGGCCCGTGGGCGGCGCGCCGGTGTCGAGCCCGGTGCCCGGCGTGGGGTTGCTCGCGGGCGGCGCGCCCGCCGGGTTCGGCGTCAGCGTCGGGTCTGACGGGTTCGGCGCGCCGGGGACGGAAGGCGAGGGGAAGGCGCCGTTGTCGGTGCTGGCGTTCGGATCGGTCGCGTCTCCCTCTTCGCCCGCGCCCGAGCACGCCACCAATAATGAGATCGCGAGCGGAAGGGCGCTTCGCGAGCGGAATCGGCCTGCACGAGTCGTCATCATCATTTTGCACACGCTCCGATCCTTTAGTGGCGCGGGCTCGTGCAGAGGTTGCAGCGAGCGGGCGATGACGCGTCGCCCGCTTTTGCCTGCGACCTCACACGCCGGTGGGGCCACTGTCCTGTCGTCTGATGCGCTGCCGTCGCCTCTGCTCGCTGTCCGTGCGAATCTCGCTGCACTTTTCCGTGGCCGTGCTGGCGTGCTCCGCTCCGGATGCTTCGCTTCAGGACGGCGACGCCCCGGTCGGGAGCGGCCCGAGCCCCGATCCATCGGCAGCCGGATCCGGCGGCAGCGAGCCGAGCGGGCACGGCACGCCGGGCGCTGGGATGTCCGACACTGGAACGCTGGGAGATGGAACGCCCGGCGAGCAGACGTCTGGCGGCGGCGCGCCCGGCGCTGTGCAGAGCGGCGAGGCCGTGCGGCTGCGCTTCGTCGCGCGTGTCGCCGACGAACCGTTCGCGTGCGGCACCGCCTATCGTACGAGCAGCGGCCAAGACTTCACGCCCGTCGACCTGCGCCTGTTCGTGCAGGACGTGGCGCTGATCGACGCGGCGGGCGTCGAGCAGCCGGTGTTGCTCGACGTGCGCCCGCCCTGGCAGATCGAGAGCGTCGCGCTGATCGACTTCGAAGACGCGAGCGCGGGGTGCCTCGCGGGCACGCGCGAGCGCAACCTGGAGGTGAGCGGACGCGTGCCGCCCGGCGACTATCGCGGCATCGCCTTCAGCAACGGCGTGCCAGAGCAGCTCAATCACGCCGACCCGAGCCGGCTGCCGCCGCCCCTGCAGGCGGGCAGCATGTCGTGGGGCTGGCTCCAGGGCTATCGCTTCCTGATGGCCGAGATCGCGGGCACGGGCGCCGTGGGCGACGCGGCAGCGCCCGGCTCCGCGCTGCTCCACGTCGGCAGCACCGCGTGCAGCGGCAACCCGAGCGCCGGCGGCATCGCCTGCAACAAGCAGAACCGGAACCGTGTGCGCTTGCTCGATTTCGACGTCGCCAACGATGCCGTCGTCGTCGACCTCGCCGCGCTGTTTGGCGACATCGACCTCGCGAGCGTGACCACGTGCCACTCGAGCGGCGACGACTGCGGGCCTCTGTTCGAGCGCATCGGCATCGAGCTCGACAGCGGAGCTGCCAGCGACGGACAGCAGGTCTACCGCGTCGAGCCAGCGGGCGCGGTGCAGCCATGAGCGCGCCGCACGCGACTCGTGCGCCGAGCCCTGCCCGCGCCTCGCTCTCGCGCCGCGCGCGCGAGCTCACGAAGATTATGAGCCTGCTCCTCCCGTGCGCCCCCGCCTCGAGCTGCGCGGGCTCGCCCAACGACAGCCCGCCGGCGATGGTGCCGCCGGCAGGGGATCCAAACGACGGCTCGAGCGGCAGCGACGGCATGGCCACCGCGCCGGCGCTCGAGAGCGCACCCTACGAGTGGAACCTGCCGCCGGGGTTCCCTCCGCCCGCCGTCCCCGAAGACAACCCGATGACGGTGGCCAAGGTCGAGCTCGGGCGCTCCCTGTTCTACGATACGCGCCTCTCCGACAACGGCACCTACTCGTGCGGCACCTGCCACGAGCAGGCGCTCGCGTTCACCGATGCCAAGGCGCGCGCCGTCGGCTCCACCGGGCAGATGCACCCGCGCGGCTCGATGAGCCTCGCCAACGTGGCCTACGCGGCGACCCTCACCTGGGGCCATCCGTATCTCGCCTCGCTCGAGCGCCAGGCGCAGCTGCCCATGTTCGGCGATACGCCGATCGAGCTCGGCTTGCGCTCCCAGTCCGAGCTCGAAGCGCGCCTCGCGAGCATCCCCGAGTATACCGAGCGCTTCGCGACGGCGTTCCCCGAGGAGGCGGCGCCGATCAGCCTCGGCAACGCCGAGCGCGCCATCGCCAGCTTCGAGCGCAGCCTGATCTCGGGCAGCGCGCCCTTCGATCGCTGGCTGATGACCGGCGATGAGAGCGCCATCAGCGACTCGGCCAAGCGCGGCTTCGCCCTGTTCAACACCGAGATGTTCGAGTGCTACCACTGCCACGGCGGGTTCGCGTTCACCGATCACGTCGTCTTTGCCGACGAGGCCTTCCCGCAGGTGTTGTTTCATAACACCGGCCTGTACAACATCGACGGCCGCGGCGGCTTCCCGGATCCCAACACCGGCGTCGAGAGCGTCAGCGAGAACCCTGCCGACATGGGCCGCTTCAAGGCGCCCACGCTGCGCAACATCGCGGTCACGGCTCCGTACATGCACGACGGGAGCATCGCGACCTTGTCCGAGGTCCTCGACCACTACGCCGCCGGCGGGCGAACCATCGCAGACGGCCCCGACGCTGGAGTCGGCAGTCAGAGCCCGTTCAAGAGCAACTTCGTACGTGGCTTCGGGATGACGGAAGAGGAGCGGGTTGACCTGCTCGCGTTCCTCGAGAGCCTGACGGACCGCGAGTTCCTCGAGAACCCGGCGCACGCCGATCCCTTCCGCTGAGCCTCGAACTCACAGACCTCGGCTCGTTCACAAAGAAGGACGTTTTTCCCCATGACCACGCACTCCCGCTCGTGGCGCGCCCGCGCCTTGCCGCTCGCCCTGCTCGCTGCCTGGGCGTGCTCCTCCGGGAGGGTCGAGCTCTTTCGAGACGTCGAGGGCGACGAGGGCGCCGGCAGCGCGGCCTTCGCCATAGCGGTCGACGCCGACGTCATCGCGCTCGAGTACGTGGTCGAGGACAGCGCCGGCGAGGTCGCCCTGAGCGAGAGCGTGAGGCCCGATCCGGCGCGCTCGGTCAGCTTCTCGATCGATCTGCCAGCGGCCGCGAGCTACCTCATCACCCTCACCGCACAGACCGCCGACGGTCAGATCTGTACGGGTAGCTCCCGCTTCGATGTCAGCCCGAGCGCGCGCGTCGACGTGGACGTAGCGCTCGAGTGCACCGGCGGCACCGGGGCCAGCGTCACGGGCACGCTCGTCTCGTGCCCGAGCGTCAGCATCGCCACCGAGCCCACCACGCTCGGCGTCGGCGCCAGCCTCGTGCTCGCGACGACGGTGGACGGCGCGCTCGCGAGCACTCCCACCTGGTCGGCGAGCGGCGGGGCGCTCGACACGCAGGACGGCACCACCCGCTTCACGTGCACCGCCGCCGGTGAAGTCGAGGTCCGCCTGAGCGCCGGAGACTGCGGCGCGAGCGACAGCGTCGTGGTCACCTGCGCCGAGCCCGCGACCACCAGCCCGTGCGACGGCCTCGGCGGCACCTGCCACGTGGTCGACGGCACGAGCGCCGAAGCCCACGAGTGCCACGAGCTCGGCCACGCCGGCGACGAGGCCGCTTGCTCCGAGGGCCGCGCGGCGTGCATCGACACCTGCGGCTCCGCGCTCTGCACCGAGCTCTCCTCGCTGTGTCACGAGGTAGACCCCGGCAGCGGCCCGCTCCACGAGTGCCACGAGCTCGGCCACGCCGCAGATGCGGCCGCTTGTTTCGCTCGCGGTCGCGAGTGCTTCGACCTGTGCACGCGCGCCCACTTCGAGCCCGTGACGATCCGCTTCGCCGCGCAGGTCGGCCCGAGCCCCTTCGCCTGCGGCTCGAGCTACGATGACGTCGGCAGCACCGAGGCCAGCGTGGTGCCGCAGGATTTTCGCTTCTTCGTGCACGACGTCCGCCTGATCACGGCGGACGCGACGGAGGTCGCCGTCGAGATCGACGAGCGGGCGCCGTGGCAGGCGCTCGGCGCCGCGCTGCTCGACTTCGAGGACGCGACCGGCGCCTGCCTCTCGGGCGACGCCGCCACCAACGCGCAGATCACGGGCCACGCTCCACCGGGTGAATACACCGGCGTCGCCTTCCGCGTCGGCGTGCCCGAGAGCACCAACCACGGCGATCCTGCCGTGCAGCCCGCTCCGCTCGCCGCCGGCAGCATGGCGTGGGGCTGGCTCTCCGGCTACAAGTTCCTGCGCGCGGAGCTCGGCTCCGCGACGGGCGGCGGTGTGTTGCACCTGGGTTCGGCCGCCTGCAGCGGCGACCCGGCGGCGGGCAGCGTCACCTGCATCCGCGGCAACCGCGCCGAGGTTTCGCTCGCCGCGTTCGACGCGGCCAGCGACGTGATCGTCGCCGACATCGGAGCGATCTTCGCCGGCAGCGACCTCGATGCATCCACCCTCTGCCACTCCGCGGGCGCGACCTGCGAGCCCATGTTCGACAGCCTCGGCGTCGACCTCGCGAACGGCGCGAGCACCGCCGGGCAGACCGTCTTCCGCGTGGCTCCGTGAGCCCGAGATAGTAGGCGAAACCCGAAGTCCGCTTCGGGTTCGCCAAATGTAGAGGAAGTGCCGAATGCAGAGATGCCCATCGGCCACGAACTCAGGGCATGAGGCACTAGCCCATTCATCAGAAGAGAGGACCGAGCCATGCAAAACGAATCCCGCATCTCTGGCTTCCACAAGCTCAGCCTGAGCGAACGCCGCCGCACCCTCGCCGACCGCACCGGGTTGCCCGCGGACGAGATCGACCTGAGCCTCCACGCCGGCGGCCTCGACCCGGCCACCGCCGACAAGATGGTCGAGAACGCCGTCGGCTGCTACGCGCTGCCGTTTGGCATCGCCCTCAACGTTCGCGTCAACGGCGTCGATCGCTTGGCGCCCATGGTCGTCGAGGAGCCGAGCGTCATCGCCGCGGCCTCCAACGCCGCGCGCATCGTGCGCGCCGAAGGCGGCTTCTACGCCGAGCCGCTCGGCAACCTCATGATCGCGCAGGTGCAGCTGCACGACGTCGGCGACCCGATCCAGGCGGCGGCCCGCATCTGCGAGCGGAGCGGCTCGCTGCTCGCCGCCTGCCGCGGTGCCGTGCCCAACCTGGTCGCTCGCGGTGGCGGCCCCCAGTCGCTCGAGGTGCGCGACCTCGGTGGCGGCTACATGGTCGTCCACGTCAACATCGACTGCCTCGACGCCATGGGCGCCAACCTCGTCAACGGCGTCGCCGAGGCCATCGGTCCACACATCGCCGCCATCGCCGAGGGCACCCTCGGCCTGCGCATCCTCTCCAACCTGTGCGACGGTCGCCGCATCCGCGTGCGCTGCCGCGCCCGCGCCGAAGATCTCGCCACTCGCCGTCCCGATAGCGACGAGGGTTACGGCGGAGAAGAGGTCATCGACCGCATCGTGCGCGCCTCCGAGTTCGCCGAGCGCGACCCGTACCGCGCCGCCACCCACAACAAGGGGGTCATGAACGGCATCGACTCCGTGGTGCTCGCGACCGGCAACGACTTCCGCGCCGTCGAGGCCGGCGCGCACGCCTACGCCTGCCGCAGCGGCGTCTACCGCCCGCTCTCCATCTGGCGCCGCGACGGCTCGTGCCTCGTCGGAGAGATCGAGCTCCCGCTCGCGCTCGGCATCGTCGGCGGCACGCTCCGCCTGCAGCCTGCCGCGCGCCTCGCGTTGAAGCTCGCTCGCATCACTTCGAGCCCCGACCTCGCGGCGCTCGCCGCCAGCGTGGGCCTCGCCAGCAACCTCGCCGCCCTGCGCGCTCTCGCCACCGAGGGCATCCAGCGCGGTCACATGTCGCTGCACGCGCGCTCGGTCGCCACGGCCGCCGGCGCCCGCGGCGACGAGGTCGAGTTGATCGCGCAGCGCCTCTCTACCGGGCGCGCGATCAACCTCGAAGCGGCCGCCTCGCTCCTGGGTGAGCTGCGCCTGAGCCAGGCCGAGCCACGCGCCGCCGACGCGGAGTGAGCGAGGGCAGGCGCTCTCGTCGCCGGACCTCGAGCCAGCCAAGCGGCAGCTCGAAGCGCTCGCGCGCGGCAAGGGCGCCGAGCACGGCGCGACGCTACTCGCCCCACGGGCGACCCTCGCATCGACGAGCTCCTGACACGCCATCGACCGAGACGTGGTGACGAGGCCGTGCCCTCGGCACGGCTTTCGCCGCTGTATCGAACGCGATAGGCTCCAGAAGCGCCGTCTTTATCGAAGCGGCGGAGCACACCGCCGGGGCCATCGCATGAGCATGATCGCCATCTTCCGCCGCCTGCCCGATGCCGACGCGGCGCGCCTCTCGCAGCAGCCCGCCCTGCTCACCGACTATATCGACGCAGAGCAGCCCCTCGCGGGCTTCGGTGAGTCGACCGAGTTTGACGCCGACAAGGCGTGGCACGCGATCCACTTCCTGCTCACGGGGACAGCCTGGGGCGGGCAGCCGCCGCTGGGCTTCATCCTCCACGGCGGCACGACGCTCGGAAGCGAGGACCTCGGCCACGGCCCGGCGCGAGCGTTCAGCGCGCGCGAGGTGCGCGTCATCGCGGCGGCGCTCCAGGCCCTGCCGAGCCAGTCGCTCGGCGAGCGCTTCGAGCCGGCCGCGCTCGCTGCTGCCGAGATCTACCCCGGCATCTGGCACGCGCCGCCTGGAACAGACGACCCGCGCGGCTTCGTCGTCGAGTACTACGATGCGCTCCGCGCGTTCGTCCTCGAAGCCGCACAGCGCGGCGAAGCGATGCTCGTCTACCTGTCATAGCCGGCGCCGAAAAGCCCACGCGCTCCAGTGCTGCACGGAGCGCGAGCGCGGCTCGGCGCGCCAGCCCGCGCGGCTCAGCCGCTGGGCGAGCTGCCGCCGAAACGAGGCGTGGGTGACGGCGACGATCAGCGCGTGCTCCGCCGCGAGGCCGTCGAGCCACTCGAGCGCGCGCTCGACCCGCGCCGCCTCCGCCGGCGGTGGGTAATTACCCCGCAGCGTCGAGCCGAGCACTCGCGCCCCGACCGCGATCGCCCACGCGGCGAGCGGAAGGCGAACCCCGGCCAGCGGCGGAGGCTCGAGATCGAGCTCGCGCAACAGGGGCGAGACCACGATCTCGCGTCCCGGCAGCAGCAGGTGCGCCGACGCCACGGCCCGCCGCGCGTCGCTCGACAGCGCGATTCCCGCAGCTGCCGCCAGGCCCGCGAGCTCGCTCGGCGCGCGCTCGTCGTCACGGATGCCCACGGCCTCGTAGGCCTCGCGCCAGCGTCGGAAGCCGCCGACGTCGATCCATCCGCTGTGCGCGTGTGACGAGCGACCGTGTCGAATCAGAACGAGCCGACGCTCGGAGGGGGCGCTTCCGTCCACGGCCGATACGCTAGCAGAGTCGCGGACCGATGCCCTCATCCGGCGAGCGCGCCTCACCTGGCGAGCGGTCCACACATCGCTGTCTCTCAGATGGTTGCGATAGCAACTAACTCGAGGTATGAGAGCGACATGTCCAGCGATCCAGCGGGCGAGCTCCGGCACGTCATGCAGCGCTTGTTCCGGCGCTTTGGCGCCCTCTCGGCGGACTCCACGCCCTGTGGCAAGCCGCTGCCGATGGCGCACGCTCACGCCCTGATGGTGCTGCTCGAGCAGGGCGAGCTCACGCAGCAAGAGCTCGGCAAGGCGCTCAACATCGACAAGAGCAACGTCGCGCGGCTCTGCGCCAAGATGGTCGACGCGGGTCACGCCAGCCAGAAGCCGAACGCGCGAGACGGGCGCAGCCGGCTCGTGTCGCTCACGGCCAGCGGCAAGCGCCTGGCGCGCGAGGTCGACGCCGCGAGCCATGCGCGGTTCGAGGCCTTGCTGGCAGGAATGCCGGTGCGCCTGCGGCGCGAGCTCGTGAGCTCATTGAGCCAGCTCGTGGAGGCCATGGAGACCAGCCTGGGCGAGTCCGTCGAATCTTCCGCACGCGGCGAGGGTTCCACACCATGATCCGTTCCGTTCATCCGGGCGCCTCGCGTCGCTTCGTTCTCGGCGTCGCGGTCGCCCTCGGCGTGCTCGCGCCTGCTGCTGCGTGCTCGTCACCGCCGTCGTCCACGGCGCCCACGTCCTCGTCCCCCGCACCGGCGGCCGCGCCACGCTCGCTGCCCGCGGCTGACGCGCTCGACCGGCTCGACCCGCGCAAGCCGGTGCCGCTCCTGCCGATGATGGCGAACCATCAGAAGCAGAACATGCGCGACCACCTCGTCGCGGTGCGGGAGATCGTCAGCGCGCTCGCCACGGCCGACTTCGCCGCGGTGGAGAAGGCTGCAGGGCGCATCGGGTTCTCCGAGCAAATGGGCCAGATGTGCGGCCACATGGGGGCGGGGGCGCCGGGCTTCTCGGAGCAGGCCGTCGAGTTTCATCACACGGCGGACCAGATCGTGAGCGCTGCCCGCGACCGCGACGGCACGCGCGTCCTCGGCGCCTTCGCCGCCACGCTGGAGACCTGCACGTCGTGCCACGCGAGCTGGAAGCAACAGGTCGTCGACGAGCCCACCTGGCGCCAGCTCACCGCGCTGGATCGCACGGGCCTCGAGCGCACCGGGCCCGAGCACCCGTGACACGGCGCCCCCCACCCGGCGCGGTAGCTCCGGCCGCGCGCGAGTTTCGACGAGCTCGACCGCCCACCGCTGGCTTCAGGGCAACGTGACCATGAACGCGCGCAACCGGCCGTCGCCCGAGGCGAGCCGCTGCGCTTGACCCACGAGCACGCGGCCGTTCGCCGACACGCCCAGCGTGACCAGCGACCAATCGCCCATGCTGACACCGGCCGCCGCCAGCACCGCCGCGAGCGGCTGGCTCGCGGGGCTCGAACCCCACACCACGCTGTCACTCGCGATCTCGCCGAAGATCTGCTGGCCGTCGCCGCTCACGGCACGCGCGAAGCTCTCGTCGGGGCCGAGCGTCGTGGCTCCGCTCGCCGTCCAGCGCACGGCCGTGCTGCCTCCGTCGGGCGTCAGCCAGGCGTTGCCGACGATGACGCTCCCGTCGGCGCTGATCGCGCTCGGGATGAGGCTCGTCGCGCCCGGGAGGGCAGGCAGCGCTCGCGCCTGGCCGTCGAGCGACCATTCGACGGCGGTGCCGTCGACGTCGTTGGCCTCGGTGCCGACGATGCGGCGGCCGTCGGCGCTCACCGCGAAGGCGTGTGCGGTGAGGCCGGCGGTCACGGACGGCAGCGTGCGGAGCCCCGCGTCGGCGCTCCAGACGAAGGCGGGGCTGTCGCCCACCACGACGCGACCGTCAGCGCTGACGGCCTGCGCGAGCCCGGCTTCTTCCAGGTGCACGACGCCTTCGGCGCGCCACACGAAGGCGCCGCGCGGGTCGCGCCCGACGACGACCGAGCCGTCGTGGTTCACGCCGAAGGCCATCGAGTCACCGTCGGTCGCGTACAGCTGTATGCCCCCCGAGATGCTCCACTTCAGCGCCTGGGTGCGCACGACGGGCCACCGCGGATCTTCGACCACGTTGCAGTAACCCGCAGCGGTCGAGCCGTCTCCGCTCACCGCCGTCGCCACGCAGCCCGAGGCGTCGTCGATCAGCGGCAGACCGATCACGGCAGGGGCGGGGCACGCGGGCAGCTCCTCCTCCGCGTCGGGGCAGGCGCAGGCCTCACCCGACGCAGGCGCGAGGCAGAGCGCTCCATGCCGGCACGCATCTGCACCGCAAGCGTTCTCCCCGCGAAGGCGCGAGCAGGGCTCGCCGGGTCGCGTGCAGCGCCAGTCGCTCTCGCCGGTGCAGAACGCGCTGCAGCCGTCGCCCGCGATCTGGTTGCCGTCGTCGCAGACCTCGACGTTGTCGATGCGTGCGTTGCCGCAGTCGCCCGCGAGCGGGCCCGAGCCGCCGACGTTACCGAAGCCACCGACCCCGCGCGGGTCGACGCAGGCGGGCGTCTGTCCCGTGAGGTGCGGAACATCTCGGCAGACGGTCGATGCCGGGCAGTCGTGGCTCGGCCCCGCCGGCTGGCAGCTGCCGCCGGTGCAGGGGCGGGGGCCGCAAACCTCGGTGCAACTCACGGTGCGAGCCTCGGTGACCTCCGTCTCGCCCGTGCAATAGGCGGTGCGCTCGAAGCAGGGAAACTCGGAGATGCAGAGCGCGCCGCCGCCGCCGGCCGGGCCATCTCCAGCCACTGCGCCGGTGTTCTCGCCCGCGTTGCCCCCCGCGCCGCCGTCTCCTCCGGAGGCGCCGATCGGTGCCCCGTTCGGCGCCTCGTGCTCGGAGCAGGCCGCGAGCCACAGCGCGGCGTGCAACACCGTCGAGAAACACGATGACGTTCGCATGATCCCCCCCAGCTCGGCGGGCGGCGTTCCGTCCAACCGATAACCAAGAAGCATGGCGCCCGATCGGTGCCCGTCAAACCGCGAATCGGTCGGGCCTGCACGGATGAGCGGTGCTGCAACCGTCATTGGCACCGAGATTTCGCAATTTGCCGCCGATCTGCGAACGGTGTTCCGCCCCGGCTCTGCGGGCGACCCGACGGCTCTGGCCGCATGTGCGGGCGCAAGCCCGCGAACGGCAAAACTCGGTATCACGGCGCCGCACATCGGCGCTCTGTTGCAGAGTCCTGCAGGGTCTCAGAGCTGCGGGGGCCGAGCCCCCAACCCGGCGCCCCGATTGCAGCCGTTTGACACGGAACGACCTCGGTGCGAGGTTTGTCTACATTGGTCGCGATGCATTTTGCCTACGCCCGGCGGTTCGACGGAGCGGCCCGCTCGCCGCGTGCCCCGGCTCGCTCGGGGTCCCGGCGGCGCGATTCCATGATAGCTTGGCCGCCACGACTCAGGATCACGCTGAGATCGCTGGGAAAGTTGCTGGGAAAGTCGGGCATCGATGAGCGCTCGGATGAGTGCTGACGTTCAGGCAGGTGAGGAGCCGAAGCTGCTGGCGCCGTCCCACGGCGCTCGGCGGGTGGGGCGCTACCTGCTCTGCGATCAGATCGGCTCCGGGGGGATGGCCACCATCCACCTGGCGCGCCTCATCGGCCCGCAGGGCTTCTCGCGCACGGTGGCGATCAAGCAGCTGCACCCCCAGTTCGCCCAGAACCCCCAGTTCGTGGCGATGCTGCTCGACGAGGCCAGGCTCGCGGTGCGGGTCCGGCACGTCAACGTGGTCTCGCCGCTCGATATCGTCACGACGGACGCCGAGCTGTTCATCGTGATGGATTACGTGAACGGCGAATCGCTGGCCAACCTGCTCGCCGCCTCGGAGACGCCCCTCTCGCCGGCGATCGCGGCGGCGATCATGGTGCAGGTGCTGCTCGGCCTGCACGCCGCGCACGAGGCCACGCGCGAGCAGGGCGACGCGCTCGGCCTCGTTCACCGCGACGTGTCGCCGCAAAACATCCTCGTCGGGCAGGACGGCGTCACCCGCGTGGTCGATTTCGGGATCGCGAAGGCCGTGGCTCGCGCGCAGACCACCGACGGCGGCATGGTGAAGGGCAAACTCGGTTACATGGCGCCCGAGCAGATCCGGCTCGAGGCCGTCGATCGCCGCACCGATCTGTTCTCGGCCGGCGTGGTGCTGTGGGAGGCACTGACGGGGGCCGGGCTCTTCGTCGCCGACGCGCTCGGCGCCTCCATCGACCTCATCTTGCGCGGGCCGATCTCGCCCCCGAGCCGCTACAACCGAGCGGTGACGCCCGAGCTCGACGCCTTCGTGCTGAAGGCGCTGACGCGCGATCGCGACGATCGCTTCCAGGACGCGATGAGTATGGCGGCAGCCCTGCAGCGGGTCACGCCGCTCGCGAGCGCGCTCGAGCTCATCGACTGGGTCGCGAAGCTCGCTGGGCCGGAGCTCGAGCGTCGGGCAGGGCTGGTCAAGCGGGTCGAGGCCACGAGCTGGGAATCCGTTCCGGAGGTCACCCCGCGGCCGTTCGCGCCCCCGATCGAGCCGCGGGCTTCGAGCGTGCGCGTGGGCGGGTCGGATCAGGTCGGCGTGACACCGCAGACTCGAACACCGACGCTGCTGGGCATCGCGGAGCCGCGCGAGAGGCGAACCGGCAGCAGCCCGGATAGCTTTGCCGCGGGCCTCATGGGCGGGCTTGGTGCGGGGATCGCTGGCAACGTTACCGCACCGCGCCGGCTCGATCCTGCCGAGCCCGTCATCAGCGCCGCGCCGGTGGCGACGGGCGAGTCGACGGGCATAGCCGTCGGCGGTGATCGTTACTCCTCGGTGTCGAGCTCGGGCAGGAGCGATCGAGACCGGAAGACGAAGGGGCTCGTGCTCGGTCTCGTGCTGGCGGGCGTCGCGACGGCGGTCGGATTGCTGGCCCTGTCCGGCGCCGACGACGCCCCTTCGCTCGCGGGTGCGCCCGAGCGGTCGAGCGCCGCGCGCCCGGTAGCGCTCGAGGTCGTCGCAGCGCCGCTCGAGTCCGCCAGCGCGGCGGCGCCTCCGGCGGTCGCGCCTGCCTCGCCGTCGCAGCGCGCCGGCGGCGCAGAGCCGAGCAACGCCGCAGGCGCCGTCCGCCGCGTCCGCGACGACGTCTCCAGGCACGAGGCGGGATCCGCGTCACCCGACGACGACTCGGCGTGGGGCGATCCGCGTGAGCCAGCGGTGGACGAGCGGCGCGCGAAAGACGACGCCTATTCGTTGCGTCGCGCGCGCTCCGCCCGAGCGGGGCGCTCCGAGCGTGCGAGCTCTTCGGGGCGCTCGAGCGCTGCGTCGGCGCGGCGCGCCGCCGCGACCAGGAAGGTCGAAAACAAACCCAACGTCAGCGCGACGCCCAGTGAGGGCGTCACCCTGCCCAAGTCGAGCAACGACAATTGCAATCCTCCGTGGGTCATCAACGATCAGCAGGTCAAGGTCTTCAAAGCAGAGTGCCTGCGCTGATGTCGACGCGACACCGGATACCGCGATGCTGGATGCGCCGCTGCTGGGTACTCGGCGCCGCGCTCGCGCTGGTCGGTTCGCCGCGCGACGCCTCCGCGGCTGACCACGTGCAGGAGTGCATCGGAGAGCATGTCGAGGCGCAGCTGTTGCGAAAGCAGGGGCGCCTCGTGGAGGCGCAAGCCCGCCTCCTCGAGTGCGCGCAGCCCACGTGTCCCGAGCTCGTGCGCGCCGAGTGCGCGTCGCTGAGCCGCGAGGTCGACGCGGCGCTGCCGAGCGTGGTGCTCGAGGCGCTCGGTGCAGACGGCGAGCCCACCGCCGAGCCGCTCGTGAGCATCGATGGCTTGCCCGACCTCTTCCCGCTCGATGGTCGGGCCATCCCGCTCGATCCCGGAGAGCACGCGATCCGCTTCGAACATCCCAACGGGGCGACGCGGGAGCTCAGCCTGGTGCTCTCAGAGTCCGAGCACGACCGGCGCGTCGTGGCCGACTTCCGCCCGCGCGACGGGGGCGCGGCGAGGGCGCGACGCTGGCCGAACCACGTCATGCTCGTGAGCGGCGGTGTCGCCGCGGTCGCCCTCGGCAGCTTCACGTTCTTCGCGATCGCGGGCCGCTCCGTGGAAAACCAGCTCGATCGCTGCAAGCCCAGCTGCGACAACAGCGCAGACATCGACCGCATGCGCTCGCGCTACCTGATCGCCGATGTCTCCCTCGGGGTCGCGCTGGTGTCGGTGGGCATCGGCGCCTACGCCTGGACGCAGCGTTCGTCAGCCCCACCTACGGTCGGCGCGGCGGGCCCGGTGCGGCGCGTCAGCCTGCACCCGGTCGCCAGCCATCAAAGCCTCGGGCTGTGGGCGTCCGGCGAGTTCTGAGCTCAGCCCTCGTCGGCGTCCGCGTCGTCATCGTCGCTGGCGCCGTCACTGACGGCTTCGCGCAAGCCGAGCCGCGCGATCAGCCGCTGCATGAAGCGCCGGCTCACGCCCGCGAGCTCCGCGGCCCGGGTCACGTTACCCTCCGAGCGGCGTAGCACCGACTGCGAGTAGAGGTGCTCCAGGCGCTCCATCGCCTCGTCGCGGGCCTCCTTCAGGGGCAGGCTGAGGTTCAGCGGCAAGGTGGCGTCGAGCCGCTCACCCGACGGCGCTGCGCCCTCGCTCGAGCTCGCTGGCGCCCCCTCTCGCGATGAGAGTCTGTCTCTCGAGCTCGCGGGCGCCGAGGTGGTGATGCCGAGGGTGACGCAGCGCTCGATGAAATTGCGAAGCTCTCTCACGTTGCCCGGCCAGCTGCGGGTCATCAGCGCGGCGACGAGCTCGCTCGGAATCGGATGATCGCCGTCGCTCAGGCGGCGATAGAAGTGCTCGGCGAGGAGCGGCAGATCTTCGCGCCGAAACCGGAGCGGCGGGAGCTGCACCTCGACCACCGCCAGGCGATAGTAGAGGTCTTCGCGGAACGACCCCTCGTTCACGCTCTGCGCCAGCATGCGGTTGGTGGCGGCGACCAGCCGAATGTCGACCGCGCGCGCCGAGTTGGCCCCGACCCGGCGCACCTCGCGCGTCTCCAGCACGCGCAGGAGCTTGGCCTGCAGGTTGAGCGGCAGCTCACCGACCTCGTCGAGGAAGAGCGTGCCGCCGTGCGCCTCCTCGAGCAGCCCGCGCCGGTCGCTCACGGCGCCGCTGAACGCGCCGCGCGTGTGCCCGAACAGCTCGCTCTCGATCACGTTGGGCGCGATGGCACCGCAGTCGACGGCGACGAATGGGCCGCTCGAACGGCGCGAGTGAAGATGCAGCTCGCGCGCGACCAGCTCTTTTCCCGTGCCGGTCTCTCCCTGGATCAGCACGGTGGCTTGCGTCGGTGCGGCCCGCTCGAGCACGGTGTAGAGCCGGCGCATCTCGACGCCGGCGCCGAGCAGGCTTCCGAAGCGCTCGTTCCTCGACACCTCGACGCACAGCGGCTCGCGCCCAGACTCGATGCGCAGCACGGTGGCCCCGATGCGAACCGTGGCGCCCGAGAGCAGATCGGCGTCGCGTACGCGCACCCCCTCGACCAGCGTGCCGTTGGTGCTCCCCACGTCGGTCAAGCGCAGGCCGTCGCCGCGCGGAGACAGCTGAAAGTGCAGCCGGGAGACGGTGGGATCCGAAAGTCGCAGATGGCAGCTCTCACCCGTACCAACGCGTACGGTCAGCGGATTCAGCGCCAGCCGATTGCCTCGGTCAGGCCCGTCCACGACGAAGATCTCTCCCGATCGAAGGGTGAGCTCGCCTGGCCTGACGTCGTGAAGCCGAGTGGCGACGTCGGCTCTATAGCCCATGTTCGTCCATGGTCGTCGTCGTGGTGCGACCCGAGTGTAGGCAGGCGGTCGAGGCCTGTCGAGTCGCGATAGCGTTCGCTACTCGATCCGTATCGGGCCTCTCGGTGGCGCTGACACCTTCTCGACGCGTGGACGAGGCAGGAGCGTGAACTCCTGGTGGATTGCGGTGATCGGATCCCCCGAACCGGGCTCGACGCGCAAGATTGGACTCTTGGGGCGCAACCTCGGCTGCTCCGAGGTGTCGAGCACGAGCTCGACGACGTCGTCCGACGTGACGTCCAGGAGCACGTGAGCCGCCCCCGAAGAGTCGGTGCGGGCGAGCTCGCGTCCCAGGTGCAGCAGCGGCAGGTGCGCGCCCCGCTCGGCGCGGACGGCCACGACGACCGAGTGGGTGAGGGGCGCGCAGAACGCCGCAAATTCTGGCCTCACGACACGATCGCCGCCCTCGCGGCCCACGTGTCGCAATGGAACCAGCAGCGGAGGAGGGCCGCGATGCCCGGTGGGGCATTCGATGTCGATCGGCAGGACGTCTCCCTCCAGGCCACGAACCTTCACCGTGATTGCGCCGCTGCCGTCGGAGACCCCGAGCTCGCGGCCTCTGCTCGACGCCCGCGCCCCTGGGAGGCCGCGACCTGGATCGGCGCTCACTCGAACGATCAGCTCGTAGTCGCGCGAGAGATCCTGGTCGCAACCCGCGGCGAGCAGGGCGATGAGCAGACCCGCGCCACGCGACAGTTCAGCGAACGCGACCCGGCACCCCGCGAGCCGTCGGCCGCCACCAGTCCGAGACATCGCCTGGTTCATGTGCCTCTCTTCTTCTTTTTCTTGCTCGACAGGAGGACCTTCATCCGCCGTTGCAGATCCGAGAGCCAGCCGCCGTACTCGCGCCCGCCGGCGCCGACAAAGGCCTGGAGGATGCGCGCCTCCGCCTGCGCACCATCGTAGTTCTTGGTCGCCAGCGCGCGCTCGAGCCGCACCTGGTGAACGTGAAACTGGCGCGAAGACGCCTGGCGCATGTGCTCGGCCTCGCCGCGAGCGAAGGCTGCGTCGTCGTCGTCCCGAGCCCGCGAGAAGCAAGCAGCAGCCCGCTCATACAGCGAGACAGACTCGACCCCGTCGCGCGGCGCGAAGGGCGAGCGCTCGCGCCTGGCGGCGGCCTGTTCCAGATAGGAAGCCGCCTGCGCTTCGGCCACCGCACGATCCTCGTGCTCGCACGGGGCCGCCTCGGCTTGCGACCAGAGCGGCGGTGGCGGCGGCGCCGCGCCGAGCGACGACTCCTCGGGGCGCAGGGTGAACACCAGATAGAAGCCGAAGGGAAACCCGACGCCCGCGAGCGCCAGGATGAAGGGGTTGGTCTTCTGCTTCTTGGCGCGCGCGACGAGGGGGCGGTCTCCCGCCTCCGCGCATTCCACCCGCAGCACGAGCGGGCCGATGTGCACGCTGGTGTTCGGCAGCAGGCGTCCTTCGGTGAAAGGGGCGCCGTGCACGAGCGCGGGCGGCGTCATCGAGCGGGCCTCTGCGAAAACGCCGCCGCCGCGCGCCTCAACCCGCAGCTGCTCGACGGGGATCTCGTCGCCGACGAGGCGTATCTCGCAGTGCGCGCCGCTCCCCACCGTGACGCTGTCGGCGTCTACGCTCAGATCGCGCGTGGTTCCGTTCGGGTATTCGATCGTGAATCTGAGGTAGGAGTGCGTCGACATGGATGCTGGGCCTCACTGGAACTGGGCTTTGAGCCCCATCGCCATGGGCGTGACGATGAGGAAGAGGATCGCGACGAAGATCATGACCATCGGCGCCAGGATCTGCAGGCTGGCCTTCGAAGCGGCCTCCTCCGCCCGAACCGAGCGCCGCTGGCGCGACGACTCCGCCTGGATCTGGAGCACACGAGCGAGCGGATTGCCGCGCTCTTCGGCCTGAACCACGGCGCCCACGAACTCCCGCACGCTCTCACCTGGCACGCGCGCAGCGAACTGAGACAGCGCCTCCTTGCGGGTCTTGCCCATGCGGAGCTCCTCGAGGATCAGGTTCAGCTCTTCGATCAGCGGGTCGTCTGGCGTGCTCGCCTTCTCGATCACCTGCCGCAGCGACCCCGGAAAATCCAGGCCAGCCGAGAGCCCGAGCGAGAGCAGGTCGATCACGTAGGGCAGCCCGTTCTGCACCCGACGCCGGCGCTCTTGCACGAGCCCGGAGAGCTGCAGAGAGGGCAGCGCCGCCGCCAGGCCCCCGGCGAGCACCATGTACATCGCGCCTCGCCCGAGTAGCAGCCCGTAGAGCGCCCCCAGGCTCAGCCCGATCAACCAGGAGATCACGCTCAGCGACACGAACTCCTCGGGCTGCAGGCCCCAGAAATCGCCGGAGAGCGTGATCTGATGGTCGACGGACCTTCGAAAGCGCTCCGGAAGGAACGGGCGCAGGCGGGCACCGAGCCAGCGCACCGCGGGCTCCAGCTGGCTCCAGAGCGGGTAGCGCGAGAGCGCTCTGCCCCGCTGCAGGCCGCGCGGGCCGAGAAAGCTCGGCGCCGTATGGGGTGCCGTGAGCACCGCGTAGCAGGCGACGAGCACCGCCGCGCCCACCGAGAGCGCGATGGTGGCGAGGTGAAGCCGAGACGAGAGGTTCATATGTCCACCGCGAGAATCTTCCGAGCTGCGACGACGGCGCCGATCCACAGCGCGGTAGACAGCACGATCACCGCGTAGCCGAAGGCGGAGCTCGTCAAGGGGTCGAAGTAGCCGGGGCTCGCCATGTCGAACGCCACCAGGATGAGCGCCGGGAAGACGGCGAGTACCATCAGCTGCCCCTTGCCCTCCGCCGTCTTCGAGCGCAGCACGCCGTGCAGGCGCGCCATCTCGCGGAGCGTCCCCGCCGTGGTCTCGAGGATCTTCGTCAAGTCGCCTCCGACCTGACGCCCGATGAGAATGCCCGAGAGCGTCGCGTCGAGCGGCACGCTGCGGATGCGCGCGCCCATGTTCAGGAGCGCCTCGTCGACCGTGCTGCCCACGCGGACCTCCTTCAGCGCGAGCCCGAGCTCCTCGTCGAGCGGGCTCGGGATCAACGGCTGTGCGTAGGTCAGCGCGCTGCCGATGCTGGGCGTCGACTTCAGCGCATTGGCCACTGTCGTGATGAAGCCATCGAGCCCGGCCTCGACGGCCTTGCAGCGGACGACGCGGCGCCGCTCGAGCACCAGCGCCGGAGCGGCGGCGACCACGGGCAGCGCGAGGTAGATCTCCGGGCGGCCCAGGTACAGGGCGGCCGCCAGCGCCAGCACCAGCGCCGCGACCTGGCCGCGGGCGATGGTCGCGCCGCTCAGGTCGTGCACGAAGAGACCCCGCAGCCTCTTCTCGAGGTGACCGACATAACGGGCCCAGTAGCGGTAGGGCAACGACTGGCGATGGGCGGCGACGGCCCAGGCCCCGAGGAACACCGACGCGCCCAGCAGCGAGACTCCGAGGGCCTCGAGCACCCACGCTTCGAGCTTCATATATAGGACTCTCCCGGTCGGATCAGGCCTCGCACGAGCAACTCGTCGAGGTAGCTCGGCAGATGGCCGGTGGCGCCGAAGTAGCCTTCGACGCGACCCTCCTCTGTGACTCCCGTGCGAGTGAAGCGATAGATGTCGCGCAGCGAGAACTCGCCGTCCGGTTCCAGTGGCCCGAGCTCCGAGATGGCGACGATGCGCCGGCTCCCGTCCGTCAGGCGCGTCTGCTGCACGATCAGCTGCACGCTCTTCGCGATCTGCTCCCGGATCGCGCGCGAGGGCAGGTCGAGCCCGGACATCAGGCAGAGCGTCTCCAGCCTGCCGAGCGCCTCGACCGGTGAGTTGGCGTGGGTCGTCGTCAGCGAGCCGTCGTGGCCCGTGTTCATCGCCTGGAGCATGTCGAGCGCCTCGCCGCCGCGGCACTCGCCGACGACGATGCGGTCGGGGCGCATGCGGAGCGCGTTCTTGACGAGATCGCGGATGCTGTATTCTCCTTTGCCTTCCATGTTGGGCGGCCGCGTCTCGAGCGAGACCACGTGGGGCTGTTTGAGCTGGAGCTCGGCGGAGTCTTCGATGGTGACGATGCGCTCGGCGTCCGAGATCGCCGCCGATAGCACGTTCAGGAGCGTCGTCTTCCCGCTGCCCGTTCCCCCCGAGATGACGATGTTCTTCTTGGCCGCGACGCTGCGCTGTAAAAAGCGCGCCATCGGCTCCGACAGGGTGCCGAGGCGGAGCAGGTCGCTCATCTGCAGGGGCGTGCGGGCGAACTTGCGGATGGTGATGCACGAGCCGCGCAGCGCCAGCGGCCGGATGATCGCGTTGACGCGGGAGCCGTCGGGCAGCCGCGCGTCGACGAGCGGCGAAGACTCGTCGATGCGGCGCCCGAGCGGGGTCACGATGCGCTCGATGACGGCGCGCACGCGGTCATCGTCGGTGAAGCGCTGGGGGCTCCGGACGATGCGTCCGTTGCGTTCGACATAGATCGTCGAGGCATCGATCACCATGATCTCCCGCACCTCGTCGTCGGTGAGCAGCTGCTCGAGGGGCCCGAGCCCGAGCGCCTCATCGGCCATCTCGCCCACGAGCCGGTCGCGGTCGAGACCGGGGGGCAGCTGATCTTCGAGGGCCTTGATCGTACGCCTCAGCGCTGTCAGCACGCGCGGGCGGAACGACGGGTCGTCGAGGCGCTTCGAGTCCATCGCCGCGAGATCGAGGTGCTCGAGGACGCGCCGGTGGATCTCGCGACGGAGGGCAGCATCTGCGGCGACGGTGGGGGGCGCCGCGACGGACGGTGTCGAGACGGACGGTGTCGCTAGCGGCCCGGACGCGGAGATGGGCTGGCCCTGCACCGCTCGTGCGGCGGCGTCCTGCTCGACGCGCTGGACGAAGACGGAGTGGCGCCCGAGCAGGATGGGATCCCCATCGTCGAGCCTCGTCGAGGCTCCCTTGATGGGCTGTCCGCGCACGAGCGTGCCGTTGCTCGATACGTCCTGCAGGCGCAGCCCGCTGCGCTCGACGTGCAGCCAGAGGTGATGTCGCGAGACCGCGCTGTCGTCGAGCTGTATGTGGCAGGCGGCGTCCCGTCCGATCGAGACCGGGAACTCCTCGGCTCGACAGACGATCTCGTAGGTTCGCTCGCTGGACTGGACGGTGATTTGAAACGTCATGCGGCTCTCACCTCGGCCACGTCGCGGGCGCTCGCCCTTCGCCGGGGACGCGGACCTGCTCGACGTCTCCCGAGTAGCTCTCGTATTGCTGGGCGGCCTCGTCGACGATATCCCGAGCGCTCCGGGAGACGGCGTCGACGACGGTGGGCACCACCAGCATGGCGCCCTCCACCGCGTCCTCGTCCCGGCCGGTGCTGCCGAAGAGCGCGCCCAGGATCGGTATCTCGCTCAGCAGGGGCAGGCCGCTCGTCGCTCTGCGCTCCGCGCGGCTGTGAATTCCGGAGAGCACGATCGACTGCCCCAGCTTGAGCCGCACCAGCGCCTCCAGCCGGCTCACGTTGCGCCCTGGCAGGTCGGTGCCGGCGGAGACCGGCGGGGTCAGATCCATCACCTCGGCGACGAGCTGGACCTCGAGCTCGTTCGTCTGCGGGTCGAAGCGCGGGAGCGCGCGCACCCGCGTGCCGAACTCGATCTGCTGGAGGCTCGCTGCAAAGTTGTTGCTCACGAAGTAGTTCTGCTCGCCGCCGCTCTGGAACTTGGCCTCCGACCCGTTCGACGTCACCACCGTCGAGTGCTTGAGCACCTTGGCCCAGCCGTGGGTGGCGGCGATGTCGAGGCCGGGCAGCACCTGATCGACGATGGAGGCCGTCGCCGTCGTCACCGAGTTGGAGACCAGGTCGTATTGCACGTTGCCGAGGCCCGGCCCGATGCTCGCCGGCCAGCGTACGCCGAACTGGTCGCTGCTGGTTCGGTCGAACTGGACGAAGAAGAAGTCGACGCGGATGTTGAGGTTCCGATCCGCAGCGGCACCGCCCAGCACCACCAGGGACTCCACCTGCTCCGGATACAAACCCGCGATGCGCTCGATGCGGTGGAGCTCCGCCTCGGTGCTGACGCCGCCCTCGATGAAGAAGCGGATGCCGACGCGTCGAAGGCGCAGGCCCGTCATCCCCTCCAGCAACTGTCGCAGCTCGCGCTCGACCGTTTCCATCGCGCGCTGGAACACGTTGATGACGTAGGTCACCTGCGCGCCATCCTTCATGATGAGCAAGAGGGTGGTCGAGCCCGGCTTCTGCCCGACGATCACGAACTGGTTACCGTCGGGCGTGAGCTTGACCTCGGCGATGCCACGCGCCCCTTCG
>Ga0247763_1000200_pt1 | contig 32677 bp, 24 predicted proteins | sample UWRJL141409B4_FD_179926 | JGI IMG/M metagenome (GOLD analysis project Ga0247763, IMG submission 179926) | Plant litter microbial communities from Arlington Agricultural Research Station in Wisconsin, United States - UWRJ-L141-409B-4 | ecosystem: Environmental > Terrestrial > Plant litter >... | reverse complement strand
AGCGTCGCCGGGATGCCGACCGCGTCGAGCAGCGAGCACTCCCCGCGCGCATCGCTCTCGACGCTCTGGCGCAGCGGAACGCTCGGGTCGAGCGACAGCAGCGACACGCTGGCGCCCGCGATCGCCCCTCCGTCGTCGGCCCGGACGAGCACGCCCAGCGCGGGCCGCTCGCGAGGCAGCGCGAGCTCGATCTCGCGCGCCTCGCCCGGCCCGATCACGAGCGAGCGGCGCAGCACGAAGCGCTTCGGCTCGTCGGGGCGCGCCACCAGCAGATCGACGTGTGCCGATACGGCGCGGAAGCTGAAGTGGCCGTCGTAGCCAGTGAGCGCGCTCGTGGGCGCGCCCTGGCGCGAGAGCGCGTCGATCCGCGCGCGCGCCACCGGACGCCCGAGCTCGTCGAGCAGGCGTCCCGTGAGCGTCGCGCCCGTCGAGAGTACGATCTGGACACGAGCCGAGCCGCCCGGCTCGAGCGTCACCGGCTCGCTCAACGACTCGACGAAGTCGGGATGGCGCGCGACGAGGCGCAGCTGGCCCGGCGGGACGTCGTCGATACGATAATTGCCGTCGAGATCGCTGACCCATGCAGAGCTCGGCGCCGGCGCGGACGGCGGCATGCCGGGTACGGGCAGCGGCCCCGCCAGCACGCCGAGCTCACCCATCGGCACGAGCGGCAGCGGGGCGGCGAGCGAGCGCTCGAAGAAGCCGCGCGGCTGGTCACGTGTGCCCGAATTGCGGGCGATAGGGCGGCCGCGAGCGTCGTTGCCCACCACCTCCAGGCGCGCCCCTTCGATCGCCCGTCCTTCGGCGTCGACCACGCGCCCCGACACCTGGCCGCCGCGCAAGAGCGCGATACGCAGGGGCGCGTCCGCCTTCGGCAGCGTCACGCTCTCCGACATGAAGCCGTCGGCGCGCACGTTGATCACGGCGCCGCCGGGCGGCACGGGACCGAGCGAGGCGACGCCATCGGAACCGGTCCGCGACGAGAGGGGAAACGCGCTGAGACCGCCCTCCACCAGGGTCACCTCGGCGTCGGCTATCGAGGGCGCCCCTTCGCCCTCGCCCGCGCTCACGCGCACCTCGACGAAGCGTCCCTCGACGAGGGAGAGCGTCACCTGCTCGTGCTCGCCGCGCTCGAGGGTCACCCCCTCGGTGGCTGCCGTCACCCAGCTGCCGAGTCGCGCGCGCAGATCGTACGTGCCGCGCGCGAGTCCGAGCGCGCGAGCGATGCCGTCGGCCTCGACAGACACCTTGCGCGGGGGCCAGAAATCCACCCCGGAGATCCAGACCTCGGCCTCGCGGGCGGGCTGCCCCGCCGGGTCGCGGACAGCGATCTCGAGCGACGCCGGAGCGCTCAGCGTGACCAGCACCCGGCGCGAGGTCGGGTTGACGAGCGCCGAATCGTAGCCCGGGGCGCTCGCGCGCACGCTCTCGATGCGCATGCCGACATGCTCGAGCCGCGCGGAGCCGTCGGGCCCGGTCAGGGCGCCGTGCGGCAGCTCGTCATCGGCGCGCACCAGCACGGTAGCGCCGGCGATCGCGCGCCCCGTGCCGTCTCTCACGTCGACCTCCAGCGCCGCAGCGCTCGGCAGAACGACCCGTGTGTGCGCGCCGACTCCGCTCGACGTCAGGCGCTCGGAGCGTCGAGCGCGCCCCGGCGCGTCGACGAGCAGCCAGTAGTCGCCGTCAGGCGCCGGCACGCTCGCGCGACCTTCGGCGTCGGTCGTGAGCTCGGCCCACACGGCGTGGCGATCGCCCGTCGCTGTGAATACGCGCACGCGCGCGCCCGACACGGCTGGCGCGTTCGTGCCGCCGTCGGCGACGAAGGTGGGCGAGTGACCACATGCGCCCGCATCGCACGCTCGCGCGTCGAGCTCGGAGACGACCCGGATCGAGATCACACCGAGCAGAGCGGGCACGCTCGACAGGGGCGCTTCGGGGCGTGGGCGGCGCAGGGTGAGGCTCGCAGCGAGCAGCACACACGCGACGACCGCGAGCACGGCGGGCCAGCGCTGCGAGAGCCAACGAAGCATGACCGAGTCAACATAGTGCCTCATGCTAGGCTGTCACGATGCGACCATGGCAGGGCGGATAGTGCCACGGCGGCGAGCCTTCGGTAGGGCTGTGTCGCAACTCCCGGCCGTGTCGCTGGTGCTGGCGGCGCTCGGCTGCGACCGCGCGGATCGGCCGCCGCCCGTCGCGGATCCGAAGCCGGCGCCCGACGAGCCTGGGCCGATCGTCGTCGACCCCGACGAGACGCCGGACCCGAGCACCATCAGCCCGTGCGGCGCCGCCACCGCCACCCTCGAGTTCGTGCGCCCGAACCTGTACTTCGCGATCGACGCCTCGGGCAGCATGACGGACGCCATCCCGCGCGGGGAGGCGACCTCCTCCACGGGCCCCGTGCCCGCGAATCGCTACGCGGCGTTGTCGCGAGCGCTCGAGCGACTGCTGTCGCGAGTCGGGCATCGCGTCAACTATGGCGCCACGCTGTTTCCGAGCAGCAATGTCGACTGCGATGCGGGTGAGGAGATTCACGCGCTCGCGGCCGGCGACGACGTGAGCTTCGCGGTCAGCGGCGAGGTCGGGCCCGTGCTGCGCTCGTTGATGTTCGCGATCGACCGACGCACCCCGCGCGGCGGCACGCCGGTGGCGCTGGCGCTCGGAGGTCTTCCCGCTCGCCTCGCGGAGGCCGGAGCGGGCGCCAACTCCTACGTCTTCCTCGTCACCGACGGCGGCCCCAACTGCAACGACCAGGCGCGCTGCGGCGTCGACGCTTGCATCCCCAACATCGAGCGCGTGCGCGTCAGCGACGGGCTGGTGTGCGACGACGACGTGAACTGCTGCGATGGCAACCTGTTCGGTCCGGGCAACTGCCTCGACGCCGCTGGCAGTGTCGGCGCAGTGCAGGGCCTGGCCGCCGCGGGCGTTCGCACGTTCGTCATCGGCATCCCCGGCAGCGAGGCCTACGCGAGCCTGCTCGATGAGCTGGCCGTGGCCGGCGGCGCCGCGCGTGCGGAGAGCCCTCGCTACTACCGCGTCTCCGACGCGGAGGCGCTGCTCGAGACGGTGAGTGCCCTGGGCTCGACGGTAGCCCTGAGCTGCAACATCTCGCTGCGCGAACCCCCGCCCGACCCGGCGCTGGTGAACCTGTTCTTCGACGGTGAGCTCATCCCGAGCGACCCGTCCAACGGCTGGACGTTCATGGACGCGGCCACCGTGCAAGTGCATGGCACCGCGTGCGCGCTGCTGGAGAACGGCGACGTGCTGCAAGCCGACCTGATCGCCGGCTGCCCAGTCGTCATCCGGTGACGAGGCGCAGCCAGCCTAGCCCTGGCCGCGCTCGACACGTCGCCGCCCTTCATGCGCGAGCGATCATCAGTGCTGCGGTCCGGCTTCGAGCCGGTGATCCTTGGTCTCGCGAATCAGCGTGCCACCGATGATCACCGTGACGATGCAGACCACGATCGGATAGGCCAAGCCCATGTAGATCGCGTTCGGGCCTAGCGATTCCTTCGCCCAGGCCGAGGTGGTCACCGCCGTGGCGATCAGCGGCAGGAAGCCACCGAACCAGCCGTTGCCGAGATGGTACGGCACCGACATCGACGTGTACCGGATCTGCGTGGGGAACAGCTCGACCAGGAACGCCGCGATCGGACCGTAAACCATGCAGACGTAGACCATCATGACGGACACGACGGCGATCAGCCCGACCACGTTGATGTTCGCCGGATCGGGAGTGGGCAAGCCCGCCGGATTGCTGAAGTAGTTCAGCGCCATGAACAGCGGCACGTAGGTGAGGGCGCCGAGCGCGCAGCCCCACATCATGATCTTCTTGCGCCCGATGCGATCGGATAGATGGCCGAAGAACAGGAACAGCGGCGTGGTGATGGCGAGCGCCACGGCCATGACGAGATAGGCGGTCGCCCACGGCACCTTGAGCGTGGCCTGCAGGAAGGTGAGCGCGTAGAACTGGCCCGTGTACCACACCACGCCCTGCCCGGCGGTAGCGCCGAACAGCGCGATCAGCACGTAGCGCAGGTTGACCGGGTTCGCGAACGACTCGACCAGCGGGTTGCGCGACGTCCTGCCTTCTTTCTTCATGCGCGCAAAGAGGGGCGACTCGGCCATCTTCACACGCATGTAGAGCGACACGATCAGCAGGATGAAGGAGAGCAGGAACGGAACGCGCCAGCCGTACTCACCAAAGTCCTTCTCACCAAACAGCGAGCGGCTGCTGCCGATCACCAGCATGCTGACGAAGAACCCGGCCGTCGCCGTGGTCTGGATGAAGCTGGTGTAGAAGCCGCGCCGCTCGTCGGGCACATGCTCGGCGACGTAAGTCGCCGCGCCGCCGTACTCACCACCGAGGGCGAGGCCTTGCAACAGCCGCAAGAGCACGAGCAGCGCCGTGGCGCCGAGGCCCCACGTCGCGTAGGTGGGCAGCACGCCGATCAGCGCCGTGCTCAGACCCATGGTGGCCATGGTGATCAAGAACGTGTACTTGCGGCCGATCAAGTCACCGAGGTAGCCGAAGACGATGGCGCCGAGGGGGCGCACGCCGAAGCCGGCGCCGAACGTCGCCAGGCTCGCGAGCAGCTGAGCCGTCTCGTTGCCGGGCGGGAAGAACTTGGCGCCGAAGAACACCGCCAAGCTCCCGTAGAGATAAAAGTCGTACCACTCGAAGACAGTGCCGAGCGACGACGCCACGATGACTCGTCGCAGCGTCGCCTTGTCGACGAGGGCGTTCGCGCCGGGTAGCGGTGGTTCGCTGCCCATGCGGGCAGCACCCATTGTTTCCGTGGCAATGTTCATCAGATCCTCAGTCTGTGGGCCCGCCGATGTGGTGCTGCGGGTGGGGGCACCGAATATCGGCGAGGGATTGGACCATTCGGCGATCCGAAGGGAGACCGCCGCGGGCGAGCGTATGGTCTCGCCGGTGGTCTACCACGTGGCGCGCGCGCATGACAGGTCGTTCGGCATACGGGGCTGCTCCGGCTGCACGAATGCACTCTCGCTCGCGAACACGCACGCACGAGTCACGCTGATCGGGACACGACGCTTCCGAGCGACGCCGGCAGCGTGCCGAGTCGGCTCAATTTTGGCTCGACCCGTCGTCAGCGCGGGTTCTCGAACAGTCGCGAACAGGCGTCGATCTCCTCGTGGCAGCGATGGATTTGGCAGCAGGCGTGCTCGCCGGGACGAGGCGGAGCGGCTATTGGAACAGCGCCAGCGCCTTGCGCAACGTCTCCGAGACGCCCCACGCGAGGGGCAAGCCAACAGCCGTCCATGACAGCACCAACGCGATCACTTGGCCCCCGCTGCGCGGAGCCGGCACGCCAGAAGCCGATCGCCCCGCAGACGTCGATGTCGAGTTCATCGGAATCAAATCCTTTCGCTCAGGCAAACGCGAGCTCGGCGATCAGGCTACCGCCGGCCTCTCGTCGGTTCGGGTCTTGGGCTCGATGTGTTTCTCGGAGACCGCCTTCACCGCGAGGTTCGCGAAGAAGGCGACCACCAACAAGCCGGCCATGATGTACATCGTGACGTTGTAGGCCTGCTCTTTCGGAATGCCGCTCTGGATCTGATACTCGCGGATGTAGTTCACCAGAACGGGCCCCAGGATGCCCGCGACCGACCACGCGGTGAGCAGCCGCCCATGCACTGCGCTCACGTACTTGGCGCCGAAGATGTCGGCGAGGTAAGCCGGGATCGTCGCGAATCCCCCGCCATACATCGTCAGAATGATGCAGAAGCACGACACGAAGAGCACCACCGAGCCCAGCTCGCCAGCGAGCGGAACGAGGGCGTAGAGCGCGGGACCGAGCACGAAGAAGCAGGCGTACGTCGCCTTGCGGCCGATGCGGTCGGACAGGGACGCCCAGAAGAAGCGGCCGCCCATGTTGAACAAGCTCAGCAGCCCGACGAAGCCAGCCGCAGCACCCGCGTTGATCGTGCCCTTGAACACTTCCTGGATCATCGCGGAGGCCTGGCCCAGTACGCCGATGCCGGCGGTGACGTTGAAACAAAGCACCACCCAGAGCAGCCAGAACTGCGGCGTCGCGATCGCGCGCCCGGGAGTGACGTCATGCGTCGTGATGAGCGCCTTGGCCTTTGCCGCGCTCGGCACCCAGCCCTCGGGCTTCCAGCCCGGCGCCGGCAACCGATAGCCGAACGCACCGAGCGACATGCACACGAGGTAGAGCAGGCCGAGCACGACCCACGTCTCCGCGACCCCCGTCGACGTCGGCGAGGCGAAGCTCTTCATGAGCAACACCGACAGCGGCGAAGCCACCAGCGCTCCGCCGCCGAAGCCCATGATGGCCATGCCGGTGGCCATGCCGCGGCGATCGGGGAACCAGCTGATCAGCGTCGACACCGGCGTGATGTAGCCGATGCCGAGACCGCAGCCGCCGAGCGCGCCGTATCCGAGGTAGACGAGCCAGATGTTGTGCAGCTTGATCCCGAGCGCACCGATCAAGAACCCGAGGCCCCAGCACAGCGCCGACACGAAGCCTGACTTGCGCGGGCCTTCCGCCTGGACCCACTTGCCGAACACGGCCGCCGACGCGCCGAGGAAGAAGATCGCGATGGTGAAGATCCAGCCGAGCTCCGTCAGCTTCCAGTCTTCGGGTGCCGCCTCGGTGATGCCGATCTGCTTCGTCAGCGGCAGATTAAACACGCTGATGGCGTAGGCCTGGCCGATGCAGAGATGCGTGGCGAGCGCACAGGGAGGGATCAACCAACGGTTGAACCCGGGCGCCGCGATGATGCGTTCCTTGCTGAGCCAACCTGCTGCCATTGAGCTTCTCCCTTAGCGCGGGTCTGGGGCGCCTGCGCCCCGATGCATGAAAATGCGGACTTTGGCGCTCAGGCCCGACGATACAACTGCGATAGCGATCTCGAGCGCTCGTTCTCCTGGTGCCCGAACGGCACATAAACTAGCAGAGGATTAGCGGCGCGGTCTCCTCGTAAAACGGCAAATTGCCCCGATTCCGTGCGGAACCTGCGGCGGCGTAACTCTCGACCGGAGCTGTATGCTAGCGCGTGCTTCGCGCATCATCTCGGGACGAGTCTCGGCTCTCTCGCTTCGAAGCATCGAGAGCTACATCGCAATTGTCGTCGAGCTTGGAAATGCCGGCGTGCGGCGAATACCGCACGCCCCACATCGTGTCAAACGGACGACGCCGTCACGCGCGCGGCCATCGAGCGCAGCTCAGAGCGTGAAGAAGATGCCGAGCTCGCCGCCGACCGCCGTCTGCTTGCCGTCGAGCTCATCGTCAAACTCCCCGTTGAGCACGTGCTCGGTGTTGAAGAAGAAGCCCTCGGCCATCACGCTGACCGTCTTGTCGAGCGTGTATTGATAGCCGAGTCGAGCCGTCAGGTTCTGCTTGATGCCAGGCCCCGTGCCGGCGAGCGTCGCGGCAGACTCGGCGGGATCCGGCATGGCTCCCGCCATCACGCCGGGGTAGTTGTAAGACGCCAACACGTCCTCGTCGTTCAGCACCTTCGCATAACCCACGAGGCCGTAAAGGGCGTGCGCGTCGGTGAAACCATACTTCGCGGAGAGGAACCCGCCGACCTCCTTGAGGTCTTCGAGCGCGTTGCCCTGCCCCAGGCTGAGCGCGCCCATGTTGGCGAGGTTCTGGCCGCCGTAAGCCTCGAACCGGATGTTGAAGCGCTCGGCCGGGGTCACGTCGCCGTAGAGACCCGCGGCGCCCGCCAGCGCCTTGCGCTCTGCGGCGTTGTCGGGCGAAAAGCGCCAGTTGGTCGCGATCGCAGACACGCCGATGCGCCCCGCGGGACCGAACAGGGCGGCGGCACGCAGCGCAAACGAGGGAATGTTGTGCTCGGGGATGGAAGCCTTGGCCGCCGCGTTGATGCCGGCGAGGCCCACCGCGCCGCCGATCTCGAGGCTGTCGCTGTGCCAGATGAGCTTCGCCTGCTGCCGCATGAACGCGGTGTTGCCCGCCTGGAACGCCACGGCGACGATGTCGACCGTGTACGGATTGACGGGTTGAAACAGGTCCCAATCCTGGCCTGCCATCAGAACCGTCGAATCGCTCAGCGCCCACTCGACCTTGCCGATGCGCAGGCGCGGCAGCGCCTGGACGGTGGGCGAAGACTTGGTGAAGTCGATGAAGTCGAACTCGAACTGGCCTCGCACCGCGCCCTTTTCGTTGAACCAGAACCCGAGCCGCGACTGGGCGATCTGGAACGTGAGGCTCGCTTCGTCCTGTGTCCCGGCCCCGCCCGGGAACGCCGCGAGCACCGGGTTGCCGGCGGCGGTAACGGCGGACGCGTTCGGCTGGCTAAAAGACTCGACCGGGCTGCCCGAAAAGACGACGGTGGGCTTGATCCACGCATAAGCGCGGATCACGGGCGGCGCAGGCGCCTCTGCTGCTGCATCTGCCGGCGGTGCGGGCGCGGCCTGAGCGGCAGCCTCTTGCGAATGGACGACGGCGGCTGAGCCCACCGCAACTGCAAGCAACCACGGACGAACGATCAGATCGGGGCGCATGGACACTCTCTCGTTATAGGGATGATGGAGCCGGCAGGCGGCGAACTCGCCATGATCTACCGAGACTCCGGATTCGGCCAATTCATTGCTGTTACACGGCCGACGGCGCCGGGGCGTGCGGGGAACGATACCGATGCGTATCGACCGTGTCATTCGCAGCGAATCGTCATTCGTTGCGGCTCGCCACGTCAACTTCGTTGAGAAGATGGCGTTCGAATCCTCCGCCGTTCAACACACCGTGTCGTGCTGGCGGGCACGTTGCGAAATGCCGGCATGGCTTACGTAAGGCAAAGCATCTTCATCATGTCGGTGAAGGTCGCCTCGATGACGACGCGCGCGCGTTCGCTCGTCGCTGCGCGCGCCTCCAAAGCCGCCCCCTCTCAGCCCACGAGTGCCGCTCAGAAGTTTGCGGAACCGGGAGTTCTCGGGAACGGGATGACATCACGCACGTTACCGAGGCCCGTCGCGTAGATGAGCGTGCGCTCCAGCCCGAGGCCAAATCCCGCGTGCGGGACCGTGCCGTACCGTCGCAGGTCGCGGTACCAGCCGTAGCCGCTCGAGTCGATCTTCATCTCCGCGAGGCGTCGATCGAGCACGTCGAGCCGCTCTTCGCGCTGCGCGCCACCAATGATTTCACCGATGCCGGGCGCCAGCACGTCCATCGCGGCGACCGTTCGGCCGTCGTCGTTGACTCGCATGTAGAAGGCCTTGATGTCCTTCGGGTAGTTCATCACCACCACGGGTTTCTGGAACAGCTTCTCGGTCAGGAACCGCTCGTGCTCTGCCTGCAGGTCCATGCCCCAGCGCACGGGAAACTCGAACTTCGCGTCAGCGCCCTTGGTCTCGAGCAGGCGGATGGCCTCTGTATACTCGACGCGCTCGAAGCTGCTCGCGACGAAGGCCTCCAAGCGCTGAACGACGCCCGGGTCGATGCGTTCGACGAAGAACGCCATGTCTTTCTCGCACTCGTCGAGCAGCGTGCGGAAGACGAACTTCAGGAAGCTCTCCGCGAGATCGACGTTGTCGGACAGCGCCGCGAACGCGACCTCGGGCTCGACCATCCAGAACTCCGCGAGGTGCCGGCTGGTGTTCGAGTTCTCGGCCCGAAACGTCGGCCCGAACGTGTACACCTTGGACAGCGCGCAGCAGTACGTCTCCAGCGCCAGCTGCCCCGACACGGTCAAGAAGGTGGGCTGGCCGAAGAAGTCACGGTGTTTTTCGGGCTCGCCGGGCCGATTCGCCTTGTCGAGCGTCGAGACGCGAAACATCTCCCCCGCCCCCTCGCAGTCGCTGCCCGTGATGATGGGGGTATGCACCCAGAGGAACCCGCGCTCGTGGAAGAAGCGATGGATCGCCTGGCTGAGCGCATGCCGCACCCGCGCCACCGCGCCGAAGGTGTTCGTCCGAGGCCTGAGGTGAGCGATCTCGCGCAGGAACTCGTTCGAGTGCCGCTTCGGAGCGAGCGGATAGTGCTCGGGATCCTCGACCCATCCGGTGACGACCAGCTCTTCGACTTGGAGCTCGAGGCTCTGGCCCTTGCCCTGGCTCGCCGCGAGCTTGCCCACGGCCCGCGCCGAGCACCCGGCGGTGAGCTTCAGGACCTCGCTCTCGTAGTTGGGCAGAGTGTTGGGCGCCACGAGCTGCAGCGCATCGAAGCACGACCCATCCGACAGGTGGATGAACGACAGCCCCGCTTTCGAGTCTCGCCGAGTGCGGACCCAGCCAGCCACCTCGACCCGATCATCGACCTGGAACTCGCCCCCCAGCACCTTGGAAATCGATTGTTTCGCCACGGTCCTCGCACCACTCGAACACGGCGACTGCGATCTCTGCAAGTATCTGGTCCGAGCCGGGACGCTCGGTCACCACGCCGAACACCCGCCGGGCTCGAAGCGCGTGGGCCCTCCTTCCATCCCCCCGCGCGCCAGCGCGCCCCCATCTGGTCCGACCTGTGCCGGCCCGCTCGCGCCGTTGCCCTTAAAATCTCAAAAAGATCAAGGCTGTCGGCTGGATTGCGAGCCTCGGCGGTTGCTGCTGGCGCTGGGCGCCAGTTAGATTGCGCGCATGGCCCCAGGCATCCCTCAGTTGCGGCAATCGATCGACGAGCTCGATCGGCAAATCCTGGAGCTCCTCGCGGAGCGCCTGCGCCTGGTAATGCGTGTCGGCGAGGTGAAACGCGGGCTCGGGCTCGATGTGTATGACCCGGCGCGCGAGCGAGAGCTGCTCGAACGTGTGGCGAGCGGGGCGCCGCCGCCGCTCACCGCTGCCATGGCTCAGCGCATTTTCGAGCGCATCATCGAAGAGTCGCGAGGCCTCGAACAACGCCACGTCTCCGAACTCACGTCCGCGCGCTGAGCTCGGCGCGCGACGGCCAAAAGCGCTCAACCGTTCAACTGGCGTTCAGTCGCGCGAGCAGCTTCGGGAGCGCTCGCGATCGACCAGCACGAACCGTGGGCGCGAGCGCTTCGCGCAGCACGCCGGCAGAGCCTGTCGACCGCAGATTGCCGCGAGCGCTCAGCAGAGCCTGTCGACCGCAGATTGCCGCGAGCGCTCAGTGGAGCGTGTGCCAGCTGCCTTCGTGCTCCACCTTGGGCACGTCGAGGTCGCGATTCGGCTTCTTGAACTCGGGCACGACCGTCTCGCCCGTGCCTTCCTTGGGCGCGAGCACGATGTGCATGCGGCTCGCGGGCGGTGGCGCGACGACATGCTGGCGCTCCGCGGCCTCTTCCACCGCCCAGCGATCGAGCGTCACCCGCTGCTGCTTGCGTTTGCGGTAGTAGCCGACGACGAAGAGTCCGAGGGCGCCGACCCAAACCATGCTGCCGCTGAAGAGCACGGGCCAGAAGCTGTAACGCTTGGCCACGTCACGCCGCCACTCGTCCTCCAAGCTATTCTCTCCCACACCGTAGACTTCGAAGCCGTAGGCATCGTTCATCGCGCTCGCGAAGGGTTGCCCGCTGCGCACGCGACGCAGCATGGCGACGAAGCGCTGGCTGTAGCGGGTGCGAAGCAGGTAGCGCACCACGTCGGCTGACTCGGCGTAGGCGATCGGCGTCTGCACGATGTCGTCGGGAAAATGCTGATCGAGCTGCGCGAGCGGCATGAGCGTCTCCGACAGCGTCGCCGTCCACAGCGTCTGCATGCGGTCGATCTGGCTCTCGCCGGAGAGGTGGATTGCGAACCCCTCGTTCAGCCAGAGCGGCACGTGGCGACCCTCGAGCGCTTCGTGCAGCGCCAAGTGAGCGAGCTCGTGACGGAAGACCTCGCTCAGATCGTGCTCGGTGTTGGGATACTTCGGGTCGATCGTGAGCAGGATCAACCCCAGACCTGGGTACGCGACACCCTCGGCGTACTTGGGGAAAGGGCTGCCCGCCGGCGCCAGGGTAGCCATCTCGCCCGGGGTGCGGCCCACGTGCACGAACACGCGGTTCAGGACCGGATACCCGAAGAGCTCGCGCAGCCGTTCGCGAAACGCATCGGCCTCGTGGATGAGCGGCTGGACTCGGTGGCGCTTGGAGGGTGGGAAAGCGAGCTTGACCCAGCCACCGTCGTAGGTGTTGAAGCCCTCGGGTGGCGCGGGCACCTCGGTGGCCGCCCCCGGATCGACCGAGTCGCGCGGCAGCAGCGCAGTGTCGCCCGAGCGGCTCGCTGCTTCGCTGGGGGCGACGCCGTCGCGCCGCGAGTCGGTGCCGGCGACAGGACCGCTGGTGGGCTTTTCAGCGGCAACCGGCTCGGAGGGCGCCGCTCGTGCGACGTTGGACACTGCCGGCAGCGCAACGAACAACAACGCGCCGAGCAACAACACCGCCCAGGCACCGAAGCGTCGAAGGGCGCTTCGCGGCCACGCGGATACCTTCTCGCCGGCTCGCCCCTCCAAGCGATTTCCCCCGTGCCTCGGCACGACCACCGTCCCCCGGCGGTGTTCCGTGGACACTTCTCGAGGATGGCGGACAGTCAACGAGAACTCCTGACCAACACTTTCAATTGAAGCAGGAAAGCGCTGGAGTGGCGACCCAATCAACCTAAGAATCGCTGCTGTCGTGTCAACGTGCGAGGCCGTCGGTTCCGGAAGTGAGCGGGCCCAGCCCGGAACCCGACCCTAACGGAGAGCGAGCCCGATGACACCTGCGACGAGAGGCGCAGATTTCACTGTCGCTCGAACCTCGGGGCTGATCCCGAGCAGCGCCAGAGTCACGGCCCACACGCCCACGCACACCCGCGGCATGCCGCGCGCCACGCGCCCCGGCCAGCGCACCATCGGGCTCGCGATCACGAGGAAGGCCAACGAGACCGCGAGCGTTGCGTCGGACAGCGCGGCCCGGAGCTCCGAGGCCTCCAATGCGGACCGCACCACTCCGACCACCGAAGCCGCGAGCAGCAGCAGGGCGAGCGCCCGCCCGGCGTGGAGCAGCAACGCAGCCCAGTGCTGCCCAGCGTCGCTCGCCTCGAGCAGGCGCCGGGCGACGGCGACGGTGAGCGCCCCGATCAGCGGAACGCCGATGCCGACCAGCAGGACACCGAGCGGCCAATCGTGCACCGCGACCCAGAGCGCGTAGGCGACCAGCGTCCAGGGAGCAAGGTTCCATCCGAACCCGAGCGACAGAGTCGAGGCAGGCCCACCCGTCGGACCCGACAGCGACCGGAAAGCGAGCGCCACGAGGGCGAGCCCATGCGAACCGCAGCCGACCAGCGCGATGAAGGCGCCCACGGGCGCACCATCACCGACGCTATCGACCAAGCGCAGGCCGCCCGGACCCAGTGTGCGCAACACCACCCAGACGATCGCCCCGAGCAGACACGCGAGCGCCTGCTGCTCGACGCGGACCCGCGCGTCGAGTTCGTCGTCTACTGCCGTCGTGCCGGTCGCTTGCTGGAATGACACAGTGCCGCGAGTAAGCTGGTGTGAATGAACTTGCCGCGAGAGCGCGAGGGTTCGCCCGGAGCTCGCTTCAGCGTGGAATCTGCACCACCGGCGGCACGGGCGGGATCGCGAAGCCGTCCCACGCCGGCGTGAGATTGCTGGTTGGCTCGATCCTGGCGTTACCCGCTGCGTCGACCAGGATGTTCTGGTTCCAGAGGTAGATCGCCGGGTACGTCGTGACTTGCCCGTTCGCGTCGACCACGATCGGCGCCATGTAAAGCTGCGAGCTCTTGTTCGAGATCTCCGGCGTGAGCCGCGCCTTGGGCAGGGCGAAGGCTCCAGGATAGCCGCGAGCCGAGGAGAATATCAGGAAGTAGTAGGTGTTCCCGTCTTCGGCATCGACCTTACCCGGCGACCAACGCGGCCAGCTGTTGATGCTACCGCGCGCCGTTTCACCCGTGCAACTCACCGGATCGTTGGCGATCAGGCGCACCGCATCGCCCCCGCCGCGTGGCACGATGTAGATCTCGCCGTTGCGGTTGTAATAAGGGCCGTCCGGGTTTTCGCCGAGGCTCTGGATGGTCTGCTGAGCGCACGAGTTGGTGATCGACCCGTCTGTCCCCTGCGTGCGCGTGCAGCGGTTTGGCACCGACGGGGTCGGCGCACGCGTGAAGGCGATGAACGCATCGTCTGCCGAAAACTCCGGATAGTACTCGAGATAGTTCGGGTCAGACGCACCGCGAAGCGCCGCCACGTCGCCGCCGGCACGGCCTTCGTACGGCACCGTCATGATGTCGGCGACGTTCGCCTTCCAGTCGGGATGACCATCGGTCGACGCAACGTCGGTGGAGACGTAGGCGATCTCGTCGCCGTCGTTGCTCCAGGTGGGCGTGACGGCGTTGCGCGTCTCCCCATCGGTCGACAGCATGCCCCACGCCCGGTCGAGCGCGGAACCGACCTCGCGTTGACGGGCCCCCAGCGTCTCGCCGTAGAAATTGTTCTCCGGAAAGACCTCCGGGAAGGTCGTGAGCGGATCGGGATCTTCCGCGGCGAGATTGAACCAGGCCAAGGTGTGCCGCGTGGGCTGAGCGTTGGAGAAGGGTGCGTTGGTTGGGTCCGCGCGCTCGCCGTAGCTCGTGATCAAAATGCGCTCGCCGCCCGGTTCTGCCGAGAAGTGCGCGGGGCTCATCGCTTGCATCCCCAGCCAGGGCTGCTTCATCATGTTCGCGGCATAGGGCGTGACAGTGGCCGGAAGCGAGCCGCTGAGGCCCGGCTCGATGGAAGCAGCCACTTTGTTCCAGGGCCAGTTGTCGGTGAAGACGACCGCCTTGCCGTCGGGCGTGGAGACGTGACAGCCGACGCACTCGACCTGTCCGAACTCGAAGCCCGTGGGATCGCAGCAGCTCTGCAGGTCGTCGGCGCCCGTGCAGGCGCGGCGCGGGGCGTCCGTCGTCGGGTTACCGCAGGCGTAGTAGCCGCGCGGCGCGGCGCCGTCTTCGCCCGGGATCGCGCCGGTTTGGACGTCGGCAGCGCTCAGCGTGGGCACCACGCCCTCGTCGCCGACGGAGAAGCCCAGCAAGCGGCTCGAGGTCGGCGTGACGTACGAGGAGGTGGTTCCCCAGAACACCATGCTGCCTCCAGCGTCTGCCGGAGCTATCGAGAAGTCACCCTGCACGCCGGTGATGGCGCCGTTCGGACCGAGGCCGCGGATCGTGACGGTCGTGGGCTTCGCGAGCGCACCCATCTTCGCCCAGACCTCGGCTGGGAGCAGCCACTGCGTGTCGCGCGTGTAGGCGCGCAACACGTCGGGCTCATCGGGGTTCGACAGCCGGATCTCCCAGAGCGACTCGTTGCCTCCGCTCGTCCAGCGGAAGCGCGGGCGCAGCCAGTTGCGAGGGAACAGCGTGCCAGGCGTGCTCGCCGTCGACAGCTGCGGCTCGATCACGCACAGGCTGCCCGGCGAGAATGTCGGCTCGCCGTCGAAGGCAGCGACGTCGGTGAGCGCGAGGTTCGCGTCGAGCAAAGGCGCGGCCCCGAACGCGCAACCGTTGGTGCACCCGACGTCTCCGCCGAAGATGTCGCCGCTGCCGCCGACGCCGCTCGGGGTGCCAGTGGTTCCACCTGTTCCGACGACGCCCGGGCCCGGGCCGGGGCTCGCGCCTCCGCCTCGAGCGATATCGAGCTCGGAACCTCCGTCACCACCCGGGGAGCAACTGATGAGCAAAACGCCCAGGGCACAAGCACGTCCGCGTCTCATGTCTCGTCGCCTCACTGTGTTCTTCGACACGACTGTGTTCTTCGACACGACTGTCTTCCTCGACCGGCTTCCTAGACATGCCTCTATCGGCACGATTTCCCGACACTCTGGCTGTCAGCGGAACACTCGCCTCCGCACTCTGTCCCGCGACCTGGCTGCGACACTCGGAGCGGCGCGGGCAGCAACCGGTTCGGGATGGTGTCACCGGCAGTGACACCTGCATCTGCGTCTGCAGTGGCATCCCGCATGCCCGCGTCGGAGTGTTTGTAGCAGCTACCACGGCTAGTGCGTGGACGGCGTACAAAAAAGCCTGTTCGTCGATCGGTAGAGGCCACACGCGCGGCGCGCGTGAAAGGTGCGGTGCGTGCCAGGCTGAACCTACCGACGCCTACAACAGCGACCGTTCAGGAGTGCGCTGCGCGCTCGAGTCGCGCGCGGGTTCGCGTCGAGCCATGGCTGACCTTCGAAGGGCGCCGCAGAACCGACCATCGCAGCTAGAATTTTATGAGCCGTGCGTCACGGCCGTGGGGGCGACGCGCCGCGTTCAGCGGCATCGCTCCGGCGCATTGCGTGCCGCTTCGAGCATTTGCTCCAGCAAAGGACGTGACTTCACGCCAGCGAACGGCGAGAGCCGTTGCTCCAGATCGGCGGGGCGCAAGCGGCCGAGCGCCGCCAGCGCGGCGGCGCCGAGCGTGACGTCGTCCGGCGACGGTCGGTCGGCGAGGAGCGCATGCGCCGCTCGGGTCAGCTCGTCGAGCTGGCTCGTGTCACACAGATCGCCGAGCGCCCGGGCGGCGGCCGCCCGAACCGTCGGGCCCTCGTTCGCGTCAGCCAGGCGCTCGGCGATGGCGGGGGCGGCCGACCGCGTGCCGCGTCGCCCGAGGCCCCACAACGCAGCGGCGCGCACCTCGGGCGAGGTGTCGCCGAGCGCCGAGATCAGCGCGGCGTCAGCCGCTGGCGAGGCGCCCGTGCCAGCGAGCGAACGAGCGGCTGCCCTGCGGACGAGCGGCCACTCGTCGTCCCGCAACCGTTCGATCAGAGTGTTCGACGCACCGGAAAAACCAGGCTCGCCGAGGCGGCTGGCAGCGGCTTCGCGCACCCGCACGGATGGGTCGCGACCGAGTGTCAGCAGGGCCGAAGCGAAGCCCGGCGGCGCGACCCTCGCTGCCCCGAGCCGGAGGTGCGGATCCTCGTCGCGCAACGCCGCGTCGATGAACGACCGGGCGATTGGATCCGTTGCCGCGAGGCGGCTCGCCGGCGCGAGCAACAGGTAGCGCGCCTCGAAGCTCTGGGCGCTCTCGATCGCCCTCGCGAGCGCGCGCGCAGACTCGGGCTGAAGGCTCGGCAGCTGGTCGATCAGAGCACGCAGGACGTCCAGCTCGATGGCCGTGCCCAGCGCGTTCGCATCCAGCAAACGGCGCGCGCTCGGGTGAGCGCTCGGCTCGCGCGCCGCGCGGCTCAAGGCGTCACGGTAGCCGGGCCTCAGCTCGGCGGGAGCGGCGGCCAAGCGAGGCCCGAGCAGCTCGACCGCAAGCGCAGGAGCTATCGACGCGAGCTCGCGCGCGAGGAGCACGCCCGAGTCGCCCGCGCGTTGCTCGAACTCGCGTCGCAGCGCGGGCTCGGCGGCGGCACCGCACGCTCGCAGTCGCTGCTCGGCGCGCCGTCGATCGGCATCGGCATCGGCGCCGAGCAAGCCGGCGTAGACGCCAGCGGTGCGCTCACAAGGGGCTCCCTCGAGCACGTCGAGCGCGCGGCTGCGGCCGAGCGCATCGAGCGCTTGGAACGCGCCGAGCACCGCGTCGACCCCCGCGACACCGAGCTGCAGCAGCGCGGGCACTGCGCCTGCGCCGACGTCGCCTGGCGTCGACAGCCGCGCCACCAGCTCGCCGGGCTCGAGCACCTGCAGCGCGCTGACGCCACGAACCTCGGCTAGCCCCACCTGCACGTCGGCGCGCTCGGACTGCGCCTGCTCGAGCACCAGCGCGACGCAATCTGTGTCGACAGGCTCGGGCAGCGCCACGCGATACCAGACGCCAGGGCTGCGCCACGCGTCTTCCTGCCAGTCGACTCGCCAGAGGCCACCGCGCGTCGCGAGCCAGATCGTCTTCGGCGCCGTCCCGAGCGCGAGCGCGGCGGCGTCGCCCTTCGCGGGTCGTACCAGGAACTCGAACGCGGTCAGCGACGCCCCCGACAGCGGGCGCAGCACCACGAACTCGCCGCGGCCGTCACCGCCTCGCGCCTCCGCCCAGCGGCTGTCGTCGCGCCCGTCGGTGAGTGCGCTCGGCTCTCCGACGGCGCTGCTCGCGGCGATGGCCCGCAGCGCGTTGCCTCCGCGGGTGGGCCCGTCGCTGCGCACGGCGCCGAGCACGCGCGCGTTCTTGCGCTCTTCGAGGGACAGCTGCTGAACCAACACCCGTCTCAGGGCCCCGTCCTTGTCGAGCAGGCGCGGCTCGAGCAGCGTGGGGCGCCCGCACAGCTGCACGTCTTCCCGCTCGCGCCCGACCAGGACCCGCCGGCCCTTCTCGTCGTTGCGCACCCACACGACCTCGCCCTCGCGCTGGCCGTCTTCACCGCTCACGAGCCCCGTCACTCCCGCGAACGCCACGATCGGATCCGCGGCGCCTGCGCCCGCCGCTATCAGCGCCTCCCACGCCGAGTCGGCGCCGAGCGGGATGCGCACATGCGCCACGCGCTGACCCGCCGCGAGCTCGACCGGCTCGAGCTGGCCCGCAGCCGCCGCCGCCAGGGCCGCCGGGGGCAGCTCCCAGCGGCTGCCAGAGCGCGCAGCACACGGCGCCGACGCACAGCCCTCGAGCCAGAGCCCCTCCGCACCGAGCTCGAGCGCGAGTGCTCCCTGCTCGCCCGAGGCAGGCAGCAGAAGCGTGAAGGGGGCGGCTTCGGCACTGGCGGCTGCGCCCCCGAGCGCGAGCGCGAACGCGGCGGCGAGGCTTCGACGGCGCATCGTTCCTTCAGCGCGCGTCGAGCGCGGTGGAGTCGACGCCGAGCGCCGACAGCAGCTCGGGCAAGCGGCCGCGCGGCACGGCGACCCGGGTCGGCATGCCCCCGGCGAGCCCCAGCAACTTGACGAAATTGAGCCCGCTGTCGAAGCGCGCCGCCACGCTCACGGTGTCACGATCGGCGACGATGCTGACGGCCTCGCGCTCCTGTCCGAGCAGCAGCAGCAGCGTCTTGTCGATGCGACCGTCGCTCTTCTCGACCTCGAGATACGCCACGCCCGAGGGGAGGCGTCGGTAGCGGCGCGCCACCCGCCGCGTCTCCGCCTCGATGTTACGCCAGTCGGCGCCAGCCTCATCGATAGGCTCCCACAATGCGGCGTCGGCGAGCCCCGCCGCGAGGTGGCGCACGACCAGACCGAAGAGGCCCATGTCGCGCGGGCGTGAGCGCAGCGCCTGATCGATGCGCTCGGCGGTGCGGCTGGGCTCGCCCATGCGCGTATCGATGGCGCGCGCGTCGGCGTCCGCCCCGGGGTACGGCTCGACGCCGCCGCGCATCCACTTCGCGGCGCTGACGAGGCCATCGAAGTCGGTGTGGCACACGATGGTGTCGACTGGACCGATGCGCTCGACCAGCTCGGGATGAATCATTTCGGGACAGGCGCCGTGCTGGGCCTTCGTGGCGAGCACGAAGCGCGGATCGCTGGCGTAGCGGACGTGCTCGTCGTGGTCGTGGTGGTCGACCCAGGCGCGAAGCCGAGGCCCGAGCCCCTGGATGAACGGCAGCGTGACCTTGTCGAAGCCGCTGCTCTGCCCCTGCCCGGCGAACGCGATGTCGAGCACGGCGACGCGCCCGGGCACCTCGGCGGGCGAGGGGAGCTTTCGAGGGGTCGAGAAGACGACTTGGATACCCATGCTGGAGAGACGACGTGACCCCAACGAGCGCCTCGGGGTAGCGGCGCCGCCGGGGACGAACGCCCCGCGCGGCCCCCCAGTGTGCCGGTGGACGCCCACGCGAGCAAGCCGGGCCCGGGCGCTCTCACGCGGGGAACCCGGCGCGGCGGGGCGCTGCCGTCGGTCTCGCAGCGGCCTGCGCTGGGCCTCCTCTGCCTCCTCTGCCTCCGCTGGGGCTCATCGGCAGCCCTCGGCGGCCCGATCATTTCGGCTTCATCCAGCACTTTCGGGCGAAAAGGGGCGGGCCGATGGGCAGGACGAGCGTCGAGCAGGGACTCGAGCCGCTCGCCGCCCCACGATCGCGCTCGCTGGGGCAATCACATGTTGCCGAGTGATGCCAAATACATATGCTCTAGCGCCCCATGACCCGAGCCGCATTTCAAACCGCCCTGAAAGACCCTCTGGAAGCTACCGATTTTCCGGAGCTCGGCAGCTACTATCGCGGCAAAGTCCGCGAGAACTACAGCGGAAAAGATGGGGTGCGAACGATCATCGTCACCGACCGGATCAGCGCCTTCGACCACCATATCGGCACCCTGCCGCTGAAGGGGCAGATGCTCAACTCCATCGCCGCGTGGTGGTTTGAGCGTACCCGGCACATCGCCGACAACCACGTCATCTCCGTGCCCGATCCCAACGCGATGAGGGTGCACGAGTGCACGCCGTTGCCAGTCGAGATGATCGTGCGCGGCTACCTGACAGGGACCACCTCCACCAGCATCTGGGTGCACTACGAGAAGGGCGCCCGTACCTTCTGCGGCCACCCGCTGCCCGACGGGATGAAGCGCCACCAGAAGCTGCCACAAAACCTGCTCACCCCGAGCACCAAGGCAGCGCACGGCGACCACGACGTGTCGGCCTCGCGCGAAGAGATCCTGAAGCTGACGCAGATGAACCCGGCCGATTTCGACGCCGCCGCCAGGATGGCGATGGAGCTGTTCGCGTTCGGGCAGAAAGTGTGCGCCGAGCGCGGGCTGATCCTGGTCGACACCAAATACGAGTTCGGCAAGACGAAGGACGGTCGGATCGTCGTCATCGACGAGATCCACACGCCCGACTCGTCACGCTACTGGCTCGCGAAGAGCTACGAAGACCGTTATCGAGCGGGGCAGAACCCGGAGAGCTTCGACAAGGACAACGTGCGCCGCTACTTGCTGGAGCAAGGCTACACCGGCGACGGGCCTGCCCCCGTCGTGCCCGACGAAGTGCGCATTACAGCGTCCGAGCGTTATCTCGAAGCGATCGAGACCATCACCGGGGCCCCGTTCCAGGCCAACCTGGAGCCCTCGTTACCCCGGCTGCGCAAGAACCTCGGCCTCACGCGCTGAACGCCGATGTCGCTGCCGCCAGTGTCCTCGTCGCCGCCGTCGGTTCGAGAGCCCGGCTCCGCAGAGGACACTGCGCCGACATCGAACGCCAAGCACCTGCGCTCGTTCATGCGCGCCTTCGTTGCCACGAATTACCTACTCGGCAAGCGACGCTCGGCGCTCGCGGCCGGCACGACGTTCACCGATCCGCTGGCGCTCACGGCGCTGGCGGAGATCACGGATCAACTCAGCCACGGCGTGCAGGAACATCGCGCCCGGGTGCTGGCGGCAGAGGTGGGGCGCCTCTTGCGATCGCTCGGCGCCCAGAGACTGAAGTGATCCGGCGCGCGCGAGTCATCCCCAAGAAGGAAGCAGCGCTCGCCGTGCCGCACGCGCTGGCGCCCTCGAGGCCGGGGGAATCGCAGCCGCGCCCGCGGATCATCGCGCGCCCGATCGCCGACGCCAAAGCCGAAGCGCGCGCGCTGCTCGAGAAGGCGCGCGATGAGGCGCAGCAGATCATCTCGCGCGCCGAGGCCGCGGCCAACGACCTGATCCTGCAGCAACACACGCGCGCGCGAGCAGACGCCTTGTGCTTGGTCGTGGGCGAGGCGCTCGAGCTGCGCAAGCGTCAGGCGGAGCTCGACAAGGGTGTGCTCGACCGCAGCGTCGATTTCGCCACCCTGCTCGCCGAGCGGCTGCTCGGTGAAGAGCTGGCCCTCGCGCCCGAGCGGGTGCGCGCCCTCGCGCGGCAGGCGCTCACGGAGGCGGCCGGGGCCCGCCACGCCATCCTCGTGGCGCACCCACGCGACGCGTGCGAGCTGCGCTCGGGTCTGGTCAACCTCGGCTCGCTGCTCGACAGCATCGGCATCGAAGACGACCCGAAGCTGACGCGCGGACAGATCCGGGTCGAGACCGAGCTCGGGGTGATCGAAGCCGACGTCCGGGGGCAGCTCGAGCGGCTGGCCTCGCAGCTCAGGAAACTACTCACATCGCATGCGCCAGACAGCCCCTGAGCCCGCACCCGGGAGCGGCGAGCCCCACGAGGGAGGCCCGCGCGAGCCGCACGGCTCGGCTCCGCGCCGCGCGAGCCGCTTGCGCGGCGTCGTGACGCCCGCGCTGCTGTTCGTAGCCACCTGCCTGAGCGTGCTCTGGACGGGCTCGCTGATGACCAACCAGTGGAGCGCCCCAGGCACGCTCGCCGAGCTCGCCAGCGGCTGGGTGTACGCCGTGCCGCTGATGAGCATCCTGCTCTGCCATGAGCTCGGCCACTACATCGCGGCTCGCATCCACGGCGTACCGGCATCCCTCCCCCACTTCTTGCCGCTGCCCGTGCTGAGCCCCTTCGGCACGCTCGGTGCGGTGATCGCGATGCCCGAGCGCATCCGCTCGCGCAACGCCCTGCTCGACATCGGCGCAGCGGGGCCGCTGGCAGGCATGGCCGTGGCGCTGCCCGTGATCGTGTACGGGCTGATGCTGTCACCCGTCGAGGCGCAGCCGAGCGGCCCCTACTGGCAAGAGGGTCAGAGCCTGCTCTACTGGCTGCTCAAGTATCTCGTGAAGGGCAGCATCCCGAGCGGGCACGATGTCATCGTCCATCCCACCGCGCTCGCGGGCTGGGTCGGCCTGTTCGTGACGATGATCAACCTCATCCCGTGGGGCCAGCTCGACGGCGGACACATCGCCTTTGCGCTGCTCGGGCCGCTCCAGAACCGGCTCGCGCGGCTCGTGCGCTGGGGCGTGTTTGGGTTCTTCGTGTACAACCTGGCGAGCTTCGTCGGGCCCGTGCTGCTCGAGAAGAGCCCGATGCCGCTCGGCGTTGCGGTCGAGAACTCGCTCACCTGGCTGGTATGGTTCGGTCTGCTCAGCCTGCTCGGGCGCGTGATGGGGCCCGATCACCCGCCAGTCGAGGCTGGGGCGCTCACTCCAGGGCGACGCAGCGTCGCGGTAGCGTGCCTGGCGCTCTTCATTCTGCTGTTCATGCCGACGCCGCTCGCCAGCTATCCGGGCGTACCCGACGCCGAGAACTTGTCATCGAGCGCAGCGCGCACCACGTCGGGGACATATCGGCTCACGTCGCCGCGATAGCGAGCGATTTCGCGCACCAGCGAAGCCGAGACGAAGCCGTGTCGCGTGCGCGTCGGCAAGAACACCGTATCGAGCTCCGGAGCGAGATCGGCGTTGGCGTGAGCGATCTGGAGTTCGTATTCGAAGTCGGTCTGCGCACGCAGCCCGCGCACCAGCACGCGCGCCCCGCGGCGGCGCGCGTAGTCGATCAAGAGACCATCGAACTGATCGACCTCGACGTTCGGGAACTCCGCGCACGCCCTGCGCAGCAAAGCGACCCGCTCGTTGGTGGTGAACAGCGGCGTTCGCGTCGGGTGACGACCGGCGGCGACGACCACCTGCGGAAAGAGCGCGGCGGCGCGTTCGACCAGGTCGAGGTGACCGTTGGTGGGCGGATCGAAGCTGCCTGCGTAGATCGCGAGAGTGGCGGTAGTCATCGGCAGGGCTCCAGGTCTGGGGGCGACCGCCGCGTCAGGGGCGAGCGCCGGGCGCTGACGCGGGCGGCTTCGCTGACGCAGCGGGAGGCGGCTGCGAGGGTAACGGCTGCGAGGGTAACGGCTGCGGGGACGGTGACGGTTGCGGCTTCGCGGGTGCCGAGCCTGCCGGCGCCGGCGGCTTGGCAGCGGGCGCAGGCTTGCCTCCGCTCGGTGTGGTGGGATCGAGCGGCTCACCAACGCCCGCGGGGCTCGGCCCCAGCGCCGGCGACGGCATCTCCTCCAGCCACAACGTGCGGCCCTGGTCGACCAAGCTGGCACGAAACTCGGCGACCAGCGCCGAGCCGATCACCCCGTCGAGGTGGATGCCGCCCCCGCGCTCGAGATCGCCGAGCGGTAGGCCATACACGGCAGGCACTCGCGGCAGGTCAAACGCCCCGAGCTCGAGCCGGGGCACGACGCCTTGCTTGAGGTTCGCCTCGCCCGACACCGACTCGAAGCCCTTGGGATCGACGCCGGCCTTCTGCCAGCCCGAATCGGACATCGCGAGCGGGAACACGACGCCGGTGTCGACCAGAAACGACCCGCTCGGTGACGACGGCTCGTTGCCGAGGCGCGCGCGTGTGACCATGCCGCCGCCCTTGATATAGCTGAGCTCCAGCGCGGTCGCGTCCGGCGGCGGCGGCGGCGCGAACGCGCGCACCACGAACTGGCTCGCGTAGAAGTCGAACGTGACGTTGAGCCGTCGAAGCAGGTTCACGCCGAGCAGAAGCTTGATCGGCGCGCCCACGCGGCGCGAGAGGCCCGACAGGTCCCGGCTCAAGGCCGGCACGTCTTTGACCTCGAGCCGGCGCCCGAAGCGGAGCGACACCCAGGACGCCTTCTGCTGCGTCGAATCGATCTCGACCTCGGGCGTCCCCGTGGCGACCATCGCGAGCACCGGCTCGCCGTTTAGCTCGAGCGGCACGATCAGCGTCGGAACGGGCACACGCGGCATGTCGACCACGGCGAGCAGCGCCCCCGTCACGCGAAACGGCTCACGCCCTTCCCCGCTGCGAGCCAGCTGCACCACGCCCTGCGCCCAGGGATCCTTCACCTCGGGATCGTCGAGCAGCTTGTCCAGCTCTTCCGCGGCGCGCGCGAGCTGCCCCGAGTACCAATAGGCGCGAGCACGCAGGCCGGCTGCCTCCGCGGATGTCTCGCCCGCGAGCCGCGAGACGGCCTCGTCGTAGCGCATCTGCGAGAGCGCGATGCTCGCGGCGAGCAGCTTGACGCGCGGACGGTTGGGCTCTAGCTCGAGCGCGTTCGCGATCGAGACCTCGGCGTCGCCGATGTCGAGCGCGTTGAAGCTCGCTTCGGCACGATCGAACCACTTCTTGGCGACTGCGGGCCACTCGGGCTCACGCCCTTCGGCCCCCATCGGGGCGGTGCAACCCAGCGCGAGCCATACCCCCGCACAGGCCAACGCCAGCGCCAAGCGAACGCGGGGAATCGACATGCTGGCGGAGTAATGCATTGTTTCGCGGAGGTCGAGCGCCCCTGAATAAAAAAGCGCCACCCTCGCGAGCGCCCTCCCCGGTTGGCGCAGGCCGCGGCGGGACGCTGCGGCGTCGCGCCCACATCGAGGCCCATACCGAGGAACCCCACACCTAGGAACTTGGACGCGCGGCGGCGAGCGACCTACCATGCGACCAGCGCCCATGGTCCATCTCCAGCGTCTCTGCCGCCGTTCGTTCCTAGGCCCCTTCCTGCTCGGGCGCTGCGCCCACGGCTGGCTCGCCGCCTATCCTCTCGCGATCGTGCTGGGATGCTCGCCAGCCGCGCCCCCGGAGACGCCAGCGGGTGCCGCCGAACCGAGCGCACCAGCGGCGGAAGACCCGCTCGAAGCCGCCCCGATCGAGCCCCCTTCCGACCCCTCGGCGCCGCTCGAGCCCGACCCCGCCGCAGAGAGCGCGACGCCTGCAGCGCCCAGTGCCTCGGCTCGCCCTCCGCGCGATTCGCGCGGAAAAGAGGAGATCCAGCAGGTGATGGCGAACAACCGCGACAAGGTGCGAGCCTGCTACGACACGGCGCTCACGCAGAACCCTGGGATCAAGGGCGATCTGGTGATCGATTTCACGATCGACCCGCGCGGCGACGTCAAACACGCTGAAGTGAACTGGTCGCAGAGCGAGATCCACATTCCCGAGCTGGACACCTGCGCCGCTGACGCCGTCCGTTCGCTGAAGTTCCCCGCGTCTTCACGCGGGCTCGAGTCGAAGGTCAGCTACCCCTTCAACTTCAATCCCCCTCGCTCGAATCCCCCCGCGCAGAGCCCCGCCGGGCCGGACACTCCGAAGAAGTAGCCCGTCGGGCTCCGCAATCGGGCCTTGCTTTTCCCCTGATTCGCCGGTCTGCGGCCCTCTGCTGACGCCGAGGGCCACGAGGGGTTGGGCGTGGGGCACGCCCTTTCCCCGACTTTCATTCGCTCGCTGGCGGCCCCCCTTTGCCACCGAGCTCTCCATCTCTGGATCCGCCGTGCCGCTCCGCCCGAGGCGAATGAACGGGCTGGAGCGTATCGGGGCGGGCCGAGCCGAGTCGGCGAGAGTGGCAACCTCGGCGCCAGTGTTTATCGCTGGCGCCGAGGCGCTGTTGGCCACTCGACTCGAGTGAAGAAGCCTTTGGCTCACTCCGTCGGCGGAGCGACGACCTTCGAGCGCTTCTTCTTGCCGGAGCGCTTCTTCTTACCGGAGCGCTTCTTCTTACCAGAGCGCTTCTTTCCGCCCTTCTTGGCGGCGCGCTTCTTACCGGCCTTCTTACCGGCCCGCTTCTTGGCGGTTCTCTTTCCAGCTTTCTTCGTCTTCTTTGCGGCCATGAGCATGCCTCCTGCGAACCCGGGTCCTGGTCGAGTTCGTCGACCCAACCCAAGGTATGTTGCAAGACGTATATTGCCACCTATTGCGACCTGTCAACGAAAAAAATGCAATGGCTACGTCAACAAGCGGGAATCCTCGGGGTTAAGACCATGCAAAGTTTGCGTGCTAGGCAGCTGTCTAGTGGAGTCCAACGGCCGACTGGCTAGACTGGTGAAGCGCGCCGCCGGACGGTTGGTACTGAACGAACGCAACGAAAAGTGCGTAAAACATGCGGTGCGGTTCAACTCGGGTGGTACTGTCGCGGGCCTCGATCACAGGCCGGAACAGCGCCGTCCCGGGGGCATCCGCAACAGGCAAAAAATGCGGGAGGTGGAAATGGCAGCGTCAGCGAAAATCGTAATGTGCGTCCTGGCCGGAGGTTTCTTTTGTCACCTGGTGGGCTGCGGGTACTCCCAGGAGGAGTGGGACCAGAAGGTGCGCGAGAACGCCGCGCTCACTCAGCAGCTCTCCGCCCAGCGCCAGGCGAGCGAGAAGTGCTCGGCCGATTACGGGGCGGCGAGCACCGAGCTCGATTCGCTCAAGAAACAGTTCCAGGAGCGGGGCGTGAGCCTCGACAACATGAGCAATGACCTGGAGCAGCAGCGCTTGGCGAACACCGAGTATCGCAAGCGCGCGGAGCAACTGGAGCAGATCCGGCAGCGTTTCGAGCAGCTGCAACAGAAGTTGAAGAAGCTGACCGAGCTCGGGCTCAAGGTGCAGGTGCGTGACAACCGGATGCTGATTCAGCTCCCTGGCAGCGTTCTTTTCGACTCCGGGCGGGATGGCCTCAAGGCGAGCGGCCTCGAGATCCTCAGCCAGGTGGCCGCGGTTCTTCGCGCCGACACCGAGCTGTCGCAGCGCGAATTCCAGGTCGCGGGGCACACCGACAACAAACCCCTCGCCGGCGGCTCCTACAAAGACAACTGGGGCCTTTCGGCGATGCGCGCACGCTCGGTTCTCGCGTACCTGACGACTCCACTCGAGCGTGAAGGCGGCGGGCTCGACCCCTCGCACTGGAGCGCTGCCGGGTACGGGGAGACCGATCCGGTCGCCCCAAACGATACCGATGACGGGCGTGAGCAAAACCGCCGCGTCGAGCTCGTGGTGCAGCCCAACGTCGAAGAGATGCTGAACCTCAACAGCCTCGCCTCGCGCTGATGCATCACCCCCGGGGGGGGATTCATTCTCGAGGCCGGGGATCGGCAGCCACAGACCCCGGCCCCGTGACGACGACGCTCGCCGGTCCCGGCCCGCGCCCGCGTGTGGAGGCACTTTTCCGCACTATTCCGCGGTCTTTTCCGCTGTTCCTCGGAGCATCCCGGTCAAAAGAAGACGGCCCGAAAGAAGCGCACCATCGCCTGATCGGCGCGTATCGAAAGCGCGATGGTCGGGCGTGGAGCGGGCAAATTGGCCGCGATCCAGCGGATCACCACGCGGAAGCTGGTGCTCACACCTCGACGGGAAGCCGGGATCTGCTACTATTCAAGACGTCGGTGTGATGCATCACACGCCGCTGCACCAAAGCCGTCCCCTATCCAGGGGAAGATTCGCGGGCAATTGCTTCGCGGTCGAGTGATTCACGGTCCGTGAATCACTGGAGGCGAACTGCAGAGTGGCACACGTTTCTCGTGCTCGGCACGAGCTCGGTGCTCCGAAACCCGGATGCAATCTGAAGAGCGCGTAAATCCTCCAATCACGGCTCGAGCACGGTCGCCCCTGGTGGGGGCCGGCCGATACCTCGGCGACATCCCGAAGTGCGAGCTTCGGCTCGACGAAAGCGCTGAAGTCAGCGCATCGACAGGGTCCGGCCCAGTCTGCTGCCGAGTGTCCCCCGCACTCGAATGCCCCGGTAGGCGATGGCAGCGGTTCGATCGCTTCGAATCGGGATGGAAACGCTCGTCTCGAGCAGTGGCGGCGTATGTCGGTTCTCGTGTTCCCAGCCGTACCAGAGACGAACGAAATCGAGCTGGGTGTGCTGGAGCGGGACGGAAAAGAATCGCAGAAGAACGGTCGACGTTGACACACCAGGGCCATCTAACTAGAGTGCCGCGCCAAGCGGTGACCTGTGCAGTCCGTTGGGACGTTCGGAAGCTATGGGTGGGAGAGCAGAAGAGGCGTGAGAACGGTCGAGATTGAACCCTGCTGCACGAAACCCTGCCGCCCGAAACCCTGCCGGACACTGAAGGCAGCGACACTGAAGGCAGCTGCCGCAAAGGCGAGCGGTACCAAGGGAATCGAGCAGCGGGCAGTCAAATCGGAAGCGGATATCTCCCGGACTGATGATGTCGAAACCGGCCCTTTCGAAGCTCGCCATTTCATGACCGGCTCTCTCATTGGCGGCTCCTCCGGTACCAGCACTGCGGTCGCCGCAGACGCCGCCCGAAAATGCGAAGCTGTTAATTCCACCGTCGTTAATTCCGCAACGGCAACTGTTGCATCAGCGTTTGAATCACCGTTCATCATGCTGCGGATTCAAATGCAACGGTTCACAACGCAGTCCTTCATGATGGAACGGCCGTTTTCAAGCCGTGATCGCAGAAGCGACGAAAGCTCGATTGAGCGGGCACTTCAAATTTCCCGGAGACATTTCCGGGCACTCGGTGGTCCGGAGTGTTCGCATATCCGGTCGAAGCACTGGTTTTCCTAGGAATAGTTCAGCCACCTGGCGCGTCTAGGTGGCAGCCAATACCGGGCAAAATGACCCGGTAGAGTTCCCGGCAGGCAAAGTTACCCGGCAAAATAGCCCGGCAGAATGATCCGCAGAGGCCGAGGCAGGCAACCCGGGTTCGGCAAAACAGTCAAAAAAGTCACTGTTGAGCAGGACCAGCGTGCCAGAGCCAATCGCGAAAAGCGCGGTTCTTTCGCATCGGTGAAAGCCGCGACAAGGAGAAAACATGCAGGCAAGCGCAGAAGTTGAGTTCAAAGTCGGTGACAAGGCTGTCTACCCTGCGCAGGGCGTTGCTGAGGTCATCAGTATTGACGAACGCGACATCGCAGGATCGCGACAGCGATTTTATGTTCTGCGCATTCTCGATACCGACCGGAAGATTATGGTGCCGGTGTCGAACGCCAACGCAGTCGGTCTGCGCCAGGTCATCAGCGAGCAAGAGATTCGCGAGATTTTTGACATCCTGAAAGAGCGAACGATCGGGTTCGACACTCAGACGTGGAACCGCCGCTACCGTGGCTTCATGGACAAGATCAAGACGGGCTCGATCTATGATGTCGCCGAGGTTCTGCGCGATCTGTACCGCCTCAAGGCGAGCAAGCAGCTCTCTTTCGGCGAGCGACGCATGCTCGACACCGCCCGTTCGCTGATCGTGAAGGAAATCGCGATCGCCCGTGAGCAGACCGAGCAGCAAGTTCGCGACGAGATCGAAGCGATCTTCTTCTCGAACTGAGCATCCCTCGAGCACGAGCGCCGCGCCCTCCCCGGAGGAACCTCCGGAGCTGTGGCCCTCACCTCGAAGCCATGCTGGCCAGCTTCCAAATTGGGAAGCTGGCCTTGGTGCTTTTGTGCTCGGCGATGCGTTCTCGGCGATGCGTTCTCGGCGATGCGTTCTCGGCGATGGGCACGCACTCGGAGTTGGGCGCTCTCCCCCGCTTTGGGCGCGCGTTACCCGCGCACTCTGGCGCTCAGCGTTCGGCGCTCAGCGTTCGGCGCTCGAGCGGTGGCAGGTCAGGCAACTCGAGGACGACCTTCCACTCGCCCTGCTCGCGCAGGCAGCGAATCTCTCGGCGTTCGCGCGACGACTCCCCTTCGACGGTGACGACGGCCCAGCCCGGGCCCTCGCGCGACGACCACACACGCGGCTGGAAGCTCAAGTAGAAGCGCGACGGCGCCAGCATCTCCTCCGGCTTGACGACGCGGCCGATGGCGGCGCTCGCCCGCTCTGCCCGCTCCTCCAGCTTCGCGCGAGCGTCGGCGGCGAGCAGGTCATATGCGGCCTTCGACCTCTGCACATCGCCATGCACCCTCTGCATGCGATCGATGAATTCTCGAGCCACCCACTCCGGCCCGCCCTCGTCGGAGTGCTGGGCGCACGCGAGGCCGGCGCTGAGGGCGACAGCCGCGAGCCAAGCACGGCTCGTGCTCTGCCGGTGCCCGGTGCGGCTCTGCCCGACGTTCATCGCACCGGTCTACCGCAAAAGCGCCGCCGGCTCCACCGAGCGCCGGCGCCCGGCCGCTGCCTGCGCGCACACCGCCTGCGGCTTGCCGTGGCGCTGCCGTTGGCGCGCCGAAGTTGGCCCAAAGTACCCCCGTTCCCTACCGTTCGTGCCACCCATGGACGGCGACGTCACGCAGATTCGGCTCGAGTGGCCTGGCAAGCACGACGTCACCGAGGGCCCTGTGGCCCGGCTCGACCAGGTGCGCGCCGGCCGCTCGCCGTGTACGCTGATTCACGGCGATAACCTCGCGGCGCTGCGCGCGCTGCGCGAGCGGCACGAGGGCGAGGTCACCCTCGCATACCTCGATCCGCCCTTCTTCACCGGCAAGGAGCACGTCCGCATCACGCGCAAGCGCGAGGGGCGCGGCAAGATCCTGCGCTCGGCCTCGCCCGCCTTCGACGACCGCTGGGAGAGCTTGCCGATCTACCTCACGGCGCTGCGCGACCGCCTCGTGGCGGCTCGCGCGCTGCTGGCCGATCACGGCTCGCTGGTGCTGCACCTCGATCCGAAGACGAGCCATTTCGCGAAGCTGATCTGCGACGAGGTGTTCGGCGCGCGCTGCTTCGCCAGCGAGATCGTCTGGCGCTATCGGCGCTGGCCGTCGAAGACGAAGAACTTTCAGCGGGTGCACGACGTGCTGCTGCGCTACGTGAAAGACTCGCGCGTCGAGCCGCGCTTCAACCAGCTGTATGAACCGCTCGCGGCGTCGACCGTCGCCACCTGGGGCGTGCAGCGGCAGCGCGCCGTGGTGGGCGCCTCCGGCGTGCGCACGCACTCGAGCCGCACCGCCGACGAGAGCCCCGGGGCACCGCTCGGCGACGTGTGGGAGATCGGCATCATCGGCCCGGTCGCGCGCGAACGAACGGGCTATCCCACCCAGAAGCCCGAGGCGCTGCTCGAGCGCCTGATCCAGGCGTGCTCGGCGCCCCAGGATCTCGTACTCGATCCGTATGCGGGCAGCGGCACCGCGCTGGCAGTCGGCGCGCGCCTCGGGCGCCGCGTGGTCGGCATCGACCAGAGCCCCGAAGCGCTCGACGTGATCCGACAGCGCCTGGGAGCGACCGGCATCGACGCCACGGAGGAGCGGGTCGTTCACGAGGCGCCCGCTGCCGCGGGTCGCGCGCGTGCGCGGAGAGTGGCTTAGGAAGGGGCCGAGGGTCCAAGGGGCTGAGGGGCCGAGGGTTTCGGATCTCCCTCGGTAACCTCCGTCCCTCACCACACGACGGTTGCTACGGCGAAGAAGTTGGAGGGGCCTGCTGCCGCGAGCATCCTTTGCGTCATGCGGGGGCCATGCTGTGGGTCATCCCCGCCCGCCCGAAGCCACCCCTCACGAGCATCCGCTCGCGCGAGCGCAGCGAAGTGACGTCTGGGCACGACGCTCTGAAAACCCTTGGCCCCTCGGACCCTTCCTCCTAGCGCAAGCCCCGGTCCGTCGCCTCCGGAACGAGGCGCGGTGTGCGGCTCGGCTCTGCTGGTAGAGCGCCCCGCGAACGTCGGTCTCGCACCTCGGGGAAACGGGGCTCGTGGTCGCCCGCCGCCTCCGGGTGATACTCGGAGAGGTGCTCGCGGCGCAGCCGCTCGAGCAGGGCGTTGCGGGCGGCCGCGGCGCGCTCTTCGGCGAGGCGTCCCGCGATCGTCTTCCTGACCTCGGCCTCGGGCCGCGCCGTCGGCAGGCGGGTCGCTCGCCGCCAGACCACGGCGAAGGCATCGCCTTCTCGCACTGGCTCCGGCACGAGCTGCCCATCGGCGACGCGATCGGCAGCAGCGAACAGCGCCGGCGATACGCGCAGCTCGGGCACCGCGGTCTGCCCGTCGGCGGCCACTAGCCCGAGGTTGCCGGCGCGCATGTGGGTAGCGCGGTCGATCGAGCGCTCGCGCGCGATGCGGCTGAAAGCCTCGGGCGTCGGCGGAGTGAGCTCGCTGATGGCGCGGCGGGCGTCGGGCTCCGTCGTGAACAGGATGCGCCAGAGGTTGAGCGCGCGCGGCGTGCCGAACTCGCGCTCGTGGCGAGCGCGGTAGGCCCGCACCTCCGCGTCGCTCGGCGTGATCTCGGCCGCTTCGTCGCTGAGCGTCGCGGTCAGCGTCCGGGCGAGCACGCGATCGCGCGCCGGGGGCAGCCCTGCGGGCCCCCGCGCCGCCGCGAGCGAGAGCAGCGCCTCGGGCACCAGCACTTCATCGAGGAGGCGGCGCCGCTGCTCCGGCCACGTCGCGCCGAGCTCGCGCAGCGCGAGCTCCCCCGCGCGGGCCGCGCGCTCTCGAAAGCT
>Ga0247763_1000199_pt1 | contig 32731 bp, 30 predicted proteins | sample UWRJL141409B4_FD_179926 | JGI IMG/M metagenome (GOLD analysis project Ga0247763, IMG submission 179926) | Plant litter microbial communities from Arlington Agricultural Research Station in Wisconsin, United States - UWRJ-L141-409B-4 | ecosystem: Environmental > Terrestrial > Plant litter >... | reverse complement strand
GGCGACAGCACGAATGAATGTCATCAACATTTGATGGCCGCCTACCCGCACAGACGTACCCAAGCATTATTGATACGAAAGAACAGCAGGTCACCAGACCCGATGCTTTTCTTCTGACCATGTATACATATATCATCCACGTGACCCACGCGGCTCTATCTCTCCGATGGGCCCAAGCACACTACCTAGTGTAAGCAGGCAGCTCTACACTAGAAAGCCCCATGATAATTTCCCGTATTCCTTTTTTTTGGGGGTCCGGGTGGACAGTGGGTTCGCAGCACTACTGCAGGTACAGACAGTACACGCAGCAGTAGTGTGTATTGTACCTGCAGTAGTGAAGGCAATGCACCTAGTCGGGCGCCTGCCTCACCTAAAGCACACATTCATACTATTGCAGAACATGATGGAGCAATACCCTCCACTCTCCATTATTTCCCACTCGAGCATCTATCTAGATTGCTCCACAGTATCCGTGCCCTTCTCCAGATACAACCCCCTATAAATAATAACGCCATCCACCGTTTTTCTCCACCTCTCAGGGAAAAAGAACAAAGAAGAAGATGGCGCGCTTCGTCTTCTTCCACACCGTCTTCGAGAAGGTTTTGGGAGAAGGCCTAGCCCCCTTGGCTCACGCTAATGTAGCGTCGATAAGCCCAGGGCAAATTACAATGCTCGACTAGCTGGTGGAGAAACCTAGATGAGTAGAGAGAACATGTCATTGGCATCGAGAGCACGCGAAGAACACTAGAGAGCTGAGAAACGCACGTCACGCCCTAGGACAAGCATAGAAACACAGAGCAGGACCCAGCAACAGCCTCAATGGGCAGCCCAGGAGCGAGAACATAGAAACCCCCAAACGGCAAGACCCAAAGTCTATAGGCCATCATGGGTTCCGTACTGCAGAGCCACCAGGAGTCCTAACCCGCCTCAGCGAACGAAACAAGCGGACACGCCGAAAGCGGCCTTGTTCACCGCTTCCATCTGGGCAGATTGCCGACGAGATGAGCCCCGGATAGAGTGCAACACTAGAACGACAACGCTTGGTGGAGTCGTCTTCCTCACTAACACTAGTCTGGTGCAGTGGAATCAACAATCGGCGATTCGGATCCCGGCAGCATGTCCTGAGGTCAGTGAACAGCCAAGTGGGTTAAAGACACTAATCCTACTGCCCGAGTCCTGACACATTCTTCAATGTCAACAACGCCAATGGCTCAGCCAGGTCCCTAAACCCACGAGCAAAGAACATGACGATAATGCCTGTTCGCTACTAGCACGCAATGCCACGACCTTGTCATTCCTGGGTTATCCCAACCACGCCTAGTCCACGTCCACCATCTGCACCAATACGAACTGGTTTGTCTAGTGTTTGTGGATCTGGCCTCACTGAGGCTCTGACCTTCATCTGCACTAGATTCTGCAGACATGCTTGAGCACTTGCTTGCTCTCGCCAGGAACAAATGTCGTAGTGGGGTAGTACGTAGCAGCCTACTCCTCCTGCGTACCATGTCCAACAGTTCTCCAAGTCTATCGTCCCCTGCACGGCTGATCTCCCATCATGCTTTGCTTGCCCAAGCACTCCATCTGCTGGACGGGCAAGTCGGAACGCCGGCCGGGAGAAGCAAGCAGAGGGGATTTGCAAACATGGGGCCGGTGCCCTTGTTCCCTTGGCCGCCCGCCTCGGATCGCATGCACTCAGTATGCGGGCTCCCAAGCTGATGAGTGAGCAAGGGAACTAGGGCCTCCACGCCCAACAAGCAACACGACCACTCGGCCTTGTCCCACGGGCGGTGGCCGAAGCTCCGTGCGAACCTTCATGCCATTTGGGATGTCCGCCAGGGGGCAGGGAGGAGAGTGGAAGAACAAGCGTGATGCAGAGGAGCCTGGGCAGCGTGGGCAGGTCGATCCTTTCTCCACCCCAGGCTTGTCTCTGGTTTCAGATGTTGATCTTCCCTCGAGCCCTGCTGCAGGCGGGAAGTCAGCCTGTTGATTGGACGCGGGTCAAGGTCTGGGGACGGGGGACAAGAAAAGAAAAAAGAAGCCCTCGGTGCTCCTCGGAAACGTCAAGGTACAGACAAGGAAGAGCACTTACACGACACAAGGCTGAGAAGGACCGAAGTCGCCTGGCTATTCTTCCCAACCGGCCAAGGACAGGCAAAAACACGAAACACAGAAGAGAATTCTCCCCCGTGAGTTTTGTCTTTGCCTCCCCCTCAGCAAACCCCATCAGTGATGAACTTTGTATGTCGAGCATCCCAATGTGTTGCTGTTGCTGTTCCTGCCCGCAGGACGAAGGGTGACGGGAGAAGGGATAGCTACGCCACCCGCGGGTATTCCTGGGTAGGGAGTGGTGGGAGCCGCCCGGTCGAGGCTTGCCAGCCCTCCACAGTGACGTTGACCTCGGACCTGGGCTCAAGAACGAAGGAGTCGGCCAATGTGTTTCGCATTTCCCGCCGCCTCGCCGTCCCTCTGCGTGTGCGCACGGTACTTGCCCAGGTGACGACAGCGGAGTACCGGTCACTCGGCTCACATAACGAAAGCCGCTGCGCACTAAGAGCAATGCGTGGACGACGAAAGGCAACACTGTGGGCACCCATTTGCCAGTGGCGCGAAGCGTCCATGCCATGTTGCGCAGATGTCAGTAAGCGGGACGCAAGCAACAGAGAACAGGCAGCTCGCAAGACCTGGACCTTGTCCTCAATGTTGCTCCTGCTAGCTTCGCTTGGAGGTTTCTCAGATGCTTTTCAGCCTGTCGCCGCGGTAAAGGGGCACCTGAGCCGACAACAGCCTCTGCCGCACGGACGCGTTCGCGCTCTTGAATGTACAGCTCTGTGTGGTAGTGGTAGCGTCCCCGCCCCCTTTTTTGTTCTTGGACTTGATATTGTTATTACCAGCCGAACCACGGCCTATGTCCCAGCACGGCTGCCGTGCCCTCAACAACAATCCCGATCGGGGAGCCCAGTCCACGATGATGGCGGTTTGCCTGCTCGGACGATTTGTTTCAACCCATCCTGTACCGGGCTGGCTAGCATCCTGGCATGGGATCAATGGCATGTTACCGTCGTGGTCGGCTTGTTTTTCCGCTTTCACCGCGGGTGAGTTCCTCGTCAAGCTCATTACCCCTGGCCCCCAATGGGCCAGCGACCCTCGCTCTCAGGGTTCTGGAAAAAGATGTGACAAGCAACGGGGCAACTGACGGAGTTTCATATCTTTCCCTGACCCCTGAGCCCATCACTTCTTTGTGCCCGCCTCCCCCCACCTTGCCGGCGCTTGTCTCGGCCGTCCTGTAACAACACAGGCTGAAAAAGTGAAGAATTTCGGCATTTCCCACTGCGGTAGCAAAAACCGCGATAGCGACGGCAACGTATAACCTTGGAGCCTGTGCCGCCGCAAAACCACAAAGCAAACTTCGCTTGCCCGGAATCTTGGCGGCGTTCGCGCGCGAGGACCCCCTTTTTCGCAACTTTGTTGCTCCCACGCATTCTGTTGACGAAATGCTGCCCGCACCGCGCAAAACTGCCGTTCCTGCGTGAGGTGACATCGGGGACAGCCACATTTCCAATTTGGGCCCGCCCCATCCCCTGGCCGTTGCTCGCTCCTCAACGCTTAGCTGGAAAGGGGAATGGCTCCAACACCTGCTCCCACTGCACCCAATCACGACGGTTCAGGAACGCACCGAGGGGGGACCAAGCCCAGCGAGCCCAGAAACTGATTGCGACTCCAGGGCAGCACCCATTGCAGCGGGAACAAGGTAAGTTACCCTGCAGTTTCAAGAATTTCCATTACCTCGACCCTCTTGGCTCGTCGTTTCAGGATCTCCCTTGGCAGCAGCAGTCCCTTTTCACCCTGTCGACATCGAGAACATCCAGGCCTCGGTGATGATGCGCATTCGCTTGGGAATAACGACCGGGATCCAATGCAAATCTCACCGCGGATAGCGAAGAATCGGCTGCCAACGACAATTGCTGCGGCGCATCCACCATCTATAGATGGAGAGCTCATCTCACTCGGCGGGCTGGCCGGGATTGTGTTGGGTATTGTAGCTGATGAGATGTGGGCACAGCGATTGCTATCAATAGCCAGCTGGAGCCTGGGGGCGATGTAAAGAGTTTACTAAGGACGACGGCAGCGCGGTGCGTGTAGTTAATCCATGGCGTCAGCCGTGGGTAACAACCCCACCCTGCACGGCTGGGGCCTGGGCGCTTGAGGCCATTCGCATTTCGCACGAGGGTTTTCTTGTGGATCCAGTCAACTACGAGCCGGGGCGGCGCTGTGCTCGTCATCCGTGATGTGAAATCGTCAGCGGCCCAGCTGGATGACGAGCCCGCACAAGATCACACAGATACTCCCCTGCATGATGAAGGCAGACCAGATCCCGCCGTACCTGCATTTAGACAGGGAATCACTGTCGCCACAGCTTGCCGCCAGGTCGCCGATATGCCCCCGGTCTTGTCTTCAATGGCCACAAGATGCTCATCGATCATAGCAGGACATTTTAGGAACCTGTTCCTGAGGCCTTCCGCTGTGCATCCTCTCATCTCTCCCCCGCTCATGCGGCCGTCGTGTGGCCCAGCCACACCTAAAGTATTGTCTGCTATTCTTGGGGAAAGTAGCCCCTCTGCTCCGCAGTCGGTCGGGGTACTTCGTAGCTGGTCGCGCGAATCGGCGACGGGAACCAAGATTTCAACTGCGTCGGGGGGACCAACGAGGAGACACAAATCTGAGGGGACCAATCAGCATCCTGAGGAGCTCACTCAACCTCCTAGCCAGGCTATTTCGCGGGGAAGAACCTCAGATTCCCTGTCAATGCGTATCGCCTAGGCGGCGCGGCCACGCGCTGTCGCTGTGATTGGCCCTCCATGGACGGGAAGGGCAGCGGCTGCAAAGCGCGAGAGTTAAGCTTAGCCTGTTTTTCAGGGGTGCGCAATATCTGAAACGCCCAAGCAGAGAGTCTGTTTGCCGTCACCAATCGATACCACTTCAGCCACCACCACCAACCGACTGAGAGCAGATGGCAGATCAAGAGAGATCCGACACCGAGAATTGCCGAAACAGGCAATTTAAACAAAACGAAGACGTAACAGTGCGTTGTTGCGTGGCTGCTCTTTGAAGCTCAAGTCTCCGTCAATGAGATAATTCCAGATCCTCTCTGATCCAGCTTTCCAGGCTTCCGAATGGACAATGCTTCCATGCGTACCTCTTTTCACAAGGACCGGTTGGTAAACTGTGCCGTAAGAGAGCTAGAGGCCAGCTCGTGAAATGGCGGTGTCGCTGTGACAGTCTTGCAGGCAGTTGCAGGCCTCAGAAGATGGGGATGCGTAGTCAATTCGAGCAGATGCGCCGCTTTCTGAGGCGTGACAGCTCGCCTAGACAGACTGGGTCCGGAGTTCGGATTGGAATATCAGATGGAGAGGGGCTTTAATTCCGTCATGACCCCCAAGTGATGAGCACAGTTGTTCAGGAAGGTCCGTACCGATGGATTGAAACAATGAAACATCGGCCGAATCCCCTCACCTGCTCAGGGCTGCAGTCGAGATTGTTAGGAGTTCTGCAGGTTGCTGGCGCGGGGATTCGGCGAATGTGGGTGTGGTCACTTTTCGTGTGCTTGCCCGCATCGGTCGGGCCGCCATGTTGGAATATCCAACACTCTCAAGATTATCATGACTATTTCGAATAGCCCCCATTCTCTTATCTAAAAACTTCCATGCGGCTCTAAAGAGACTCGTGGTAAACCGTACGGCGTTGGGGCGTCTACGGCGGGGCAAACAGCCGCATCGTTCTATTGTAAATGGTGAATAAGATACCATGTCGAGTGGCACAACGATCGTAAAGATCGCTCTTGCTACTTGCAACTCGCCGCCCACTGATCGGGCCAGGCCGGCACAGTAGGTTAGCCAGCACACCCCCACGACCAGATAAGGGGGAGACCTGTCCCCTATTTTTCTGATACAAGATTCTTCGAGTTTCAGATTCTGCCAGCAATGGGCCATGGCGATCAAGCGAGCCCACCTACCGCTTGCAGCCGTGCAGGCGCGCATACCCATCCCGCCATGAGCTTCATCCGCCCGCGCAGATTCTGCGGTCCGGAATTTCCAGGCTATCGACCCGCATATCAGCCAGTGACCGGAGTGTGGCTGCCACTTACAAGACAAGAGGAGCGGTGCAACGTTGACAAAGAAGGAGAATATTAGGCTCCAGCACCAGCTGTGTGTTGAGCTGTCCGCAGCCCAAGAGTCTGGCCAGCAGCAGTTAGCTTGTCCAGAGCTTGGTGGAATGGCTGTCATGGCATAGTCAACCGGAGCGGACCAACTCAGATCGGGGCCAAATTCGGGCGCACGGCGATGAGTGAGCAATGGACATCGGAGGGGCGACAGCGATCTGGCTAGCATGGCACCGGATTGCCATTTGGAACCAATGGGAGACGGCAAAGTGAGCTGGAAGCGAGAGAACTATTCCCCATCCAGTCGCATGGTAGATTTTCCTCCGGGTTGTTCGGTCGGTGACCGAGTCAATGGACGTTGACTTGACAGAGAGGCAATTCAAGCGGAATCTGGGGAACACAAGCAGAACCCAGAGTGGTGCTCCGAGGACGGGAGGGGTGGACCCAGCAAATGTCACAGGGAATCCCCGATCGGGGACGCGGCTGCCATTCATGAAGAACAGAAAGCTGTGGCTGCTGGCTCAACGCTCAAAAACACAAGGGCCAATTACTACATGCCACCACCTGATAGTTGTCGAGATGCCGTGGTGGGCTCGTTCGCCGTTGTGAGGCGGCAGACGCTGGTCAACGGAAATCAACATCGAAAGCTCTGGGCTTAGCGCCCCCCTCGTGCCCCCCCTGGGCATGCTCAAAGCTATTTCTGAAGCAAGTTTCAGAATTGACTGGGTGGGATTTGTCTGTCGGCCGTGGCTGGGGTTGTCGGCGCTGCTACAAGGCCAGGGGTCGGTCCACTTGAAGGCTGCGGCACGGCTTTTTCTCGCGTCCCGGAATGGTACGTACCGATTTGCCTACCGTAGGCATCGCTTTTGCCAGCTGCCAGAGCATCGTAAAGAGCCCGTGCAAAATGGGCTGCGGAGACGGTGACTCTTGAGTTGGATGCTGGACGCTTGGACCGTCGCTGGCACGCCAAATCCAGTGAATAACGGCCGGTGCCGAGAACGAGTCATCAAGTCTCCGTTACCTCACCTCGCTGCCAAGATGGGGAGAATCAAGATTGTTAGTGCACAACGGCCAGAGTGTTGCGTCAAGCGGAGATTGCGAAGCTGATGAGTCGTGCATCTGCTGTGAACACAGTGGAGGGCTGAAAGAGCTGTCTTAGACAATTAGACAATCAAGACAAAGACAACACACTGACAATAGGGCGTTTGGCTTACCCTCCCATATCCTTTGATTTGGGCTGAGGTGTAACGCTCGGCCCAATGCAGGTGTAGACGAACAGGTTCCCGACAGCCATCAATGCTATTGGCAGAGCGAACGAGGCCGTTGAAGTGGTTGGCCACCGATCGGGGATCTTGCCCTCGGAGCACAACACAACGTAGAGGTATCGAAGGGTGGTTGGCGGGGCTGTCCTGGCAAAGTGGCCAAAAGCCGACAAACTGCATCCACACATAAACATGGGACCGAAATGGGCACGACTCGCAACCAAAAAAAGACCAAAAAATGAGAACCCGATTGATCTCAAATTCTGCATCCCTGGTAATAGTCTTCTGTCGAAGAGTGCCCGCTGCGAGGATCTGGCGGGAGCCGCAAGCGTCCATTACCCGCCGCACGCGCTTCTGCAAAGATACAGCGCTACACTGGCGATAGTTACATGACTGGCCAGTCTGGTTACCGCATGGATGGGACAAATGACTAGGCCCACTCTTGTTCCTCTGGCGGTAGTATCGTAGCTGGGACAGCTGGGACGGCTTGTGTATTTTGAGAGCGGCAATCAATTAGGCAGCGCAGCTGGATCCAGGTGCGCGATTCAACCCATAGCATCCTGGCCGGCACAGTAAAGGCCTGCTTGACACTTGAGTCGCGCTTCCATTTCCGCATCTCGCGACTCTGCTGGCCAGTGCTTCAGCGCCCTCCGGTCTCTGCCGAGGCCGACATGGCCCAAGGGAATGTGATGGCCTTGAGAGCAGCGGGAGGCATTGACATGGGACATCAAAGGGGGATGTGTGCCCAATCAAGCGATTGGAAGGCGCTCGACGGCTTGGTATTTGGGACTCTAGGGACACGTCAACAATGCGTTCTTTGGAAAGAGCACGAAGAAAAGGGAGAAACGGGATGGGCTTCAGCGGTTTTCTGAGAATGCAGCCGTTTGGCTGGGAGGAACAGGCAACTTGACTCTCGAGCGTTGCCGTTGTGGCTTGATGGAAAAGGCTCGGAATGACCAATCGTGCCAAAAATACAGTGCTGCCCGGAAAGCAGATCGCCGTCGTGCAATGTCAAGACAGAAAGGTCCGTTGGGTATGATCGGGCCCATTGCCACCTGTATGCCAGCAGGCAAAAAGGGAACCAGATGCGACCTCTAGGCCTTGATCGCGAGAGCTCCACCAACTCCCCATCACAGCCGATGCAATGCGACGGGGGGTTTCTCATTCTAGTGTACAATGCAAGGGATCTAAATTGCGCCAGATGATTGCTCATATGACAAACAAAAAAACAAACTCAAAATCAGTCAAAGATACGCCGTAACCTCATCCCTTCTTTGACACCCAAGTGGTGAGAAAAGTAGGAACGAAAGCAGAGTCGGGATCAGAAGGTGAGAGGGGAGTAACTAAAAGGGTAACAAACCGACTCAGCACGGAGTAGGCTCAACTGGCCCATGAGCTGGCAGGGACGACCGGCAGGCCCATTTTTCTCAGCAAGGGGCTAGCCTATCAGCAGGCAATTTATTAAACCGCCCCTCTTCCTCTGGAGGCGTGCGCGTTATTCCTCTGTTATGTGCACGCCTCCCGTGGGGCCTGCTGGAGCCTTTTGGCGGTAGGCGCTCCCGAGCCTGGGCTGGTCTGGAGGTTCTGCTGGAGGGTTGTGCTCACCTCAATGCCACCAGGCACCCCCCGTAACTGCAGCTGGCTTGCCATTGGCACTTGGGCCCGTACCACACTGCAGATTTTAGCATCCTCTTTTTCTCGCTCTGCGCCCATTGGCAGCCACTGCACCCTGGGCCCAAGCGAGAGAAGTCATTAAACCCCAGGCCCGCCCGCTCTCCCCTCTCCGCCGACCCTCTCTTGTGATCTTTCCTCCAAGACTCTTCTTCTCCCTCCCTCTTTCCCTTTCCTCTGTTGCGTCAGGAGGATCTCCTTCACCCTCTCTGCAGTCTCACCGCCGCGTGCAAGTCTATCTCACTGTTCGACCTCACCATTCCCCGTCGAGGATTTTCTTGCCCGCAAGGACCCCGGAGGTAATCATCGCCGTGGACAGCGCTCCCATCGATCACATCAGACATATCGCGTCGCAGACTCGGTCTATCTCGAGCTACCCCGTTACCCAGCTCTCTGCGCCTGTTTGATAGCCATAGAGTCTTTGGGAATCCTGTTGATTGGTTTCGTTTCGTTCAAACAAAAGCTTTAATCCCATTGATCCATTGTTTGCCATCCTGCCGCGCATAGGATTCGCATCGGCCTCCGCATCACCAACCGGCGCGCATTGTCGACGCAGCCCGCCTGCTGCTCATCCCCGCTGCCCATCCCACTTACGACCCCTCTAGTCGATTACTGCACCTGGTCGGTTCATCGCACCAGCGGGTCGTGCGCCCTACCGCCCATCCCCCTCATTCGCTTGAAGCAATTGGGTGGATTTGTTCTACAGCATTTTCCTATCTCCCGGGCTGGCCTCGACACACTGAAAATCCCAAACCATTTAAAAAGGTATCGCATCAGGGCTGCGCCTTCAGTTACTACCACCCCACCACCCTCGCCGACCGACGATCGCTTCGTCTTTCCGCCCTGGAAGATCGATTTTCCTAGTTGTACCACAGCTAAGCTGCCTATTCTGGTCGCTCCAACTGCGTTGGTCACTCCGCGTCCTCATCATTTTTATACTATTCAACTTTCTGTCGCTGCCAAACATAACGCCGCTGTGAGCCATCGACATCCAGACTCGAAGGCGATCGGTCGTGGACAGACCACTTAGCGGTTGCGGCTGCTCATTATGTATTCGCAGCATGCAGCAATGGCGGCACCACAGAAACCAGAGACTTTTATGCTGAGCACAGAAGCTCAGCAAGCCCTTCCACATGATGCTCAGGTAGCTCTGCAGCAAGTTGACAACCGTGAGTTTGGGGAACAGCATCAAGCAAAGCAGAAATATGGTCGCTGACTTGGATCTGTCTAGTAAAATATTTTCTTATCTCGGCACCCGTCGACTGGCAACAAGACCAGTATATCAGGAGGTTTCTCCTGCCTACTGGCGAGTACGTGTCTTGCGTGCTCTGGAACAACCTCTTTCACATTTCGGGGACCGATATTGTGCGATGTCTCTCGTTCAGGTTCCAGGCTTTTGGCCGCCCAGTCAAGAACTCGAAGAAATTCGAGGAGGGCATCTTCTCAGACCTGCGAAATCTGAAGTCGGGAACTGACGCCTCACTCGAGGAGCCCAAGAGCCCTTTCCTGGACTTTCTTTACAAGAACAACTGCATTAGGACACAGAAGAAGCAGAAGGTGTTCTACTGGTACAGCGTGCCCCACGACCGTCTTTTCCTTGACGCTCTCGAAAGAGACCTGAAGAGAGAAAAGATGGGCCAGGAGGCCACAACTGTCGCCGTCAGCGAGCCCGCCCTCTCCTTCCAGTACGACTCGTCGCAATCGCTATACGAGCAGCTCACCAAGGCCCAGCAGGCCAACTCTTCTTCTTTCAACGCCCAGCAGGTTTCTTTTTCTCAGTCTCAGTCCACCTCTCCGGTCATGAGGGCGATCGACTCGATGCCTCCACCGCAAATGATCCCCCAGACGATGGCCCCTTTAGCGGATGGGATGGACGCCATGGTCTCTTACGGGGCAATGAATGGCACCATGAACGGAGCCATGAACGGGGCAATGAATGGAGCAATGAACCCCACCATGAACCCTGCCATGAACGGAGCGATGACGATGGCGCCCGCGATCCCTCAACCAGTGATCAAGCGGGAACCTGACTTTGCCCGTGTGCAGTACAACCAAAATGGTGTCCCCATCACCCAGACCCACCAACGCCATGCCTCGATGCCTGCATACGGCCTGGAATACTCGCCTGCCCCCTCATTCGTTTCTTCACATTACGAGGATTACAGCCAGAGGGGTATCTCCTTTGAGCCTCTTACACCTCCCCAGCAAGCACTTGGCATGTCGGCGGAGCCTGCCTACATTGCTAACGAGGAGACTGGTCTCTACACCGCCATTCCTGACCACCTCAACGGTGTCAATGGGCTCAACGGCATGATCCAGCTCCCCCCATCAAACCTCGCTGCCCCTTCGTTCTCTCGGGCCTATGGTTCGAACAATGTCTACTCTGTCATTGAGGGGTCACCGACCTACAAGCAGAGAAGGCGGCGCTCATCCATCCCCCCGTCGGTGACCGCTACTGCTGCGGCGATTGCTTCAGTCACGGCGGCTCACCGCCCTTCCGACCTCCGGAGGTCAGTGTCTGCTTCTGTCGGTCCTCTCACGGAAGGCGACGAGTCTGCCGACAACTCGCCTCCTGGGCTCACCTACAGCAATTCGGCCGTGTCGATGACAAGCCAACAGCACAAGGAGATGCTCGAGCTCTCTAGGCATGGTACCCCACTCTCCACTGTCGAAGGCAGCCCCGCGCTCAACCCCCTATCGCTCCAGCAGCAGGACTTTGCGCCGCTGACGGACGATATCGGCCCCCTCACCGAGCAGCAACGGCAGATGATGCAAGGGAATCCCAATGTTGTCCGCAGAGCGCGCTCGGCGACCGTCATGGAGCTTGGCCCTTATCCCCAGAAGTCCCACTCGTGCCCGATCCCCACTTGCGGCCGTCTCTTCAAGCGCCTCGAGCACCTGAAGCGGTAAGACCGGACATTATTTCTTTTGTCACCATATACCTCCTGCCGTGAATCTGACCAAACTTTCCAGACACGTGAGAACACATACACAAGAAAGACCCTACATCTGCCCTTATTGTAGCAAGGCATTCTCCCGATCAGACAACCTAGCACAGTATGCCCCCAACATTTCCTTAATGTACCATTTCCTTTGTCGGGAAGCAAGAACCGACATGTTGTACTTGTGGCCTGTCAACAACCATACAAACCATCCCGATACGCAAACCGCCAAAGAAGCCACTACACAGCAACTGCATTGCACAACATAGGCTCAAGCCGGCCAAGGACAAGCAGATACATCAGGAGACAGATGACTAACAGGCTATCTACTACAGGCACAAGCGCACTCATGATCGCGGTGACGGTGCCGAGGGTGGCTTCAACCTCTCGGGCGAGGAAGAAGAGGACTACTCTGGTGAGGATCAACTTGGATCGCTCGAGGAGGCCTCTCCGACTTCAGAGAACGGCTACGTACCAGTTTCTCTGAACGGAGCCATGAACGGCAACTCCCCAACAAATGGCATCAGCCCGACGACGACCATGTCGCAGACTCCAGCCTTCAACAGCCTTCAGACCCTGAGTATGCCAATGACGATGAGCCAGCCGCAAGCCATCAATGCTGGAGGCATGATGTAATGTTGGTTGGTCTGTTGTGATTTGGCTGTCGCGGGATACCTTGTTCGAGCTATGGCGCGGAGTTTTTTTTTGTTGCTAGTTGTGGTTTAATACCAGGGTTTGGGGCAATTTTTTTTATGCCTGACATTTTGTCAAGATTTTTCTCTTGGGGGCACGCACTTTGAAGGCCCTTCGAAGCTTTTATTTCTTTTACATTTCTTGTTACTCAGCGGCCGCTTTTCATTTCTGAGACTCAGTACATTGCGCTTGCACAGCCTGGCAAAAGATGCATCACGATAGAATTGGGTTTGGCAGTTTGCTATTCCCTCGGGACTGTTCTGCGTTGTTGCGCATGACTAGGAGAGAAAGAGGCATAGGATACTGTATATATACTGATGCTTCTTTTGTTTGGACAATCGCACCCGGTTGGGAAGGATACCATGAGTTGAGGATTAACGAAGGCAAGCAACGTACAAAATCAAAGCCTAAGTCTAGGCAATACAGCTTTGGTATTATTGACATGATCCCACTGCGGCTGTTCCCGTCGACACCCAAGGATCGGCAAAGGAATGTGTGGGACGTGACAACGCGTCTGTCCTCGGCCTCTAGCCTGGCTGCGGATGTGCACCCGTCCGACGAGTTACTACACGTCACCCTGGTGCCACACGAACAGATTTCGGCGGGGATAGTGGGCCGGCTTACCGGTCTCCTGGGTCAACTGTAGCCTGCGTTTTAGAACTTCATTGATCAAAATGACTCGACTGAGTTGTTCCAACCGTCGGGTTCGAAACGGCCTATGGATTGGGCGATCGGCAACGCCAACGGGAGATGGAAGCGCTGGAACCGCAAAGCGGGTCGGCTGGGCCATTCGGCGGTGCTAGATTTCATGTTCAGTCTGCGGAACAGAAGCCAGGGATGGATGGCCAGAAAAGGTGAGATGGTACATGAATAATACCCTGTATATAGGGTGTAGAAGATACCGAGTTTGACATTAGAGTTGAGGGCCTGTTTGGTAAGGTTTTGGACTGGCTCATAAACAAAGGGGAATACCCTCTTGAGCTGCTCAAGTTACCTAGGTAGGCAAGGCATCTAGACACGTTATCTTGAGTAGAGTTCTATGTCGAACCCCCACCTAGAGACTCCAAAAATCGCACTACCCGATCAACAAGCCACTCCTGCGCCGCAGGGTCATCGACCCGGTGATTTGCCCCTAGAATCAAGCCGCTTAGGCGACTGGCAATTCCAGGCTGGCACGCAGCCTTCCAGCGCTCGAGCAGGCGGAGGAAATCCACCGTGTTTGGGACGTATTCGTCCTGTGCTGACGGGAGGATGAGCACGGGGCGGGAAATCTTGCCCCAGATTTCAGAGAGTCGAGAGTCGGGGAGGTCAGAGGAAAAAAAGTCGTCGTCGCCGCTGTGCATACGCGTTAAATCTCCCCTTCCTCTGCAGGTAGAGGTGTATCTGGATGAGGGGGGGAAAAAACGTACCAGAACCCCGCCAACGACCACCACCGATACGCTGTAACCGGCCCATCCCTAAACCCTGCCGGCATCCACCTCCACGGCATCATCTCCTCCCTCCCTTTCCCTTGCTTAATCCTGTCCTCCGCCCACGCCACACTTTCCCTGATATCATTCTCCGCCATAACCATCCCTAACGCTTCCCGATCAGAAACCGGTCCCTGCAGGATAAACCCATCCACATCTTCATCCCCTCCCCTTTTACCCTCCCCATCACCACACACGGAATTCGCAAAAGCCACTCCATCCTGACACCCCGTACTATGCCCCAACAAGACAATCCTCTCCTTGCCCCTCCCCCTCAGGTACCTCACCAGCGCCCTAATATCTTCGACGTCCCTGGCCAAATCCCCCGTCCCAAAGGCCATGTACGCAGACCGCAGACGGATCTCAAAAATAGAGTAACCTAACGATGAAGGCAGGCTCGCGGCCAGGGTGTGTACGTAGGGGACGGAGTGAGGGCCGTCGCCTGTGAGGTGAGAAGACTGGGTGGTGTGGTATCAAGGGGAGAGGGATGATAACTTACCTAGGCCAGGGACGAAGATTATGGCGTTGCGAGGGGAGGGAGAGGGAGAAGGGTGTTCGTAAGTGTGGGATGCGGAGGAGGACGGTGTTGGGGAGGGGTAGGTGTGGACTGTTATAGAGAAGGGGGAGAGCATGATGATTTTTGAAGCTGTTTCCAATCTTCGCGTGTGAGTGGAACAGTTGTAATGGTGAGATGGTTTTGTCGGCCGCTAGGTCAAGGCGATGTCGGGCCAAATGTGCCTGGTTGGACTACCCAACTCCGAGCGACGTTACGGAACTGCCCCGCACCCCTCTAGTTCGTTTCCCCGCTGCCGCTGGCAGCCACATTACTACTACACAGGAAACAGTCATTCAGTGCCTTTAACAAACCTATTCATTTATGAGCCGACAATGCGTCACTTGCCGTCTTACCGCCTTCATCCAGCCACCTCTATGTCAACCGTGTACAAGAAAGTAGCCAGTCCGCACGTCTAGAGCAAGGCAACCAAGGCACCCTCCCCGCATTCTAGGTTAATATAGGTAGCCGAAAGTAACCAATCATTTAACATCATCTCCTCCCCCCATCCTCAGCCGCCAAATCCCTCTCCACCATTTCAATCGACGTCAAGCTTGGGAACCGCTTTTGAAAGTCCCTGATATAATCATCCCTTTCCGTCGGCGTCATCGGTAGCGACGGCTGGCCCGGTAAGTCCACCGCAACAAGACTTGTTTTCACACTGCTCGCCAGTGACGGCTTCGGCGGCGAGCCTGCTCTTCCCCCAACGGACCCTCCGCTCGTCGGGTTCTTGTTGAGATGTACTGGTTTTGGCGGGGCCGCCGGTCTATTCAGTGACGACGATGATGTCCGTCCCGTACTGGACAAATCGACGGAGCTGCTGTTTGCGCTGGTCGAGGGATGCTGTACACTCCCTGATGGGTTGGACGGCACAACCCTGGAGATGCTCTCATACGGCGCGCCCGAACTTCCAATAGGTTTCCTCGGAATCGCAGGACGGCTTTCTCCTCCCGTAGACCGAGGTGGTGCTGCGTCCGTATACTGTCCGTATCCCTGTGCTGTCCGTGTGACATTGGATGAGGACTTGGTTGTCTCGTCCAGCAAACTCTGCACCTTGTTCTGAATAGATACAGCACGCGACACGCCGCCGATACTCTTGGGCAGCGGCACCTGCCCCGATCCACGCTGCGCCACGCGCTGCCGGTACTCAGCCTGCGCAGCTGCCACCCGCGCCTCTTCCTGAGCTAGCATCCTCGCTTCCTCCTCACGACGCATCTCGGGAGTCATGTCTTCATAGTCTCGCACTTGCCCATCATCGCTCCGGCCGTCAGTAGCCTCAGACCCTGCTATGGGTGTCAAGTCCCGTCTTCCGAGTTCTTTGAGCGGCGACGGTGTTCGAGGCGGAGGCGCTGCACCACCTTCGAAGCGCTTGAACGCCTCACCAAATTTTCCTGCTAGGATGTTTTTGGTCCCTGCCCCGAGCGACGTAAGGCTTGACCGTTTTATGTGCTTCCCGCGACCGTGGTCTTTCTTCTTCGTGTGATCCGACTCCTCCATAGATCGCAAGAACTCAACGTTGGACTCAATATTCATCTCATCTTCTGTTAGACCGGGTGGCGGAGGTAGATCCTTGTCAGCCGAATACCTAGGAGACGGATGGCCCGGAGAGATGGCCGATTTGCCGCTTGCCTCCCTCTCCCTTAAAAAGTCAATATTCGACTCGAGATGAGCGCTAACAGGCCTTGGTCGCAAGCCAAGTTGTTGTTTCGGTTTACTTGAATCCAAATTGTCCAAGTTTGGCCGCCCACCTTCCAGCGACGGCCTTGATGAAGATGAGTGTCGTATATGGCCTGGCTGTGACAGGGCTGGTATCGACGGGGTTCGCGACCCGACGGCGCCGATCCGTGGAGATCCTGCAACCTCCGGACGGCCTGAAGGCGCGGGGACAACATCCTGCTGTCGGGGTAGACTTGATGCGCGGTCACGATCGCCCGGGGGAAAGCGGTAAACTTGGTATTGGGACGTAGCCTGCTTTTCTGGAGGAGGAGTGGTCATAGTCCCAGTCGAAACCATGGTAGTCTGTCTGGTCTCTTGAACTGGCTGGTACGAAGATTTCGAGGCTTGCGACGAGATTGCTTGGAGTTCGGGAGTGCTCGAGATAATGGCAGAGGCCCGACCCATCTCGCTAGGCTTAGGAGGAGCAGACGAAGGTTTTAAAGGGGGAGATGCACGCTGCGTCTCTGTCGATGCTCCTGGAGCTGGCCTGTTCATATCAATAGATTGCCTATGGTTCACAGAAGGGGGTCCTGGTGGCGGGGAGGGTCGTATTTGGAAAGCATCATCCGCTAGCCTTTCAGCAAGACGCTGATTTAAATCCTTTGTATGCGGTTGCGAATTTGAAGGTACCGTACTGTCAAAGTCAAACTTGGCCCCCTGATCGTGCAGGATCGAAAATTGATCAAGCGTAGGGAAGCGGGAAGACAATTCATCCGCCCCAGGAGCGGAAACTTTAGAATCCAAAGCCGCAAATGGGTCACCATTCGTAATCGTAGGTGGTGACGGATTTTGTTGAGTCGACTGCGGTGCAGGCTGAGAACTAGTCGGCGGTCTTCCGCGTCTCATCCTTTCCACCTCGGGGATGACTTGTTGTTGGTGCGCCGACTGCGGCGCGAAGACGGCGCCAACTACAGGAGCCTTCGCCTCAGGTTTCGTTGGCTTTCGTTGGCTGTTTTCTTGCGGTTTTCCGGTGTATATCTTCCGGTTGCGTAAGCCGCGTGTTACATGACCAACTAACTGCCGAAGACTACTTACGTCTTTCACGGGCGGTTCTCGCCCTTGCATAGCGCAGGCCTCCTTCAGCACCTGATAGATGTTCGGGCGGGCGTGCTGGTTTTCACGCAACATCCAGGCTAGTTTATCACCGTTAGCAGCCGCCGGCCAAAAGGGGGGAACCGGTCCTACCGATCAGCTTCTTCAACCGGTCTGAAAAGACAGGGTAGCTGGGAAACTTGTAACTAGCATTGAGGATGGCGAGTTGTCCCTGCTCCTCAAAGGGAGTGGTGTAATAACAAAGCTTGTACAGGAGCACGCCAAGGGCCCAGATATCCGACTTTTCGTCAATGGGCTGTTTCCTGTAGACATCGATCATTTCAGGACTCCGGTACTGCATGGTGGTATGCTTCTGGACATCCTCGTCCATCAAACGGCACTCGAGAGCCGTGGTAGGCGCCGGGCGCGGCACGGCAGCGGACCCAAAATCACACAGCTTGAACTTCTTAACGGAACCAACCGTGGTGATCAGCACGTTCTCCACCTTGAGGTCACGATGCAGCAGCGGGGGTTTGAGGTAGTGCATGCAGGCCACACCTTCGGCCACGTCGGCAAAGATGTTGAGAATCTCAGGCTCAGTCAGACGGTGCTGCAGGCGGGTGTTCATAAAGTCGATTAGACCACCGCCGTTGCAGAACTCCATGAGCAGGAAGACCTCGTAACCTCCGCCGCGCAGCTCCGAAGCGTGCGAATCGATGTAGGTGACGATGGCCTTGTGGCCCTTAAGCCGCTTCATGGTCTCGACTTCGGTGCGCATCCCCCGCAACGATTCCTTGTCGGGCACGGCAACCCGCTTCAACACGGCCTGGTCCGTACCATGGACGGGCGATGCCAGCTTTACGAGGTAGACGTGGGCAAAGCCGCCCTCGGAGAGGTACTTTTGGATAACGACTCGGTGGTTCCCGCATTGGATCTTGGTCCCCGGCGCAAAGGTTCCAGCTGGCGCCACGGGGGGCACCATAGTCATGGGGGCCGCGTATGCTGCACCGTAGGCCGCAGGTCGGGGCGCCGTCGCAGGCACCGCTTGGCCGTATGAGGCCATGGAAATGACAGGAATATTAGCACGGCGGCAGAAAGTAAACACAGTGTGCGCTTCGTTCGGCTTCGTGAACGGGAACCGGACTCGGTGGGTGGCCGTGAGGAGGGGAATGACGAAGGCGTCTCGTCTCGGGGAAGATCGAGCGGGCGAGGGGGAGGGGACGGAGGGATTGGCTCTGGCCGAATTCAGGGCATCGAGGGAGCGAAAAAGGAGTCGGCGTAGGACAGAAAAAAGGAAAACGAATTGCCCGATCTATGTAGGGCTGCACATGGCCAGAGGGAGAAGGGCGAAAATAGAAATTATATTATACTGAGGTTGTGAATGGGGTTTGATTCACCGTGTCGGGGGGGTTCGAAGGTGCTGATTGTTCCCTTCAGGTCCTAGAACAAACCCCCGAGGAATGCCAAGTCGCGATGCGAAACCCCAAAGAGGGCTGGCTGCCAGGCTGACTGGTAGTGAAAATCAGGTGGAGCCAGCTGGCAGCAGATGCTTTTTTGACTGCCTGAAAAAGGGCGTGGGCACTGACCTAGAACACTGCCCAGCTGTGCCATTTTACCACGATCGAACAACACGAATCGCATCTCACTTCCCGCCACGTGTTAGATGCGACGATGCGAAACTGAATTTTGTTGGGCTTCCTGTTGTTATGCCTGTCTGTCTGTGCATGCCTTGGAGATTTTTCCTTTGGTTGGGCATTGATTGACCGAACCTGCATCCCTTTTCTCTGTGGCCCAAAGTCACTTCTACGTCAACGTCTCGCGCCTGAACAGGTGTCCAAAACCCGAAGTTCCCCTACGTCCTCCCCTCAAGAGCGGCCAAGTAGGCTGCTCGGCGGAGGTGTAAATGCACTTCAACAGCGCCGTTCCCACATGTCCTTGGGCCAACCTTTCGTGTCGGAGTGGTACTCGCTTCGGACAAGATACATGGCAGAGTGTATGAGTTATTCGTCATCATACAGACAGTCTAACCTCCAGCCGCAACTATCCTCGCAAAGTCCACCCCTTCCATAATAGGCACTGGCCCAGTCTCGGCCGTTCCCCGCTTGTAAAGTGCCAGCCAAACGGCATCTGCATTGACAGCTTGAAGGGCCTCACGTATCGTCTTGTTTCGTGGCACAATATCAATGACCATGTCCAGAATTTCGTCAAACATGTCATCATCGACATTAACATTTCCTAAAATTGCACCCAACAGCTCCACCGCTGCATCCCAGATCTGGGAAGCCTGCGCGAAGCGTCCAAGCCCTCCAGGGGATGAGGTCGGAGTCGGGGTCATCGTTGTGGAATTCCGAATAACCAGCCCCCCGGCGTCGTCCCCGTTCCCGAGCCGGCCAGGAATGAGGATGTCACCACCTGGGCCCTGGCCAGGGAACTGGGATGCTATAACAGACTTGCCTACCCCTCCCCTGGCCTTCAAAGCCTCAAGTCGGGTGCGCCTCAGCCATTTTGCCAGTCCACTAGACCACTCCGTCTTGAAACGGCTGGAGAGAAAATCCCCAGCAGAGACACAAAGGACGGATAGTGCCTTACAAGCTGCGATCGCAACAAACGGTTCTGTGTCATTTAGTCGGGAGACGACCACGGGCCATACATCGTTGACCAGAGGGAGAAAGGCGTTCTCGTCGGGCGCCAGGGCCGGGCTTACGGTGGCAACGAGATCAAGGAGAGACTTGCGGAGGGTAGGCGTAGGTGAGGTAAGGTAGTGTTGTGTGAGGGATAGGACTCGGGTGAGCAAGGAGTAAGTTGGCGTAGCGGGTTTCTTCGCCTCTTCGACCGCTGCGGGAGGCTCGCCGTCATCGTCTTCTTCTTCGGGATTGGCTAGTTTATCTAGCAGGGACTTGGTTTCGCTCTTGCCAGGACCCCATGGCTTCTTAGGGTGCGGCTTGGTGGGTTCTCCCCTCTCCTCGACCCTCGCCCGCTTCTTCCTCTCAAGGGACTTGTCGAGGTTATCTAGGATTCCGCCAATGCCGACTGGGGCTGGTCTCTTCTTCAGGTGTGTGATAGTCTTGAGTCCCTCGTCCTCCAGGAGGAGCACATCAGATTTGGCGCCTTGCGTGACAAGTTCCAACAAAACCGAAAAGAGGCTCTCCACGAGGAGTGGATAACCATGGTAGTTGTCGAGGGCTGCAAATATGGCCGCGACGACGTCATCCAGGTACGGGATAAGCTTCGGCCCTGTCAAATGAACCATCATTGTTAGCACCTTGGTCGATGCTGGCGAAATGTCGAATGTATTTAGCCGCAGCGCCACCGAGTTGACCATGTAGTCGGCGTTCCCGACAATGAGCTCGGAAACGTCACGATAACCGCACGATGTAGTCAGTATGTTGAGCGTCATGATAGCGTGATTTCGCAATTGCGTGTTGGGTGACCCAAGAAACGTCGCCACAGGGTACAATACGTCGATGAGTTCGGGGCGGAAGTCAGTCTTCATACGTGTAGCGGTAAAGGCCGTGACTTCCAGTGCAATTGCTTCGAGGCGCCAGTCGACTTCGAGGGATTCGGAATGTGAGACGAGTGTTGTGACAGAGAAATCGTAGAGCTCATGAAAGGCGGCTTCCTGGTCCCGATTTTCATCTAGGGCCGAGAGGTCAAGGAGATCATCGAGAGCAGAGGAGCGGTCGTAGCTGGCTTTTAGCAGCTCAAAAGCCAGCCAGTACGAGGCGATTTGATCCACACCTTCCGAGTCCCTGACGTTGGTCAGCATCGTGCTAGCAAGGCTAATTTGTTGCGCCATGGAGCCGATGTTGGATACCAAGGTCACAAACTCGCCCCTAGTTGCTTTTTGCCCCTCAAGACCGAGCAGAACAGGGTTGAAAGCCTCCATGCCGAGACTCGACTCGGAGACGATAGATCCCGATACAAGGGTAAGGTCCGCGCTGGCGCTCTCTTGTACTTTTGACGACTTAGTACCTTTTACCAGGGCGATGAGGCTGTCTCTGAGGGCATCGCCAAGGGAATCGCGTAATGTGGAGGAGTCCAGTTGGAGGGATGCGGCGTGTTTGCTACCTCTCAGGATGCTTCGAACGGCCAACTGCTTGATACGATCCTCGTTCGACTGCATCACACGAGGCAAGCTGGACACCCAGCCATATAGTGCGGATTTGACACTCTCTCCAAGTTCAGGATACAGCGCCACGAGGTCATGCAGGCTGGTCTGCAATGTAGATTGCGAACTCTCTTCGCCCTCCAGCATCATGGCTGTTTCGACGAGTATTGGCTGACACTCGGCAAGTGATTGGTGGCACTCGTCAAGGAGACTTATACAGACTTTGTCCAAGGCTTGCTGAACATCCTCAAATTCATGGTTGCGCAGCCTGAGGACAGATGATAGGGCAATCTTCACCTGAGAAGCCGTCGCCGTGAGCCAAGAGGGCGTCAGGTCTACGCGGGCCTTGGCATCCTCAGAGACTGTTGACTTTGGCTCTTTTAACACTAGTTTCTCAGCCATTGCCAACTCTCGTTGCTTCAGGACGCCACGGATTTTCAAGTCTCCGAGAACATTTACGAGCACCGCCTGAAGCGTACTCAAAGCGGCAACGAGAACCCGTCGCTGCGTCTTCTGTTGGACTGGCGGGGACAAGAGCTTGGTAAGGGAGGACACAGTTCCGGGTAGAAACTGTGCTAGCAATGCGTTATCTTTCGCAACTGTGAAGACTGTCTGGACGCAGTTAAGTGCTTCTAGTTGGATGTGCGGGGGGACACTTTCGCTGTAACCGTCGAACATTACGGTGACGCTGTGGCCTAGGGGAGGGATGAGTTGGTCACCAGCCGGGGACGAAGGGGCAAGGGCAGACGAGGCGCACACGGCCTTGACGAGGACTGTCAAGGCTCTGTACCCTTCGAGAATCGTCTCCTCGGGGAAGTCGCGCTGTTTGGGTTGGGCAGTAGAGGAACCGGCCACTGTAAGGGAGAGGAAGACGAGAAGCTGCTGGGCCAGTTCCGGTGTAATTTTGGACTTCCAGCCATGCTGCACGAGGGCAGCGATGAGGCGGATAAGGGCCTCGATGACGCGCACTGGGTAGACCAGTTGTTTGAGGAGAAGATGCGATATTGGGAAGAAGACATAGCTGGCTAGCTTTTCGTCCAATATCGAGCTATCCTGGTCTGCTTGGTCTGTCCAGGTGGTGGTAAGCAAGTCGACTAGACGGAGCACTTCTCTTGTGTCGGGGTTGCTGGCGTCGCTTGCGCCAAGGGCCAATCGGCTGAGCGGGACGCAGATGGACTTGAGCTGTAATCCAAGTCAGTGAACCTTGACGCACAGCGTTGTGGATTGCCTGGCTGGTCTTACTTGTTGGAAAAACCGCTTCCGCTGATCTGATGATTCAACGGTGGCCATGACGGGAAGAGTTGACTGCCGGTGGGTCAGTTCATGGTGGTTGTTGGGCTTATGGAAGAAGCGGTGGAAAAAGTAACTAGGCCCAGAAAGCAGGCACCTAGATTCTGGAGATTTCGACACCTTTTACGCCCATCATCCTCAGACCCTCATGGTTCGGGGTGATGGTGCCTACCAAAGGAATGCTGAAGGCACCTAAGTGTGAGCCTGGGCTTCCCAAATGGCCCAGCGGCCTGGCGAGGGCAAGGCACTGCGGGGGAATGCACCAGGGCACGTGACAGCACCGCGGCCGTTTCGGCAAAATGCCGTCTGGTGTCGTCCTGCATCCTCGATCATGGTAGCCTTTTCCCGCTTCCCTAATTGCGCCTGGTTGTCTTGTCTTACGTGAGGAGTTGGCAGCGCTGCTACGGTGCTTTTCTGTCCTCAACATGGCGCATGCGGGCGACACGGACGAATCGCCGCCAACTGGCCAGGAAATGCCGGGACCGATGCGGATAAACGAACCGACTCGGATCAGACGCAACACGGCCTGCGTTCGGTGCCGTGACGCCAAGGTCCGACCTCCTCCTCTCCGCCCCTGTCCCTGGCACCTCCCATCAACCCAGTCCATCACCACATCTGCACTTTGAATTGCTATGGAGCAATCGCATCCTGACTTGGCGTTATCAGGTAAAATGCAATGCGAGTCTCGTCCCGAACCAGCCATGTCTGCGCTGTTCCAAGCTCGAGTTGCACTGCGTCGTCGACAAGAACTACAAGCGGACATCGCGGAGGAGGTATACATTGCGCCTTCCTGTTTATTTTCGTGTCTTTTTCGTCTTCTTCTCACATCAAGTAGCAAACTCGAGGAGCTCGCCGCAGAGGTCCAGACAATCAAAGATGCCGTCGCTCCCCGATCCATACTCTCAGCGGCCCCAGAGCTGTCCCCTGTTCGTGACCCTGTACAACTGCCGCGCCCTCAGTTATCCCCTCATCCCTTAGCCGATACTTTTTTGCCAACTCCTCCAAATCTGTTCAGTCGGCCGAGGCCCTATTCCTTGCAGAGTGAGACACCAGCCCCGCCGCCAATCAAAATGCCAGATGTCTCGTCCCTCACCGCGTCGTTGCCTCCCCATGCAGCTGAGCCTCGCGCATTGGGTTCCCGTGTTTTCTCGGGCGAGGAGATCAACTACTATTTTGACAAGTAACCTTCTCCATTCATGACATGTCTTCGGTATTGCTTATATGTTCTAGGTATTTTGAACATTTTCACCCCTATCTGCCTATTGTTCGCAGTAGGGATCCAGATGCCATCTACAAGAGGGGCCCGGTGCTCTTCTGGGCCATCATCATGACGGCCTGTCGCCGCTTTGCTCGAGACGATACCGTCTTTCAGTTTCTGATAGACTCTCTGCTACCTGAGATCTGGAGTTCCGTATCTCAGCCCCCTTTACGACTTCCCATCATCAACTCCTTGCTTCTCTTAGCTACATGGCCGTTTCCCACCATTCGTTTTCTATCTGACCCATCTATGATATTTGCGGGTATTGCTATGAACTCTTCATTCCTTACTGGGCTTCATACTGGCCAAGGGGGTCATTCCGAGTTCAAGGGAGCCAACTGCATCAAAAGAGATACCGACGAGGAAGCCATATTTACCTGGGCTGGCTGCGCTATAATATCGCATCGGTGTGTTTACCTTTTCTTCCCTTAATTATGAATGTTGCTTATCATCTTGCTTTTGTATCAGTGTGTCCGCTTATATGGGCTGTCCGTCGGCAGGTTCGCTCTTCAACAAGACCATTGATAGCACTCTTGATAGGAGTACTCCTTTTCCCATCCCCCGATACTTTGTTATTCACTTGGAGACATCACGATTCTCCAATCGGGTCAACAGGATAATGTGTGCTTCACTCGAAGAAGCTCAGGGCGTGTCTCACCACCTCGTTGCCCAGATGGAGGACGAATACACCACGGTCCAACGAGCCCTATATCCCGAAATTTCAGGTGAGTCTTTGGTCTAGTAGCAGGCTGCTAGGCATTGACACTTGTGCCTCCAGATTTGGATAATCTTACCCTCCTATCAACACTCTTGGAGATACAGACTTACTATTTCATGCCCCTGCCTGGCTATAGCAGGGAGATGCTCAAGCGCAACATCCTCAAGTGCTACACGACTGCCGAGACCGTCATATACCAAGCCATGCAACTTCACCGTGGGACGGCATTCTTGCACTATGCCCCTCATTTTGTCTTCCGTACGCTCCTTGGAGCCATTTGCGTAGTCATGTCGGTCCATCTCTCATCGCCAACCAAGGATTTCCAAGTCGACGCCGTAGATTCGGTGATCAAGGAGGCCATCCGTGCAATGCGCACCTGCTCAGTACAAGAGGGCGACCTTCACATTCGTGTCACCAACATGCTTGAAAAATACTGGAGTATGCGCGCCCACATGCCGCGCACTGATGCTGCCACTGATGCCGGCGTGTCGGACTTCTCGCACCGTCTCGGTGCAAGTCTCACCTTCGGATGTCTGAGACGCTGGAAACGGGATGTGGAGCAGGCGAGGGATGCTTCGACACCGAATCCCACGCAACAGGGAGTAGAGGCCTTATGTGAGTCAGTCCCTTTTGGAAGTCTCGTGATGCATGATGGGCTTACACGCGCAAACAACCAGCCGAGGGGCCACGGCCGGGGCCGAATGTCGATCTTGGACTCGCAGATCCCTTTCAGCGGTTCGACTGGAATGCGTTTATGGATGACTTCGATTGGAGTTTTACCTCCAATTATCTCGGTGTGTCGTCGTAGGCGGCTTCGGTGGCATGTGGGCCTCGCCTTGGTCCTTCGAATTCGTATCCACCCTCGGCAGAAAGCCATTGAATGAATGATTTTCACCGCTCTACATACGACATAAATAATTTGTTGACAAAGAAGTTATCATTACAAATCATATCAGCTTTGTGGCGCAGCGGAAGCGCGCCGGGCTCATAACCCGGAGGTCACTCGATCGAAACGAGTCAAAGCTAGCATTTCTTTTTTTGCTTATGCGTCCTTTTTGCAGTCTCGACTCCTCCAATCTGATATCTTGTCGCTCTCGGACAAGCAAAGCCGTGAAAGCATGACACCGCACTTTCCAGCTTGACGTTGCTGTGAGAAACCATCCAAGGCAGTTTTTTTCACAAAAAGACAGGATGCAAGAACTAACAGCCAAGTCATTTAACGGCCCCATCTTAGAAGGCCTCGTTATACATGTAAAAGACTTTTTTTCTAGACTTCGAGGCCAACATGACACCGTGTCGGAGATGTCACTTCACAATGGCTCCCCAGGACGGTGCGCTGCTAGGCTTCTCGCGCAGTTCGACGTATCTCGTTTACAGCGTTTTGACCAGCCGAGGGGGGAAAAGTCCTCCACTTTACCGTTGAGTTGGAAACAACCGTCGCGGATTCGGACTTCAAAGATGACCGTACCCAACATCGGCGACCAAGTCCCGGGGCATGAATCCAGTCCCAATCCAAATTGGTGGTCCCCGGATCAGACAACCTGGCACGGCTGGGCTTCCCTGGGGAGGGGGGCTTCGCTTCAGGTCGCCGAATGCAATGGCCCCGCAGTGCCCTGCACTGTGTGAGGACAATTCGGCGATCTTGCATGCTGCTTGAGCCTGAATGTGTGGCGTTATCATAAGACACTTTTTTTCTTCTGGATATAAATCAACCTTCCTTGGAAGCATTCCTACCAACTTACTTATTCTCCATCTCAACTTTTACTCAACTCCATCGGTGACGCAGTTTTGACCATTCCATCTCGCGAACCGAAGCACATCCAGCCAACATGTGCATGTCTACCACTTGTTCGACCTGCTGTAAGCCATCCAGCTACCAAACCACGCTACTTAAACTAACCCCGCACCCGACCCTTCACCATCACCACCATATGATCACCGGGACAAATACTGACCAACCAAAAAAAAAACAGCCAAAAAATCGTGGAGAGGCTGCGGCAGCCACATTCCCAGCGTCTTCGCCGATGTGCCCGAAGACCAGTGGTGCACGTGCGAGCCAAAGACCGAAGTCAATGGCAAAAAGTACCCGCCCATGGCCAAGATTAATGTTGGGCTCCCATCGTGGATGACGAGCTGGATGGGCGGGGGGAGTAACAATGCGACGGCAGAGCAGCAGAAGAAGTGACTATACAGTTCCGCCTCTATACTACCTTTGGAAGTTGGGTATTAAACCACCTAGCTTGGTAGCTCAGGGGAGTTTATTGTAGCGCGCGCGCATAAAATTTTTATTTTTATTTTCCCAATTACAAAGATTATACATATATTTCGTTCTCGTCGATTAAGTATCCGCCTCTCGATCAATGAATGGATGATAATGTCCACTGGCAGATAACGACACGCACCAACCCATTTTTTGTCATCATGGTTCGTTCAAATAACCCCACCACTCCCGCATCCCGTCCTACATCCGCATCTAGACTGAATTGCACTGGCCCTTCCCCAGTTGTTATCCCTGATTATCAGGAGGGAAACCACATCCCCAATATCACACGCCCACTTATCAGGGTCTTACCTCTAATTCGAGTTATTGGTAAAAAAAAATGAACCTAACCATCTCCCTCCTCTGCCTCTCCGCCCTCTTCCTCCTCCTTGCCACCCTCCTCCGCATCCTCTCCTCACCGCTGAACCGCATCCCCGGCCCCTGGTACGCCAGATACACCTCCCTGCCCCTAAAATGGCATGAATTTCACGGCCAGCGTACACGGTTCGTCCACTCACTTCACCGCCGCTATGGCACCGTCGTGCGCATCGCCCCAGGCGAAGTGGTGTTTGCGTCGGCGGCGGCGGTCAAAGAGATTTACTGCTCGGGTGGGAGCGGCTATGACAAGACCGAGTTTTACAATCTGTTCAAGGTGTATGGGCGGAGGACTATGTTTACCACGCTGGGTAAAGAGGATGTGAGTTTTCTCTCTCTTGCATTTCAAGATTTGATTCGATTTGTCTGCTCCTGGGAAAGTGGTGAACATCTCACTTCTAACTTGATACTCGGCCCGGAATAGCACGCGAAAAGGAAACGCAGGCTGGCAGACCGTTATGCCAACTCCAACGTAGTGAAAGCGCCGTCGCTCGACGGGATCGGCGAGCGGGCTGGCAGGTTCATTCAGCGGTGTCGAGAGTCCAGAGATGGCGTGGTCGATCTCTTTATTTGTCAGTCTCGCCCTCGCCCTCGCCTAGAGAACATTTGCATGCTTAGGGTGTGCTCCTGACAGCCGTGATGCTCTGTGTTGTTCAGATCTCCATTCTTACGCCTTTGACTGTGTGACTCACCATCTCTTCCACCCCCACGGGACAGACTCTCTACGGAGCGCCAGTGATGAAGATATCATGCGAGAAGTTGCGTTCGATGATAGCCTACATAGTAAGGCGATGACATCTGTGGGCACCGATGAAGCTGACTAGACGGACGGGTAGATCGCTTGTTGGGATACTATAGTCCCGTGCTGCACAAGCTATTTGGGAAGATTTTGTACTTCTTCGCGAAGCCCCGTGAGACGCCACTGGCCGATGACTTCGTCCTGGGCGCCAGCTGCAAGACGGATACCGCTCCGTTCACTCTGGTAGACCGACTCCAATCCCCAAACCTGGCGCTTCCCCATCTGGATGTCGCAGCTGAGTGTCTGGACCACATGGCAGCTGGTATCGACACCACGGGTGACGGCCTGTGTTTTCTCATGTGGGCCCTGTCGCAGCCATCCTCGATGCACTACCAGCGGCGGCTCCAGGACGAACTGCGAGCAAATCCAGGGACTGCCTTCAACAAGCTCCCCTTCCTCGAGTCCGTCATCATGGAGGCCCTACGTGTATTTCCCCCCATTCCCATGTCGCTCCCTCGCTATGTTCCACACGGGGGTCGCACCATTGACGGATATTTCGTACCTGAGGGAGCCATCGTGAGCTGTCAGGCCTACTCAGTTCACCGCATCGACGAGGATGTATTCCCGGACCCAGATGACTTCAAGCCCGAAAGATGGCTGGGCGAAAAGGGGGATGCTGAGCGGAAAAGGCTCTTTTTCGCCTTTGCCAACGGCGGGAGGGGTTGTGTTGGGAGGCAGTAAGTTTGCCCAGTGCGACATGTGGAGAGCGTCCGGTCCGAAAGCTAACGCGACACCAAACCAGTCTGGCACTTGCTGAGATGAAGTTGCTTTTACGTGGCGTCTACTCGTCTTTCACTACAGTTCCCGACGATACCATGGAGATGGGTGATATGGAAATGGCAGACCAGCTGATCTCATCGAGGCCCAGAGGCCAAAAGTGCCTGCTCAGATTTATCCCGATTGAGTGTTGAGTGAGTTGGCGGGCCACGAAGCCAGATTTTGTTGGATGATAGGTCTGCATTCAGAAGCACGGGAACCTCTGGTGGCTTAATAAATGGAAATGGATCGGATTGGATAGGTAGGTACACCGAGCACGAATACCTCGGAACAAAGAAATCTGTCTCACAATAATGACAATTTCCAACCCATGCCGCGCAGCCTTGGTTCGTTAGGTTGCGCCCAACTTGCCGCTCTACTTGACCTTGCCCTGCAAGTGCCCAGCTATAACGTGTTCGTAGCAGGTCGCAGGTGCGGCTCTTCCAGAAGGAAAACCATAGCTGGCGAGTTCCTGGTTCCATCCATCTCATGCATCCCGAGTCCCGACAATAATGGGCGAGTCAGATGCTTCAAGTTTTGTGCTGTGCAGGGGTCGCGCAGGGGGGCAACGGAGGCCTGGAATGGCTCCGGTTGTACAGAATATTGATATTCCACACTGCTTTATGCACTATTATTTTGTAACAGCTCGTTCTGCTCGGCATGAGGGGCTGAGGGGCTGCGTGTCGCCTCAGGCGCCACCCAAAGTCATCTCTGCCTGATGACTGTCGCTTCCTCCCATCTTGTGCCGTGCTTTCCCAGATGAAACCTTTTTTCCATCTCCCACCATCGAAAAACTTTCTCCTCGACCACACCCACTTTTCCCTCGCGCAATCCACCCACTCTAACCAAACTCTTTAAAATATTTGCCTCTGGAGAACCATTCTCCCTCCCCGCTCTTCCCACCACACCTCCCCCGTTCCAACCACAAAACTGCCGAGTCTGCCATTTGGTCTCACTCCGTTTTCGGGCTCCTGTCCGCCATTTTCCAACCCGAACTGGGCTCATCCAACTCCTCCGCGACAAACCAAGCGATCCAGAGGGTCAAAAAGCCTTTCTCGCAAGCACAGCCAGCCGTCTGCTCTTTCGGTGCTCGTCGGCGCAGGTCCTCGCGGGAACAAACAAGACACACACACCAGCTTGATACGCAACACAGCGTTGTTTATGTATCAGCACGATCAGAACTCCGTCTCCCGACACTCACCCCCCGTCAAGCTGCAACTACTTCGCATATCGCGGAGTCTTTGTAGTCCCCAACCCATCTTCGACGGTTAGATCGCACCGCAGAGGTCGTCCAACGTTAAATGCCTACCTTCGACTGTTACCACTTCGCCCATCCTATGTCAACGCAACTCCCCAGTTTCTACTGACCTAGTGGCTCCTTTCGCCCTTCCCCCAACACCATTGTTCATGCTTCCTCCGACTAGTCAGCTTCGCTAGACTCATTGACTTTCAATTTCCAACAACCCTTCACAAGACAACATCTCGTCACCCAACAAAGACACACATTCAGCTTTGCCAGTCCAACTTCAGTCAATACCGTCAAAATGGCTCTCGTCAACGTTCGTCGCGATGTCAGCGATCCCTTCTATCGCTACAAGATGGAGCGCCTGCAGACCAAGATCGAGGGCAAGGGCAACGGTATCAAGACTGTTGTCGTCAATCTGAGCGGCGTCGCCCTGTCCCTCGCTCGCCCCGGATCTTACCTGATCAAGTACTTTGGTTTCGAGCTCGGCGCGCAGACCAACATTGACCCCCCGGATGATCGTTGGATCATCAACGGTGCCCATGAATCCGGCAAGCTCCAAGAGCTCCTTGACGGTTTCATTTCCAAGTTTGTTCTCTGCAAGAAGTGCAAGAACCCCGAGACCGATGTTCAGATCAAGGATGGCCGAATCATGCTCGACTGCAAGGCCTGCGGTCAGCGCACTGAAGTTGACTTGCGCCTCAAGCTCAGTGGCTTCATTCTCAAGAACGTCCCCAAGAAGACCAAAAAGGACAAGGCCGAGCGCAAGGCCGCCCGCAAGGCAAAGCAGAATGGCAAGAACGCTGACAAGGAGAATGGTGATGGTTCCGGAGGTGATGACAACTCGGACCAGCCTTCTCCCAATGGCGATGAGAACGACATCGCTAGTGACGACGATGCCCTGACGCGCCGGATCAAGACGGAAGCTCAGGGTCTGGGTACCCTGGACAAGAAGGATGTTGAAGTCAAGGATGAGGAGTGGGCTGTGGACATGAGCGCCGAAGCCGTCAAGGCTCGCCAGCAGCAGCTTCCTGGCGAGTTCAAGCAGAAGCTCGTTCTGAACGGCGACGACGATGATGAGGAGGGCGAGGGTGGTGGCAACACCGCCTACGATCACTTGGGAACCTGGATTCAGGAGCAGGCAGAAGAAAAGGGCGGCATTGATAACGTTGACGACATTGCTATTTACATCAAGGCACAGGAGCTCGGTATTGAGGCCAAGCACAAGACTGTTGTCGTTTTGGTTCAGACCATTTTTGACGAGAACATTGTTTCTCAGATCGGCAAGCGTGCCGGTATGCTGAAGAAGGTACTAAGCAATTTGTTTTTTCTGCTTCCACTGCTAATCGCTTCTAGATGATTTCCTCGGAGCGTCATGAGAAGGCTCTTCTCGGCGGCACTGAGCGTCTTCTTGGCTCTCTTCTGAAGGAGAACCCCAAGACTCTTGACAAGGTGGTGAAGATCTTGCAGCTGTACTACCAGCGCGACCTTGTCTCTGAAGAGGTTGTGACCAAGTGGGGCTCAAAGGCTTCCAAGAAGTATGTTGATGTTGCTACTTCGAAGAAGGTCCGCAAGGCTGCCGAGCCGTTCCTCACATGGCTTGCTGAGGCCTCGGAGGAAGAGGATTCGGACGAGGAGTAGATAGATCTCGCGCCAGATCTCTTGGAGCATTCCGACTAGTTCACAACAACAGTCTTTACCGGATATTTGAGTTGAGAGGAGGAATTAGGCGATGCTTTTAGCGGACTTTGGTTGTGGAGCGTGGAAAGCACCAAAACGGTTTACAAAAAAGGGTCTTTCATCAAGTGGGATCCCGGATCACCAAAAACTTTGCCGTTTTTTTTTCAACGCCGCTCGCTCAGCTTCTACACGCTGCTCTTCATCCTGTAGTTCTATGGTCAGAGAATGAACACATTGTACCAGCATTGAACATGTAGGCTGCACTGTCACGACCAAGAGGACCAGACGTTTGTGAATTATTGTCTATTAATCCGTTCACAGAACTATTTGGTTCTGCTATGTCCTCGGGAGGAACTTCACATTCCCAAACTCAAACCCAGATCCTGGCCTTCGATGCCATGCCATGCAAAATTCCAATACCAGACCTGGTTGCTAGATGGTGAACATACCAGCCAAGTCAATGCAAAACCAACGCCATGCCATATGCCATGCCCCGTGATACTTTGTCGGTGAAGCCAAGAGGTTCTCAGTCGTCGGGAGACAGGGAGGAGCAGCCGAGAGTGAATATTCCGTCAACAAGAGTAGTCAGTCGTAAGAGCCGTTGTGAAGGCTGGCTGACTAATATGAAGGGTGAAAGCCACCGTCGAGAATAAAGGCCACACCATTGAAGAGTGGAATGGAAAGGTCCGCCGCCAGAGAGAGAGAGAGAGGGAGAGAGGGAGAGAGAGAGAGAGAGAGAGAGAGAGAGA
>Ga0247763_1000198_pt1 | contig 32818 bp, 20 predicted proteins | sample UWRJL141409B4_FD_179926 | JGI IMG/M metagenome (GOLD analysis project Ga0247763, IMG submission 179926) | Plant litter microbial communities from Arlington Agricultural Research Station in Wisconsin, United States - UWRJ-L141-409B-4 | ecosystem: Environmental > Terrestrial > Plant litter >... | reverse complement strand
CCCGTGGACGAGATCTTGCGCAGCATCACGGAGACGTCGGCGCGCACGCTGCGGGTCGCGCGCGTCAACGTGTGGCTGTACGACGAGGCGAGGCTCTCGTTGAACTGCATCGAGGGCTTCGACGCGCGCACCGGCCAGCACGAGAGCGGAGAGACGCTGCTCGCCAGCGAACACCCGAGCTACTTCCAGTCGCTCGAGCTGCTGCGCCACGTCTCCGCGCTCGACGTGCACTCAGACTCGCGCACGCGCGAGCTCGATCGCTACCTGCAAGAGCACGGCATCGCCACCATCCTCGACGTGCCGATGCTGCGCTCGGGGCGCGTGTTCGGAGTGGTGTGCCACGAGCACGTGGGCGAGCCGCGCAGCTTTCGCGCCAACGATCGCCTGTTCGCCGGCAGCGTGGGAGATCTGGTGGCGCTCGTGCTGGAGACGGCGCAGCGCCTCGAGCTCGAGCGCGAGCGAGCCCGGCTGCGCGAGAGCATGGCGCGCATGGCGCAGCTCGACAGCCTGGGCTGGCTCGCGGGCGGCGTCGCGCATGACTTTCGCAACCTGCTGATGGTGATCGGCGCGCACAACGAGCTGCTCGAGCAGGGCGCGCTCGAGGCCGAAGGCCGCCAGTGCACCGGCGCCATCGCCAGCGCCGTGGCGTCTGCGGCCGCTCTGTGCGATCAGCTGCAGGCCTATGCCGGCAAGGGCTCGACGCTGCAGCGCCGCGTCACCGTCGCCGCCGCCATCGCCGATACGGTGCGGGTGTTCCAGTCGCGCGTCCCATCGCGCGTCGAGTTCCGCTCCAGCATCGACACGACGCTGCCCCCCGCCGAGCTCGACGGCGTCGCCATCGCGCGCGCGCTGATGAACCTGCTCGTCAACGCGCTCGAGGCGCTGCCGGCGGAGGGCGGGCAGATCCGCCTCACGGTGTGCGAGTCCGAGCCGAGCGTGGTCGCGCGCGAGCGCGGCTACGACTTTCGAACCAGCGCGGTGCGCTGCGTGCTGATCGAGGTGAGCGACACGGGCGTCGGCATTCCGCCCAAGCTGCTCGCGCGCGTGTCAGACCCGTTCTTTACCACCAAGGCGCGCGGCAGCGGCTTCGGTCTCGCCACGGTGCTCGGCACGGTGCGCGCGCATCGCGGCGTGTTTCACGTCGAGAGCACCGAGGGCAAGGGCTCGCGGTTTTGCATCTGGCTGCCGCTGGTGGACTAGGTTGGGGGCGGGTCCGGTCGCGACGCGCCGTCGGCGCAGTGAACGGGCAAGGATCGACGCGATCGCAGCCGCTACCCGACGATGGCTCCAGCGGCCTCCGATAGTTGCTGCCCGGTTGCTGCCGGCTGCACTCTTTCAAGGCGAGCCGTGAGGGCCAGAGGCCTCCACCCGTATCGAGACTTGATCGAGAGGCTAACCCTGCGGCATGACACGTCGCGCGGTCGCCTGATTCGCGCCCTTCGGGCGCCGGCTGACCATCCGAGGAAACTCGGGCGGCGTCGTCGATCGTACGTCGACCGCTCGGCAACGAGCGCCGGGGCCCGAGCCCTCGCGCGTCACGCCGCCAACTCCCAGCAGGAAGGCTTATCCGTGAAGACTTTATCCCCCCTTGGCTCCCCGTCGCTCGTGTCGGCTTCGAAACAGCGCGCGCGCTCGCGCCAGCTGCTCGGTTTGAGCGCCATTGCCGGCTTCGTCCTGGCCGCCGCGTGCAGCGACGACGACTCCGAGCCGAGCAACCCCGGCGGTGGTGCGGGCGCCGCGGGCGCTGCCGGAAGCGCCGGCGAAGCGGGCGCGGCCGGTTCGGGCGGATCAGGCGCGGGCGAAGGCGGCGCCGCGGGCGCTGCCGGCGCTGCTGGTGCGGCGGGCGCCGCGGGTGCAGCGGGCGCCGCGGGCTCGAGCGGGCAGGGCGATTTTGACGGCGTCATCACCGTGCTCAACGCCGACGCCGACGGCCTGCAGACCCCCACGACGGCGGCCGTCCGCGGCAACGACCTCTGGGTCGTCAACGGCCAGCTCACGCAGCTCAACGGCGGCACCCCCAACCTGCCGTTCAACGTCGTCTCCGTGCCGCTCGCGGGCGGCCCGATCGGCGCCACCGCCATCGAGTTGCCCGGTGAGGACTTCTTCCCCGAGGGCATCGCGGCGACCTCGGACGGCACGCTCTTCGTGGGCAGCATCACCACCGGCACGATCCTGCGCATCCAGCCCGATGAGCTCGAGCCCGACGTGATCGACTTCGTCGACCCGGACGTCGCCCAGCGCGGCGTCATCGGTCTCACCACGGACGAGGACCGTCTCTTCCTCTGGTTCTGCGACTCGAGCCCCAACATTCCTGGCGGTGAGATCGTGGGCGTCGACATCGACGCATCGATCGAGCGCGTGCGCCATCTCCTGCCCGATCCCGTCGTCGCCGACGTCGACGCCGGCGCTCCTCCTGCCCAGGCCGACGCGGGCGATGCGGGCGCGGGCGCGCCCCCCCCGCCGCCGCCCGCGTCGTTCTGCAACGACCTCGTCGTCGATCGCGGCGGCAACCTGTTCGCGACCGACTCGAGCGGTCGCGTCTTCCGCGTCGACAACGAAGATCTCGATGTCCCCAACAGCGCCGAGGTCTGGCTGGAGAGCCCCGCCATCACGGTGCCCGGGGGCTTCGGCGCCAACGGCATCGACATCGTCGGCGATCGCATGATCATCGCCTCGGGCGGCACGCTCGTGGCGGTCGACCCCCAGAGCGACAACCCGGCGTCGACCGTGCAGGTGCTCTCGCTCGGCGAGAACGGCGCAGCGGCGACGCTGTGCGGCCCCGACGGCCTGCAGACCGTGCCCGGCTCGGACAACGAGATCGTCGTCATCGAGAACGGGTTCTGCCCCGAGGCGCGCGAGCGCGTCGTCAAGGTCACGCTCGACCTCGATTGATTCGAGGCCGCGGTCAGGCGCGAGTGGGGGGCTCGCGCTCCGGGGACGTGCTCGGTTTGCGACGGGGGCCTCGCGCCCCCACGGTCCGGACCGAGCCCGGGGAGTGTGTTGTCGCGGCTTGCCCCGCGCTGCGTCGAACGCGGTGTTCGCGCGGCGCGACGGCATGAGCATTTTGCCAATCCGTTGGCCTCGCGCGCGGCGAGCGTCGCGTGGAAGGGCTAGAATCGAGCTGGGAGGATGCTCATGACCGCCTCACGAACGCCCAGCTCGGATTCACGCAGCCCGGAGTCACCCACTGCTGCGCCGCCCACGACGGATCGCAGGGCCTGGCTCGCCGGGGCCCTCGCTGGCGCCGCGTGCGCCACGTTCGCAGAAGCCGCGCCGGGTGGCGACGAAGCGTCGCCGCACGCGAGACGTGCGCCATCCGCGACGGCATCGAAGGGCGCTGCATCGAAGAGCGCTGCATCGAAGAGCGATGTGCTCGCCGCGCTCCTGCAGCGCAATCGTGGCCTACGACCCGACTACCGCGGCGGCCTCTCGAACCACCTGTCGATGGCGCTCTACTCCCTCAGCGCGCTCGGTGCCGATGCCCCGGGGCTCGATCGCTTCGCCGAGAAGCATTGGCCCAAGCTCGAGCCCTTGCCCGCCGAGGGCGGGCCCAGCATCGGCGCCTCCGACTGGAAGGCGCGGCTCGGGCAGCGCGACGCCATCAACGGCTACCGAGCCTTCTTCACCCACGCGATCGAGCGCGACGGGCGCGACGCCACCCTGCGCCGCTTCCTGCCCGAGCTCTTGCCCAGCATCGGCGCTGCCGCCTTCCATCCGCTGATCCGCACCGGCTACGGCGTGCGCTTCGGTGACGATCGCGAGGTCGCCGACGGGCTCGCCTACTGGGCCACCGCGTTCGTGCCCCTCGGCCCCCTCGGGCGAGCCGGCAGCGAGCGCGACCCGCGCGTGCTGCTCGCCAGCGTGCACGAGACGCACGCGCTCGCCGAACGCGATCTGTCCGGCTACCTCATCATCGACAAGATGAAGGCGGCCTCCGAGCTCCCCGAGTTCGCGCGAAGGGTCGACGCGCTCGCCCCGAGCGACGGCACGCTCGCCGCGCTCGCCGCCGCGACCGTGCGCCTCTACCTCGAAAAGGGAGATTTCACCGCCCTCCATGCCGTCACCGGCACCCACGCCTACCGCTTGCTGCAACCCTACATCGATCCGCCCGAGCTCGGCGTGCGCTACCTCTGGCAAGCGCTCGTGGCCGCCTACGTCACCATCGGCGCGCCGCGCGTGGATGACCCTGCCGCCGCCGATGTCCCCGCCTGGAACGACAGCCTCGCGCGCGCCCGCGGCAGCCTCGACGAGCACGACATCAAGCTGGTCGACGTCGCCCACGAGCAAGGGGCGTTTTATGGCGACCCGCTGTATCGCCGGGCGGCGGCGCGGAGGATGCGTCTGGTCTAAGACGCGGGTTGGCCCCCATCATCGTTTCGCGAGGCGCTCTCGAGCCGCCGTCGGGGTGCTGGCTCGAATGATCAGAACAGATACGTCGCCGTGAGACGACCGACGGGGAAGTGGTAGCGCGCCGCGTGCGCAGGGTCGCCAGCGACGAACACCCCCAGCGTGAACGGGTCCGCCACCTGCAGTGTCGCCACCACGCCGAGCGGGCTGCTGCGCAGGCTCGCGCCGTCGAAGTTCGACAGGCCGAAGGTGAGCTCGTTCTGCAGGCCCAGGCCGAGCCAGCTGTTCCACGTCGCGACCAGCGCCGCGCGCGTCTGAAGGCTGTCTTGCAGCCCGGACTCGAAGGGGCTGTAGAAGAAGAACTGCGCCCCGAGCTCGAGGTAGACGAACGCCGCCTCGAAGATGACGGTGGCCCGTGGCACGAAGGGGCCGATCGTCTCGAGCTCGAAGTCGTAGCCGAGCCCGAGCTCAGGCTGGATGAACAGGCTGCCGAAGAGCAGGGCAGGGCCCACCGCGGCGCGCACCGCCGGCCTTCGCGTCTGGTCGGCGAGTGCCTGGTTCACCGCGTCGTTCTGCAGGACGTCCCAGGCCTTCGGGTACCATTGCGTGAGCACGAGGTTCGCGCCGAGGTCGAGGCCGCTCCACGACTGGGTGCCTCCCACCCAGGCCTGCGCCGCCGCGCGCTCGGCGTCGAGCCGGAGCCAGACGTCGGCGTAGTTGGCGTCGCGCGAATTGGGGTTGGGCGACTCGGCGAGAGCGGGTGCGCTCCAGGCGCAAAGGCACGCGCCCGCCGCGAGCGCAGCGCCAGCCGTTCGGTGCGAAGCGCGTCGGCCGCCTCGTCCGTGAGTCGGCGCGCTCATGGCAGCTCCCCCGGCTTGTCATCGAGCGCCAGCAGGAACGCGACGAGCGCGGTGATCCGTTCGCCGCCGGGCTCGTCCTCGATCCAGAACTCGTGCCCGCGGCCCTCGACGCCGCGCGCGACGATGTTGGTCACCTCGGGGGCGTCCAGCGGGTTGTCGGAGCCGCCGCGCGGCGTCGGCATGACGAGAGCGTGGTTGCCCTCGAGAACCCTGGCGCGCTCGCGCTCGAGCAACAGCGCCTGCAGGCTGAGCGCCGCGTCCGGCCAGGGCCCGCCCGCCTGCTTCTCCTCGCGCTCGACGAGGATCGCCCCGGTGCCATACAGCTTGTCGGCATCCGGGCGGCGCAGCAGCGCCGAGAGCTCGTCGCCGGGCGGCGCGGTGCCGGGCCGCAGCGCCACGGCCACGCCGCCGTCGTGCAAGTACGGCGGCGACGCCCAGAGGTGGCGCAGCGTCAGCGTCTTGTAGCCGACGGGGCGGCTGCCGAACAGGAAGGGGCCCAGGCCGGCGTAGCCCGTGGCCTCGCCAGTCTCCGGGTCGTAGGGCGGCGACACGAACAGCTGCAGCGGGCGGTTCGCGAGCGTTCGATAGGGCGCCGTGTTCAGGGCGGGGCCGGCGCCGCGCGCGAGCGAACGGAAGCCCGCCGTCGATGGCACCGCGATACCGATCTCGTCGCGCCGGCGGTCGTACACGCGATGCATGCGGTTGTCGGTCAGGAACGGGCCGTTGTGGCAGCTGCCGCACCCGGCCTCCTCGAAGATGGCCTTGCCTCGCGGCACGAGGGCCTGCGCTCGCGCGAGCAGCGGCGTCTGGTTCGGTGGCGGCGTGAGCCAGTCGAGAAACGCCGAGACGGCGTCGGACTGGAAGTCGTCGGCGTTGAGCCCGGGGTGGGCAGCGACGAGCTCGTCGACTCGATACTCGCGCAGCACGGCGGGCGTGGTGGTCACGCGCGTCCCGAGCAGCACCATCATGCTGGCGCGGTGCTTCGCGTCGCCCCCGTACTCGTCGACGTCGCGGACCCGTCCGAGGGCCTCCGCTTTGCGCAGCACGTCTTTGGGCACCGCCCCCTGCTGGTTCTTCATCAGCACGACGGACTCGGGGTCGAGCAGGCCGGGGATGCCGTCGGAGGTGCCGAGGATGTCTCGCTTCAGGTCCTCGCGCCGCGCGGGATCGTGGCGCACGAGCGGCGACTGGTCGACGATGATGTCGGCGTACTCTTCGGCGCTGAGGTTCTCGTAGACGCTCGCCACCTCCCAGAACAGGAGGCCCTGGCGGCCCGTGCTTCGGTCTTTCGCGAGCGCGATGAGGCCGGTGAAATCGATGGCGCCCGTCCACACGCCGTTGTTGCGATCGGAGGGGTCGCTGAACGAACCGTCGAAGTTGTAAGGCCAGTTGTTGTACGTGAAGAGCAGCGGCAGAGAGTTCGGGTCGTGCACGGCGTTTGGCGTGTCGTCGGCGAGGCCGCGCGGCTGCACCAGCATGCCGCGCACCACCTCGCGCCGCACCGCCTCCGGTTGGTTCCGGTAGTTGGCCTTGACCCACTCCACCCAGCGCGAGGCCGCCTCGGGCGTGTTCTCGCCGACCGGCCCCGAGAGCACCGTGAAGCCGAGCAACGGATTCTGCGCGAGCGAGAACAGCCACCCGAAGTGCAGGTCCTGGTTGCCGATGGGCCAGGTGTGCTCGGGGCGGTAGGCGCTGTCCGGCGTCTGTTCGTTCCAGCGCGTCGAGCGCACGTCGGGCGAGCCGTCCTTGTCGACGTCGAGCGAGTAGTGGCACAGCGCGCAGGCGATGCCGAGCCGCACCTTGCCCGCGGCGGCGGGCCCGGCCCCGAGCGAGCGCGGCTCGATCAGGTAGGGTAGCGACTCTTCCTCTGCCGCGGCCTGCACCGGCACCACTCCCACGGGCCACGCGCAACCGGCGTCGACGTCGAGCCCCGTGTGCAGTTGCTCGGGTACGTCGAAGCCGGCGAGCGTCGTGCCGCGCGGGAACCGGATGACGAGGTCGTTGGTATAGCCCGGGCCGAGCAGGCCTCCGTTGCCGCCGCACCAGCCCGACGCGCCATCGGGAGGAAACAGATTGCCACGGACAGCGTCGAGGTCGTCGAGCGCCTGGATGAAATAGGGCAGCACCGAGGCCTTCGTTCGGCAGGCGGGCTCCCCGCCGGGGCAGGGGATCTCGAGCTCCGCGTCGAACAAGCCGGCCACGTCGGTGGTGGCGCGCTCACCGCCGAACGTCTCGCTTCGGAACCAGGTCTCGCCTGCCTGCACGAAGCGCCAGTAGTCTGCGAACGCGAGCTTCACGCCACGGAGCGCGTAGGGCGCCCGCGGCGGGGGCTTCGCCAGCACGTCGAAATCGCGGTAGGCGGGCGACGCCGCGCAAGCGCACACGCTCGCGGCGAGCACCGCGGCCGCCAGGCCCCAACCCCCCTGCGCGTGGCTCACCTCCGTTAGACGGGGCGCCGCCGATCCGTCGCAGCCGGAGCGCCACTTCAGAACAGTCGCGGCTCGGGCGCGAAGGTGACCGCGCCCGGGCCGATCGTCCCGCGAAAGCCGGGCGCCAGCATGAACACGTAGCGCCTCGGCACCGCCACGGCCTCCCCCTGAAACACCGCGCTCGCCTCCGACCATGCTTTCTCCCCCTCCGCACCCGTCGCCAGCTCCGCCCAGCGCCAGCGCGCCGCGGCCTCGTGCACCTTCATCCCGAGCCCGGCGAAGCGCGCCATCGCGGCCTCGAGGTGGCGGCGTGCCCCGGCCGCGTCTGTGCTCGCCCCGGCGCGCAGCAGCGCCGCAAAACCCTGCGCGAAGCCCAGGCCCTCGAGCTCGAGGCGCCGCGCGCAACGCTTCGCGTCCGCGAGCAACGACCGCTGATCGAGCTGGGCATGCGCCGCGAGCGCCCCGCGGCCGCGCAGATAGGTCGCGTGCACGCGCACGAGCTGGTGGCGCAAGATCAGGCTCTTCGACAGCTCGTGCCAAGAGCCCTCCACCTGGCGATAGGCGTCGAGCCCGTTGCCCACATACAGGCTCACGTGCGCGCGACCATACACGCCGAACCAGTGCTGATAGTGCCAGCCGGATTTCGACCAGGCGCGCGTCGCCTCCTCGGCCTCGGCCCAGGCCTCTTCGGGCCTGTCGCGAGCGATCGCCAGCAGCGTGAGAAAGAGCGTGCGCACGTTGGTGACCGCGAACAGATCGCCGCGGTTCAAGGTGTCGGCCAGCAGCGGCGGCACGAGGCGGCCGAGCGCTTCGAGCTGGCCGTTCTCGTACATGCTCTCGAACCGCACCACGTTCAGGAAGGCCACCTCCCAGGCCACGTTGGGGCAATGCAGGGTGAAGGCCGCGAGCGCCTGCTCGGTGAGCGCGGCCGCCTCTGCCCAGCTGCCGAGCGACCAGGTGAGCACGCTGCGGGCCGTGAGCACCCAGCCGCGCGCGTGCCAATCCTCGCTGCCTTCCAGCAGCTGCTCGGCGCGCCCGATCAGCGCCGACGCCGCCTGCGCCCGTGTCACCCCTTCCGTCGCCAGCGCCGACGCATACAGGCACAAGGCGCGCGCGACGGACAGCGCATCGCCCGAACCGAGCGCCAGCCGCAGGTACCGGAGCAGGAACTCGTAGGCGTGGATGAGGTCGACGCCGCCGAGGCCGACGCCCACGGCCGAACAGGTCTCGAGCCGTTCGCGCAGCGTGTGGTCGAGCGCGCGAGAGCTCGGCCGAAAGCCGAGCCCGCGCAGCTTCAGCCACGCGCTCTGGGCCAGCAGGTGGGCGAGCGCCGCGCCGCTCGAGTTCGAGAAGCGCAGGCCGACGCCGCGCAAGACCGTCGCGAGCTCCTCGCGGCCCTCGTCGATGTAGCCGCTGCGCAGGAACTGCTCTGCCGCGCGCCGGCGCAGCGCGAGGCTTCGATCGGCGGGCGCCAGGCTCGCTGCGCGCTGGAACGCCCGCGCGGCGTCGAGCCCGCGGCCACAGCTGGCGAGCGAGTCGGCGAGGGCCTCGACCAGCGGCGCGTCGGGCGTGACGCCGGGCAGGCCCAGCGCGAGCTCGTACAGGTTGGCGGCGCGCGCGAAGGCGAGCGCCCGGGTCGCCCGCTGCGCCGCGAGCAGCGCGTAACGCTGCGCCCGCGCCCAGTCTTCCGAGGCGCGAAAGTGGTGCATCAGCTCCTCGACCTCGCTCGTGTCGAAGCGCTCGAGCAGCATGCCGAGCTTCTCGTGCAGCGCCTTGCGGCGGCCGGGCTCGAGCAGGGCGAGCACGGCCTCGCGGATCTTGTCGTGGTAGACGTCGACGTGGTCGCTGCCGCGCGTGGCGTCGCTGCGCGTGAGGCGCATCTTCTTGAGCTGCGCGAGCGCGTTCGGCAGCGACTCGGCGGCGGCGGCGTCGTCGGGCTTGAACACGCCGAGCCCCAGCGGGCGGCCGGCGAGCGCGACCAGCTCGAGCACCTCGAGCGCCACCGGCGGCAGCTGCGTGAGGCGCGCCACGATCAGGGCGTTCAGCGATGACGCACGCTCGCGCGGCGGCGCCGACGCCAGCTCCTGGCCGAGCTCGCGCAGCAAATAAGGGCTGCCCCCCGCCTCCGAGTAGAGCTCAGCCACGCTCGCTGGGTCGGTGCCGGGGGCGATCGTCTCGACCAGGCGCTGCGCCTCGTCGAGGCTCAAGGCGCGGAGCTCGATCTCGCGGCTGCGGCGCCTGCCGTGCCTCGACAGCTCGCCGAGCCAGCGCACCACCTCGCTCGCGTTCTCGTCACCGGAGCGATAGCCCGCGATGAACAGCAGGCGCCAGCGGCGCTGCCCGCTGATCAAGCTGCGCAGCGCGGCCCCGCTGTCCCAGTCGGCCCACTGCAGGTCGTCGAGGAAGAGGATGACGCGATAGCGCCGGGAGAGCGCGTCGAACACGTCGGCCAGGCCGAGGAAGGCGCGCTCGCGCAGGTCCATGGGCGGGCGCCGCGCGTCTTCGGTGTCGTCCGGGTTGCGCTCGTCGGTTCGTTCGGGATCGCGGAAGCACGGGAACACGCGCAGGAGCGGCTCGAGGTGGGCGGGCTCGACGCACTCCGTGATGGGCAGCTCCGCGCGCCGCAGGTGGCGAGCGAGGTTCTCGAGCAAGAGATCGAGAGCCTTGTACGGCACCGACTCGTGCTCGAAGCAGCGCCCCTCGAGCACCAGGGTCTCGCCGCCGCCGCCCGCCTGCTGCGAGCTCGCGTGTTGCAAGAAGTGGTGCACGAGCGTGGTCTTCCCGATGCCGGATCCGCCGCGCACGTGCACCACCAGCGTCTCCCCCGCCTGTGCCACCTGCCAGGCGCGCTCGAGCGTGGCGAGCTCGGCGCCGCGCCCGAACAGGGGCAACCGCGCCGGCGCCAGCGACCGGCGTTCGCTGCCGGAGCCGAGCGCGGCGAGCAACACCTCGGCGCCCGCCCGCGTGTTCGGGTCGAACGACAAGAGCGCGCAGCAGGCCTCGCGCAGCTCGGTCGACACGTCGCGCAGGTTGCTCTCGAGCAGCTCCCGCGTGTCGCCGCGCATCCCGGCGAGCCAGAAGCTGGTGAATGGCAGCTGGCCGAGCATGGCCTCGTACATGACGACGCCGACGGAGAACCAGTCGGTGGCGCGTGTCGGCTGCTCCAGCCGAAAGATCTCGGGCGCCGAGTAGGCGGGCGTGCCCGCGTAGCTGCCGTGAAAGCTCGCCTGGTTGCCGAGGGCGTCGGTGGTCGAGCACAGCCCGAAGTCCATGAGGATGAGCTGCCCGCTCTCGCGCACGAGGATGTTCGACGGCTTGATGTCGCGGTGCAGGTAGCCCGCCTCGTGGCACGCCGCGACGGCACGGGCGAGCTCGGCGAGCGTCGAGCGCAGCCGCGCGAAATCGCAGCCCGCGACGCCGGGCGCGCGGCGCGGGCGCACGTAGCTCTTGTAGTCGGTGCCGCGCACCAGGTCCATCGTGTAGAACCAGCGCCCGTCGGCCGCGAAAAGCTCGTGCAACACCATCAGGTTGGGGTGGTGCAGGTCGGCCATCGTCCGAAACTCCGACTTGAAGCGCGAGACCGAGGCCGGGTCGACCGAGATGAGCTCCTTGAGCGCCACCACGGTCTGGTTGACCTTGTCGATCGCCTCGTAGACGATCCCGAAAGAGCCCACGCCGAGCCGGCGGCGGATCGCGAAGCGCTCGCTCAGCGGGTTATCGGCGACGCGCGCCTCGTCGGCTCCTCTGCCCCCCACCATGTGCTCCAGACCTCGGCCCCCACGCAGATTGTAGCGCAGCGGTGCAGCGGCAGCGGGCGCGCGCGTCCGCTTCGTTCACCGCGGCGGGACCGGTACGGCCGGGGGCGCGCTGCCGTCAACGCCGTGGAGGCCTGCCGTGAACGACGTTTACACCCGAGCCGGCGCCCGGGGCGGCCAGAGCTCGCATCGCCGCGAAATCGTGAGGATCCCGGGCTGGCACGGCGCGTGCGAAGGGGTTCGGTTCGAGAGGGCAACGGCGCTCGCGGAGTGGCCTCGCCCGAACCAGTCCCGGAGGTAATTCGCAACATGAACACGATGACGTTTCGACAGGCGGCGAGAGAGGTGTCTGCCGCCATCCGCCGCCCGGAGCAGCTCGCGCTGCGTTACCGACACGCGGAGCCGCGCCAGCTGCGCCCGCTCATCCTGATGCTGCTCGCCAACGCCTTCTTCGGCATGGCGGCCTACGGCCTGACAATGCAGCTGCACGACGGCACGCTGCGCATGCTGCGCGCGGGGTTGGTGGCGCCGGCGGCGGCGGGCCTGGCGTGGACGATCGCGCTGCCCGCTCTCTACATCCTGAACGGCGCTGCCGGCTCGCGGCTGCGCTTCGGGGCCACCTTGCTCGCGGCCAGCGTCACCGTGTGCTTCGGCGCCTGGGCGATGCTCGCGAGCGTGCCCATCAACTGGTTCTTCACGCTGGCCGCGCCGTGGCCGCTCGCGCGCCTGGTGACGAACCTGGTGGTCTTCACGGGCGTGGGCGTCGCGATGACCGACGTGTTCGTGCGGGTGCTCGCCGCGCTCGAGCCGCAGCGCTCGAGGTTCTACGGCGTGGCGTGGGTGGGGCTCGTGTCGGTGATCGGCATGGAGCTGTTCTCGATCGGTGGGATTTTCGAGTTTTGAGCGCGGCGCGCGCGAAGAGGAGTTTGACCATGGCTCATCATGTGGATCGATTGTTCGCAGAGAATGAGGCGCTCGCCGCGGCGGCGGCGCCTGCCGATGCCGGAGCTGCGGCGGGCCCTGACGTGCCCGCGGCCGCCGATGCTCGTGGGGACGACGCTCAGCCCGTGAGGCCGTTGCCGCAGCCCTCGACCAGCGACGCCCCGAGCGACGCCGACGACGCGGCTGCCGACGTGAACGGCGCGAGCGACTTCTACGAGCTCGTCCTGCGCGACGGCAAGGGGCTCGATCGCTACGTCGTCGAGCCCGAGCTGCAAGAGACCGGAGTGCGACAGCTGCTAGGGGTCGCCGTGGCGGGCACGCTGCTGTACGGGGCGATGGTGGGCCTGGTGGCGCAGGTGTCGGGGGCGGGCGCGCCGCTCGGTCTCGGTCGCTTCCCGGTCGTCACGCTGCCGCTCGCGCTCACGGGCGCGTTCCTCGGCGCGCTCGCGATCTGCATGCCGAGCTTCTACTTTTACACGCAGCTCTCGGGGCTCGACGCCTCGCTGCGCGTCGTCACCGGGCAAGCGCTGCGCGCTCAGGCGCGCACGTCGGTGCTGTTGCTCGGCGTGCTGCCCATATACGTCGCGGTCGCGCTGGCCTCGGTGGTGGGCCTGATCGACGGTGGGCCCGAGCTCGTCAGCTGGGGCATCGCGCTGCCGTTCATCGTCGGCCTGTGGGGCTTGCGCTCGCTCTGGTCGAGCTTCCGCCGGCTCAGCGCCACCTTGCCCGTGGCGCACCAGCGCCGGCCCTGGTTCTTGCCGAGGATGGTACTGGCGTGGGGCGTGGTCTACAGCGTCGTCGCTCCCGTGGCGCTCTGCCGCTTGATCGAAGCGCTCGCCGTCGTGTTCTAGCCCCACCGTCTCCAGCGATCCGGGAAACCACGAGCACGTGAGGGTCCGATGGCAATCAGCGAAACGCTCCCGTTCTATCTGCTCATCGGCGCGGTGGTGAGCGCTGCCATGCCCGCCACCGCCCGAGCTCCGATCCACCGGCGCCTGGCGCGCGCCGCGGCGCACGCCGTCTGCTGGCCGTTCTTCGCCCCTGGCCTGTTCGGGCGCACCCCGGCGGCGCCACCCCAGCCCAGCCGATCGCGGCATCGCGCGCGGCTGCACCAGGCCCGGGCGCGGCTCGGGGCAGCGCTCGAGAGCCTGCACGGCCTGAGCGAGAGCCTGGTGCGCCCCCAGCTCGACCAGATCGAGGCGGTGATGACGTCGCTCGACACCGCCAGCGACCGGCTGCAAGAGATGGACGAGCTCTTGCAGACGCCCGAGTTCGACGCGGCGCGCGTCGGGGCGGCCCTCGCCCAGCTGCGTGAGAAGGGCGTCGGCGAGGCCGATCCGCGCATCGCCTCGCTGCGCTCGCGCCAGAGCAACATCGCCCGCCTGCGCGCCATGCAGAGCCGCACGGGCGACGAGCTCGAGCGCGCACTCTTCACGCTCGAAGAGCTGAGCAGCGAGGTGATGCTGCTCAAGTTCGCCGACAACCCCGAGTCGAAGCTGCCGCGGGTGCTCGGCGACATGGCGGCGAGCCTGCGCGAGCTGTCGAGCCTCGTGCTGGAGATGAGCGAGGTGTAAGCTCGGCCGAGCGCCGAGCCCCCGAGCTCCGAGCGCTGCCCCCAGCGAGCTCGAGCACTGAACCCCCAGGAACGGTCGTGACCCCCCTCTACGCCTACAGCCTGCTGCCGGTCTTGTCGGTCTCGTTGCTGCTGTGCTTCTCGCTCCTGGTGTACGCGGGGCGCTCGATGCTCGGGCTGATGGTCTACTGCGGCACGGTCGCGCTGTGGACCACCGCCCTCTTGCTCTGCGTCTTCCCCACGACGGCGGAGCTGGGCGAGCGCCTCGCCCCGATCGGCGCCTTCATCGTCGCCTCGTTTGCGCACGCCGCCTACGATCTGACGCGCCAGCGCAGCTACCTGCCCGTGTGGCTGGCGTACGCCATCGCCGCCCTGATCACCATCGTCGGCTTCTTCGTGCCGGGCCTGTTGTATTCGCCCGCCACCTTCCGCGCGGGGCCGGCGTTCTGGCCCGCGATGGGCCTCGCGCTGGTGGCAGGCTGCGTGCCGCTCGCGCAGCTCTGGCGGGCCCATCGCCGCGCGGGCGCCGTCGAGCGCCGCGAGCTCATCATCCTCGCCGTCTCGGGTATCGTCGGCACGCTCGGTGCCTGGGTCAACGCCGTGCTGCTCACGCACGGCCTGGCGCTGCCCTATCCGATGCTGATGGTGCTCGCCTCGGTGTTGCTCGTCACCGGCCTCGTCGGGCGGCTCGAGCGCGCGTCGGGCCGGCGCCTGCTCGAGCGCAGCGTGCTCTATGCCGCGCTGGCGGCGCTGCTCTCCGCCGGCTTCCTGTTCGGCGTGATGACCGTGATGAGCCAGAGCGTCGAGCCGCTCATAAGGCAATACCGCCTCGGCGCGCTCTTCCTCCTGTTCATGGCCGCGCTCGCGGTCGAGCCCCTGCGCCAGCACGCCCAGCGCCTGCTCGGCAAGACGCTGCTCGGCAGCCACGCCCGCTCGGAAGACCTCGCGCACGCGCTCGTCCAGCAAGAGGCCCGCGCCGACCAGTCCGCGCGCCTCGCCGAGCTCGGCACCTTCGTCTCCGCGGTCGCGCACGAGGTGCGCAACCCGCTCGGCGTGATCGCCGCCCACGTCAAGCTGCTCGAGCGAAGCGGCGCCGACGCCGAGGCGTGCGACGCCATCCGCGCCGAGCTGCGCCGCGCCAGCACCTTCATCGAAGACCTGCTGCGCTACGGGCGGCCCCGCCCGCTCGAGCTGCGCATGGTCGATCTGGCGGCCACCCTGCGGCTCTCTCAGTCCACCGCCTCGAACGGCGCCGGCGTCGACACCAGCGCCATCACCTGGGTCGGCCTCGACAGCCTCGAACAAACCCTGATCGAGGCCGACCAGGCCCAGATCATGCAGGTGTTCATCGTGCTCTTTGACAACGCGATCCTCGCCCTGCAACACTCGGAGCGCAAGGTCTGCAAAGTGAGCCTCGAAAAGCGCGCCGACGGGGTGAGGGTGAGCGTGGAAGACAGCGGCCCCGGCCTGCCCAGCGAGGTCCGCGAGCGCGTGTTCCAGCCGTTCGTCACCGGCCGCAAGCGCGAGGGCGGCACCAGCGGCGGCGGCCGAGGCGGCACCGGGCTCGGCCTGGCCATCGCCAAGAGCATCGTCGAGCGCCACCAGGGCCAGATCGCGTTCGACGGCGCGGCCGCGGTGCAGAGAGAGGGTTCGCTCGGCGGGGCCGTGTGCTCGGTGCAGCTGCCGCGCGTGCAGGCGATCGTCGCGGCGCCCGAACCGCGCGAACGCCAGGCTGGGGCGCTGGGGGAAGGGCAGAGCAGAAGCGCATGAACCCGCCCTCAAACGACCCCCGCCCCCGAGTTCTCCTGGTCGACGACGACGCCGGCTTCCGCAGCGTCTACGCCAAGCTCCTCGGCAAAGACTACGCGGTCGATCTCGCCGACGATCGCCCCTCCGCCTCCGCGCTGTTCGAAAAGAACCCCTACGCCGTCGTCCTGCTCGATCTCATGCTCCCTCCCGACGGCACCGTCGCAGCAGGCAGCGCGCAGCTGAAGGCCCTGCTCACGCGCCGCCCAGGCGCCAAGGTCATCGTCGTCTCCGGCGCGGGCGATGCGCCGGTCTTGCTGCAAGCCATCCGCGACGGCGCTTACGACTTCATCACCAAGCCCGCCGACCCCGACGTGCTCCTCACCGTCGTCGAGCGCGCCGCCCGCCGTTACGAGCTCGAGCTCCAGATCGCCGCCCTGCGCGAGTCACTCTCACACGCCCAGCCCTCCGGCTCGATGATCGGCGCGAGCCCCAAGTTCACCGCCTCGCTCGACCTCGCCGCCCGCGTCGCTCCCTCCGCGCTGCCCGTCCTCATCCTCGGCGAAAATGGCACCGGCAAGGAGATGCTCGCCCGCTTCGTCCACGAACAGAGCGGCCGCAACCAGCGACCCTTCTCCAGCATCAACTGCGGCGCGGTCCCCGAGAGCCTCATCGAGTCCACCCTCTTTGGCCACCGCCGCGGCGCCTTCACCGGCGCCGTCCGCGACCAGCCCGGCCTGTTCGCGGCCGCGAATGGCGGCACGCTCTTCCTCGACGAGGTCGCCGACCTCACCCCCGCCGCCCAGGTCAAGCTCCTGCGCGTCCTCGAGTCCGGCGAGATCCTCCCCGTCGGCGCCGAGCGAGCGAGCCACGTCGACGTCCGCATCATCTCCGCCACCAATCAAGACCTGGCGGCCCTGCGCCAGAGCGGCCAGTTCCGGGAGGATCTCTTCTGGCGAATCCGGGGCGCCGAGGTCACGCTGCCTCCACTGCGCGAGCGCCCGGGTGACATACCGCTCCTCGCCGCGCATTTCCTCAACCAGGCGTCAGCGCTCACGCGCCTGGGCCAGCCGCCCCAGCTATCGTCCGCTACCCTCGACGCGCTCGTCGCGCACGCGTGGCCGGGCAACCTCCGCGAGCTCCGCCACGAGATGCAGCGCGCGAGCGTGCTCGTCGGCAACCGCACGCACATCGAGCCGAGCGATCTCTCCCTCGCGCCGCCGGCGACCGCAGCGCCTCCCAACAGGCCGCAGCTCTCGCTGCAAGAGCAGGTCGAGGCGCTCGAGCGGGCGGCGATTGAACGCGCGCTCACCGCGCATCATGGCAACCGCACGCACGCGGCGGAGGCGCTCGGGTTGTCGCGGCAAGGGTTGCTCAAGAAGATGGGGCGATACGGGTTCTCTTGAGCCGGGGCGCCCGTCAGCTCGGCTCGTCGGCAGGCTCGTCCCGCATGCGTCTCAATCGAGACGTCGCGAGCTCGGGGCGGGCGCCCGGGTCGCCCTGGCGGTCTCTGCGCGGATGTCATCGAGAAATGCGACGGCGTGCCGCTCGGCAGCCACTCTTCGCTCGACCGACGCGTCGGCGAGCTCATCTCGCAGCTGTCGGTAAAGACGCACGGCCTGCTCCAGCGCTCCGGTGCACGAGCTGGCGTCGTGGGTCGCCAGTGTCCCCACGAACTGTTCGAGCAACTCGGGCACGTTGCTCTCCAGCTTGCGCACGCCACGGGGGAGGTGCCCGCGGGCCGTCAGGGCGAGCGGGCCGAGCACCGTCGTACGCAGGAACGCGACGAAGTCGATCGCCTCGAACAGCTCGCCTCGGCCCACCTTGCAGGCTCCGTAGTGGATCCAGGTCCAGAAGCGGTCTTCGATCCACTGGAGGTTGGCGGGCGGCCAGTGAGCGCGCGATCGACTCAGCATTCCCGTCAGCGCGCCACCCCGCTCCCAGACCACCTCTGGATCTTCCACCCGGTCGTGAAAATCCGAGATGCGGACGAACTTGAGGTCGACATGCAGCAGCGGCGGCCCATAGAGACAGATGAAGACCCTGGGCTCGCCGACGTGCTCGCCCGTGAAGCCGCTGAGGAAGTCGCCCAGTCCTCGCGCGATACCCGGGCGCTCGAGCATGACCGCGTCGAAAGCGTCATCGGCGACGGCAATGACGAGGTCGAGATCCGAGAACCGGTCCATCTCGCCCGTGTTCCAGGAGCCAGCGACCGCGACGCCGAGCAAGCGCTCGTCTGCTTTCAAGCGCGCGACCGCGCTGTCGAGGAAGCGGCGGTGTGGCTCGGGTACAGTCATGTCACCGACAATAGGCCCGCGGCGGGCAGGTTCAATACAAACTCGAGAGCCATCGATTTCACGCCGACGCCGGCTCGTCCTCGCGGCGGGTCATTTCACGGGTCATTACTGGGCACTGGCCCATCCGCGACGTGTCTCGTTCTCCGGGCGGCGTTCGGGCCGCCGGGCGCGCGCCTCGCTCGCGTAGGCACCCGGCGGCAGCCCCGTCAGGCGACGAAAGTGCCGGTGGAGCTGGCTCTGGTCGCAGAAGCCGAGCGCGTTCGAGACGACGCTCACCGGCGTGCCCTCGACGAGCAGGGTGCGAGCGCGGGCGATGCGAGCCCGCAGCGCGTAAGCATACGGAGGGACGCCGTACTCCTCCCGGAACGCGCGGCAGAAGTGGAAGCGGTCCAGTCCGGCCTCCGCCGCTAGCTCGGCGAGCGTCATGGGCTCGCCGAGGTGCGCGTGGATGTAGTCCGCCGCACGACGCAGGCGAGCCTGCGAGCCCCTCGCGCGGCTCGGCCCCCGTGCTCGGTCGAGCTGTCGTACGAGCGCGTCCAGCGCTTCGGCCACGATCACCTGGCGGGTGAGCGTATCGGGCTCCCCCGTGTAGGCGCGGTGCAGAGCCACCAGCGCCCGGCGATCGGGGTGGCGCTGCTCCAGCAGCGGCGTGCGGAACGCGCCGTCCAAGCCAGCCCGCTGATCGCGAACGAGCGCCGGATCGATGCTCACGATTTGAAAGCGTGCCGCCCCCTCACGCCGCAGATCCTGGTAGACGCTCGCTGGCTCATTGAACAGGATCGAGCCCGGGCCGCTCGCGACCACGCCGCGCCGCGCTCGAGACTCCGCATACCCGCGGTAGATGAGCGCGACGGCATAGGTCTCCTTCACCGCGCACCACAAGCGCTCGTCTGCATTGACCAGCACCGAACGAATACCGGGCAGGTCGGAGTACGCGCGGTGCTCCATGCTCACGCCACCGTCGCCGCCGTGCATGCGTCGAAAGTAGCAGCCGCCCGAAGGGCTTGGGCGAAATTGGCGCAAACACGCCCAATACACCGTCCCTCCGGCTCGCCTATGGAAAGCCACCTACAGCGAGGACCACACCATGCAGGCCGACCCGGTATCCCCCTTTCAGCCCAGAACGCCCGCGATCGCCGCGTTCCTCTGTTTCGCACCCGTGCTCGTGAGCTTTGCGGTGGCTTCCGGGGCCACTTGGCCGGAATACCCGGGCATCTTCTATCATCTCGCCATGTTCATGCTGGTCGCGAGCCTGAAGGCCCCGGAATGGGCGAGGATTGCCGGCTACGGCTGGGTCGTGCTCGACGTCGCCGCGGGGGTGCTGCGCATCCATCACGTGCCGCACGAGACTGCCGATCCGCTCCGATTCGCTGCGCACATTTTTGCAGGGATCTGGGTCGCGATGGCCTCCACGGCGGGAACGCGGCGCGTGAAGGTGATCGGTGTCATCGCTGGCGTCTGGCTCTCCAGCTATACGTTTGTGTCTCCGTTCCTGCCGACGACCTTCCTGGCCCCCTGCTCGCTGGCGATGATGGTCTGGCTGGCCCTCATCGCCCTGCAAAATGGGAGTCAGCCGGCGGCGGTCTCCGGATGAGACGTGGGCACCGGCCGCGGCGCCTTTCGAGTTTGCGCTAGCGGCTCATCAAAGCGCGGCGAGGCGAGCCACCTCTGTCACCGCTGCCACCTCTGCCTGCGTGCACGAAAGGCAGAGGCCGCCTGAGCGCTTGCTCTCGGCGGCCTCTCTCTTGCGATGGGGGTCAACCTATCGCGCTAGCTCGGAGCTCATTGCGCGACGAGCGCCACGTCATCCAGATAGAGGTTGGCCGTGGGCGTCGTGTCACCAAACAGCCGCTCGAAGTAGAGCTGCGCCTTGGTGATGCTCGTGCAGGCGGGGACGTTGATGGTGCCCGCCAGGTTCGTCCAACCGCTGGAGACCTGCGTCGTCCCCAGGAAGTTGTACGACTCCACGCCGTCGCAGATGACGTTGAAGGTCGCCGCGACGTTGCCGGGTGCGGCCCCACCGAGCGACAACCACGCGCCATAGCCGTAGCTCTCCCCCGCCTCGATCAGGCCAAGGATGTCCGTCGCTGCCGGCCCGATCGCGCTCGAGCCCGTGACGACCAGGCTGCTCGCGCCGCCGTGGGCTCGCTCCGTCGTCGTCGAGACCGCGCCGTTCCACGAATACCAACCGGCAGAGCTGGCCTCGAAGTCACCGTTGGGCAGCAGGTTGGCGCTCGGGGTCTGAGCTCGAACGCTGACCGCGTCCAGGTACAGATCTGCCACCGGGCCGCTCTGACCGAACTGGCGCTCGAAGTAGAGCTGCGCCTTGGTGATCGATGCGCAGCTCGGCATCGTGAAGCTGGCCGCCAGCGGCGCCCAGCCGGCCGAGGCCTGCACGGTGGCGATCGTGTTGTACGACTCGACCCCGTCGCAGATGATGTTCCAGGTCAGCGACACGTTGCCCGGCACAGCACCGCCGATAGAGACCTGCGCGCCGATGTCGTAGGTCTCTCCCGGCTGCACCGCGGCGACGAGCTCCGTGGCGGCAGGCCCGATGGCGCTCGAGCCCGTCACCACCAGGCTGCGTGTTCCCTGGTAAGCCCGAGCCGTCGTGGTGCTCACCGCACCGTTCCAGGTGTACCAGCCCGAAGCGTCCGTCTCGAAGTCGCCGTTGGCGAGGATCTCCTCCCCCTCGGGCTCCGGCTTGCCGATGCGGAAGCTGTCCACGTTAGCCACGCCGAAGACATCGTTGAAGCGAACGAACAGCGCGTGATCCCCGCTGACGCTCGGGAACGGCACTTCGATGGTGTCCGCCGTTCCCCAGCCGCCCGTGGAGGGCAGCGGCACGGTCAAGAGCGGCGCCGCCTCGAGAGCGTCCAGGTGCAGGCTGATGCTGCCCACCTCCGTGTTGCCCTTCAGGTAGGTGACCGCGAAGCTGTTCCAGCTCGGATCGAAGCGCACGGTCGAGTAGCTCAGGTAGTCGCCGGCGTCGGTGAAGCCCACCGCGTTGCCGGCAGCCAGAATGCCGCTGCCCTCGTCGTACAGCTCCGCCTCCAGCGTGACCCCGTACTCGTCGCCGACCCACGGAGTGGGCACGTACTCGGGCACGCTGCAGTCATCTCCGCCAGCGACGAAGCACGTCAGCCAGTCGAGCGCCGGTCGAGGCGTGCCGTCGCTCTTCACCAGGTGCGAGCTCGCCTGCCACACGTTGCCCTCGCGGAAGCCCCAGTTCGTCACCCCCAGCACGGCGGGGTTGTTCCAGAACACGGTGAACAGGTCTCTGTAGACGTTCGCGTGTCGCGCGTCGTCCGCGAAGTTCACGTCGAACTCCGTCACGTGAATGGGCAGCCCCGTGTCCGCCAGGAGGGCCAGGTTCGCTTCCACCTCGCTCACCTCGGCGCGCTCCAGGAAGTGGCCCTGGATGCCGACGCCGTCGATCAACCCCTGCGCCTGCAGCAGCTCGATGATCTCCAGGTACTGCAGCGTGAACTGCTGCATCACCTCCACCTGGTAGTCGTTCAGGTGCAGCTCCGCGTTCGGGAAGTGGCCCCGGGCCATCTCGAACGCCGTCAGCACCCAGTCCCAACCCGTGGCGCCGGCGCCACCGAGCGCCCCTGCATAGCTCGGAACCGCGTGCAGCGGCTCGTTGACCACATCGATGAAGTCCACGTCGGTATAGCGGGCAGCGAGCGCTCCCATCCACTCGTCGACCTCCGCGAGCTGCTCCGCAGGCGACAGCGCCGCCAGCCACGCCGGCTGCTGCTGGCCCCAGACCAGCGTGTGAAGCCGGAACGGCAGGCCATTGTCGCGCGCGAACTCATACGCCTCGTCCAGCGGCGCCCAGTTCATCACGTCCCGCGTGGCCTCCACGCTGCCCCACTTGCCGGCATTCTCCGGCGTGAGCTGGTCGAAGTAGTCGAGCAGCGTCGCATAGTCGGCCGCTCCGCGCGCCGCCGTGCCCACGTACCGATTGTCGATCGCCACCAGCACGCTCGTGTCGTCCGTGGCAACGTTTCCAGCTGGGTCAAAGGCAGTGGCCGTGAACTCATGCCGGCCATTCAGGGCCGAGTTCACCGGCACCTCGAGCGAGTAGGGCGCCGCGCGATCGACCCCGATCTCCACGCCATCTCGCTTGAACACCACCTTGCGCACCGCCACGTTGTCGCTCGCCTGCGCCGTCAGCGTCACGCTCCCCGCGCTCGTGACCAGACCCGTGCTGGCCGACAGCGAGACCTGCGGCGCCTGCGTGTCGCAGCTCACGCCGTTGATGCTCAGCACGTACGCCGTGATGCCGCTGAACGTCCCCGCCCCGATGAACTGGGCGGTGTAGGAGCCCTTCCTCGGGATCTTCTGCCATTGCAGCCACGAGGGAGCATCCACCTGGTATCCGCCGTCAGCGGGCGAGAAGTCCGCCAGTGCGCCGCTCGTGATCGTCGTGTTCCCCACGTCGACGAGGAGAGAGAAGTCCGTCGCGACCTGGCCGGACACATTGGTCACCTTGACCCAACCCTGATAACCGCCAGGCCAGGTGCCATACGTGCCCGTCTGCACGGTGTAGCCGCAGCCGCCCACCGACTGCGCCGCAGCGGTGGACGCGATCGCGATCAACCCGGTGACCGTCAACGCAGACAACGTGGTCCGGGCGATGGTTCCTCTCCTCACTGATGACCTCCTGATGTGTGGTGGGCAGGCGCTCTAGCGCCGTGTTGCATACCGTGCAACGCGCACATGGACCTTTCTTCACGGCACGAACCCGGACTGTTTGAGTCCGGTTCGCTCGTGTCCCGCAAAATCAGTGCAACACCAGCCCGCCGAACGAGTGACCGTGCTCTTTCGAAGCAGTGCCGCCGCTGCCGGCGGCCCGCCCAGCGGATCACCTCATCGGCGAGCAGACCCGCTCACTCGCGCGGCAGCGCCCACACGCGGCCGCGACCTCGGAGGTGCGAATTCCGTGATCGTATCCCGCTATGCGTCGCTTGGTCGTCGTGCTGGGCTTGCTGCGGATCGGGTGATCGCTGGCCATTGCCCGGCGGTAGCGGCCAGCCGTGCTTAGTGTCAGTCGCGCTCTGTCTCGTCGACCACCAGCTCGAGCTCATGGCAGGCACGCAGATACGATGCCGTCGCCCAGGCTTGATAGCGTTTACCCATGGGGCGCCCGGTTTCGGCGTGGGCCCACTCGTTGAACTCCCACGGCCCTCGGATGCCCGCCTTGTTGAGCTCTGCAAGCCTGACCAGCTCGCGGCACGCGAGCTCGCGCATGCCGAGTCGATGGATGAAGCGGACCCACATGCCACCGATGTGGGGCCAGATACCGCCGTTATGGTAGTGGCCGGGCAGGTTGAGCAAGTTGACGGTGAAGTAGGGGCGCCACTCCGGGTCGCCCGTGATCACGGGCGGGTAGAGGTTCTTGACCGGGTACGGCTGGTTGACTCCGACGCCCCACATGAACTCGAAGGCGGTGCGCGCGCGCTGGATGTCGATGATGTTGAACAGGAAGGCCAGGATGTTGCCCCATACGTCACAGCGCCAGGAGAAGCCGAAGGGAGACACCTGGGCGATGAGGTAGCGCGCGTCTCCGAGAGAGAACTGCCGATCGGCGAACGTCGGCGCCGTGCGGCTCGGGTCAAAATTGGTTTGGGGCCAGAACGTCGCGAGGATCTCGCCTCGGGTTCGCTGCCCGGCACGAAAGTAGTCTGCGGCGCGAGCATGCTCCTTGAGCATCTCGAGTAACTTCCCGTAGCAGACGTTCGCCCGGTACCAGAGCGTCTCGTCGTACAGCACATTATAGCTGTGGCCGAAGAGGTCGGTCCAATCTCCCGCCTCCGGAATCTCCAGCAACCCGTCCGCGTTGCTGTCTTGTGCCCCGAGCCACAGCATGGCCCGCTCGAGCTGCGCTCGATAGCGCTCGACCAGCTCGAGCTCCCCCGTGGCGTGGACATAGTTATACAGCGCGATGATGACCCACAGGCCGCTGTCGATGGAGGCGATGCGACCGACGCCCGAATAGTCGGGTCTGCCGGTGTCAATGCGCACGTTGGAAGGTAGCTGACCCGTGGGGCTGACATGATTCAGGAGCGTGGTGAGCGTGTTGCGCTGCGCAGCACGCATGACGGGGTCGTCGAGGAACAGCGACTGGATCAGCGTGATGGACCCATCTCGCGCCCACACCGAGCGGTAGTTCTCGTCCGTACCGATGATCTGGTTGTCGTCGAGAGACGCGGCGGAGAAGCCGAGCGGCGTGATGTTGCGGCGCAGAGCGTCGATGGCGTGACGATAGCCCTCGCGCACGAGGTCGACATCGTCCTGAGTGAGGGCGCGAAGATCGCCTGGCCGAAAGAGAGACGGGGCGCTCGGCGGCGAGCCGAGCTCGGGCAGGGGCCGCCACGGCAGAGACCGGATGACGCCATAGTGCTTCAGTCCGTCGAGGACGCCCTCGGCGATGATACCGGTCGCCGTGTACACGTCGCGCCCTACCGTGGCCTCGAGCAGCTCGGGCTGCGCGTTCTCTACGAGAATTCCGCGTACGCCGCGCAGACGGAACATGCCGCTGTCGTTGCCGCTGTCGCCCGCTACGAGGATGGCGGCGGGCGGGATGCCGAGGTGCTTGGCGAGCCAGGTCAGCGCTTTTCCCTTGCTGGCGTGCCGAGGCAGCACGTCGAGAAAGCGCTGGCCTGAGTACACGACGACCACGTCGAGCCCGGCGCGGCGCAGCTGCTCTTCGATGCTGGCGATGGCGTCTGGAGGCGCGCCGGGCAAGAACCAGCTCGACTTGTATGGATGCAGAAACGCCGATGGTTGGCGCACGACTCCGGGCTGCTCGCTCAACACCTCCTCGACGTGCTCGAGGTTCCAGCCATCGCTGAAGCGCTCCACGAAGCCGGGTAGGACCCCTTGGCGCGAAGCGTCCCAGATCTGCGTGCCCACGCCGCCGAGGATGTACTCGGGCATCGGCAGTCCTTCGCGGTCAACCAGAGCAAGGGTGTCGTCGACGAGCCGGCCCGTATTGTAGCAGAGGCAGGGCCGCTGGGCTGGAGGAATGCCGAGCCAGGCCTCGCGGAAGCGCCAGGTAGATTCGAGGTTTCCGATCAGTGTCCCGTCCAGGTCGGAGCAAAAGAGCCTGACGTCACTCATGAGATGACACCGTTGGGATCGGACCAGCGCGTCACCGGCTCGGAGTCGGCGAGCGCGACCCGAGAGGCGGCCTCCTCCACCCGCGGCTCGGTCGCCGCGATCAGCTGCTGGGCGATGCCGGTCCAGGTGAACTGGCTGCGCGCGACCTCGGCGCCGTGCCTCGACAGGCGCTCCGCCAGCAGGGGGTGTCGCAGCGGCTTCAGGATCGTGATCCCGAGATCCATCGCATCGAACGTGTCGGCGAACAATCCGCTGACTCCGAAGCGAAGCACGCGAAAGAGCCCGCCGTGGGTCGTCACCACGGTCGGTGTGCCGCACGCCATGGCCTCCACGGCTGTCATGCCGAAGGGCTCATAGCGGCTCGACAGGACGAAGACGTCAGCGGCGCGATACAGATCCGCCATGTCGTGGTCCGGCACGAAGCCGGTGAACCGCACGCGCTCGCTCAGGCCGAGCTCTTCGGCGAGAGCCCGGCACGACGCGAGTATTTGCTCCTCGGCGGGCTCGAGCCGCTCGCCGCCGATGGCGAGCACCAGACACGCCGCGGGCTCACGTGCGGCCACCTCGGCGAAGGCTCGAATCAAGAGGTCGTAGCCCTTGTTGCGAGCGATCCGCCCGAGCGACAGCACGACCTTGCCCTCGAAACCAAACTTGCGTCGCAACAGTTCACGGGTGGCGCCGCCCACCGGGAAGAAGCGCGTGTCGTCGTACCCCGGCGGGATCATTCGGACCTTCTCTCGGGGAACCGAGTAGTCACCGCGCAGCAGGTCGACCTGGTCTGGCGTGGTCGCGATCACGAGGTCCGCAGCTCGATAGAGGCTCATCTCGGCCCGGTTTCGCTCTGCGAAGTTATACGTTCGCTCGAAGCGCGAGGCGCCGTCCGGATAGTCGGTGAGCATTTGCCGCTGCTTCCACAACCCGAGCGAATGCGGCGTATGAACGTGCGGCACACCGAGCGCGTCGCACAGGACCTGACCCGCAACGCCGGCGTCCCAGTAGTGGCTATCGAGAAATTCGTAGCGCAGCCCCTCGCCCTCCATCCGTCGCAAGGCCCCCGTGCACCACTCGGCGAGGCTCTCATGCAAGTACTCCTTGGGGATGAATCCGCGGCCTCCGCAGGGCACGCGCAAGATACGAACGCGCTCATCACAAGGTTCTTCTTCCGGTTGGTCCTCGAATTGTCGCGTCCAGATGTCTACCTCGTAGCCCAGCTGCGCGAGCTTCTTCGAGAGCTCGAGGACATAAACCACTTGCCCGCCCGTGTCTGCCGCGCCGAGCGGAGGGGTTGCTGCGACGTAGCCGTGCGTTGATACCATTGCGATGCGCGGCGCACGATCCAGGGGCCCCGGCCGCGCGCCATTGGGGGCATACATCATCGCTCGGTCCGCCCCCCGTCTGTTGCCCATCCCGGGCGCAGTGCTGCGCCAGCCTGGCATCCAATCGATGGCCGCATCGGATGAAGGTTACGTGACTGGTCCTGTCCGGCAAGCGTTATGTCTGTGCACCAGGCTCGTCTCGCGGATGGAGACGCACATGCTCGACGACGGTTCGCTCAGCGAGCACCAGATGTTAGAGGCGATCGGTCATCTGAGGTGACCGACGTTGTCGCTCTTTCGTACCAGCTGCGCATTGGCGTAAGCAATCGGCCTTCGGGGGCAACGAAGACGTGACCTGGTCCGGCGCCTTTGTCAGGATAGGCGACGCTCGAATGCGCGCAGACATCGCCCCCGTCTATGAGCTCCATCCTGTCACTTCGCCCTCGCGCGCGAGGCGGGGCGCGCGAGGGCCTCGTTGGGTCACGCCGCTGCTCGGAGTGGCATTGGTGATGCTAGCCGCGCCCACTGCCGCACACGCGGCACCGACGACGCGAGCCGGGGGTGCAGATCGCTTCGACGCATGGGTGGTCGGCTCGTCGTCTGTCCATCAAGCCTTTGGGCGCCTCATCTCGCGGGAACTGAGCAAGCTCGGCTATCGCGTGCAGCGCAAGGCGGTCACCTCGGCGGGCCTGGCTCGGCCAGACTATCGCGACATGCAGCGCATCGTCGAGGCCTTGCCGATCGGCGAGAAGACGGCGACGGTGGTCCTGTATCTGGGCACCAACGATGCCCAGGCGCTCTGGCTGCGCCCGCGTGAACGAACGCGACCTGACCGCACGTTCCTGCCCTGGCGGCACGCTCGCTGGAACACGGTCTATCGAGAGCGTGTGCGCCGGCTGATGGAGCGCATCTGTCAGAGGGGCGCGGGCCGCGCATTGATGGTCCTCCCCGTAGACGTGAGGGGGTCTCGGTTGCAGCGTCGCCTGCAGCGCATCCGGGCCCTCCAAGCGCAAGCTGCCCAGCAGACGAGCTGCGGCGTGGCGCTCTCCACCGCCGGTGACGAAGCGCGGCTCGCTTCGTCCACGAGAAGCGACCTTCGGCATCGCGATGGATTTCACATGACGGCAAAGGGGGCGAAGCTCGTGTGGGATCGAATCCGCGGCGCGGCACGGCGAGCGCTGCAACCGAGCTCGGGCCCGAGCGCAACCACCAGGCACCGCGCCAAGCTGGAGAACCTCGTGATCCGGATGCTGGATGGCCGCGCCATCGAGTGAGCTTCCAGGTCGTGTGCACGCCTGCGCGGGCATGGTGCCCGTCGCAGGGAAAGTCTCACGGCGGGGATCTATCTGTCGGCTCGAGTGTCACGATGTGTCGATCTTTCGTGCTTTTGGGGCGCATGCCGATGTGGGAGACTCGCCTTGCCATCAATCCCGAGGGCGTCGAAGGCCTCATTCGTCAGGAGGTGCACCGCGATTGCCTGCGCCGCAACCAGCGCTCACGTGGATCCGGCATGGCTGCCGCTTTCATTCCTGGGAATTCAGTTCCAGCGGGGTTGTCTGCTCGATCGTGGATCACGCGGGAGGTAGCGCGGGGCCGCTCGTTCAGGCGCCTTGCCGCTCGACGCGGCGGGGTCGCGTAACGTCGCGCGCTTGGGACTCAGCATCGTGAGGGCGTCAGAACTCGCTCAGTGTCTAGCAGACACCGCGTTCGCATATGAGGCGACGCGCAGCAGTGAGTCGCTCCGGCAGCTGGAAGCGTTGACACGCGAGGCGGTCGTCCATGTGCGCCGAGTCGGGGAGGGATCGGTCGACCACATCATCTTGTCGAGCGTTCTGCAATTGATCGTCGTGAAGGTGGTCGGTCTTCGTGATGTGCTGCAGGGGGCCGATTGGCGTTGGAGTCAATAGGGGGCTCGCGACGAATGATTGTCGCGGCCCGAGCACGTTCTTCGGCACAACGCCCCAGAACGACTGCTGCAGGGCCGCTCGGCGGCCGGAAAACGCGCAGGCGAGAGCCAGGTAAACAACTGTGCCGATCGAGCGGCCGCGCGAAAGCACGAAAGGCTTACAGCTCATGGCGCTTCAGGTGACATGCTCTGGTCAGGCCTCGTTCTGGGAGCTCGCGGCCGAGTTGCGTCGTAGCGACGGCCTTTCGTGGCGCGCTCAGCTCGTGCGTCGTCCTCTCATGGAGGCCGCACGACGCGGCGATGGCGTTCGTTCCGACCGAACGATGCAAGGAAGACGATATGCGCAAGATCCAAACGGGCGGTTGCATGTGTGGTGCCGTACGATACGAGGTGTCGGCGGAGCCCATGATCGTCACGGGTCCGTGGGCGCCCTCGGGTCAACTCGAGGCAGAGTCACTCAGCGCTTGCCAGGGCGCATCGAGGGGCTCGACCAGAATCGAGCTCCGAGACCTCACGACGAGTTGCGCTGCTGTGCTCGGCGTCGAGCGTCGTCGTGCTAGACGCGCGCCCACGAACGTTGCGCTACCCCTTGGCACGAGGACCGCGCAATCCGCGCGCCGTGCGAGTTCCATGACCAGTGGCGTGATCGCCCGCGTGCCGCGCGGCACGGCGATGAGCCGTGCATCGAGCTCGGCGGCGCGCTGGGCGACTTCCTCGACGAGGTGACCGAGCCTCACGCAGATCCTCGCCCCCGACAAGCGTTCCTGCAGCACGCGATCGCAGAGCTTGCGCGCGTGCCGTGCCGCCGCGAGCACGCGGTGCGACTCGCGAACGGCCTGCGAAAGATCACGAGGGGGCCCTTGCGGGTCCCCCTCCGCGCGCGCGACGACCCGGATCACGTGCAGCTCCGCCCCAATCCGATGGGCGAAATCGTGCGCTTCCTGCAAGGCGCGCGCGGCGGTTCTCTTGGGTGTGAGGACTACCAGCACTCGTCCGGCTTCTCGCTGCGGGGCTGCGGACGGAATGTCGCGCTCGATGTTCGGCGAAACGGCAGGCCCTGGGTTGATACTCACGCGGAGGTCCCTTCCTCGTGTCTGGACGGAGTAGCGGTCGCGTAAAGGGTCCCACAAAACCATCCGTCGTAAATTACGAAAGATTGACATCTCATGTCGCATGCAGCGACATGGGCTCATGGAGTGGCTCAACTATCACCACCTCTACTACTTCTCGATCATCGCGCGTGAGGGCGGCCTCACCGCAGCGGCGCGCAAGTTGCGCCTCACGCACTCGACCCTGAGCGCGCAGCTGCGCGCCCTGGAGAATCACCTCGGCGCCAAGCTGTTTGATCGCCGTGGCAAGCGGCTCGTGCTCACGCCCTTCGGCAACGAAGCGGTGAACTATGCGGAGGACATCTTTCGTCTCGGGCGCGAGTTGAATGACGTTGCTCGAGGGCAGCGTAGCCCGGGCCGCCGGGCGCTGCGGGTAGGAGTCGTCAGCAGTCTTCCCAAGACACTCGTGCACCATCTCCTCGCACCCGCCATCAGCGACGTTCCGCCTGCTCCGATTCAGATCGTGCAACAAGGCCTGTCGAGCCTCGTCGAGTTGCTCGTCGGTGGGCGAATCCATCTGGCGCTGTCGGACGAGTTGCCGGTGTCCTCTCCGGGCTCGCAAGTGCACGCGCACGTCCTGGGCGCGACCAAGATCCACTTCTATGCCTCTGCCGATCTCGCGGCGACGCTGGACGGGCCGTTTCCGGCGGTTCTTCATCAGCAGCCCTTCGTCCTGCCGCCGAGCAGCGTGGCGCTGCGGCGCAGCCTCGACACCTGGTTCGTCCGTAAGAAGCTACAGGTCCAGGTTCGTGCGGAGGTCGAAGACGCGGGGGTGCTGCGTGTATTTGGAGGCGTGGGGCGCGGCATCTTCCCGGTGCGGGCCGCGCTCCGCGTGGAGGTCGAAGACCTGCATGACGCGCAGGAGCTGGGCCGTTGCGACGGAGTCCTGGAACGATACTTCTTGCTGTCCACGCAGCAGCGCTTGGAGCACCCGGCGCTGACCGCGATCATCGAAGGTGCAAGGCAAGGTCTTCACGCTGTTCCGCACGTTCGCTCTCGGAAGGCGAAGGCCGCCAGCCGGTGAGGCGCTCAGCATCGGCTCGGCAAGCTCGGAGAGAGGATGGGCACGCGAGCGGATGCCCGGCGTCGCCCGCCGGCCTTCGACCTCACCAAAGACGAGCCCTCGCGATGCGTGCTCGTCCTGCTCCGGTCCGCGCTCGAGTGCTGGGCCTCGACGCGAGCGAGCACATGTGCGACCTTGTTGGGGTTCAATATCGTTCTAAGGGTGCGGCGCATGGGTGCTGCAGGACAACGGATGGTCGGGCCGCCATCCCATCTCAGGAGCGCACCCTTGGCGACCCAACCTGCCCATATACCTTTCACGCCCGCACCACCGGGGGCCTCGCCGGCGCTCATGCGGCTCGCCCAGCTGGCGGGGCGCCCTCTCGAGCGCTTCCTGCATATCGAGGCGGCGGGCGGGATCGTGCTCATCTTGGTCGCCGCCGTATCGTTGGCGTGGGCCAACTCCCCCTGGCGCGAGAGCTACTTCAGCCTCTGGCACACCCCCATCGGGCTCCGTATCGGTCCATTTGCCTTCGAGCGCTCGCTGGAGTGGGTCGTCAACGACGTGCTGATGGTGATCTTCTTCTTCGTGGTCGGTATGGAGATCCGGCGCGAGGTGCACGAGGGCGAGCTGTCGGAGTTGCGGCGAGCCGCGCTCCCGGCCGCCGCGGCGCTCGGCGGCATGCTTGCCCCTGCGGCCCTCTATGTCGCCTTCGCTGGCGCCCCGCAGCTTCGCTCGGGCTGGGGCGTGCCCATGGCCACCGACATCGCCTTTGCCGTCGGGGTCCTCACGCTCCTCGGCAAGCGAGTTCCGGCCGCGTTGCGGGTGCTCTTGCTCGCGCTCGCGGTGATCGACGATCTCGGCGCGATCATCGTCATCGCCGCGTTCTACGCCTCGGGTGTTGCGCTCGCGGGGTTGGGGCTCGCCGCGGCAGGTGTCTGTTGCATCTGGGTGATGCAGCGCTTCGGTGTCCGCACCAAGCTCGCTTACGTCGCCCCCGCGCTCATCGCGTGGGCGGGCATCTATTCCGCCGGCGTCCATCCGACCATCGCGGGGGTCATCGTCGGGCTGCTGACGCCGGTGCGCGCATGGCTCGGTCCGCGCGGGTTCATCCAGGGCCTCGAGAGCGAACTCTCGAAGCTCGAGCAACAGCCGACGAGCTCTATCTCGACGCAGGCCTTCGAAGCGACGCTCGATCACGTGAGTGTGGCGCGTCGTGAGGCGATCTCGCCGGCTGACAGCCTGATCCGAACGCTCCACCCTTGGGTCGCTTTCGGCATCATGCCCGTGTTCGCGCTCGCCAACTCGGGCGTCACGGTCTCGGTCGACACCCTCGATGGCGCGTCTTGGCGCGTGATCGCGGGGGTCGCCGTCGGGCTGGTCGTGGGTAAGCCAGTCGGCGTGCTCTTGGCCTGTTCGTTGATGTTGCGCTCCGGGCTCGCGACGCTCCCGCGCGGCATCGACTCGCGGCACCTCGCCGTGCTCGGGGTGGTCGCTGGCGTGGGCTTCACCATGTCTCTCTTCATCGCGCAGCTGGCCTTCGCCGACTCGAGGCTCCTCGCGGCGGCCAAGCTAGGGATTCTGGGCGCGAGCGGCGCCGCCGCGGTCCTCGGTCTGGCGTTGGGGCGGCTGCTTCTACCAAACGTGGATACACCCGGCGCGGCGCGGACGGCCGACGAAGCCGAGCGCTCTACCGAGCTGTGACGTCGGGGGCAGTGGGCAGGCGCTCTCAGGCACAGACCTCGGCCGCCCGTCAATGGACGAATTCAGCGGCGAGCGAGTCGTCCTCGCATGACGCCGCCGTCATACCATCGAGCGGGATCGGAACGGCGCCGGGTCATCCGCCGTGGCCGGAGCGCACGACCATTATTCTCTGCGATGGGCGTCCGTACTTTCCCCGCGGAGCGGGGCACGGTCGCCACCTCCGCCCAACTCGGGCGTGACAGAGAAGCGAACGATTTCAAACAGCGGCGTCGAGGGGAACGATGTCGCGCACCCGCTGCGCGACGGCCACCGTGCTGTTCAGCCTGGCGGTCGTGCCGATCGGGCACGCGGCCCCTCGTTGCTGGCGCGTGTGCGCGCGTTCTTCCGGTGGGTGTCTGCCGACGAGCGGTCCGGCGCGCGCCAGGCTCAGGCCGCCGATGCGCGAATCAACGAGCGGCCGTGGATGATCGGCGTCGACCGTCTCTCGCGGTCGCTGGCGTCGGTCGCCCGCCTCGCGATCCCGGCCCGAGCCGTCCGGCTCGCTCGACGCCTGATGCGCACCCTCCGCTACGTCGCGCTCGGTGCGCTGACACTGGCGTGCAGCCCCGAGCGCTCTCGAAGCGACCCCGCCAGCTCGGTGCGTGTCGAGCCCGCGGGCGCCGCTCGCTTTGCCGACTCCCGCGACTCGCGAAAATTTCGT